>JAESGW010000343.1_pt1 | contig 60284 bp, 55 predicted proteins | sample 9269791 | NCBI WGS metagenome assembly JAESGW01 (sample SAMN16773120, study PRJNA677053) | algae metagenome | isolation source: Aphanocapsa lilacina HA4352-LM1 and co-occurring heterotrophs from near cave... | place: USA: Maniniholo cave, near Haena, Kauai, HI | collected 2009-07-28
AGCAGGTGCAAAGGGCAATGGACATGATCAATGACCGCCCGCGAAAAGTGCTTGGTTATCGGACACCACGGGAGGTATTCTTAGCTCAGTCAGGTGCTGTTGCACTTCAAACTTGAATGGGCCCCTTTCAACAAAATTGCCGCCGCCCTTTCCTACGCGAATCAGGGGCTCAATGCCTCGCTGCTTGTTCGCTACGACGATGGCAAGCGGCGCGGAGTAACCGGCCTGGGCGGCTCGACCGATTTCACCCCATCCTTTGCTACCCTAGACCTCAATGTCGAGATTCCTATTTTTCAGAACTTTACTTTGACCGGCAGTGTCTTCAACTTGACCGATACGCAGTACGAGCACCTCAGCGGCATCCCGGCTCCAGGCGCCACCTTTCGTGTCGGGGGCAGCATTGAGCTTGGAGGTAGTGCTGCGGGGGGCAGTTAACTGCGAAGGTGAAATTTTAGATGGCTGGCACCTGAGCGGAGGCGGCACGTATTTGGACTGTACCCCCCCGCTTGTGCCAGATTTTGGGGCAGGCGATTCGGAGCGGACGGTGGACGATCAGACCCTGGATGAAGCCCTCAAGCGGTACTTCGGCCACGAGCAATTTCGGCCGGGACAGCGGCGGATCGTCAGGCTGGCCATGGCCGGGCGCGACCAGCTGATCTTGATGCCCACCGGGGGCGGCAAATCGCTCACCTACCAGCTACCGGCCCTGCTGCTGCCGGGCTTGACGGTGGTCGTCTCGCCGCTGATCGCCCTGATGCACGACCAGGTGGACCGCCTGCGCGAGAACGGTATCGCCGCTACTTTTATCAACAGCACCCTCGCCGCGGGCGAGCGGACCCGCCGCGAACAGGCGATCGCCCAGGGCCGCATGAAACTTTTGTACCTCTCGCCAGAGCGGCTCTTGAGCGAGGAGTGTCTGGGATTTCTGGAGTACGTGCAGCGCCAGGTGGGTCTGTCGCTATTGGCGGTCGATGAGGCGCACTGCGTGAGCGAATGGGGGCACGACTTTCGACCTGAGTACCGCCAGCTTGCGATGGTGCGCGAGCGCTTCACGGCCCTGCCGACCCTGGCGCTCACCGCCACGGCCACCGAGCGCGTCCGTCAGGACATCCTGGTGCAACTGAAGTTGCGCGAGCCGCACATTCATGTTGCCAGTTTCGATCGGCCGAACCTGCACTATGCAGTCCTCGCCAAGGACAAAGGGGCCTACACGGAATTGTTGGGCCGTCTGCGGCGGCTGGACGGGGCAAGTGCGATCGTCTACTGCCAGAGCCGCCGGGCGGTCGAGGCGCTGGCTGAAAGGCTGGTGGCGGACGGTCTGAACGCCCTGCCCTACCATGCCGGGATGGCGACTGAAGTGCGCTCGCGCCACCAGACGCAATTTCTGCGCGACGATGCGACGGTGCTGGTGGCGACGGTGGCCTTCGGTATGGGGATCGCCAAACCCGATGTGCGCGGAGTGTTTCATTACGAACTGCCGCGCAACCTCGAAGGGTACTACCAGGAGTCGGGCCGAGCCGGGCGCGACGGCCAACCGGCCGATTGCGTACTGTTTTTCAGCCCGGGCGACCGGGCCAAAGTCGAATATCTCATCGCCCAGAAGTCCGACCCCCAAGAGCAGCGCCTCGCCCGCTCGCAGCTTGCCCAGATGCTGGCCTACGCCGAGAGCACCGTCTGCCGGCGGCGCATCCTGCTGGGCTACTTCGGCGAAGCGCTCGCCGAAGCGGGCTGCGCCAACTGCGACAACTGCCGCAGCCCAGTCGCCACCCAGGACCGGACCGTGGACGCTCAGAAGTTGCTTTCGTGCGTGGCTCGCTGCCAGGAGCGCTTCGGGCTTCGGTACATCGCCCAGGTGCTGCGCGGGGCGAACACCCAGAAAATCCGCACCCAGGGGCACGACCGGCTTTCGACTTTCGGCATCGGCACGGACCTGAGCCAGGCCGAATGGCTGCACCTGGGCCGCACCCTGGTGCACCAGGGGCTTTTAATCGAGACCACCGACGGCTATCCGGTGCTCAAACTCAACGCCCTTTCCTGGGAAGTGCTGCGCGCTCAGCGGACAGTGACAGCAGCCCGGCTTCCCGCTCGCCCCACCGCACCCCAACCCACCGACCAGGCGGCAACAGACGACACCGCCACAGCACTGTTCGAGCACCTGCGCCGCCTGCGCAAGCGCCTGGCCGACGAGCAGAACGTGCCGCCCTACGTCGTCTTCGCCGACGCCGCCCTCAAAGCGATGGCCCAGCGGCGCCCCCAGACGATGGCCCAGTTTCTGGCCATCCCGGGCGTCGGCAGCCGCAAGGCCGAAGCCTACTTCACCCCATTTACCGCCGAAATCCGCACCTACTGCGAAGCGCACGCCCTATCTCCGCCATTGGAGCAAGCAGAGACTCTCCCACCCGCCCCCACCCACCGGGAGTGCCGCCAACCGAGAGGCACACCCACCGCCTCCACCCACGCCCTCACGCTACAGCTGTGGCAGCAGGGCCTGAGCATCGAGCAGATTGCCGAACAGCGCAGCCTGCGAATCGAAACCATCGAAGGCCACCTGGCCGAACTAGTCGAAGCGGGCGAGAACATCGACATCGAGGGCCTCGTCGAGCCGAAGCGCAGGTGCACCATCGAAGCCGCCCTACTCAAACTCGGAACGGCCATGCTCAAGCCGGTCAAAGAGCACCTCGGCGAGGAATATTCTTACAGTGAAATTCGCCTGGTGCGAGCCCGGTTACTGTGCGCCCAAGGCGATTGCTGACAACCCAAAACTAGCCTGACCCACTAACAGCTCTGGATAAAGGTCGGCTGTGGGTCGGCGTTTCGCTAAATGTACTTCTCGATGGCCACACGGTAGCAGGGACGCAACAGTGGTGCAAGCTCCTCCGCAATCGCCGTAATCATACAGGTGGGTCAGATCGAAGTCGATCTGACCCACCCAAAAACCCAGGTGCCAGGCAACCACCTGACACCTGACACCTAGTTTTTGCGATTGCGGCAGCGGTAATCGCGCTTTTTAAAATCCTGGTCGTAGCAGTCGGGAATGATCGGAGTGCTGACGGCCAGCAGCTGGATCGAGGTGGGTTCTGTGATGCCCGCTTCGCTCTCGCTTGGGGCAAGAGCGTAATGGAAGTCGGGGTCGCTTGGCACGTTGGAAGCAGATGGATTGCCTACCATAGCCGTTGTGCGGGAGCCGGAAGTGGGCAAGGGGGGACGCCGGTCGGTCCGCCCGTCCGCAGGCGACCCGCTCGCCGCCGTGCTCAGCACCGGTGTGCTTACCGCGCCCGCAGAGCTCTGCAGGTACGCCTGGCGGGCGGCCACGGGCGGCTGCTTGGCAGGAACGCGCTCATCGTCGAACTTTGCGGGTGAAGTTTTGACTATCACAGGGCGACTGGCGGGGGCGGCAGACTTGACTACAACCGGTGGCGCGCCGGGCTGCGGCTGCGCAAGCCAGGCACCGGCGATCAGCGCGACACCACCGGCGAGGGCGGCACCGGCTGCCACCGGACGGGCCGGAACAGACAGCTTGCGCACGGGAATCTGGGGGGAGGACAGCGTATCGCTTTGGGCCGCCTGCAACTCGTACTCGGCGCGCAGCGCCAGAAGCGGCGCGGGCAGATAGTTCAGGCTCTGGAACAACAGCCCAATTCCCAGAAGCAGCAGCAGGCTCGAGGCCGGCTGGGCCAAACAAGTGGCGAGCCCCAGACCCAGACAGCCAATCCCCAAGAGCAGCTCGGTGCGGGCGGAGGCGAGGGCGACCAGACCGCTGGGCAGCGACTTGAACTTGTCGGTGCGCCGCCACGGAATGCGGCCCACAAACAGCCCCATCACGCTTGCGGTGATCATCGTGTGGTAGAGCGCCTGCTTGGCGAGGAGGGCACCGATGGTGTCGCGCAGCGAGCAACCCATCTCGACGCGGTGAACGAGCCAGGTGAGCATCCAACCGGCTACCGTCGTGGACACCCCGGCAATCCAGAGGCTGCGGGGGGCGGCGACCGTCTCGCCCTGCACCAGCATCGAAACGAGCACCGCCAGGGTAACAGGCATCATCAAAAATGACAGACCGGTGGTAAAAGGACCCAGGCCGTGGTTCATATGGTGCAGCTTCTGGATGGGCCGCAACTGGGAAGCTTCCGCCCAGGGCCTGGGCAAAAACAGTCGCAGATGCTGCTTAAACTCCTGCACCGGCCCAAAGGTCCAGCGGAAGCGCTGCTTTTTGTAGCCGGCAAACGTCTCCGGAATCAAACCGCGGCCAAAGGTCTGGGGTACGAATACCGAGGTGTAGCCCAGCGCATGGATGCGAATCGCCAGCTCCGAATCCTCGGTCTGGCACCATTCCGACCAGCCGCCCGCCTCATCGAGTGCCCGGCGGCGAATCAGGCACATCGTGCCGACGGTGAGCCCGGCGTCCCTTTCGTTGAGGCTGGGCATGGTCGTGGCAAAAAACGTCTTGTACTCCCAGTAGCACATGCGCTGGTAGAGGCTATTTTCCCAGTCGCGGTAGTCGTGGGGCGTCTGCACGAAGCCCATGCGCGGCTCGTCGAAGTGACCGAGCAGCGCACTGAGAAAATTTGGCTCGGCGTGGTAATCGGCGTCGATTACGCCGATAATCTCGACATCGTCTGCGACCCGGCGCATCGCCCAGTTGAGCGCCCCGGCCTTCGCTCCGGCCAAAGGTGCCACGTGAAAGAAGCGAAAACGCTCCCCAAGCCGCGCGCAGTAAGCTTCCACCGGCTTCCAGAGGTCGGGATCTTTGGTGTTGTTGTCGATCACCATGACCTCGAAGTTGGAATAGTCCAGGGCGGCCAGCTTGTCGAGGGTCGCCTTGACCACCTCCGGCGGCTCGGCATAGCAGGGTACCTGCAGACAGACCCGCGGGTAGTGCGCCCGCTGGCCGCTGGGCTTGATCCCCCGCGGCCTGAGCCAATGCTTGCGGGTGAGCACTTCCCATTGCTCCAGCGAGGCGACGACGCCAATCGGCAGCATCAACACCAGGAGCGGGTAGCCCGCCAGCATCAGTACCCGGGTAAGCAGGCTGATGTCGAGATTGACGATAAAATCAACGCCCCACACCAGGGAAGTGAGGGCGAGCAAAAAATTGTTGACTAGAAGCAGGCGGCCGGAGGCGCTGAAGTGGGTCATCAGGCGGCGGATCAGCAGTTGGCCGAAAGCCGCCACCGCAAGGGGGACCAGCACTTCCCACGCCTGGGGAGCAAGATAACCGGCCGCCAGGGCCGCCGGGCCGTTGCCCAGCACAAAAGCAACCACCGGGTTCAGTGCACCCTTGGGGGCGACGGCCTTCTCGTACACCGTTAGCACTGCAGCCATCAGGAAGGCCAACGAGAAGTAGATTACTCCAGTGGTAAGAACATCAAAGAGGCTAGATGACATCGATTGCCATTCCCCTATTGTCGGTTATAAAAATCGCATGGCAGGAAAAGCGCTATCCCCAGCATGATCATAGGGAAATCGTTAAAAACGTGTTAAATAAATTCATCTACACAAGGGATATAGCCCATCCCCCTTAGGCAGGGGAAACCTCCGCAGGAAGGAAGAACACTTCCTATTAGCCTATCGAAAGATGTATTCCGTCAAATGGGAATCATTAATAGTATAGTGCCTGGAACCCGCGCATGGGAGCATCCCCATGCCAGAACTTGCCTTTTGCACTGCAGCATACACCGCCACGCCCGCCCAGGTCCGCGGACGAAAAAATTGGCTAGCGAAAAGAAGTGAAATCCGCACGGAATCCCCCTGTTTAGGGGCTCAGCAGATGGCCGAAAAACAGAATATAGACAGCGCAGGTCAATCGCAGCGCTTGCGATCCCATGCCCCTGATTTGCTACTCGCGGGGGGGGGTACCGTCCAATTGTTCGAGATAGTAACGGGCGAACTCGACGACTTTTTCGTCGTCGTCCTTGGCTAGATAAGCGAGGGGTGCGCAGCTCGGCTCCTGGGCATTGGTCTCGCGCGCCTGCAGGGCGATAAGACCCAGGGCCTGGGCGATGCGGCGGCGCACTTCGGGGTCCGGGTTGGGTACCAGGGGCAACAGCACGTCGAGGGCACGGGCGTTGCCCAGTTCGCCCAAGGCGCTGATGGCAGCGTCGCGGATCATGTCGGTGTCGCTTGCGACGGCGTTGCGCAGCACCGGATAGCCTCGCTCGTCGCGCAATTGCCCCAGCGAGACCACCGCGCTGTAGCGGACAATCCAGTCGATGTCTTCGTAGTAGGCCCGCAGCAGGTATTCCACTGCCCGCAGGTCCCCGAGCGATCCCAGAGAACCGGCTGCCTCCGCCCGCACCGAGGCGTCTTTGTCGTTGTTGAGCAAGTCGATCAGCAAGTCGAAGTTGCCTTCGCCCTTCTTCTTGCCCAGACCGATGGCGGCGTAGACGCGCACCAGCGGAATCGGGTCAAGAGCCGCCTGAAACAGCAGCGGCACCGCCTCTTCGTCCGAGAAAAAACGCAGGGCGACCAGGGCGGCCATGCGCTTGCTGGGGTCGGCACTGGCCATTTGGGCTTTCACTTCTTCTAGAGAGGATGTCATCGCCGCAAAGGTCCCAGTATGTTACATCTCTTAATCTAGCAGTGCTGAACCCGCGGGGCAATCTCTCTTACTGCAGAAGCGTCGAACGATCAGCTAGTTTTGAGGGAAGGTTACGGGGATGGTGATGGCTGAATACACCGGCATGACACCGACGGTGGTGGTGGGCCTTGGGGGCACAGGCAAAGAGATTCTAATTAAAATTCGGCGGATGATCGTCGAATCCTATGGCACCCTCGACGCGCTGCCGATCGTGTCGTTTTTGCACCTCGATACCGAGCAGAATGCCAAAGTCTCCGAGCCGCAGACGGTGCTCAAGCAGGATATCTCCCTGCGGCCGGTGGAGCAGGTCTGGACGAAGGTCGAGGACGCCAAGGCGATCCTCAGCCGCATCGGCTCCTATCCCTACGTGGCCGAATGGTTTCCAAGCGAGCTGAAAGGCACCGATTCGATCCTGGCCGGGGCGGGGCAGATTCGCGCTTTGGGCCGCTTCGCCTTCGCCGTCAATTATCAGCAAATCAAAGGAGCTTTCGCGGCGGCGCGCGCGCGCCTGCGCGGCCACGAGAAGTTCATGCTGGACACCTGGAAGGTGCAGCTCGATCAAGGCATCAATATCTTCGTGGTGGGCTCCCTTTCGGGGGGGACCGGCTCGGGGATGCTTTTGGATCTGGCCTACAACCTGCGCGACTGGTTGCCGCCTTCGGATCTGCCCCAGTCCTCGGCCTACCTGGTGTTGCCGGGGGCTTTCTCCGGCCTGGGCGACCGGGTGATCGCCAATGCCTATGCGGCTTTGATGGAACTCGATTACTACAGCCGTACCGACACGCGCTTCGAGGCCCAGTACAGCACCGCCGCCTCCGACCGCATCAGCGACCAATCGGGCCGCGACGTGCCCTTTAACTTTTGTTACCTGGTGGGCAACTCCAACAACAAAGTCACCTTCGCAAGCCTGGAGGCGGTACTGGAGATGGTGTCGCAAAATATCTTTCTCGATTTCTCCTCGGGTTTCAGCCAGTTCAAAAAGCTCGTGCGCGACAACATCCGCAAGCACTGGGCCGGCCCCGACCCGCTCGGCTATCCGCAGAGCTTTATCACCTTTGGACTATCGAGTATCCAGTTTCCGATCGAGCGGGTGATCAACGCCTGCGCCTCGCGATTGGCAGGCCGGGTGGTGCGCTGGTGGATGAATCCGACCCCGTCGCCCACCGCCATGCGCGACTTGATTCGCACCGAGATTCTGCCCGGTCTGGTGCTCGCCGAATCGGACAACCAGCACCAACTGCTCGATTCGATCGCCATGGGCGACAACGCCAAGCCCTACACCAAAGAAGTGGCCGACTGGGCGGCAAGCCTGCGCAAGCGCCGCAACGACCTGCAAATTCCGTTTGAAAATCTGCAGCGCTTTGTTTTGGTCGAGCAGGAGAAGTACGCCGTGCACTTTAGCGACGGCGACACCGACCCGCGCCGCTGGAGCGACTTCTACCAAAAAATGTTCGACAATCTGGAGCGTCTCGCCGTCCAGAAGCGCACCGAACTGCGCACCATGGTCGCCAGGATGATCGAGGACCGCTTTCGGGGACCGAAGTTCGCCCGCCAGTTTCTGGAGGTGCTGCTGGAGGTACTGGTCGATTACAAGAGCCGCTTCGACCAGGATCGCCAGAAGACCTGGATTCCCCAGGAGCGCTCGTCCGCCAACGCCCTGCAGACGCTCACCAAGCAGGTGGACGATCAGGCCCGTCAGTTTTTACTGCTCGATCGCAAGCGCCGCATCGACGAGACCTTCAATGCGATCATGCTCGCCCTGGAGACGGTTTACGTCTCCAAGATCGAAGTGAAAAGCCGCACCCTCGGGGTGCAGCTCGTCGAGGCGCTCCGGGAGGAGAGCGAGCGGCTATTGAGCGATCTCACCCGTTTCGACCGGTTGATGGAGAGCCTCGAAGCCCAGTTTGCAGACAAAGAGAATACTTATCTGCGCGAGACGCGCACGCTCACGGTCAACGGCATCTTGCTCTACGACGAAAAAGACGTCGGCATGATTTACCAGAACACCCTGGGAGAACGCGAGCAGGCCGTCTGCGGGCTGATCTCCGAGAAGGTGCTCTCAGCAAGCGACGTGTCGCTGTTTGAGCTGCACACCTTCGACACGTTTCTCGCCCGGGATCTGTTCAGCCGTCTGCTCGATGCGAGCCTCGACGAATTCGTGGGCCGCTCGCGCGCCCGCGTCTCCGCCGCGCGCAAGTTTCTGGAGACTTACCCGACCGTCGAGCAGCAAGAAGCGCAGATCAAGACGACGTTTGAAAAATCGGAGCCCTTTTTGCGCTTTTCCCAGGAGCAGGCCCGCCTCGGCTGGGACGACAAGCCCGAAAAGCGCCAGACGCTGGTGGGCATTCAAGGCGGCAACAAGCCCGACGACCCGGCGGCGGCGATGCTGTTGCCGCTGATTCGCAAAACCAGCACGATCACCGACAAGGACATCCGGCCTCTAGGCGAGTCGCATCGGATCTTTTTTGTGCAGGAGGCGGGGGCCTTTCCCCTCAGGCTTATCGAAGGAATGGCCCGGATGCGCAGCGTCTACCGGGCGGTCAAAGCCGCCGATCGCAATCCGCTGCACACCGACAGCGACGAGAACCGCTTCGGCGATCTGATGCCTTCGACCGAGGACGAAGCCCAGGTGCGCCGCAACGCCATTCTCGGGCGTGCCCTGGGGCTTGTGTACCTGGTCGAGAACAAGCTCACCGGTTATCCGGAAGCCCGTCTGCGCTTTTTTGACCGCCAGTCGGGGCTCGAAAAAACCGAGGTGCTTGGCAACGACTGGCAAAGTGCGACCGAATTTCTCCTCAACGACGCCAACCGCCGCCTCAAGGACATCCTGGCCGACGAGCTGGCCCGCCAGGGCGGCTCGCCCACCACCCGCCCGGCGAAGCAGGAATTTTATACCCGTCTGATGCAGTGGCTGGCTGTTCACCGCGCCGAGGTTGAAGGGGGCGAGGACAACCCCGCCTACCGGGAGGCCGCCGAGGCGGTCGAAGACTTTATCAAGACCCACAATCTCTACATCGAGGGCACGCCCCGCCCCGGCGCAGCAAACGGTCCCGCCAGAGCTACCCCCGCCCCGCCCCCGGCGGCGATCCTGCAGCCGGGCGATCCCGCCCGCGAGAGCAACCTCGACAAATACCGCAAGCTGGTCGAAAGCTGCGTCAAGGACGGCGAGCTGAGCGCCACTGAGAAAACGCTGCTAGAGCGCTTCCGGGTGCGCTACAGTGTCAGCCCCGAGCAGTCGCAGCAACTGATCGATCTGTTGACTCCCAAGCCCCAAAATAAAGAGGCGGTGCTCGAATACGGCCTGATGTTTCGGGCGTTTCTCGAAAACGACGCGGCCATCGACCCGGAGGAGCAGGCGCAACTGTTGGAATTGCAAGAAGAATTGGGGCTCACCAACGATCAGGTCCACATCATCGAAGCCAACGTCAAAGAAGAGCTGGGTCAAAGCTAGGAGGCTCCTGCCATGGTTCGCGACCTCACCTACATCACCTGCCCCAAGTGCGGCCACGACCGCAACCCCAACACCGCCACCAACTGCGAAATTTGCGGCCAGCGCCTCAAAGGCGGCGGCATCCCCCCCATCGCCTGGATCGTCCTGGCGGTGCTGCTGTTGGGCGGGGCCGGATACTACTTCTGGCAAACTCGCCCCGGCGAGGCCCCAGTCCCGGTGGCTTCCACCCCGACGCCGCCTGCCGAAGCGCCCGCCGCCCCGGCGGCCACCCCCGGTCTGGAGCAGGTCAAATCCCCCTTCGTGAAACTCTACGGCACGATGGCCGAAGTCGAGAACGTTCCGAGCGGCCTGTTCAACTACGGCGGCTCGACCACCTTTGCCCCCTTGCGCTCCCGCACGGTGCTGGATGCGATTGCCCAGGCCCATTCCAATTTCAAATTGCGCTACGCCGAACCCGTGAGCGGCAAGCCCGGCTCCGGCACCGGTATCGCCATGCTGATCGCGGGCGAGATGAGCTTTGCCCAGTCCTCGCGGGCGGTCAAGTCCAAAGAGTACGCCGAGGCCAAAGAGCGGGGCTTTGCCCTGGAGCAGGTGCCGGTAGCCATCGACGGGCTGGCCTTTTTCGTCAATCCGGCCAATCCGGTGGCGGGGCTCTCGGTCGATCAAATCGTGGGCCTTTTTACCGGCAAGATCACCAACTGGAAGCAGGTAGGTGGCCCCGACCGGCCGGTGGTGCCCTTTAGCCGCAACTTGCAGGCGGGGGGCACGGTCGATTTCTTTAACGAAGAAGTCCTGGGTGGCGCCGGGTTAGGCAAAGTCGTGCGCGAGACGCGCGACACCACCGACGCACTGCGCAAAGTCGCTTCCACCCCCGGCGGCATCGGCTACGCCACCGCCTCCGAAGTGATCGGCCAGCGCTCGGTGCGGCCCGTTCCCCTGGCGCGCTCCAACTCCCGCGAGTACGTGGCGCCTTTCGGCGAAGACAGCCAGGTCAACCGCAACGCCTTTCGCGACGGCACCTACCCGGTCACCCGGCGACTATTTGTGGTCATCCGCCGCGACGGCCGCCTCGATGAGCAGGCCGGGGCCGCCTACGCCAACATGCTGCTATCGGGCGAGGGCCAGCAATTGGTGGAGAAGTCCGGATTCGTGGCCATCCGTTAGAGCTGATCGATCTTCGAGATATTTCAGGCGACAGCAAGGGGCCTGTTGCCACTGCACTGCTGTAGTAAATCCGCACGGCTCGGACAATGTCGGGTTCTTCACAGCTTTTTCTCCTGGCGTCGGCTACTGTGAGGCGTGACCTTGCCAATGAAAGCGAGAAATAAGCAATGAGAACAACGGTACTGGCGCTGTGGACCCGCAATCGAAAGGTTCGTCCGCACGAGCTGCGCCGTTGGCGGGGGTGGTTGAGCGCGTCGTTGGGGGTGTGGTGGTGCGCAACGGTCCTGGCACCGGTGGCACCGGTGGTGGCACAGATGCCGCCGAGTGCCGTGGAGACCCGGGTGGGCAGGAGTCCGGGTTTTGTCCTCAACGGCAGTAATAACCAAGATCTATCCGGCAAATCTGTCAGCGGGGCGGGCGACGTCAACGGCGACGGACTGGACGATGTCGTTGTCGGGGCTTACCTGGCCTCCCCGGACGGCCAAAGCGGAGCTGGCCGCAGCTACGTGGTCTTCGGCAAGCGGGGCGGCGGGCCGGTCGAACTGGCCACCCTCGAAAACGGCACCAGCCGGGACGGCTTTGTGATTAACGGCAGCACCGGGGGCGATAGCTCCGGCTATTCGGTCGGCGGTGCGGGCGACGTCAATGGTGATGGGCTGGACGATGTGATTGTCGGAGCTGACTTTTCTTCCCCGGACGGCCGGAGCGGAGCTGGCCGCAGCTACGTGGTCTTCGGCAAGCGGGGCGGCGGGCCGGTCGAACTGGCCACCCTCGAAAACGGCACCAGCCGGGACGGCTTTGTGATTAACGGCAGCAATGCAGACGACCGCTCCGGCATCTCTGTCAGCGGGGCGGGCGACGTCAACGGCGACGGCCTGAACGACGTCATCGTCGGGACGTTAAGAGCGAGTCCCGATGGCCGAAGTGAAGCCGGTCGTAGCTATGTGGTCTTCGGCAAGCACAACACCCGACCGATGGAACTGGCGGATATCGAGAATGGTGCTGGCCTGGGCGGCTTCGTGATCAACGGAAGCGCTGCCCAAGACAGAGCCGGCGGCGACGTTGGCGGCGCTGGAGATGTCAACGGCGACGGACTGGATGACGTCATTGTCGCGGCTAACAGTGCTATGCCGGCTGGCCGCAGCTACGTGGTCTTCGGTAAGCGGGGCGGCGGGCCGGTGGAACTGGCCACCCTCGAAGACGGCACCAGCCGGGACGGCTTTGTGATCAACGGCAGCAATGAAGACGGTAACTCCAGCGGTTCTGTCGACGGCGCAGGGGACGTCAATGGCGACGGACTGGACGACGTGATCGTTGGTGCTTCACAAGCTGACCCGGACGGTCGGTACAATGCCGGTCGCAGCTACGTGGTCTTCGGCAAGCGCAACACCCACCCGGTCGAACTGGCGGAGCTGGAGACCGCCGGGCAGAACCCCTGAGAGCGCACCGGCAGCGGGGAGCTGCTGCCTCCGCGACCCCGTCAAGGGCAAGGTAGGGTCGGGGAATGCAAGGTGCAACCGCAACAAAAAGACGGACACTTTGCCAGAGATTGGCCGATGCACTTAGAATGTAAGCTAGATTGCGCATCTAGCTTAAACCAAGGGGGTCGCCATGCGCGAGGTCGGAGCTTTTGAAGCCAAAAACAAACTGGGCACTTTGCTGGACTGGGTGGAAAACGGCGAGGAAGTCGTCATCACCCGGCACGGCAAAGCCGTGGCACGGCTCATTCCGAATAGCGTCGGGCCTGATCGTACCAAAGCGGTGGCCGCCGCCCGGCGCATCCGTGAGCGCGCCGCTGCGCTCAAACCCGGTCTGTTCGATTGGCCGGAGTGGAAAACCTATCGCGATGCAGACCGTCCATGAGTCTGGTGCTCGACAGCTCCGTCACGCTCGCCTGGCTTTTCAGCGACGAAGTGACCCCGGCGACGCAAAATGTCTTTGATGCTGTTCTTGCCGGGCGGGCCTGGGTGCCGTCGCTGTGGCACCTTGAAGTTGCCAACGCTCTGCAGATGGGGGTCAGGCGCGGGCGCATCAGCGCGCAGTTTCGCGACGCATCGCTGATTGATCTGGCTTTGCTGGCGATTGCGGTGGACCCGGAAACCGACACGTTTGCCTGGTCGGCCACGTTGCGGCTGGCTGAACGCTACCAGTTGACCCTTTACGACGCGGCCTATCTCGAGCTGGCGCAACGGCTGAACGTGCCGTTGGCCACGCTTGATCAGGAATTGCGTGTCGCAGGCAGTGCCCTCGGCCTTGTCCTGCTCGGTAGTTGAGCATCGGCCACCGGAAATGTCCATGGGTGCCGCTCGCAACCCAGGAGGAAAATTGCGGCCCCCACCCCTTAGCTGCGGTGGGGACGGCAGGCAACGCCGCATGCGTTTCCCACCCAGCCTCACCCTTGACGAGTGGTCCCGGCCGGTGCCATCGTGCCACCGGTACCCCGCCAGCCCTCCCCGCGCCCTCAAGACCGCATGACCCAGCCCGATACCCCTGCCCGTTTGGAATTTGCTCCCTCCCGCCAGTTTCCCAACTGGTTGTCGGAACAACAACTCGCCCTCGCCTTCACCACCTACCAGGCCGGCAAACTCTTCCTCATCGGACTGCAGCCCGATGGCAGATTGTCGCTGTTCGAGCGCACCCTCAACCGCTGCCTCGGGCTGTGGACCGACGCCCAGAGCCTCTGCCTCGGCACCCTCTACCAGATCTGGCGCTTCGAGAACGCCCTGGAGCAGGGCGAGACCCACCAGGGCTACGACCGCTGCTTCGTGCCGAGGGTCGGTTGGGTCACCGGCGACATCGACGCCCACGACCTGGCCCTCGACGCCACAGGCCGCCCCGTCTTCGTCAACACGCTCTTCTCCTGCCTGGCCACCGTCAGCCCCACCCATAGCTTCGCGCCTCTGTGGCAGCCGCCTTTCATCAGCCGCCTGGCCGCCGAGGACCGCTGCCACCTCAACGGCCTGGCGATGCGTGACGGCAAGCCGGGTTGGGTGACGGCGGTCTCGCGCACGGACGTGGGCGACGGCTGGCGCGAACACCGCCGGAGCGGCGGTTGCGTGGTGGAGGTGGCAAGCGGCGAAGTGGCGGCGGCGGGCCTATCGATGCCCCACTCGCCGCGGTGGTACCGGGGAAAGCTCTGGTTGCACAACTCGGGTACCGGCGAATTCGGCTACGCGGACACCGAAGCGGGCCGGTTCGTGCCGGTCGCTTTTTGCCCGGGGTACCTGCGGGGTTTGGCCTTTTGGGGCAACTTCGCGGTGGCGGGGCTCTCGAAGCCGCGGCGGGACCGGGCCTTTTCGGGGCTGCCATTGCAGGAGCGGCTGGACAATGAAGGGGTGGGAGCGCGCTGCGGGCTGGTGGTCATCGACCTGAAGCGCGGGGACGCGGTGCACTGGCTGCGCATCGAGGGAGAGATGATCGAAGAGCTGTACGACGTGGCGGTGTTGCCCAGGGTGCGCCGGCCGATGGCGATCGGTTTTGTCAGCGATGAGATCCGGCGGCTGCTTTCGGTGGGTGAGCCACAATCGCTGTGAGGGGTTTCGCCCGATAACCATATTCGGCAGCAGTACCGCAAGATAAAAAAAGGGCTGAAAATCAGCCCTTTTTTTATCCTGCGTGGTGTTGCCCTTAGACCGTGACGGCCTTCTTCATGCTGCTTGCGGCGATGTAGCGCTTGGCCATCTCATCGAGGGAGACCTGCTTGATTTTGCTTGCCCGATCGGCGGAGCCGAACTCGACGTAGCGGTCGCGGCAGACTTTCAACATGTACTTCATCGAAGGAATCAAGAACTTGCGCGGGTCGAACTCGGCGGGTTCTTTGGCGAGGGCTTCGCGCACCGCAGCGGTGATCGCCAGGCGGTTGTCGGTATCGACGTTCACCTTGCGCACGCCGTTGCGGATGCCTTCTTGAATCTCGGCCACCGGCACTCCCCAGGTCTGGGGAATGGCGCCGCCGTAGGAGTTGATCAGATCTTGAAGATCCTGGGGCACGCTCGAAGAACCGTGCATGACCAGGTGGGTGTTGGGAAGCTTGCGGTGGATTTCGCGGATGCGGTCGATGGCGAGGATGGCGCCGTCGGGTTTGCGGCTGAACTTGTAGGCGCCGTGGCTGGTGCCGATGGCGATGGCGAGGGCATCGACGCCGGTGCGCTCGACGAAATCGGCCGCCTCATCCGGGTCGGTCAAAAGCTGGTCGTGGGAGAGGGTGCCCTCGAAGCCGTGGCCGTCCTCTTTGTCGCCGGCACCGGTCTCCAGCGAACCCAGGCAGCCGAGTTCACCTTCGACGCTCACGCCCAGGGCGTGGGCCACCTCGGTCACCTTGGCTGTCACCTCGACGTTGTATTCGTAGCTCGCCGGGGTCTTAGCGTCCTCCATCAGCGAACCGTCCATCATCACGCTCGTAAAGCCGTTCTTGATGGCCGAGTAGCAGGTGGCCGGGCTGTTGCCATGGTCCTGGTGCATGACGATCGGAATCTCGGGGTATTCTTCGACCGCCGCGAGCACCATGTGGCGCAGGAACGCTTCACCCGCGTACTTGCGGGCGCCGCGCGACGCCTGCAGAATGACGGGGCTGTTCACTTCGCGGGCGGCGTCCATGATCGCCTTGATTTGTTCGAGGTTGTTGACGTTGAACGCCGGAATGCCATAGTTGTTTTCGGCGGCGTGGTCCAGCAAAACCCTCAACGGTACAAGCGCCATAATTTCCTCCTAGATGTGCCTTCCGGTTCCAACCAGAACCGCTGCGTGACCGTCCGTACTGGCCCCAATTTTAAGATAGATTTCAGATTCTGGCGAGGGCATTACAAACGCAGCCGATTCAGTACAGCCGGCTGACGGTGTGTCCGACCAAATCCTTGAGCGCTTCGCGCGCCGGGGAGGGGGACAAGATCTCAAGGGAGGCCACCGCCCGGCGGGCATGGGTCTCCGCAAGCTCGCGGGTGCGCTCCAGCGCGCGGCTGGCGTGAATCAGCGAAAGGGCCTTTTCGAGGTCGCCCTTCTGTTCGAACTGGCGCTCGATGAGGCCGCTCAGGTGGGGCGACTCTTCGAGGGCGTAGAGCACCGGGGCGGTGAGATTGCCGTCGCGCAGATCCGAACCGGCGGGTTTGCCCAGTTTGGCGGTCGAACCGGTAAAATCCAGCAGGTCGTCGATCACCTGAAAGGCGATGCCCAGGTGGCGACCGTACTCGTAGAGCGCTTCGCAGACGGCCGTCGGGCTGTCGGAGAGCACCGCCGCCGCCCTCGAAGTGCCTGCCATCAACGAAGCGGTCTTATAAAAGCTCTTGTCAATGTACTGCTCAAAGGTCAGGTCCGGGGCAAACTGCAGCGTGCTCTGCAACAGTTCGCCCTCGCCGAAGTGCGAGATGACGATTCCCAACAGCTCAACCACTTCGAGGCTGCCCAGACGGGCCAGATACGCCGAGGCCATTCCGAATAAATAATCGCCCGCCAGCACCGCCACCCGGTTGCCGAAGCGGGAATTGACCGTGTCGATGCCGCGACGCACGGCGCTGGTGTCGATGACGTCGTCGTGCACCAGCGACGCAGTGTGGATCATCTCGGTAATTTCAGCGAGACGGCGGTGCCGCTCAGTCGGCTCGCCGTGGGCTGCTGTCGCCCGCGAGACCAAAAGCACCAGCGCCGGGCGGATGCGCTTGCCGCCCGCGTTGAACAGGTGCTCAGCCGCTGCATACAGAACCGGATGCTTCGTCCCCAGCAGATTCTTCAAATTGCGCGTCATCTGGCTTAAGTCGTCTTCGACTAGGGCCGACCAGTTCGCTGCGGACACCACGCTCATTTCTCCAGCTGCGCACTGAAATTAAGAAAGGTAACAGTGCCTTCATCATTAATCATAAACCGCCCGCGTCTATTCGCCGCAGTCACGTTCTATCGCAAAGGGGCTGTTGGCGATGCGCAGGATCTGGGTGATTTTGCGCAGATCTTTTTGTCCAGGTACCCCATTCTCGACGCCGCTCGACAGGTCAACCGCATCGGGTGCCAGGATTTCGAGGGCTTTGGCCAGATTGGCAGGCCTCAAACCGCCCGAAAGCAGCCACGGCAGCGCCGGGCGAAACCCCTGCAGCGCCTGCCAGTCGAGGGTTTGCCCCGTCCCGCCCGCCTGGGTAGGGTGCCAGGCATCGAGCAGGACCGCTTCGACGGCGTCCGTGTACGGTGCGATTTTTGTGAGATCCGCCGATTCCCGGACGCGCAGAGCCTTGATCCGCAAAATCCCAGGCAGCGTCCGCGCCAGACGCGCGCAGCTTTCGGGGCTTTCCTCGCCGTGGAGTTGGACCGCCTGCAGACCGCCCGCTTCGATAGCGGCGCGCAGCGTCTTTATAGAAGCGTTCACGAAGACGCCGACTTTGAAAGTGAACGGCGGCAGGGCGGCAGCGATTTCGCGCAGACGGGCCGCATCCACGTAGCGGGGGGTGCCGGGGACACAGACGAAGCCCAGGGCGTGCACTCCCAGCCCGGCGGCGGCCCGGGCCTGACCCGGGTCGGTGAAGCCGCAGATTTTTACGCGCATAATAGACGGGTTTGCTTGCCTACGATGCTAGCCGTGGGTTAGGGTTGCTGCGTAGATTTGGACGGCTCCACCCGATGAAGCCCGGACCCGCCCTGCTGCTTGGTGCGTTGTTGCTCGCCTTTGCTGCTCCATTGCCGGCCTTTCCGCTCCGGGTGCTGGTGGAAGGCCCGAAGCCTGCGCTCAAAATCGCCGTCTCCGCTCCAGCCCAACTGCGCCAGGACAACGGCGGCACAGTCGACCTCCTCCCTGGCCAATGGTTTACTGTCCGGCGCGAAAATAGCGGCGTCGTGCAGTTGCCCCCCACAGGATTGGTGCTGGTGGGGGATCGCTGGTATCCCGAGAGCGTGCAGTTTCGCTGGCTGCGTGGGGGGCTGCTCGCCGTCAACTTTGTCGATTCGGAGACCTACCTGCGCGGGGTGGTGCCGCGGGAAATGCCCTCCAGTTACGGCGACCACGCCCTGATGGCCCAGGCGGTGGCGGCGCGCACGTACGCGCTCACCAGTTGGGTGCGCCGCAAGCACGGTCCCCACTACGACCTGGTGGACACGGTCGTCGACCAGGTTTATGGCGGTTTTGCCCGCTACAACCCCCGCACCGGCAAAAGCACCCTGCTCACCCACCCGCGCACCGACCGGGCCGTAGCCGCCACGCGCGATCAGTTTCTCGACTACTCGAAGGCCCAGGGTTTCTACCGCGCCGAGGGCATCGCCGGATGGGTGCGCTACGGCGAATATTCGCTCCCGGTGCCCAAGGGCCGCATGCTGAGCCAGAAGGTATCCCAGATGATGGCCCAGGCCGGCTGGAACTATCACGACATTCTCGCCTACTGGTACAAAAGCCACGTCTACCAGATCGCTTTTCCTGGATGAATGACCCTTGAGCGGCGCGTCGAACCCAAAGTGGACGCCGTTCAGGAAATCGTCCGCTACTGCGAGGGCCATCGGGAGCTGCTGAAGATGGAAGCGGATGAGGAGCGCCGTTTGCTGGAGCAGGAGGGAATCGCCCTTGAGCCTGCGCCTGCTCATCGATGAAGACACCCAGGCATGGCGTCTGGGCCATCGCAAATCTTGAAGACCTTGGGATTGACCTTCAAGAACAGTTCCACGCCCTCAACCACACAACTGGTAGGCCGGACGCAAAGGCAGCCTGCACACCTTTACGCGCGCACAGCAGTCTCGCTCTGCACCAGCCGTCCATCCTCCATGTGCACGGTGCGGGTGGCGACATCGAGGATACGGCTGTCGTGGGTGACCATCAAGATGGCACAGCCTTGATCGGCGGCCAACTGCTGCATCAACTCCACCACCTCGCGGCCGGACTTGCTGTCGAGGGCGGCGGTCGGTTCGTCGGCCAATACCAGGGAAGGCCGGTTTACCAGGGCGCGGGCGATGGCGACGCGCTGCTTCTGGCCACCGGAAAGATTCTCCGGATAGTAATCGAGCCGCTCGCTTAGACCGACGGCTACCAGGATTGCTTCTGAGAGGGCGCGCGCCTCGGTGGGGCTCCCGGCGCTCAGCTCCGCCGCCATCTGCACGTTCTGGCGCGCGGTCAGAAAACCGAGCAAATTGTGGGACTGAAAAATGTAGCCGATGTTGCGGCGGATGGCCACCAGATCCGCTTCGCTCGCTCCGCACAACTCCTGGCCGAGCACCCGCAGACTGCCCGTCTGGGGGGAGCGCAGCGCGCCAATCAGCGTGAGCAGCGTCGTCTTGCCGGAGCCGGAAGGGCCGGTGAGGATCACCAACTCCCCCGCAGCGATAGTAAGGTCGATGTCCGAGAGTACCCGGCGTTCGAGGGCGCCGTGGCCGTAGGTGTGGTCGAGCCGGCGGATGGCAATCACAGGCATCAGGGACATGGTTTTGATACTCCAGATAGGTTAAGCGAAGATCTCGGCCGGATCGGCGGCGCGCAGGCGGCGCACGGCGATGGCACCGGAAACGGCGCACATCAGCACCGTGAGTGCAAAGATGAGTGCCGCCCGCAGCGGGTCCATCGTCAGCGGCAACAGCGTCGCCCCCCGCGTCAGATCGTACAGAGCGAAGGAGATGGCAAAGCCGGGGACAAAGCCCAACAGCGACAGCAAGAAGGCTTCCTGGAAGACCACACCGAGCAGGTAGCCGTTGGTGTAGCCGATCGCCTTGAGCGTCGCGTACTCGGCCAGGTGATCGCTCACGTCGGTGTAGAGAATTTGGTAGACGATGATGGTACCCACGATGAAACCCATCGCCGCACCGAGGGCAAAGATGTAACCGATGGGCGTGCTGCGGTTCCAGTAATCTTTTTCGAAGTCCATGTACTCCTGGCGCGACAGCACGCGCACGTCCGCGGGCAGTGCGGCGCGCAAATCGGCTTTCACCCGCTGCGGGTCGGCGCCGGGGGCAAGGCGCACCAGCCCCAGGTCCACCAGGCCCTTGCTGCGCTCGCCAAACAGGCGCAAGAAATTGAGGTCGCTGGTAATCAGGGCGCCGTTAATGGCAAAGGAAGTGCCCATCTGAAAAAGGCCCCCTACCCGCACCCGCCGGTCGTTGACCTCGGTGACGATGGACTCGCCGCCGGTGTAGCGCGCGGCAATCGGTCCGTACTCGCTGCGCGAGGCCCGATCAAAGAGCACCGTGTCGGGTTTGCGGATGGAAGCCAGTTGGCGGTTCACCTCGCCCAGGCGAAAGACCGGCTCGCCCGGATTGAAGCCCACTGCAAAAATGCCGCGCGTCTCGTTGGTCTCGGGGTTGCGAAAGCGGCCGAAGCCCAGATAGACGGGACTGGCCCCCGCCACCCCCGGTACGGCCATCGCCTGATAGAGCCGCCGCTGCGAGAAACTTTGCATACTCACCAGCGCACTCGATTTGGGACCGATCAAAAAGATGTCCGCTTCGAAACTTGCGTGCAATCGCACCGCGCCATCGAACAGGGCGGCACGAAAACCGAGCTGCAAAAACATCAAGATCACCGCGAAGCCGATGCCGGCCACGGCGACCAGCAGCCGCACCCGCTCGCGGGTCAGTTGCAACCAGGCGAGGGGCATCTTCATGGTTGTACTCTCCGATTCGGCTCGATGGCCACATCCACCTGCAGGTTGGTGAGACTGCTCACCCGGCGACCGTCCGCCGGGTCCAGACGAATTTTGACCTCGACTACGCGCGCATCGATGTCGGCGGCGGGGTCGGTGTTGAGCACGTCCTTTTTGGCGATGATGCGGCCCACCTGATCCACCGTGCCGCCCAGGGGACCAGCGAAAGCACCATTGGCACTGGTGATCCTCGCCCGCTGCCCCGAGCGCACCCGGCCTATCTCTGTCTCGTACACCTCGGCCACCACGAACATCCGGTCGGTGCGGCCCACCTCGGCGATGCCCTCAGGACCAATCACTTCGCCCGGCCAGGCGTGGATCTTGAGCACCTGGCCGTCCGCCAGGGCACGCACGTAGGCCACTTCGAGATCCGCCTCGGCCCGCGCCTGCGCCGAGCGCGCCTGCTCGACCTGTGCCTGGGCTTCGAGCACATCGGTGGGACGCACCTCGGCGGTGGCGACCAGGGCGTGGCGGGCCTGGGCCAGCTGCCCTTCGAGGGTGCGCACCGCCAGGCGCTTGCTGTCGAGGGCAGAGGCCGAAACCGCCCCAGCGCGCTCCAGCGCTGCGTAGCGCTCCCACTCGGCGCGGGCAATCTCCAGTTCACCCGCCAGCCGCTCGACCCCGGCGCGCTGCGCCGCAAGCTCGCCGCCTTTTGCCCCGGCGCGCACCTGCACCAGCCGCGCCTGGGCCACCCTCACCCGGGAGCGGGCCTCGGCGACCGCCGCCGCGTAGCGGCCCCGCCGATCGAGCACCGCCACCGCCTGCCCGGCTTTGACCCAGTCTCCCTCGCGCACCAACAACTTCTCCAGCCGCGTCGCCTCGAAGGCCGTGGGCGCCGCCAGACGGACCACCTCGCCCTCCGGTTCGAGCCGCCCCGACGCGACCACCGCCCGCGCCAGCGGTGCGGACGGCGCCATGACGACCGGCGCTGACTCCGGCTGCCGCGCCGAAAGACCATAGAACAGCACCGCCCCGCCGCCTACTGCGGCAGCGATCGCCAAGAACACCCGCCACCGGCTCGCTACCTGGCCCGGAAACCGACTGAGAGTTGCCATAAACTCCGCTCCGCCGCGCTAGAATAATGTCCGTCAATTGCAATTTGCTGCAGTGCAATTCGTTGCATATTAGTAGTTTAGATGCAACAATTTGCATAAGTCAAGCCCCTGGATCGAAATCTCATGGCACTGGCGCACGCGATACTGGCATTGCTGGCGGACCGCTCCTTCAGCGGTTACGAGTTGACAAAAGAATTTGAAGGCTCGGTGGGGTGTTTCTGGAAAGCGACCCACCAGCAGATTTACCGGGAGCTGGCGGCGCTTGAGGAGCGCCGCTTCGTGCGCGCGGATCTGGTGGCCCAGGAAGGACGGCCCAACAAGAAGCTCTACGAACTGACGGAGGCGGGCAAGCGCTGGCTTTCTGAGTGGATGGCCGAGCCGAGCGAGCCGTGCGCAGTGCGCGAAGACATGCTGGTCAAAACCTTCGCGGGTTATCTCACCTCCCCGGAGGTGCTCATCGCCGATATCGAAAGGCGCAAGGCCCTGCACGCCGAGAAGCTCGAATACTACCGGCAGATCGAGCGGGAGCACTTCAGCGATCTGAGCGCCATACCGATCGAGAAGCGCTTCGGCTACCTTTCGCTCAAGCGCGGGCTCCGCTATGAAGCAGACTGGGTGGCGTGGTGTGAAGATGCCGGAGCCCTGTTGCGCTCCGGCATCTTCACCCCTTCCGGATAAACTCCGATACAATCAGGTCCGGTGTCGCCGTCCTGCGCCATGGTCCCAAGGGTCGTCTTCAACGGAAATTATCTGTCGCTGCGGCCTACCGGTATCGGCCAGTACGTCCTCAACCTCTGGCGCTGCTGGCAGCGCTCCGACAAGCCCCTGCGCGCCTTTATGCCGGCGGAGTACCTGCAAGAACCGCTGGGGGGCCACCAGCCGGTCAAAACCCCTGGCCACCTGGCACGGTTGGTCTGGAATCAGACGATCCTGCCCACCCGACTGCGGCCGGGCGAGGTGCTATTCAATCCGGTACCGGAGGGGCCGCTGGTGGGTGGATTGCCCCAGGTCACCGCCGCCCACGACACCATCCCGCTCGTCTTCCCGGAACTTTTCCCGCGCAAGCAGGCTTACTTTCGCTATCTGGTGCCCGCCTGTCTGCGCCGGGCGACACGGATCCTGTGCAATTCCGAGCAGACCCGCGCCGATCTGGTGCACTTCTACGGCCTCGACCCGGCCAGGATGACCGTGATCCCCCTCGCCTGCGACCGGGAGCGTTTTTTTCCGCGCCCGGCCGATCCCAGGCAACTGGCCTCCTACGGATTGGATGCCGACCGGTACGTGCTCTACGTCGGCTCCCACGAGCCCCACAAAAACTTGGCCCGGCTCCTCGAGGCCTTCGCCCGGGTGGCCGGCGACTGGCCGGGCCAGCTCGCCATCGCCGGAGCCTGCGACCCCCGCTACACTCCCCCCCTGATGCGTCTTGCAGAGCAGCGGGGGATCGCCACCCGGGTGCGCTGGCTCGATTATCCGGCCGACGCGGATTTGCCGTTGCTCTACAGTGGCGCACACCTGTTCGTCTTTCCCAGTCTGTACGAAGGATTCGGCCTGCCGGTGCTGGAGGCGATGGCCTGCGGCGCGGCGGTGCTCACCTCCGCCCGCGGAGCGCTCGCGGAGGTGGCAGGGCAGGCGGCGGTGCTGGTTGAGCCGCAATCCACCCAGGGGATCGCCGCCGGGTTGGAGCGGTTGTTTGAGCCGAAGGTACGGGCGAAGTACCGCACCCTTGCCCTGCAGCGGGCCGCCGAATTTAGTTGGGAGCACACCGCCGAGGCGACCTGGCGGGTGATTGAGGGGGTGGGATCCCCCCCTCCTTGAGAAGGGGGGGGTGAGTCAGCCGCCGTTGCGGAAGACGTGCACGTCCCAGTCGCTCAAGTGTACGTTGAGGATGCCGCCTTCGACGTCGACCTCGTAGAGGCGGGTCTTCTCGAACCAGTGGCCGTCCTCGGGGAAGCAGGGCACTTGGTAATCACCCAGGTTGCCGTCGCCCAGGTGGGCGACGACGGCCACCCGCGAGCCCTCTTCGTTGAAGCGCACGTAGCCGATCACCCGCGCTTCTTCGTCGATGTGGAAAAATTCGATCTCGTTGGTCCAGAGCGCCTGGGTCTCGCGCCGCAGGGAGATGAGACCTTTGTAGCGCTCCAGAAGCGCCACGTGCCGGTCGTGATCGAGCAGTGTCCACTCCACCGCGTGCACTTGCTCGTCCTGGGGATAGGCCTGGCCCATCGCCTGGCCCTGGTAGAGCATCGGCAGACCCACCGAGGTCATCAGCAAGGCCGCCGCGCACTCCAGGCGCTTGAAGCTGCCCTCTTCGTTGATGCCCGCGTCGCGCAGCCGCTGCAGCAGGCGGGGTTTGTCGTGGTTTTCGTAGAAGTTGACGGCGTTGCTCGGCCCCGGATAGCCGTGGTGCAGGGGGTTGATCGAGTCGACAATCTGGTCGGTGTCGAACATGTTGCGCACCATCAGATCGTCGATCATCCAGTAGTAGGTCTCGTGGTAGGCGCCGTCCATTGGGCCGTCCGCACCGGTAATCGCCGGATTTTCGGGGATGTGCTCGCCGACGAGGTAGAAGGGTTTGCCCCCCGCATTGGCCTTCGAGCGCCTGGCCACTTCGCCTAGAAAATCGAAGTATTTAATCTGGGCGGCGGCGTCGATGCGGTAGCCGTCGATGTGGTACTCGCGCACCCAGTAATCGACCAGGTCGTAGAGGTATTCGCGGGCCGGATTGCGCTTGTAGTGCTCGTCGTAAAATTCGAGGTTGAACTTGGGTCCCCAGACGTTGCCCGGTTCGTCCGGCTCGGTGCCCGGCGCATAGAACCAGTAGGTAAAGTCGATGCGCGTGAGGGGGCTTTCCGATTCGGAGTGGTTGAGGACGATATCGAGGATGACCCGCAAACCGCGCTCGTGACAGGCGTCCACGAAAGCTTTGAGATCCTCGGGCTTGCCGTAGGAGGATTCGGGAGCGAAAGGATGGCGCGGATTGTAGCCCCAGTAGTGCTCACCCGGGTACTCGGTGACAGGCATCAGCTGCACGCAATTGACGCCCAAATCCACCAGGTAGTCGAGCTGCTCGATCGCGTCGATGAACATGTCGCCGCCAAAGGCGCTCACGTGCAGTTCATAGATGATCAAATGGTCATCTGGGGAAAGGGGCACATCGTCGTGCTCCCAGACGTACTCGTCGGTGATCTGCTTGCCGTCCTTGATGCGGATGACGGCATTTTCGCGGTTTTTCTCATCGACCTGGCGGGCGTACGGGTCGGCGATCGCCACCGTCTCGCCCTCGCAGAAGAAACTCTTAGAAACAAGTTTGAACTTGTACTGATGTTCGCCATCCGGCAGGTCGACCTCGACGAAGAAGCAACCCTTGTCGTCCTTCTCCATCGGGATTTCTTCCCAGTTTGAGAATGAGCCTACGAGTGCCGCTGTTTCGTTGTAGGGTGCAAGCAATTGAAAGCGAATCTGGCCGGTCCTGGCTTCGGCTTTTGATTCGGACCGCTGCTGCACCAGGCTCTCGGACGGATTTTTGGTCGTCGTCATAATCTCCCTATTGCAGACCGATGACATTTCCAAGGCCGGTTTCTGCTATATGCAATGTAGGACGGCGCCAAATTTCCGGTATCTACCCGCCGGTAGAACCGATAGCTCCCTCCCAGGCAAGCCGGGGCGAGATATAGCCCAGCAGTTGGCCGCGCAATGCCTCCAATGGCGCCAGTGGCTCCACCCGGCCCGCCTCCCAGGCGCGTTGCTGTAGATAATCGACCAGGGGGATTTGTTGTTCGAGGCTCAGTTCGGCGTCGATGCGGCGGGCGAGGGTAAGGGCACCGCGCAGGTCGAGGGACCGGTAAGCCCACTTTTCGGCCTCCGCCAGCAGTTCGGGCGGGATGGCGGTAAGCCACGCCTGCAATTCGAGGGCGCGGCCGGGACTGCCCTGGGCCATGGCGAGCAGCCGTTCGTCTACCGACTTGCCCAGTGCCGCTAAAATTTCAGCTACCAGTTGGCAGGGTAAGCAGTAAAAAGGCACCTTCTGGCAGCGCGAGCGGACGGTGGCAAGCAAGCCGTCTGCGGAGGGAGCTGTCAGCACAAAGACCGCTCCCCCCGGTTCTTCGAGGATCTTGAGCAGGGCGTTGGCCGCCCCGTCGCCCATCGCCTCGGCACCTTCGATCACAATCACCTGGCAAGCGGCTTCCAGCGGCGGGCGGCTCAAAAACTGGGTGACCCCCCGCACCTGCTCAAGGCGCACCTGCGGAAGCGCCCGGGGCAGATTACCCCCTTCTGCCAAAGCCTCGGCGCGGCGGAGCAGCTTGTCGCCTTTTTTGTAAGTCGGCTCGACCCAGAGCAGATCCGGGTGGTTGCCCCGCTCGATGCGGCCAAGGGTGCTTTCGAGCAGCCGGGCCGCGAAGTGGCGGGCGGCCATCGCCTTGCCCACCCCCTGCGGTCCGCAAAACAAGTATGCCGGGGCGATGCGTCCGGTGACGACCGCCCGTTCGAGCAAGGCCATCGCCAGGGGTTGACCCTGAACCGCTCCGGTTGCAGTGCCGTTCATAGATGGGCAAAGCGGTCGGTGGCTTCGATGAGGGCGGAACGGATACCCGGCTCGCTCATCGAGTGACCCGCATCGGCAACCACGACAAGTTCCGCCTCCGGCCAGGCGCGGTGCAGTTCCCAGGCCGACTCCATCGGGCAGACCACGTCGTAGCGCCCCTGGACGATCACCGCCGGCAGGTGACGAATGCTGCCGACGTTTTCGATCAATTGCTCCTCGCGGTCGAAAAAACCTTTGTTGACGAAGTAGTGGCACTCGATGCGGGCAAAAGCGGTCGAGAATTTGACTTCGCCGAAGCGCTCCACCAGACGCGGGTCGGCGATCAATTTGCTGGTAGACGCTTCCCAGATCGACCAGGTGCGGGCGGCGGTGGAGCGCACCTCCGGGTCGTCGCCGGTCAGCCGTCGGTAGTAGGCAGCCATCAGATCGCCGCGCTCTTCGGTCGGGATCACTGCCACAAAACGCTCCCAGGCATCCGGGAAGATGCGGCTTGCCCCTTCTTGATAAAACCAGAGCAATTCCTTGCGCCGCAACAGAAAGATGCCCCGCAGAATCAGCCCCTTGCAGGCTTCGGGGTAGGTCTGGGCGTAGGCGAGCGAGAGGGTGCCGCCCCAACTGCCGCCGAAGACGACCCAGCGGTCGATGCCCAGATGGACGCGCAATTTTTCGATGTCTTCTACCAGATCCCAGGTGGTATTTTCGGCCAGTTCGGCGTTGGGTGCGCTCCGGCCGCAGCCGCGCTGGTCAAACAGCACCAGCCGCCATTGCTCGGGGTCGAAGTACTGGCGGTAGGTCGGGTCGATCCCCCCACCCGGCCCGCCGTGCAGGAAGACCGCCGGTTTGCCCTGGGGATTGCCCACCTGCTGGTAGTGAATCGTGTGCAATGCCGAGACGGCGAGAAACCCTTGCTCGTAGGGCTCGGTAGGTGGGAACAGTTCGCGCATGAACATCCGAGCGGAGGCAGCCTGCAAATCCTAGCGCGCTCCTTCTAGGTGTGGGTAGACGCCACCCGGATACCAGGGGCCATCGAACATCACTTCACCCGTTGTCCCTACGCTGCTGAAGGATGTCGAGGATGCGCCGGTTCTCCAGTTGCAGACCACGCACATCCGTTTGAACTTCGCGGATTTCCGTCTGCATCGCGTCGATGCGCTGCAGGGTAGCCAGGGCAATTCGTGAGATCTGATTTACAGATTCTGACACAGTATCCACTCGCTCAGCCATGATGTTGACCCGCTCGCTCAGCGCCGCCTGGTTGGCTTCGAGCCGAGCGATTGCCCTGGCGTTCGCAGCGATCGCTCCTTCCAGGCGGGTAATCGCCGTGGCGTTCGCGGCAATCTGCTCGCTGTTGGTCGCCACCAGGGCTTCAACGCGATCGAGTCTGGCGGAAAAATCCGGGGGTTGTCCGTTGCTGGTAGTCATCGGCGCTTGCGCTGGGGACAGCTTGTGCAGCAATTGTACACAATTCGGGTCAATCTCCCGAATGCCTCAAACCCAGCTGTACAGGCTGCTTGAAGCGGAGAGGGGGAGATTCGAACTCCCGGTGACGTTGCCGCCACAACGGTTTTCGAGACCGTCACAATCAACCACTCTGTCACCTCTCCAGAGCCTACCCAGGCTATCACAGGGCTTGTGCGGCCCTCAACTGATCGTAAAGGAGTTGACGATCTGGTTAATTTTTTCGCGCCGCTCGCCCCAGGCGATGGCGGCGGAACCAGTGACTAAAGTGTAGACTTTGCCGCCGCTGACCGCCACGCAGTAGACCTGGTGGACAGCCCGCCCCCCCGAGGCGATCACCACCTCGAAGGAGTAGTAGGGCACACCCTTGCTGTCGGTGCGCTGGGCGGCATTGGAGACTTCGATCACCGCGCCGGGGGGCGATTTTTTCTTGAGCACATCGTTCGCGAAGCGGTCGGCCACCTGCTGGGGGGTGCCGAAGGCGCGGATGTCTTTGATGTCCTTGCGCGGGGCGTCGCTGACCACCACCGACACCTGGTAGGTGGGATCCGCCGGGTCCGACAGCCGCACCGCCCCCTTCGGATCCGGGTTAAAAGTCCAGGTGTCGGGGTAGACCAGCGTAAAGGTGGAATCGGGCTCCGAAAAACGCTGAAATCCTTTGGGCGCGTCGATCCCCGAGCGGCTGCAGCCGACGAGTACGGCGCTGAGTACGGCGGCGATGCCGACTTGGACCAACTGCTTGCGACCGATGCGAATCATGCGTTTCCCCACTGCTGCGCCCTTCCCAATCTATCAGCAATAGAACGCCGCGCCGCGTGCCCAGAAAGCTACAGTAGAGGGCGTCGGCACGAGGAGCCAACCGGTGAAATTTCTGCCCAAATCCCCCGGCGAATGGTGGCAACTTGCCCGCCGCGTGGCGCGCTTCTACAGTAGCGCCCGGGTGCCGCGGGGGCTCAAGATCGCCGTTGTGACGCTGTGCGCCGTCTACTTTTTGCTGCCGGCCGACTTGCTGTTGGATTTGTTTCCGCTGGTGGGCCGCCTCGATGACCTGACGGCCATCGCGCTTATCCACTTCGGCGCGGTGGTCTGGGCGCAGCGCCAGTACCGTCTCGACGAGCCGGAGCGACCCACCGCTTTGCTGCAGGAGGACCTGGCGGTCACGACGACCGTCGATGTGCCTGGTCGATCAATGTAAGCAACAACTCCTCAGCCTGTGCAGGCTCGATTCCCGCCAACCACAAAAGCGTATCGTCGGTGCGGTGACGATAGAGCCAGCCGCTCACCATTTGCACTTCGTCGAGATCCTGCTGGGGCAGGTTAAATATTGGGGGGGGCGGCAACGCCTCGCCGTAGTGGCCGGCGAGGGTGTTGGCCAGTTCGGCGCGCAGCTGCTCCCGAGGCAGATCCCTTGTGAAACTTTGCTGCAGAGCGAGCTTGCCCCGGCGAATCCAAAATAGCTGCACGCCGCTTGGGGCGTCGGGCGGCCCCGGGTAGACCGCCACCGCATCCAGGCTGACCCGCTCGCGCAAATAGCCCTGGTGGGCCACGAAATTCCCGAGCGCCTGCCAACGATCCCGCCAGCGCGCCGCCTGCTCAAAATCCTCGCGCTGGGCGGCATTCAGCATCTGCCGCTCGAAGTCCGCAAGCACCGCAGCACCGGTATCTTCGCCGCGCAAGAGCGCTCGAAGCCGCTCGACGCGCGCGCGGTACTCGCCGCCCAGCGCCCCGGTGCGGCATGGCCCCAGGCATTTGCCGAGCTGATCGAGCAGGCAACCGTGGTGGATGGCTGAAAAGTCGCGGCAGGTGCGCAGACCCAGACTCGCCGAGAGCAATTCTGCCATCCAGCTCACAAAGCGCGCCTGGCTGTAGGGGCCGTAGTACTCGGCGCCGTCGCCCGCAAGCACCCGGGTCAGATGCAGACGCGGATAGTCCTCCTGCACCGATAAACGCAAAAACGGGTACTGGCGGTAGCGCTTCTGGGCCTGGTTAAACGGGGGCAGATACTCGCGGATGAGCCGACCCTCCAGCAAAAGCGCCGCCAACTCCGAGCCGGTGCACAGCACCTCTACCGCCTTCGCCTCAAACTTGAGCCGCTCCGTCTGGCGGGAGTGCCCGCCGTCGCGCCGCAGATAGGAGCGCACCCGTGTGCGCAGGTGCACGGACTTGCCGATGTAGAGCAGACGGCTGTCGCAGTCGACAAACCGATAAACCCCCGGCGCGTCGGGCAGGTCCTCCAGACGGTCGAGCGAAACGCGAAACCACGGTTGCATGTGTTTGATGTAGCACAGTCTGCCAAAAAAACGCGGGAGCCCCATTGGGGCTCCCGCGCAGCATTTAGGTCATGGCCGGCCTGAGGCTTACACCAGACCCAGAAAGTTCAGCACACCCTTGCCGGTGGCCAGCTCAACGACAATCGCAGCCGCAAAGCCGATCATCGCAAGGCGGCCGTTCAATAACTCAGCATAGGGGGTGAAGCCGAACTTGGGTTTGGAGGCAGTGGAGTTGATGTTGCTCATGGTGGGCTCCCGTGCTAAACAGCGTATAAAGAAATATTGCGAACAGTCTTATTATAGTATACAAAAATTCATGAATGGGGAGGGGTCGGTGCCCCAGCGCCGTACAATAAGATTTGACGTTGCCGGCCAAATCGATGCAAGACAGACTCCTCGCGGCCCTGGCTCCCTATCGCTCGGCGGTCGATTATCTGGAGATTCGCCTGGAGCGCGGCGAATCGAGTTCGGTGTCCTTTCGCGGGCCGCGCCTGGAGGCGATTGACCGCAGCTTCGAGCTGGCGGGCGGCATCCGTGCCTGCCACCGCGGCGGCTGGAGCTTTGTGACCTTCAGCGACCTGGGCGAACTTGAAAGCCGGGTGGCCGAGGCGGTGAGCCAGGCGAAGCTGGTGGGCTGCGAGACGACCCAACTGGCTGCGGTCGAACCGGTAGCAGCCACCGTGCGCGCCGAGCTGGGGCGCGACCCGCGCGGGGTGTCTTTGGGGGAGAAGCGCGATTTACTGGCCCATTACAACCAATTGCTCTTAGAAGCCGACCCCCGCATCCAGACGACCGCCGCCGGGCTCACAGACCGTTTTCGGACGGTCTGGTTCGTCAATACCGCCGGTACGGTCCTAGAGCAGGAGCGCCTCGATGTGACCGGCCGCTTCGGGGTGGTTGCCCGCGACGGCGGTACGATCCGTCAGGGCTTTGAAGCGGTCCATTCGCGCAGCGACTTTGGCGCGCTGGTGGGTATCGAAGCGCAGGTGCTCTCCGCCGTCGAGCGCGCCCTGCGCCAGCTTGAAGCCGCGCCCATCAAGGCGGGCCGCTATACCGCCGTACTCGATCCGTACCTGGCCGGGGTGTTCATCCATGAAGCCTTCGGCCACCTTTCGGAGGCCGATTTTATCTACGAGAACCCGCGCATGCAGCAGTTGCTGCAACTGGGTAAACCGATCGCCACCCCCCAGCTCAACGTCGTCGACGACGGTACCGTCGCCGGTCAGCCGGGTACCCTCGCCTACGACGACGAGGGGGTACCCACGCGGCGCAAGTACTTGATCAAGGACGGTGTGCTCACCGAACGGCTGCACAACCGCGAGACTGCCGGCAAATTGGGGGAGGCGCCCACCGGCAACGCCCGCGCCCTGGGGGGCACCTATCCTCCCATCGTGCGGATGACCAATACCGGCATCCTGGCGGGCGACACGCCCTTTGAAGCAATGGTCGCGGGCATCGACGAAGGGGTCTACGCCGTGCGCATGCTGGGCGGCCAGACCAACGGCGAGATGTTTACCTTCGCCGCCGCCGAGGGCTTTATGATCCGCGGCGGCCAAATCGCCGAACCGGTGAGCGACATCACCCTCACCGGCAACGTCTTCGAGACGCTCAAGGACATCGAGGCAATCGGCTCCGATCAAGTCTGGCTGAGCGGCGGCTGCGGCAAGGGCGGGCAATCGCCCCTAGCGGTGGCGGTGGGCGGACCGCACCTGCGCATCGGCAAGGTCGTGGTGGGCGGCCGCTAACTGCTTGGACGGCCCGACCCTGACGGCGCGAAGGTGACCTTGGCCCCGGGCAGTTCGTAGTAGGCGGGCAGCGTCCCCTCCGGCAAGACCATCAAACCAAAGGCGTAGAGACCTGGTTTGGGAGGTTCGCTCACACCCTGAATTTCAAGGGTCAACTCGGAGCCGGGCGGCACCGCCGAGCGCATCGAGACGCTGTACTGTCGGCCGGTCAGTTCGATTTTGCGGGCCACCACCGGTCTATCGGCGACCAGCAGCCGCACACTTTCGCGGCCGGAAGGCGGCAGGTTGGCCGGAAAGTCCACCAGCAACTGGGCGATCCCCCGCCCGGCTCCCACCGGCAACAGCACGCTGCAGCGGTAGGTTACTCCAGCCATCGGCAACGTCGCTTTGGTTGAAGGCGTTTGCCCCGGCAGTTCCTGCCGCTCGCGCTCGCGGGTAAGGATGGCTAGTTCCGATTCAAAATCGACCTGCAGCTGCCGCAAAGCCGCCAGATCCGAGCGATCCACCGCCAGATCGCCCGGCTGTGGGTCGAGCAGTTTCAACAAAGCCGCGTTCAGCCGTTCGGCGAAGGCCCCGCGGCTGAAGGAGCGTTCGATGCTGAGGGGCTGTTCGCCCTCCAGGCCGTAGCGCTCCTCGATAAAGCGCAGCGAACGATACGCCCAACGGCGCGAACCCACCTCCTGCACCCGCGACAGGGTGGCGCGCTGCAGTTGGGGGATAGCCTGGCGGTTGAAGAAACTCGGCACCCGCAAAGCCTTCAGCCGCTCGAAGCGCAACTCGGGGTACAGTAGCAGCGGAGCGCGGTTGCTCGCCTGCAGTTCGCGAACGGGCAGAACAGGGGCATTCTGGCCGCGTGCGGCATCGATCAGTTGCGGGGCGGAGATGCTTGCCCGCCAGGAGCCCGATTCGACCAGAATCGGGCCTCCCCAACGCGGGCGATAGCGCACCAGCAGCAGCGAGCTTTGCAGCGCCGCCTTCTCAAAAAGAGCTTTGTCCCTCGGAGGCGGTCCCGTGGCAATCAAGCGCCACGGGCTCCTATCACCGGCAAGCAGCGTGTAGGGACCATAGCCTGCCAGATCCCTGTCTTCGTTGAGCGATTGCACCACCTGCTCGGGGCTCAGGGCGGCTGCCGCCCTCACCCCGATTAGAAAAGTGAAGATGGCAAGCAGCCAGTTTTCCGGCCTTATCAAACGCACCATCGTCCTCTGCGATCGGCTGCCGGCGACTGTGCCCGACCTCCTTCCCCGCCGCTGGGCCCCGGCATGCAACTGATGGGAGAATCCTCATCATCATCACTCAAAAAGCGCGAAGGGCGGCGCGATCCAGGTGGGGGAGGAACGGATACTTGTGTTTATCCTAATGGCAAGGCGTGTACCCGACAAAGGCGCAGCTGTGCAAGCCGAGGATGGCGAGGCAACCCGCAACCCGATCGCACTAGCTTGCCTGAGAGCCTTCCGGCAAGCCCCTCACCGGCTTGTTAATTTTCTAGAAGCGATCCCGACGATGGTGTAATGCGATACATCCATGCGCTAACCTGTACTAAAGAACGTTTCGGGCTACGCCTTGCGATATGAACTTTCAGGACATGACCTTGTCACTTCATCGGTTTTGGGAAGAGCAGGGATGTCTGATTGTTCAACCGTACGACGTAGAAAAAGGCGCAGGCACGATGAATCCGCATACTTTCTTGCGGGCGATCGGACCTGAGCCCTGGAAGGTTGCTTATATCGAGCCGTGCCGGCGACCCACCGATGGCCGCTACGCACAAAATCCTAATCGTCTCCAGCATTATTACCAGTATCAGGTGCTGATGAAGCCCTCCCCCGGAGACATTCAAGAGCGTTACCTGCGCTCGCTGGAGGTGCTGGGGATTCACCCCGAAAAACACGACGTCCGGTTTGTCGAAGACAACTGGGAATCGCCAACCCTTGGGGCCTGGGGGGTGGGTTGGGAAGTCTGGCTCGACGGTATGGAGGTGACGCAATTTACCTATTTCCAGCAGTGTGGAGGCATCGACTGCCGTCCGGTTTCCATCGAAATCACCTACGGCATCGAGCGACTGGCCATGTATCTGCAGGGCGTGGATTCGATCTTCGACATCGAATGGGGAGCCGGCCTCACCTACGGGCAGGTCCATCGCGAAGGAGAAATCGAAAATTGCATCTATAATTTTGAGCAGGCGAATCCAAAATTGTTGTTGACCCTTTTCAAGCTCTACGAGCAGGAGGCTGCGGCGCTCAGCGAGCGTCAACTGGTGCTTCCGGCGCTCGATTACGTTCTCAAGTGTTCCCACACATTCAACTTGTTGGATGCGCGCGGTGTGATCGCCGTCACCGAGCGGACCGGCTACATCGGCCGGATACGCCACCTGGCCAGGCGAATTGCGCAAACCTACGCAAAGCAAAGAGAATCTTTGGGGTTTCCTCTGCTAAGCAAAACCTGACTTATACCTGCTTTTAGGAGTTTCCATGGTCGCTCAATACCGGCAAGATCGCGTGTCGATTTTCATCGATGGCAACAACATGTTTTACGCTCAGCGGTCGAATGGCTGGTTTTTCGATCCGCGCAAGGTGCTCGAATACTTTAATCGCCACGAAGCGCTCGTGAACGCTTTCTGGTACACGGGCATCCGCGATCCCCAGGACCAGCGGGGCTTTCGCGACGCGCTGATCGCGATGGGTTTTACCGTGCGCGAAAAGTTTCTCAAAGAGTACTACGATCGCCTCTCCGGGGAGATGACCCAGAAGGCCAATCTCGACATCGAAATTGTCGTCGATATGTTCAATACCGTCGCCCAGTACAACCATGCGGTGCTCTTCAGCGGCGACGGTGACTTTGAGCGGGCGGTCGAACTCTTGCGCTCCAAGGATACGCGCATCACCGTGGTTTCCACCGAGGGCATGATTGCCCGCGAGTTGCGCAACGCCGCCGATCGCTACATCGACCTCAACGACCTCAGACCCTTCATCGAAAAGACGATCGAAAGCCGGGTGCTTTCTTCGAGTTCGATTAGCGCCGCCTCGCTGCCCAACGGCGGCTGAGGCGCGCCGCTGCTGTTCACGCTTCCGGTGCGGCAAGCAGCGGCGCTTCGGTGCCCTCCGTGGGCGGTTCCGACTCGTCGCGCACCACCGTCAAGTCCACTTGCTGGCGGTAGTAGTCTATCCCCTTGACTTTGACGGTGACCGTATCGCCGATTTGGAAGCGGCGGCGGCTGCGTCTGCCGATTAGGGCGGGTTCGCGCGCCTGGAAGGTGTACCAGTCGTCTTTGAGGCCGCTGACGTGCACTAGGCCCTCGACAAAAGGTTCTTCGACGGCGACGAAAAATCCGTAGGATTGCACGCCGGTAATCAGTCCCCTGAGCGGTTCAGCCTGGGTGCCGAGCCAGCCGATGCGCTCGAAGCCCTCCAGGTCCGCCTGGGCCTGGTGCACCTGCTGCAGCCGCGCACTGAGGTGGCTGACCAAACCTGGCAGAGCCTCCTCCCAGTCTTTTTGGACTTTGGGTTTGAGCACCGGCCAGTCGATGAGCCCATGACAGTTCGAAGAGTGCAGATCGACGCTCACCTTGCTGCGCGGCGTCTTGCGATCGCGGCCGTCGGTGTGCACCTGCTGGAGTAACCGCTGTACCAGCAGGTCGCCGTAGTGTTCGAGCGGACAGCCAAAAGGGGCGACCGCCATGCTGTCGCGCCCGAAGTGGTGCTGGGGCGCCGCTGCGAACTGTTCGACCGGCAAGGTGGCCAGCAGCAGCTCGCGCAGGGCGCGGTTGGTCCCCTCGGGCTGCTCCAGAAGCCAAGCGCGGTACTGCCGCACGGTGAGTTCGACCGAAGCGTCTGCCTCGGGCACCTCCAGGCCGCAGGCGCGTGCCAGGCGCAGCCAGTCGACCACCTCGCCGCCCTGCGGCCCCGGCTCACCTAAAAAGGGTGCCCCCAGGTGCAGGTGGGCCAGATGCTGCCCGATGAGCGATTCGAGCAGTTCGATAAAAATGCGCGGATCCGCAGCGCCGAGCAGGGGGCCCGTCCCCTGCTCGGCCAGGGCGGCGGCGACAGCGGCGTAGGGTTCACCCAGGCTCTCCAGGCGGCCGCGGGCGCGCACCAGCGAGGGCATCCAGCGAAAGGCGCGCACCTGGCCCGTGGTATCGAGGTTCACCAGCACCGACCAGGCCGAACGGCTGGTGTCAGGCAGCAGAGCGCAACGCTCCAGCAGCGCGTCGGGCCACAGCCCGAGGCTTCGATCGCGCAGGCGTGCCGCCAGGCCGCGCCGGTAGGCCTCGGCGTCGAGGGCCGAACCCGCCTCCACCAGCGCCGCCACATCGCTCACGTGCAGCCCCAGCTCCCAACCACCCTCCGCCGGTACCAACGAGAGGGCCATCTGGGGCAATTCCCCCGGCAGCACCCACACTTCGAGCGCCTGCAGATCCTCGCGCCCCTCCGGCGCGGCGGATTCGGCAAGCTGTGCAGCCGCATCGAGCACCGTCCGGGGAAATTCGAGCGTTAACTGATAGCGGCTGGCGACCAGATCCAAATCCACCAGCGGATCGTTGGCATGGCCGAGCACGCGCAGCAATCGGCATTTGGCCGGTCGCCGCCCCAGGGGGTAGCGGGTGATTTCTACTTCGACAATTAAGTCGGCCGCTACGTCCAGACTTTCGGTATCGACCAACTCCAGAACGCTGCCCAGCCGATCGTCCAGGGGAGCGACCTGCAGGATTTTGGGCTTGTCTTCGCCCGCGTCTGCTTCGGCGAGGCGGCCCACCAGGGCGGTGTGCGCCCGCTCGGTCACCAGCACCACTTCTCCTTCGGGCTTGCGGCGGCGCGAGGCTTTTTTGAGCAGACGCACCAGCACCCGATCGCCATTCCAGGCATTTTTGAGGCTGCCTTCCACCACAAAAATTTCCTCCGCCTCCGGCTGTTCGGGGATGACAAAGCAGAAGCCTTTCGAGCTGCAGCGCAGGCGTCCGCCGACGATTTCTTCGTCGGCAACCAGGCGGTAGCGGCCCTGCATTTTCTCGATCAGGCCGATTTTCTCGAGGGCGTCGAGCACCAGTTGCAGCTGCGCAAGCGCCGCGCTGTCATCGAGAGAAAGCTTTTGCTGAAGCACCTTCGGCGCCACCGAGCGTTCCGGTGAGAGTAGACCCAGCAAGTCGTGTACAGAAAATTGCATGCCCATACCCCGCTTCCATAGATCTTGTTTAGTGAGCTTGCCCGATTAGCGTTCATGGTAACGTTTAGGCCCTGCTGTTCGCACGGCAAGTCCTACGGCTCCCTTACACTGGGTGCCATGGGCATCGAGGTTCAGGTCCATCGCCAGCTGTTGCAGTTGCTGCGCTCGGAGCAACTGCCCACCGTCTGGCCCCACCAGTTGACGATGGGGCGGCTGGTGGCCCGCGCCCTTTATCAGGGCCGATCGACCCTGGTGCAGGTGAGCGGCTCGGGAGAGCACCGCCTGAGTTACCTGTTGCCGGCCCTGAGCGCGCCGGAACCGGTGATCCTCTGCGCGAATGAATCCATCCAGCAGCAATTGCTCGATGTCGATTTGCCGCTACTGCGCCGCAACCTGGCTACCGAAAAACCGATCGGCCTCGGCGACCGCTGGCCCGGCACCGGGTGGCGAGGGGTGCTCATCACCGACCCGCTTACTTTTTTGCGCGACCGTCTGCGGGGGGGCTATCACTTTCCTGAGGGCGTCGCAGTGATCTTTGACGGCGCCCATTGCCTGGAGCAGTGGGCCATCCAGGCACTCTCCGAGCGCATCGAGCCCGCCGACTGGGACGACCTGCGCGAGGGCGACTTTGGGCGGGCCGAATTCTGGCTCGACTGGCAGGTGGGACTCAGCCGCGCGCTTTCGAGCCAGCCCCACAACCGCACGGCACTGGGTCCCAACCGGCAGGCTGCACTGGCAAGCGCGCTGGGTGAATCTCCCCCCAGCGCGGCCTGGCGGCGCTTTCGCGGCGCCCTGAGCGCACCCGAGCGCGTCCATTGGGTGCAGTACTACCGCCAGAGCAACCAGTTCAGCCTGGTCAGTTCCCCGATTGCCGTGGCGGACACAATGGCGCACACGCTCTGGCCTCGCCAGCCCGCCGTCGTCATCGGCGAAGCCCTCGACCCGGCGCGCGAAGCGCGCACTTTTCGCTCCTGGGTCGGCCTGGGGGAGGTGACCTGTCTGCGCTTTCCCGCCGACCCGCGCGAGCAGGAAGTGCAGCTCTATCTGCCTGTCCAACTGAGCGATCCTACGGCTGCTCACTACCGGCAGCAGATCGAACCGGTGCTGGTGGAACTGGCGGCCCTCGCCGCGGGGCCGCTGGTGATCTTGTTGCCCGAAGGTCCGTTGCGCTCCCACCTGGGCACCTTTCTCGCTTCACAGTTCGGCTCGCGCGTGGGCATCCATCGCCTGCAGCCGCCCCCCAACGGCATCACCCTGGCCAGTTGGGAATTTTGGGAGGCCAACCACCATCACCTGGGGGCCCCCACGACCCTCGCCGTCTGCGCGCTGCCTTTTCCGCGCCTTGATGACCCACTGGTGGCAGCTCGGGTGCAGTGGCTCAAAGCCTACCGCCGCGACTGGTTTCGCGAGTACCTGTTGCCCGTCGCCATCGGCCGGCTGCAGCGGGGCATCAGTCCCCTACGCCAGACCCAGGGTCTGGTGGCGCTGCTCGATAACCGCATCAACCACCGCAGTTACGGTGGCCAACTGCTCGACGCTCTCACCCCCGCCAGACGGCTGCGCTATCTGGAGTAGCAGCGGCTCATTTTTCGTGTTTGTACCCGGCAAGTATCGGATACTTGATGGTGTTTTATTTTCCATTTTTGTGTTCTTGAGGATCAAATCCTTGCCTTGACCGTGAAGGCGTAGGTCTCCCCTGTCTCCAGACGAAAATCATTCTTCTCAAGAAAGCGTTGCAGGGGTTCTTTGATCAAGGCCCGGCCCAAGGATGGATGAATCTCAAGTCGGCCGCCACTCAGGAAATGCCAGCGGAATGTCCAGACGTACTGACCACCCTCGGCGTCGCCTTCCAGCCAGCCTCCAGACAGGGAGCGGGCACTGACGCGCAGGTTAATCTCGGTTTGGGGTAGTCGGCCGCTTGCCACGCGCCTGCCCTCGACTGCGATTTTTTTATCTTAGAAGCTGATGGCGAAATGGCGCGCTTGAAAATGTTACGGTGGTTAAAGTGTCTATCGAGCCGCCCGTCCGTGAGCCAAACCACCGCACCCGCCATTACTCTGTCATTCGATGCTGCAAGTGTCGAACCTATCCAGCTGCAGCAACTTTTTGACACCGGTGCCTTCTGGGCACGCAACCGGGAAGTCGGTAAGATCGAGCGCATGCTTGCCTGCAGCAACCCGGTGGTCGCCGCTTACGCCGAAAGCCGGTTGGTCGGTTTTGCCCGCGCCACCAGCGATGGTGCCTTTCGAGCCACGATCTGGGATGTGGTGGTCCACCCGGATTACCAAAAGCTGGGTCTCGGACGCCGCTTGATTGAGGCACTTCTGGCAGAGCCGGCGATGCGCGATGTCGAGCGCGTCTATCTGATGACCACTTTCCAACAAGGCTTTTACGAAAAACTGGGCTTCCAGCGCAACGCTTCGACGACGATGCTGATGATGCGCCTAGCCGAAATGGGCTGAGCGGCCACCTGGGGCCACACCATCGAGGCGGTTCACAGTAGAGCTGTGAACCGCCTCGATGGTATGAGCTTCCGCTGTGTCTAGCGGCGAACGGCATAGCCGGAGACAAGCGCGACGATGAACACCAAAATCGCCGAGCCGAGGATAGTCGGGATCAAAGACACATTGGCTAGAGCGGGGCCGAAGTTACCAAACAGGGCCGCACCCACCCAGGCGCCGATAACGCCGAAAACCGCAGCCACCAAAAACCCCCCCGGAATACGCCCAGGTACGATGGCCTCGGCAATCACAGCGCAGATGCCGGCTACTACCAAAAACAAAATAAAGCTCAGAATCCCCATCGCTTTTGAACTCCATTAGACCGAATATCTTCATTGTAGAGGTGTCAATCTGGAGGGGCGTCCGCCAGAGGATTGAACCCGTAGGTGTCTCTTTCGATAGGGACAAAGCGATACAGTGATGTCTCAAGGTCGGCCGCCCGGGCGGGAATTTTCGGCGTCTTTGATACCCAGTTGGTAGACTCCGGCCCCGATAGAAACCATCAGACCGCCGGCTAGCGCCCAACTCCCACCCAGGGTATTGCTCAGAATAATGAACACGACCACCGCCAGAACCAGCGAAGGCAATATGCTCAAGATCGAGGCGAAAAGCTGGTTGCGCTCCTCCCAACCCTTTGGACGCCGCTCGAGCGCTTGGGCGCTATAGATGGCCCGATCGGCGTCGTTGAGCCATCCGCACAGCGCGTCCACCAGACGACCATTGAAACGGGAAAAACACAAGTAAAGCGCCAGTGACCAGAGGCTGACGCCCGCAGCCACCGCGGGCGTCAGTCCAAATTTGTAAAGGAAAAAGTCGATCACATTTCGTAAAGATTTCGCTCTGTTACCCTAGGGTACACCGCGCTGATGAGAATAACTACTTAGGCACAAATGCCTGGTGCAGGTTTGCCCGGGTCGAACGATAAAATGGGGCAGTTGTCTAGGAGAACAGCGTGCCCACCCTTGGGGTCAACATCGATCACATCGCCACGATCCGCCAGGCGCGCCGCACCGTCGAGCCCGATCCGGTGGCGGCGGCGGTGCTGGTAGAACTGGCGGGTGCTGACGGGATCACCGTCCATCTGCGCGAAGATCGCCGCCATATTCAAGATCGCGATGTCGAGATGCTGCGGCGCACGGTGCGCGGCCATCTCAACCTGGAGATGGCCGCCACCCAGGTGATGGTGGACTTTGCTTTGGACGTGCGGCCGGACTATGTGACGCTGGTACCCGAACGGCGCGAGGAGGTGACTACCGAGGGCGGCCTTGACGTAGGCGGTCAGATTGCATCGGTGGGTCTGGCAGTCGAGCAGTTGCAAAGCGCGGGGATTGCGGTGAGTTTGTTCGTCGATCCGGATACGGCTCAACTGCAAGCTTCAGCCCGCACCGGCGCCAAGTTTGTCGAGCTGCACACCGGCCGCTACGCCGAGGCCGGAGGCGAGCAGGCCCAGCGCAGCGAACTGGCGCAACTTGCCGCCGCCTGCGACGAAGCCCAGGCTCTGGGTCTGCGGGTCAATGCCGGTCATGGCCTGACGTACTGGAATGTCGCACCGGTGGCGCGCCTGTCGGGTATCGAAGAACTCAATATCGGACACTCGATTATTGCCCGGGCGGTGCTGGTGGGTCTCGAGCGGGCGGTGCGCGAAATGAAGCAGGCAATGATCGCCGGATGAAGACTATTCGCCTGCGGGCCGCCGCCAAGGTCAATCTTTACCTCGAGATTCTTGGGGTGCGCCCCGACAACTTCCACGAGTTGGTGATGGTGCTGCAGAGCGTTGACCTGGCTGACACCGTCACCCTGCGCGCCGCACCCACGACCGGCGTGCGTTGCTCCCACCCGCTGGTGCCCAACGACCGCACCAATCTGGCACTCAGAGCGGTCGAAGTGGTCCAGAAGCACACCGGCATCGACGAAGGGGTCGAAATTGTCATCGAGAAGCGCATCCCGGTAGCAAGCGGCCTGGCGGGCGGCTCCACCGACGCCGCCGCGGTGTTGGTCGGGCTCAACGCACTTTGGGATCTTGGCCTTACCCAGGGACAACTGCAGTCTCTGGGGGCTCAAATCGGCTCGGATGTTCCTTTTTGTGTGACAGGCGGCACCGCCCTCGCCATGGGCCGGGGTGAAGTGCTCTCTGCTCTACCTGCTCTGCGGGGGGTCTACCTGGTGCTCGCCAAGATCGCCGATTTGCAGGTCTCCACCGCCTGGGCCTACCAGACCTACCGGCGCGAGCACCTGGGCGCAGGTGCCGCGCCGCGCGCCCGCACCAGTGCCCTGCTCTCGGCGGTGGCAAGCCGGGAGGTGGCCCGCATTGCGCCGCTGTTGCACAACGATCTGGAGCGCGCCGTGCTGCCCGCCCACCCGCAGGTGAGTGCACTGCGCGAACGGTTGGCGGTTGCCGGGGCGCTCGGGGCGATGATGTCCGGTTCTGGCCCTTCGGTGTTTGGACTTGCAAGCGACCGCGCCCACGCCGAGGCGATTTGTGCTGCCCTCGCAGAGGACCCGAGCCTTGAATTGTTTGTCTGTCAAACCCAGCAGGCGGGCATTCTGTTTGCAGAATCGCAGCCTTCCGGCTTGTAAATTTCCCACGAATAGATCTAGACTAGGGCGCGTCGTCGCCGGCTGGAGATGGACTGTATGCTCTGCGCGCGCCCGTCGCATGGTTTTTCGTTGATCGAGATGGTGCTTGCCCTCGCTGTCGGGGCGGCCGTGGGTCTGGCGGCGGTGACCGTGGGCCTGTACTGGCGAGGTGAAGCGCAGCAGCGGCTCCTGGGGGCCTCGGTGCCCTTCATTGCCCAGGCGATGCGTCAGTACGCGCGCGCCCACGGCAGCCTGCCCGATCTGGCCGTGGCGGAGGATACCGATCGCTGGTTGGCCCTCTACACGCCGCCAGGCTCGACCACCCTTGCGGACGGCACCCGCCGTACGCTACCGGAGGGCATCGCTTACGAACGCCTGCAGACGTATGTGCCTTCGAGTATCCCCTTTGGCCGGACCCCCGGGCGGGTGCGGCTCACCGGCACCGGCTGCGAGCCGACGGACCGTTTCACCGAATGCACCTTGAGCATCACACCATGAAAAAATATGTGCAGTTGCTGTTGACAGTCGGCGTGCTGCTCAGCGCCATGTTCGTGCTGATCAACCGCCTGGGGGCGGTCCCCAACCAGCGCACCGGCTACTTGATCGGCATCCAGGAGTTGAACAACCTCGGGCCTATCGGCGACAGCGGTGTTCTAAAGCTAGGGCCGGTGGATCTGACCGGTTTGCCGATGTCTCCGGACTTTGTGACCGCCACTGCCGAAGCGCAGATGGGCATCGCCAACAGTTGCGTCAAGCTGGAGATGCTGCTCAACTACACCTACAGCGGTCTGACTGGGGTGCCCAATAACATGGCGGGCAGTACCGACAACACCGACTGCCAGGTCAATGGCGGCGGCAACCAGAAAGACGAACGGACCTATGCCCTTGCTTCGGTAACGGCGAATATTGACGACAGCCAAACGTCGATGTCGCTGTCGGTCTTTGCCTACTTCTTCGGCAACAACGAAAATGCGAGCAAAGTGACCCTGCGCACGGTGCGCCTGAGTTACTACAGTCTCGAACCACCCACCGCCGGGGCCGCCCAACCGGTGCAACTGGCGCCTTCCGCATTTAACGGGTTGGTGATGTACCCGTCGGTAGCGACATTTTTTGGCAAATATTTTGTCTATATCGATAACCAGCGCTACGAGCCGGCGATTGATACCAACGGCTACCTCAAGGGCAACCTGCTCAGTTCAGCCCTCGGCGCCCGCCAGATTGGCTTCTTTTTGCCAGAAAACAGCCTCTATCAAAGTTCGCTGCTCTACCTGCAAAACGGCGATCCCGCCTCGGCCCAGAAGCTGACTGTCCAGGGGATGACCACCAAAGGGACGTACACCGCTCCCGGCGTCTACGGCAATCCGATCGGCCTGCAGGCGCTCGATCTGCGCGAGGTGAATTGGTTGTCAGGCTATCTCATCCCGTATCCGAAGCCCGCGACCCTGGTGGCCACCCCGGCAGCTTCTACTGTGGCAAGCGGCCAGACTTTGCGGGTGAGCCTCGCGATGAGCGGCATCGACCCCGGTACCCTGCGCGCCCGCATCGGCAACACCGAGACCTACCCCGCCGCCACCAACAACCCCAAGTGGCGCGAATTGATCGACAAGGGCAAAGCCGCCGTCGATCTGAATGTGAGCGGCAGCACAGGCCAAGCGGTGCCCGTGATTCTGACGGCGCGGCCCCTCGACAGCGACCAGGAACTGACCTATGCATTCGTAGTCACAATCAAGTAGGGCAAAGGTCAGGGGGCGTTGACAGGATCTCGCGCAAAAAAGGCTGCGCCATGTATGTTAGATGTGCCTCGTTTGCAGTGCCGCCCGTGCCCTTCCATCGCAACGACCAGCACTCCCACTTTTGCCGGGAGACTTTTTTGCGCCTCACACTGCCGCTCCAGCGCTGCCGGAGGGGAGGGTGATGCCCCCTTCAACCGAAGATCTGCTCGCCGAAATTGCGGCGCTACGCGAAGACAATGCCCGGCTGGAGGCTTTGCTGGGCGAGGGTCGCCTCAAAGCCCAGGCCCTTTTTGAAAGCGAAGAACGCTACCGCTCGCTGGTCACCGTCACCTCCGCCATCGTCTGGACCGCGCGCGGCGATGGGGCCATTGTCGATGCGGTGCCTTCCTGGGAAGAATTCACCGGACAGTTGCCCGAGCAATACCAGGGCTGGGGTTGGGTCGAGATGCTCCATCCCGACGACCGCGCTTCCACCGCCGAGATTTGGCGGCAGGCCAACGCAAACAAGCGTCCGGTGGAAGTCGAATATCGTCTGCGCCGTCGCGACGGCGAGTACCGCCACATGGTCGCCAGGGGCGTGCCGCTGCTGGATGCCGAGGGTCGGTTGTGCTCGTGGGTGGGTACTGTCACCGACATTCACGATCGCAAGGTGGTCGAGCAACAGCGCGAGTTGCGACTTCTGCAGGCGAAGCGGCACACCAGCCGCCTGCAAAAGCTGGCCGAGGCGTCGCTTGCGATCAATGCGGCTCTGTCGATCCAGCAGGTGCTGCAGGGGATCACCGAACAGGCCGCTGCCCTGATTGGCGCCCATATGACCCTCACCAGCCTGATACCCGGATCCGACTGGGCGCAGGCGGTGCATGCAGTCTCCCTGTCGCAGAAGTATGCATGTTGGCACCATAGCGAAGCGCGCCTGGGCGGCGTCGGGATCGCCGCCGATGTGTGCCGGACCAACCGGCCCCTGCGTCTGACCCAAGCCCAACTGGAGGCCCATCCGCAGGGGCGGCGCCTCGCCTTTGGGGCCGCCGATCGCCCGGCGCTGCGCGGCTGGCTTGCCGCCCCGCTGGTGGGGCGCGACGGGCGCAATATCGGCCTCATTCAGCTGTCGGATAAGCGCGAGGGCGATTTTAGCGAGGAGGACGAAGCCATCGCCGTGCAACTGGCGCAGCTGGCCTCGGTGGCAATCGAGAATACGCGGCTATTCGAGGCGGAGCAAACCGCCAAGGTGGGCGCCGAGGAGGCCAACCGCCTCAAAGACGAATTTCTGGCCACCCTCAGCCACGAACTGCGCTCGCCGCTGACGGCAATTTTGGGGTGGACCAGGCTGCTGCGCCAGGCGGATCTGGGCGCGGTGCGCGCCGCCCACGCCCTGGAGGTGATCGAGCGCAACGCCCTCGCCCAGAACCAGCTCATCGAAGATCTGCTCGATATCTCGCGGATCGTGGCCGGCAAGCTACGCATCGAGGCGGCAGCGGTGGATCTGGCCGGGGTGATCGAGGCGGCCATCGGCACCGTCCGCCCGTCCGCCCAGGCAAGAGCTATCGAACTTGACACCGAGATCGAACCGGGGGTGCCGCCTTTGATGGGCGATGCCACCCGTCTGCAGCAGGTGGTTTGGAACTTGCTTGCCAACGCAGTTCAATTCACCCCCAACGGCGGCCGGGTGCGGGTGCAGCTGGCCCGGCGCGGTACTGCCGCCGAGGTCGCCGTCAGCGACAGCGGCCAGGGCATCGCCCCCCATCTGTTGCCCCACGTCTTCGAGCGCTTCCGCCAGGCGGACAGCTCCAGCACCCGCTCCCATGGCGGTCTGGGTCTGGGGCTTGCCATCGTCCGCCAATTGGTCGAACTACACGGCGGCACCGTTTCGGCCGCGAGCCCCGGTGAAGGGCAGGGGGCAACTTTTACGGTGCGCCTGCCCTTTTACGGTGCGCAGGCATTGCTCGCGGGCGACCACTCCCCCGGCGACTGGACGCGCGAATCTCCCACCGCCTGCTGCGGGCGACTCGACGGCCTGCGGGTGCTGGTGGTGGACGACGAACTGCAGGCGCGCGAACTGGTGCGCACCACCCTGGAACTGTGCGGTGCGCAGGTGGCCACAGCGGGCTCGGCCGCGGAAGCCCTGGCCGAGGTAGAGCGCTCGAAGCCGGCGGTACTGATTAGCGACATCGCCATGCCGGGAGAGGACGGCTACGCTCTGCTGCGGCAATTGCGCCTGCTCGAAGCCGAGTGCGGCGGGCGTATCCCGGCGGTGGCCCTTACCGCCTACGCCCGCGTCGAGGACCGCCGTCGGGCGCTTTTGGCCGGCTTTCAGACCCATCTGAGCAAACCGGTCGAACCGAGCGAGTTGGTGGCGGCGGTGGCCAATTTGAGCTGTCGGGCAGCGCTTTAGCGCAGGACCACCCAGGGCTGCCTGGTGTGCTCTGCCCGCAACGCCTTACGCAGAAAGCATTCCGCCGCCTTGGCATCCCGGCTGGGCTCAGCAGAAAGTCGATGTTCTTTCCGTCCACATCCACGGCCCGGTAGAGGGACTGCCAGGTGGTGTTGATCTTGATGTAGGTCTCGTCCACCTTCCAGAATCGCTGGTCGGGCGCAGGTGCTGTCGACAGCGGCGCTCCAATTTAGGAACCAACTTCAAGATCCAACGGTTGATCGTGGAATTGGTCGACTGGCCAGCCCCAGTTCGACGATCATCTCCTCAGACCAGCGGCTGCTTGGAGAGGAGTTGACCGAGTGGGTAGCCCAGGGCCAGAAGCGCTTGCAGGAGACGCCGCACCACCGCAGCGTGTAGTGGGCCTTGCGGGGGCACAGACAGGATGCGTCCTGGCAGCAGTTCAATGTTCTCGTCCAGTCCGAACACCCCGGCTTCGAGGATGCGGTGATACTCAGCAACAATGAAACGGCGTTCCGATAAGGCGACCACCGACCCGATTCCTCGGCAGTTGAGTCGATTGTGACCCTAAAAAGGCGTTACCGGCCACGCCTGCGAACTGACGCCCTCTATTCCTGGGATTGCGTAGATACGGCCTGGGTGCTTTTCCGGCTTGACCGCTCCCGGTATACCGAGAGCTCCGGTTCCGGGTACGCTACTTAATCAAGTCGAAGACCGTAAACAGCGGCAGGTACATCGCCAGGATGACCGAGCCCACCAGTCCCCCGAGGACCACGATCATGATGGGCTCCAGCAAACTGGTGAGCGCCTTGACCGCCTGCTCGACTTCCGATTCGTAGAAATCGGCAACTTTCATCAACATGCTGTCGAGTTCGCCCGACTCTTCGCCGACGCTGATCATCTGCACCGCCATGGGCGGAAAGGCTTTTTCTTTTTTGAGGGTGGGGCTAATCAAACTGCCTTCGCGGATCACCCGACGCGCTTCGTCCACGGCGTCGGCGATTACGGCATTGCCGGCGGTGTCGCGGACGATCTCCAGGGCACCGAGGATAGGCACCCCGGATCTTACCAACGATCCGAACGTGCGACAGAAGCGGGCCACCGAGGCTTTTTGAATCAAATCGCCAAACAAAGGCAGAGCGAGCTTGATGCGGTCGACGACCCGCCTGCCGCCGGGGGAATTGTTGTAGCGCCGGTACAGCCAGGTAATCCCACCGCCGGCAATGATTAGAAACGCCCAGGCAAACGGGTTTTGCAGCAGTTCGCTCAGGCCCATCAACGTCTGGGTAAAGGCGGGCAATTCGCCCCCGAGTTGCTTGAAGATGTCCTTGAAGACCGGCAGGATGAACGTCACCATCGCCAGGAAAATAATCACCGCGAGGATGAGCACCGTGACCGGATAGGCGAGGGCGGAACGCACCTGCCGCTGCAGGCGGTCTTGATCTTCAAGCAACTTGGAGAGCCGGTCGAGCACCTGATCGAGCAGACCCCCGGCTTCGCCCGCCTGGATCATCGCCACGAACAGGTTGTCGAAAGCCTGGGGAAACTTGCGCATCGAGGCGGCAAGGCTGCTGCCCTGCTGGACGTCGAAGCTCACCTGGGTGAGCACTTTTTTGAGCTTGCGGTTGGTCGACTGCTCTTCGAGCACCGTGAGCGAGCGCACCAGCGAGACGCCGGCGCTGGTCATCGCCGCGAGCTGGCGGGCAAACAGCGACTTGTCGCGGATGGTAATGCGGGTGGTGGCCGTCTGGAGCGCCTCCAGCGAAAAAGTCCCCTGCAGGGCGCTCGGCTGGACCTCGGCAATTTGCAGCACGTACATGCCCTGCTCGCGCAGGCGCGTGCGCAGCGTAACGGCGCTGTCGGCCTCGACGGTCTCCTCGATGGCGGTCCCCCGGTAGTCGCGCACGCGGTACTTGAATTGCGGCATAGCGTTCGCTCAAAGGCAGCTTAGCGGTTGGTGATGGGCTGGGTGAACGAGGGACGGGGACCACCGGCACCGCCGGGGCCGACGGCCGGACGACCCGCCGCCGGGGGGGCTCCGGCTATGCGCTGGAACTCCTCGGGCCTGGAGGTGCGGGCGAGGGCGTTCTCGTAGGAGATCCGACCCGCCGCGTACAGGTCGCGCAGGGACGTCTCCAGGGTCTTCATGCCCAGATTGCCGCCGGTCTGGATGGCCGAGTAGATCTGGCTGGTCTTGCCCTCGCGGATGAGGTTGGCGATGGCAGGGGTGACGATCATGATCTCCTGCGCCAGGCAGCGCGACTGGATGCCGCTGCCGGCATCGGCGCGCGGGATCAGCGTTTGGGCGAAGACCGCCACCAGCGAGTTGGAAAGCTGTACGCGGATTTGCTGCTGCTGGGCGGGCGGGAAAACATCGACCATGCGGTCGACCGTCTGGGCGGCGGAGGAGGTGTGCAGGGTGGCAAAGACCAGGTGGCCCGTCTCGGCGGCGGTGATCGCCAGCTGGATCGTCTCCAAATCGCGCATCTCACCGACGAGGATGACATCCGGATCCTCGCGCAGGGCGGCGCGCAGGGCGTTGGCGAAACTTTTGGTATCCTCGCCCAACTGGCGCTGGTTGATAAAGGACTTTTTGGGCACGAACAGATACTCGATCGGATCTTCGACAGTGAGAATGTGTTCGGATCGACTGGTGTTGATGTAATCGATGAGCGAAGCGAGGGTGGTCGTCTTGCCCGAGCCGGTGGGACCGGTGACCAGCACCAATCCGCGGGGCCGGTCGGCGATATCGCGCATCACCGGCGGCAGACCCAATTCGTCGATGGCCGGGATCTTCGAGCTGAGGGCGCGCAGGGCGGCGGCGTAGTGGCCCTTGTCCTTGTAGACGTTGATGCGAAAGCGGGTGGCACCGATACCGTGGGAGAAATCCAGCTCCCAGTGCGCTTCGAGGTGTTGGCGCTGGCCGGGGGTGAGCAGGCTGAAGATCATCGCCTGGGTGTCGTCGGGAGCGAGGGGCGATTCACCCGCAAAGCGCAATTTGCCCCCGGCGCGGATGCACGGCGGCATCCCGGCGGCGATGTGCAGGTCGGATCCCGACCAGTCGACGACGGTCTGCATCAGTTGCTGGATAGTCGGTACGGGCATGGCGTTCCTCCGAAACTCTCGCTGGCTAATCGATCCGGGGCAAAGTGCAGTACGGACAGGCGAGCCATTCGCTGTGCAACTCGCCGCCGCAGCCGCGGCAGATGGGGTGGCTCGCGGCCGAGGGGCTTCCCGCATTGTCGGTGTCGGACAGGGTGACGCGCTCGACTTCCTCTAAGCTGGTCACCCCCGCGCGGGCCAGATCCAAAGAGCCTGCCAGCAGCGAACGCATCCCGCCGCCCGCCGCCGCCTCGCGCAGCGTCTGGGTGGTGGCTTCGCGGCCGATGAGTTGGCGCAGGTGTTCTCCCAGGGACATGATTTCGTAAACTCCGACGCGCCCTTTATAACCTACGCCGCCGCAGCCGGGGCAGGCTGCTCCCCTCTGCCCCCGCACCCGAAAGTACGTCCCACCTGTGAGGCCAAAGCGGGCGAGGCGCTCAGGAGGCGGTACATACGCCTCTTTGCAGGCGCTGCAAAGCCGGCGCAGCAGCCGCTGGGCGAGCACGCCCACCAGGGCACTGGCAATCAGATAGGGGGCCACCCCCAGCTCCCTGAGGCGCGCCACCGCCCCGGCCGCATCGTTGGTGTGCAGGCTGGTGAGCACCAGGTGTCCGGTGAGGGCCGCTTCGATGGCGGTCTGGGCGGTCTCGCGGTCGCGGGTCTCTCCCACCAGCACGACATCGGGATCTTGCCGGAGCAGCGCGCGCAAAATGCGGGCAAAATCGAGGCCCTTCTCGCGGATCACCTGCACCTGGGTGATCCCCGCCAGGGTGTACTCCACCGGATCTTCGGCGGTGGCGATGTTGACCCCCGGCTCGTTGCGCTCGGCAAGCGCCGCGTAGAGGGTGGTCGTCTTGCCGCAGCCGGTGGGACCGGTGACCAGAAACAACCCGTGGGGGCGACGAATCAATGCGCGCACCGCCGTGAGCGTCCCAGCCTCGCCAATCAACTGGTCGAGCCCCAGGCGGGTGGCGGCGTTGTCGAGCAGCCTCAGCACCACTTTCTCTCCAAAGCGCCCCGGCAACGTCGAGACGCGAAAATCGACGGCCCGCTCCCCCACGCGGCGGTGCAAACGGCCGTCCTGGGGCAGACGGCGCTCGGCAATGTCCAGTTCCGAGAGGATCTTGAAGCGCGACACCAGCGCCAATCCCAGCTCGGCGCTCAGCGGTTCGATGGCCTCGTGCAGCACGCCGTCCCGGCGCAGGCGGACGCGCACCCCGGCGGGCTGCGGTTCGATGTGGATGTCGGAGGCCCCTTCCGCCACCGCCCGATCGAGAATCTGGGAGGAAAGCCGCACCACGGGCGCCTCCAGTTCGCCCGCCGCTGCCTCCGGCTCCATCGGCGCTGCCTGGCAAGCTTCAAGCAACATCGCAAAATCCTGGGCGTCGATGGCGAGGCGGCGCAGGGCGAGGCCGCGCAACCGGCCCCGCCGCTGCAGTTCGTCGAGGGCTTCGAGGCGCTCAGGATCGACCATCGCCACAGCCAGCGCCCCCTCCTCCTCGCGCACCGGCAGCAGCCGGTGGTGGGCACAACTTTCGATAGCTAGCCAGGCCTCGACCAACCGCCGCAGGCGAACCGGATCGACCCCGGCGGGGTCGAAGGCGGCGACGCCATAGCGGATCTTCAGTTCGAACAATCGCTGCACGGATGCCATCAACCCCATCCGGGTAAACGCCAAAAAGAGCGTACCCCGCGGCGGAGCCGGTTTCTCACCCGTGCGGCGCCGAACAAACCGGGCCGCCTAAGTGGCGCAATCGACCCGGCCCGGCCGGGCACCCCGGTAGGATGCGGTCCACGAACACTTTGGTAACCGAGGGCTTTTATGACAGGCACCCCGAAATTTGCCGGGCCGACCCGGCTGTTGTTGCGCACCTACGGCGAATCTCCTTCCACCGCACTGCGCAACGAACTGGTCTGCCGCAACCTGGGCCTGGTGCGCAAGATCGCCCACCAACTGGCCCGCGGCGGCAGCGAGCCGTTCGAAGATCTTGTACAGGTGGGCGCCATCGGCCTGATGCGCGCCGTCGAGCGCTTCGACCCGTCTTTGGGCCACGCCTTCAGCTCCTTTGCCACCCCCTGCATCCGAGGAGCGATTCAGCACTACCTGCGCGACCACGGCCACGGCGTGCGTCTGCCGCGCCGATTGCTCGAGCTGGATAGCCGCGCCCGCCGGGCGGCCCACGCCCTCAGCCAGCGGCATGGATGCACCCCCAGCGAGCGACAGATAGCTTCAGCCCTCGGCATCAGCGCTGAGGAGTGGCTGCAGGTGCGCCTGGCGCGCGCCAACCGTACCCTCGTGAGCCTCGATGCGCCCGCCGGCTCCCACCCCGACACCCCGCCCTTAGTCGAGCTACTCCCGGGGCCTGACACGCCGGAAGTCTCGCCGGAAGGACAGGAGCGCGCCCACCTCGTCCGTGCCCTCGCCCAACTGGAAGCGGCGACCCAGGCCGTAGTCAGGCAGGTCTATCTTGAAAAGCGCACCCAGAGCGAGACCGCCCGCCGCCTGGGGGTCTCGCCCATGACCATCTCGCGCCGTCTCAAAAAAGGCACCGGCCAGCTGCATACGCTGCTGCAACGCGCCCTATAACCTTCTAGAATTCCTTTACATTTCGTTAGCATCGAGACCGATCCCGTGGGCAATCGCTTTGCTGGATCGGCTGCATTGACCCGCTAAGCACAATTGCTTACGAACGGGGATCACCAGCTACAGCAACGTTGGCCGCTTCCGGCCGATGCGTCCCAGCTTTCTGGAGAAAGTGTTAAAAGAAACAAAAGTTGAATATGTAGTTTACAACAACCTGATAGACTAAACAAAAGTCATCAAAAGTTATTAATGGGTGGTGGGCAACTTGGACAACCGCAAAGAAAAGATTCTTGTTGTCGACGACGAGGCCAGCATCCGCCGCATCCTGGAGACCCGTCTGTCGATGATCGGCTACGACGTGGTCACGGCTGCCGACGGTGAAGAGGCGCTCGAAGTCTTCAGCCGCGAGCACCCGGACCTGGTCGTGCTCGATGTGATGATGCCGAAGCTGGACGGCTACGGCGTCTGCCAGGAACTGCGCAAGGACTCCGACGTCCCGATCATCATGCTGACCGCCCTGGGCGACGTGGCCGACCGGATTACGGGTCTGGAGCTGGGAGCGGACGATTATGTCGTCAAGCCCTTCTCCCCCAAGGAACTGGAGGCGCGCATCCGCTCGGTCCTGCGCCGGGCCGACCGCGACACCGCGAGCGGCATCCCGAGTTCGGGCGTCATCCACGTGGGCGATCTCAAGATCGACACCAACAAACGCCAGGTCTACAAGCGCGGCGAGCGCATCCGCCTGACCGGCATGGAGTTTTCGCTGCTGGAGCTGTTGGTGAGTCGCTCCGGCGAGCCCTTTTCGCGCTCGGAGATCCTTCAAGAAGTCTGGGGCTACACGCCCGAGCGCCACGTGGACACCCGCGTGGTCGATGTGCACATCTCGCGCCTGCGCTCCAAGCTCGAGGACGATCCGTCCAACCCGGAACTGATCCTCACCGCCCGCGGCACCGGCTATCTGTTCCAGCGCATCACCGAACCGAAGGAATAACGTTTACCACCCCACCACCCCAGCAAGCCCTCTCGCTAGATCGTGGCGGGAGGGTTTGGTGTATTTTTGAAGTTGGCTGGTCTGAATCATGCGGTTAATCCGCCTGGCTTTCTGCGAAAACGGGCTGAAGTCGCGTAGCAAAAGCCGAAAGCCTTCTCCCGATGCGCGTCACGATTTCTGGTATTGGTAGTGGCTTGGAATGATCTCCGGTGCAGCGAACCACAACTTTCGAGCACCTCCTCGTTCCGCGACAGTATGTCTGGATAGACGCTTGTAGGAATCGGTCACGGGACTGCCGACGAGGGCTACGAGCCGTAAGGCTGATGTTGAGCTTCACCTAACCTTCCGTGTCGCCCCTTGAAGCTCGCTGCAAAGCGGTCCAGATGCTTTGAAGCTGCGAAAAGTCCTTGTAAACCCTTGCAAGCATCTGTTTTTTGATATATGGTTACAACCAAACGCTACTCAACTGCATGGAGGAAACGATGCAGCCTGTAAGAGTATGCTTATTCTGCCTGAGGAATGGTGGTTACATCACCTACCAGCGGCTATCTACCTTTCCGAATCTGTTGCTCTATTGTAGGCAAGCCGGAGCGTGGGGCATTCGCCTTGTGCAACCGCTTGGCACCTGCATCTGTTGCACTTGAAAGCCACGTCCGATTCAGATGTGCTGAATCCGTCCGGTTGAGGCGACCCGACTCGACACTATTTTGCGCGGCCATTTACTTGTCGTGATGGAGAGAGTACGGTATGGAAAATTTGGCTATGCGAACCGCTGTAGACGAAATTCAAAGTGTGCTGTTGTCCGATTCTCCCGAACTCACCACGTTGCGTTTTTCTTTGGGTGAGCGTTTCGGCTTAGTGGACAACGAGGTCGTTACTTGTATTCGTCGGGTTGTCAAGGGTGTGAACCTGAAGCTATTCGCTCCGGTGACAAAGTTGGAGTTGATTTTGACTGAAGGGTGTAACCTCGCTTGCACGTACTGTTTCGAAAAGGACATGCTGGGCTACAGAAAAATGTCCGAGGAGGTTGCGCGAGCGGCCATCGAACTGTTGATGGAGTATTCAGCCTCGGAGCGCGATGTGGGAATCACGCTTTTTGGAGGAGAGCCCACCCTGAATTTCCCCGTTTTGCAATGCGCTGTTGAGCATGCGGAGTCGCGGTGCGATCAACTTGGAAAGACCGTCCGCTTCGACATGACCAGCAACGGTTCGTTGATAACCGAGGGGATGGCCGAGTATTTTGCGGAGCACAAGGTCATGGTCCTCTTGAGTATTGATGGTCTCCAAGAATCTCACGACCGTTTCAGGAAAAACAAACAGGGGGCAGGAACTTTCGAAGGAACCATGCGGGCGGTCAAGATTCTGAAGAAAACCCAGAAGTGGCTCGGCACGAAGATGACGGTAATGCCGGAGAATGCCTCCAGGCTCTTCGAAGACGTCCTCGGCCTGTACAGGCTCGGGATTAACCAATTTTTGATCGGTCACGCCACTGGTATACATTGGCCAGAGGAGGCGTTGCAGGCTTTCGCTTCGCAATTCGGAAGGCTCTATCGGTGGTACAAGGAAGAGAAGCGAACCGACCTTAGAATTTCGGACTTTGAAGAAATCGAAGCTGAAAGTGGTTCCTACTTCGGTTGCCAGGCGGGAAGGAACAGCATTTCTGTCACGGTGGATGGTGAAATTTCTCCGTGTTCGAAGATTTTGGCAATTGACAACAAGCATCTCTTGGCCAAGCTAGGTGATATCGTTTACGGACTGTCTCACATACGCAATCGGTTTGAGCTTGTGAATTGTTCGCAATTGAAAATGGCTTGCAAAGAGCAAGGGATCGAGCAGGACTTCCGTGGGGGCTGTTTTGCCGTAAACCACACGGACAATGGCGCTCTCTTTGTTCCCAGCTTGCAGGAGCACAAAGTTTCCTTCTTGAAACGCTCCGCTTGTTCCGGCTGCTCCGCCTGCGCACATTGAAGGCGGTACGGTCCTCGCTGGCACCGGTGACACCGCAATATTCAGTGTGTCGAAGGATGATATGTCGAAAGGATGATCGAAATCCGCGTTGCGAGGTAAGTTATGAAGTTTTCATTTGCTTTTGGCGCACGGCTTTGTGTATCGCTACTCTTGGTCTCTCTTTTGCAGGAAGGTTCCTTGGCAAGCCCGGGAAATCTGTCCTTGCAGGGCACGAAGAATCTGCAGATTGACGGCGTGAGTAGTTCTAACTCTGTGACCGTGGACCGGGCGGGCAACGTGTACGTTGCTGGGATGGCGATCCGCCTACCGAACGGGGGCGACCCCGAACCCGGCGACGCTTTCGTTGCCAAGTACAGCAAGGGAGGCAGTCTGCTGTGGAAGCAAGTATTGTCCACTGCGGGCCTCGACAATGCCCTCGGCATCGCTGTCGATCCGTTGGGCAATGTCTACGTCTCCGGCACCACCGACGGGGCCCTCGGCTCTGCCCCCGTCGGCGGTCGTGACGCGTTCATTGTGAAGTACGACACTGGGGGCACACTGCTTTGGAAAAAGCAATTGGGTACCTCCGCCCTCGATTCGGCATTCGGAATTGCCCTTGATGGCAAAGGCAACGCCTACATCGCGGGCGTCACCTTCGGCGACATCGGGGCGAAGAATGCCGGCGCGTCGGATGCGTGGGTGGCCAAGTACGATCCCGAAGGCAATCTGCGGTGGATTAAACAGTGGGGCAGCGCCGGGGCAGACAGCGCCACCGCCGTCGCAATCGCCCCCAATGGCGACGCCCTTATCGCAGGGCAAACGGAAGGATCCGTGGGTTCTGCGGGGATCAACAACAAGAATGCGTTGTTGGCCCGCTACAACCCACGCGGCGAGTTGCTTTGGGTGGAGCAGATTTCGACCCCGTCCACGGACGGTGCCCTCGGCATAGTGACGGATGCCGCCGGCAATGCCCTTGTGGTCGGCGGGACAGAAGGCCAGCTAGGTTCCGAGCAGTACGGGGGCGAAGATGCTTTCGTCGCCCTGTACGACTCCAAAGGGCACCTTCAGTGGAACAAACAGCTAGGCACCCAATTGACAGACGTCGCCAACAGCGTCGCCATCGACCAAAAGGGCAACGTTTTCATTGCCGGCATGACCTACGGCGCTTTCCGGGGCGAGCAACCTGACGGCAAAAAACCCTCCGGCTGGGTCGCCAAGTTGAATCTCGGCGGCTCGATGCTCTGGTTGCAACAATTCGCCGACGCGCCCTCCCGGTACCTCAACGGCATCGCGATTGATAGTGACCAGAACTTGCGCATCGCGGGCTCCACCTTCCCCATCGACGGCGACGAGCCCCAAAGCGCCTTTTTGTCTTCGTACGCCCAATCGGACTCCACCGTTCAACCGGACACGGCCCAAGGGACGTCCTTCCAATCTTTGGAGGAACTGTCGAACGAACTCACGCGCAATTTGCTGCCCAGGGTGTCCCAATCCTTGTCCATCGACACGATTGGGGGTCTACCCCAACCCCTGTTTGTTTGCACGGGTTCGCAGTTCAACTGTGGAACGTACGACTGCACAACGATCCATGGATGCAGCAACATCTTCGGTTGCATGAGTTACTCGGGTCTTTGCTACGGTTGCATTCTGTATTAATGGGCAGCGAAACGACAAAACCCGGTATCTGTCGCTGCGGGTGAGCCAAGGATTGCCGGTTCTTCTCGAGGTGTGACTGAGCGAGGAGGTGCTCGAAAAAGGTTTGGTATGATGCAGGGTGCATTTTCGCTAAATGCAAAGGCATAAATAATCCCGCCCGAGCTTGCTGCCGGCGGGGTAAGGATGTTCGTTCAAGCAGTAGATGAAGAGTCCTGGGCAGCCTCCTCGGTTTCCTCGTCATCGTACAAGCCAATAGCCGGGTTTGTGTCTGTGTGTTGTGTGTGTTGCGACTCCTGCCAGACCAATCTGACCCACAACAGCAATAACAGCAATAACTGTAATTAGCCCACCAGTTCCCCCGTCTCCTGGAGGGTATGCAGCCGCCGATAAAGACCCGGCTGCGTCAGCAGATCCTGGTGGCTGCCCACCTGGACGATCCGGCCGCCGTCGAGGACGACAATCGCGTCCGCCTCGCGGATGGTGCTCAGGCGGTGGGCAATTACGATCGTGGTACGGGTGCCGAACACGTCGCCCATGGCCAGTTGAATGGCGCGCTCCGACTCGTAGTCGAGGCTGGAGGTGGCTTCGTCGAAAATCAGCACGTCCGGCTCGGCGATGAGGGCGCGGGCGATGCCGAGGCGCTGGCGCTGGCCGCCCGAGAGGCGCAAGCCCCGCTCGCCCACCACCGTGGCGTAGCCTCTGGGCAGCTTCAGGGCGAATTCGTCGACGCGGGCGATGCGGCAGGCTTCGCGCACCTGATCGGGGGTGGCGGCGGGGTTGCCGTAGAGCAGGTTCTCCAGCAAGGTGCCGTTAAAGACATCAACTTCCTGGTGCACGATGGCGAGGCGGCGGCGGTAACCGGCCACGTCCAGTTCGCGGATGTCCTGGCCGTCGATGCGGATGAGCCCCCGGGTAGGCTCGAAGTAGCGAAAAAGCAGCTTCACCAGGGTCGATTTTCCCGATCCCGAGCGGCCCACCAGGGCGACCGTCTGGCGGGGGAGAATCTTCAGGTCGATGTTTTCGAGCACCGGCCGGTTCGGGTCGTAGCCGAAGCTCAGGTTCTCGATGGTCAGCTCGCCCGCAAATGGCTGCACCACTGGTACTGTTGCCGTCGTCGGGGTGAGGGAGACGGTGTCGGTGCCCTCCGGGGTGGCCATAAATTCGTGAAAGCGAATCATCGAAGCGTAGCGGCGGGCGAAGACCTCCGCCAGTTCGCCAATGGGCGAGACTTCGGAGTAGGCCATGCTCGAAACGGTAAGGGTTGTGACGAAATGCCCGAGCGAGATGCGGCCCGCGAGCGTCTCCCAGAGGGTGAAACCGAGCACGCCGAACATACTCGCCTGCACGAGCGTCGCGCGCAGCGTGCTCAGTTGCACGTAGCCCAGGTGGATGCGGTAGTCGATTACTACGAACTCGCGCTCGAAGCGGCGATTCTGCCGCGCCAGTTCGGATCGCTCGGTGGCAAAGGCTTTGACCGTCTTGATGTTGGTGATGATTTCTGAAGTGCGGCTTTCGGTGTCTTCTTCGTAGCGCTCCAGCCGCTCCTCGATGGCCACCAGCCGCTTCAGTTTCCAGAAGGTGAGGCCCAGAATCAGCGCAAAGGAGACGCCGAAGGCAATGGCGATGCGCCACTCGATAAGCCAGATCACCACAAAAATTGCCAGCACCCGAAAGAGCTTGGGAATCAGTTGACCGGCCACCTCCGGGTAGGTCCAGGTGTGGTTGGACACTCCCCGGGCCACCATCCCGGCGATGCGGCCGGGGTTGTTTTCGTCGTAGAACTCCAGCGGCAGGCGCAACAGTTTTTCGAGGGCCTGGCGAAAGTTGTCGCGGCGGGCGCGCAAGGAGATGTCCCAGTGGAACCATTGGCCGAGCCAGGGCTGGATGGGCGCACGCACCACAGTCACTACAAAGATGATCCCCATCAGCACCGCGAGGGCCAGAACCCCGTCCGCCGAGCGGCCCGTCCAGCGCGCCAGATCTTCGACCCATTGCTGCACCGGGCCGTCGAGGGGCTGGCGCGAAAGCACGTTGAGGATCTGACCGGTCGCGTAGGGCACCGCCAGATCGACGACTTCCAGAACACTGCTTGCCCCAATGGTCACAGCCGACAGCGGCCAGTAAGGGCGATAAAATCCAAGCACATCCCGCAAGGACGCCATGGCTGTCTTTCTCTGTAGTACGTATTAATTACATTGTAGTACAGCGGCGTCCAAATCTCTTGGCCAGTGGAAGAAAGAGCCCCATTTGCTTGCCCTGTGGGATTCTGTCGGAGAGATCGCGACCTTACAATGAAAAAGTGCGTCGAATCGTGCAAGGGCGGTCTGTGATGGCGATACCGGCAACCCGCGAAGATACCTGGGTGCAAACGGACTGGGAGAGTTTCCTTGCCCTGCAGAGCGAGCCGGTCTACGAGCGGAGCAAGTTCTACTATCACCACGGCTGGATGCGCGTCGAGATGTCTCCTGTCGGTCCTGCCCACGCCGAGGACAACGGCCTGATCGCCCAAGTGGTGGGTCTATTTGCTTTTCGTTGTGGCCTGTGCTTTAAAAGCTACGTCAATGTGACCTTCAGAAAGATCGGCTTGCAGGAAGCCCAGCCGGACCTGGCATATTACCTGGGCAATGTTGCGCAGTTGCCGCCCTTCCCCTCCCGTTCCAACAGCCCCATCGACCTCGACCGCTATGCCCCACCGAGCCTGACAATCGAAGTAGCGGCCACATCTCTCAAGGACGACCTGACGACCAAGCGGGCGTTGTACGGCGAACTGGGGGTGCAGGAGTACTGGGTAGTGGATACGCAATCCGGGCGGGTGCTGATATTCGGATTTGCTCAGCCGGGCGACGTCGCCACTGAGTTGGAGCGTTCGCGTGTCCTGCCCGGTCTGAGTACACAGGCGTTAGAAGAAGCCTTGCGGCGCGGTCAGGCAGAAGGAGATGGAGCGGCGATGCAATATATCCTTAACCTTCCGGGCAACAGGTCGCTGCCATTCAGGCTGCGCTGTCGCCCGAACGGCATCAACCTGTACGATGATGAAAACCCAGGCCGGAAACTCACTTTCTCAGTGGCTCATTGTTCAGGGGCAGGTCATCGGGCCGCACCCCACACAAGCGCTTGAACTCGGTAGGTTTGAGGTCCTTGATGTGTTCGTAAGTCATCGGCAGATTAGGAGAGTTGCCACCCTACCTGTGACCTATCCTTACCATTCATGCAGAAGTGTTGAATCAGTGAACGCTTGCACACAGTTCGAGCGGCCAGACCCTGCGCCTCCAGCTGCCCAGCAATTTTCCCAGCCAATGCACATAACTGACTTCCTGACACATGCAACATTGCAAGTAACGCAATTTATCCAACCGTTTACTACCCCATATTTTCGGCACAGCTACCAGTTCCAATAACAGGTGGGCAATCAGGGTTACGTAGACCTGCATCCGGATGCCATTCTCGTTTTTTGTCATCAAACGCTTCAGCTTTAAATGCATTTTTAGAAACTTCCATAACAGCTCTATCTGCCAGCGTTGACGGTACAGTTCCATCACCTCTTCATCGCCGATTTTCCACTCGCCTTCGCTGGGCAAGTTCGTCACCAGTCCGCCGATTCAAAAATGAAGTGCAACGCTTGAGAGCCTTCCGCTGAGGGACTCATAGAGGTATCCTGACGTTTACTACGACAAACAGGAACCCCTATGAGCTTCAGCCAGCTTACCCTACAAGAGCGTCATCGGATCTATATTCTGCGGTACGAAGATTGCTTATCTTTAAGCGCCATCGCCCAATTGCTTGGACGCCACTGCAGT
>JAESGW010000344.1_pt1 | contig 60019 bp, 48 predicted proteins | sample 9269791 | NCBI WGS metagenome assembly JAESGW01 (sample SAMN16773120, study PRJNA677053) | algae metagenome | isolation source: Aphanocapsa lilacina HA4352-LM1 and co-occurring heterotrophs from near cave... | place: USA: Maniniholo cave, near Haena, Kauai, HI | collected 2009-07-28
TCGCAGCCGTGGGTGTCGAGGAAACGAACGGCACCGGTCCGCTTGCCGACCTGTTTGCCGCTATTCATCGTGAAGCTGCGAGCGGGCTTGCGTCGAGCGCCCCGATCCAGAACCTCTCATCCGACCCCATCCTCCCCGCGGTGACCGCAGACGCAGGGCCGCTTGAATGTTTGGAGAACGAGAAGGGCGACGATGGGTAAGTTCACCGCCATCGCCAACATCATCCCCCGGCTGATCGACGAGGAAACGGCCGCCCATTATCTAGGGCGCAGCCGCACCCGCTTTCGCGAGCAGGTCGCGCGCGGCGCGCTGCCGGCGGCATCCGACCGAAACGGCAACGTGAACCTGTGGGACGTGCGGATCCTCGACCGCTATGTTGACCAGCGGTCGGGAATCGATGACACAGTGTCGGGATGGGATCGGTGAACATACCCGGATGCCAACGCAAAAAGGGCATTCTTTATCGTCGCTTTCGCTATCGGGATGCCGACGGCAAGCGCAAGGATATCTACGTCCCGCTGCCCGAGCCGACCGACCCGACCTTCGCGACCGAGCTAGACCGCATCAATCGCGAGTACAGCACACCAGAGGCGACGCGCGAAGGGCCCAAGCCCGGAACCTTCGGCGCGCTCGCGCTCGAATTTCGGGCCGCAGTGGGGAAGGGGTGGACGAAGAAGAAGCGCAAGAAGGGCGCCAAACCCACCGCGCGGAGCACGATCGACAATTACAACCTCTATATCGGGATGATCGAAGACGGCACCATCGTCTTTGAGAATAAGAAAACGCGCACCCGCACCCCGCTGTGCGATCTGGAGGTGGCGCCGATTCGCGCGAGCCACATCTATCAGCTGCGCGACGAGATGGCCGACACGCCGGGCACAGCGAACAATTTCCTGAACGTCATAAAGCTGATGCTGACCTATGCCGAACAGGGCGACTGGATCGCGGTGAACCCCGCCAAGGAAATATCGCCCCTACCGCTCGGAGAGCGCGAGCCGTGGCCCGCTGACGTGCTGACGCACGTTCTGCGGGAGGCAACCCCCATGTTGCGCCTGGCGATCGTCACAGGGCTTTGCAGCGGCCAGCGGATCAGCGACTGCATCAAGATCCAGCACGGGTGGCTGAAGAATGGCATCCTCGAGCTGTCGCAGATCAAGACCGACGTCGACATCGCCGTGCCCGTCCACCCGTGGTGGCGCGCAGAGATCGATGCGCTGCCAAAGAAGGCGATCACGGTGCTTTACGATCGCACCGGCAAGCCCTTCGGCACCGAAGAGGCAATACAGGCGCGCGTCCGCGAAATCATGAAGCGCCTCGGCTATGTCGATGACGACGGCAAGCTGCTCTATACCTTTCACGGCCTGCGCAAGAATGCGGCTTGCTATCTGGTCGAAACGGACCTGAGCGACAATCAGGTCGGCCGCATGATCGGCATGACCGCCGACACGGTGCGCCACTACACCAAGCGCGCGAGCGCCTACCGAATCGCCTCCGATGTCGCCGAAAAGGTGACCGCGATTCAGCCATCGAAAATGGGCCGATAACAGGGGCTGGGGGAACCAGTGGGGGAACCGCTGGGGGAACCGAACAAAAGAGGATCGATTTAACGACCCTGAAACGGCGGTAAACCGCCGATGGTGACCCCTACGGGACTCGAACCCGTGTTTTCGCCGTGAAAGGGCGACGTCCTAGACCGCTAGACGAAGGGGCCGTCTGATCGGTGAGCGGGCGCCTTAGACGGGCGTTCCGATGTGGTCAAGCGCGGCGGCGGGGTCGCGCGCAAAAATGTTGCGCGGCGGCAAATCAATCGGCCCAGGCGGCGTCTTCGAGATGAAGCTCGGCCGCCGGGCGGCTGCCCCAATCGTCGCGTTTCGCGCGGCCCGCGAGCCACAGCTTGCGCCCGCCGCGCGCGTGGAGCAGCGCCTGCCCGAGTTCGGTTTCGGCGCTGCGGAACGCGACCGCCTTGAAGCGTGCGCCATCGTCGCCCGACACGATCAGCCGGACATGGTCGGTGCCGACGATCCCCGATTCGACGATTCGCACCGGCCCCGTCGCGACACGCGGCGCAGGCCAGCCGGCGCCGTACGGCCCCGCGCTCTCGATCGCATCGCACCACAGGGGGTTGATGCCGCGCGGCGCGAGCACCGCGTCGATCAGCAGCGACTTGTCGCCGCTCGCGCGCTCGACGTCGGCGGCGAGCCGGTCGTTGAGGAAGGCGCCGAGCGCATCGACCTTGTCGGCCGCGACGGTCAGCCCCGCCGCCATCGCATGGCCGCCGCCGGCGACGAGCAGGCCGGTTTCCTTCGCGGCGAGGATCGCGGCGCCGAGGTCGACGCCGCTGATCGAGCGCCCGGACCCCTTGCCGACGCCCTCGTCATCGACCGCGATGACGATCGCGGGGCGGTGCAGTCGTTCTTTCAGGCGCCCGGCGACGATGCCGATCACCCCGGGGTGCCAGCCTTGCCCGGTGACGATCGCGACGGGGGCGTTGCCGCACGCCGCGCTGGCGTCGATGGCTTGTTCGAGCACCGCGGCCTCGATCGCACGCCGCTCCTCGTTCAGCCGGTTGAGTTCGACTGCGATCTCGGCGGCTTCGTGCGGGTCCGATGTCGTGAGCAGCCGCACGCCGAGGTCGGACTTGCCGACGCGCCCGCCGGCGTTGATCCTGGGGCCGAGCGCAAAGCCCATGTCGCTCGCCGTCGGCGGCTTGGTCAGCCGCGCGGCGTCCATCAGTGCCGCGAGCCCCGTGTTGCCGCGCCGCGCCATCACCTTCAGCCCCTGCGTCACAAGCGCGCGGTTGAAACCGGTGAGCCGCGCGACGTCGGCGACGGTGCCCAATGCGACGAGGTCGAGCAGGTCGATCAGCGCGGGCTCGTCGCGGCCCGCGAAGAACCCGCGCGCGCGGAGCGTGCGGAGCAGCGCGGCGCCGAGGAGGAAGGCGACGCCGACCGCGGCCAGATTGCCGTGGATCGCGGCGTCGGGTTCTTCGTCGAGCCGGTTCGGGTTCACGAGCGCGAAGGCCGCGGGCAGCGTCGTCGCGCACTGGTGGTGATCGACGACGATCACCTCGACCCCCGCCGCCTTCGCCTCGGCGATCGCATCGAACGCCTGCGCGCCGCAATCGACGGTGACGACGAGCTTCGACCCCGCTTCGCCAATCTTGACCAGCGCGGCGCCCGAGGGGCCATAGCCTTCCATCAACCGGTCGGGGATATAGGCGCCGGCGGGCAGGCCGAGCCCGCGGAGCAGGCGCACGAGCAAAGCCGCCGAGGTTGCGCCGTCGACGTCATAGTCGCCGAAGATTGTCACCGCCTCCTTGCGTTCGACCGCGTCGGCGAGCCGCGCAGCGGCGGCATCCATGTCGCGGAACAGCGACGGGTCGGGCATGAAGCCGCGCAAGGTCGGCGTCCGCTGCCGGTCGAGGTCGTCGCGCGTCACCCCGCGTGCGAGCAGCAATTGCGTGACCAGATCATCGGGCGCCAGATTCTCGTTGCCCATGTCGGCGCTAGCGCGGCGCCAATGCCACGGCTGGCCGACGATCGAACGGGTGATGCCGAGGGCCGTGCCGCTCATCGCCTGGCTCGCGCGGTCAGGATGCGGTCGCGGAGGTTGCGCGCGGTTTCGAGCGGGATCGCCGGAATTTCGTGGCTCGCGAGCGAACTGCCGCCGGGGACGCCGAACACCAAAGTCGCGAGGCCGAGCGGGCGGAGGATGAAATCGCTCTTGAGGTCGACGCTCTGCACCGACGCGTGCGGCAGCAGCGTCATTTTCGGCTTCCACCATCCGCGGCGGATCACGACCTGTTCGCCGAGGTCGGTCCAGCGGTGGAAGCGCGCGCCGAACAGCGATGCCGCGCCGATCAGCACCCCCGCAACCGGGCCGAACCAGCCGAGCGCCTGCCCCAGCGAGACCGCGATCAAGCCGCCAATGGTTGCACCGAGCGCGCCGATCAGGCCGCCGAGCGCGATGATGCGGTGGCTTTGCTGCCACGGCTGGCCGGCGTCGGGGCGCGGGATCGCGACCTCGGCAAGCACCGGGTCGATCGCCGCGAGCTTTGCGAAGGGGACGACCTGATGATCGCGTTCCTTCTCGCCGTCGCTCGCAAGGCTTTGCAGGCGCAGCTCGTGCCAGCCGAAGCGCTGGCGAAACCATCCGGTGACAAGGATCGCCGCCTGCACGCGCCCCACCGCCACCGCGACGTCGGTGCGCGTCGTCAGCCCGCGCGTGCGGCGCAGCGTGCGCGGTTCGCGGGTCAGGCGAAAATCCCAGTTGGCGAAGACCATCGTCGCGATCCCGCTCGCGAAACCGATGAAGAGGAGCGAGATGGCCGCGCCGACCCCCGCGATCCAGCGATGCGCGAGCAGCCATTGGTCGAGGCCATAATCCTCGGCGATGTCGATCCAGTCCCTCGGATTGAAGACGTTGAAGTCGAACGGCAGCAGCCCGTCGAAAAACTGCATGCCCGCGCCGACCACCGCGAGCGCGGCGAGCGAGAAGTTGAACAGCCCGGCGACGAGCAGCTGGCGCGGCGTCATCGCAAAGAGCAGCCGGTCTTCGGCGGCCGGCGCGGCGTCGGGCATATCGGCGGCGACCGGGGCCGCCGCTTCGCCGCTGCGATGCGCGCGGATCGTCGTGCGCAACGTCTGCGCGGCACCCAGCGCGACGGCGTTGAGGCTGGCGTCATTCTCCTTGCCGCCCGCGCCGGTTTCGAACCCGACCTTGGCGATGCCGAGCGCGCGCGAGACGAGCCCCTGTTCGATGCTGACGTCCTGGATGCGGTCGAAGGGGATCGTGCGGTGCTGGCGCGCAAAGACGCCGCTTTCGATCACGACTTCATCGTCGCCGACGGCAAAGCGGAAGCGCAGCCACTGGAACCAGGCGGCGAGCAGCGAGAAAAGCAGAAATGCGAGGATCGCGGGGACGATATAGACCCAGTTGCCGGTGAAGCCGAGCGCGGCGACCGCGGGCAGGAAGTTGAGCGACTTAGGCCCGATCGCGACGACCGCGAGCGCCAGCGTCGCAGGGTGCAGCCGCTGCCAGCGCGGTTCCGCTTCTGCTGCACGCTCCGACAGTGTGGCGGCGATGTCGCTCATGCGAAATCGGTCTGGATATGCCGGCGGATCGTCTCGCGCATCGCGGCGGCGAGGTCGGCGGGAAGCCCGGGCAGCGTCACCGTGCTGTTGTGCGTACCCGACGTGTGGACGATCAGGTGCGAGAGGCCGAACCAGCGCTCGATCGGCCCCTGTCCGACGTCGATATGCTGGACGCGCACGAAGGGGACGATCGTGTCGGTGCGGAACAGCCAGCCGCGCGCGACGCGCAGCTGTCCCTCGCCGATCCTGTACCCCCAGCGCGACACGCGGCGCGAGGGAAAGCTGACGATCGTGACGATCGCGATCAGCCAGGCGAGCGCGGTGATGAGGCCGTAAGGCCCTTCGATATGGCGAATCAGCAGCCAGTCGAAGACGCTCGCGCCGATCGCCAGCGGGATCAGGTTGAGCGCGGTCGCGATACGCAGCACCTGCGCATAGGCCGGGTCGACCGGATCGAGCCCGTCGGCGGCATTGAGCGCTTGCGCGTCAAAGGGGTCGGCCGGGAAGGGATCGGTCGGCTGCGCTGCGGGGGTGTCGGTCATGATCCTCCGTTAGTCGTTCGGGCCATCAGGGCACAACCACATTGAAGCGCGGGTCGGCGGGCGGGTGGAGCGCGAACCACGACAGGAACGCCATGCGGTCGCCGTCGATCCTGATCGCGCCCGATTGCATCAGCGCGGGGAACTGCGCCTGTCCGAGCATCACATCGTCGAGCGTCCCCCGGTCGATGGTAATCGTCGCGGTCGGCGCGGGGTCGGTCATGCCATAGCGCGGCACCTCGACCCCGCCGCCGACGACGATCGCGACAGCCTCTTTGCTGTCGGGCAGGATGAACTGGAACGTCCCTTTCAGCGCCGATCCCTTCGCGGCGTCGAACCGCGTCGCCAGCGCGTCGAAAAAGACCGCGGTCGGGATCGCGCTGACGAACGACCGGCTTTGCCCGTTGCCCGACTGGCTCTGGATCGCGGTGCCGCGCAGCGTCGCGGCGGCGGCGAGGTAATAGTTCCGCCACGCCCCCGATTCGGCCTGATACCCCATCTGGTCATAGGCCGATGCGAGCGCCGCGCGGGCGTCCGTGTTGGCGGGCTGTGCGAACACCAGCTTGTTGAGCAGCTCCGCCGCCCAGCGATAATCTCCCGCCTTGATCGCCTCCTTGCCGGCCGCGAGCAATTTGTCGGCTCCGCCCGCCAGCGCGACATATTTGGGTGCCGATTGTTCGGGCGGCAGCGGGTTGAAGTTCGCCGGGTTGCCGTCCCACCAGCCGAAATAGCGCTGATAGACCGCCTTCATGTCATGATTGACCGTGCCATAATAGCCGCGCGACCCGAAGTCGGTCGCCTGCCCCGGCGCCTCGGGGGTGACATCGGCCAGCTCGTGAAGCGTCGCGCCGCGATTGGCGAGGAACAGCGTGCGGTCGTGGACATAACGATAGATGTCGCGCTGGCTGGTCAGCAAGTTGCTCACCTCACCCGCCCCCCACGTCGGCCAGTGGTGCGACGCGAGCGCGACCTCGGCCTTGCCGCCCCAGCGGACGAGCGCGGCATCGATCACCTTCGACCAGTGCAACGCATCGCGCACCTGTGCCCCGCGCAAGGTCAGCACATTGTGCAGCGTGTGGGTGACGACCTCGGTCGTGTGCAGGGCCTTATAGGCGGGGATATAGAAGACGAACTCCGACGGCGCCTCGGTCCCGCCCGCGTCGAGGAAGTCGAACACCAGCCCGTCGATGGTCAGCGTGCCGCCGTTCGCACCGACGGTCTCGGTCGGCTCCATATAGCCGATCGTCCCCGACGACAGTTTCGGCCCCAGCCCGGTGTCGACCTGTCCCGCGGGTCCGGGGGGCAGGATCGATCCGAACATATAGAGCGCGCGCCGCCCCATCGCGGTCCCCGCGAGCACATTTTCCGAAGTTGCTTCCTCCGAAAAGCCGTGCGGCGCGATGATCCGGATCTTCTCGCGCCGGACCTGTTCGGGCGTCACGATCCCGCCGACCCCGCCGAAATGGTCGCTGTGGCTGTGCGAAAAGATCACCGCCTTGACCGGCAGCGTGCCCGTCTTCGCCGCGACCGTGTCGGCGAACAGCTTCCAGCTCGCCGCGGCGGCTTCCTCGGACAGCAACGGATCGACGACAATCCACCCGCTCTTGCCGCGGATGATCGTCATCACCGAAATATCGTAACCGCGGACCTGCCAGATCTTGCCCGGCACGACCTCGAACAATCCGTGCACCGCGTTCAGCCGAGCCTGCCGCCACAGCGACGGATTGACCGTATCGGGCGCCGCCCTGGCATCGAGGAAGGCGTAAGGCCGCCGGTCCCACACCGTCTTGCCGTCCTTCGACAGAATCACGCCGCCCGGAATCTCGGCGAGCTTGCCGCGCAGCACATTGGCCTCGTCGCGCGGATCGTCGAGCGGCAGGCGCTTCGCGATTTCGGCCTGCGCGGTGCGCGTCGCCTCGCTCGCGGCGTCCTGCGCGGCGGCGGCGAAGGGCAGGGTCCCGGCAAGCAGCAGGGCGGTCAGTCGGCGCATCTTGTGTCTCCCCCATTTCCGAAGGGCAGCTTGCGCCGCGGGTCCACGCTTGGCAAGCATCGGGGCATGACCGCCGCGCCGCACCTCCTGATCGCCTGGCACAGCCGCACCGGGGGCAGCCGTGCGCTTGCCGAAGCCGCGGCGGAGGGAGCGGCAGGCGCGCGGCTCCTCGCCGCGGACGACGTCACGCCGGAGGCGTTGCAAGCGGCGGGCGGCTATCTGTTCGTGGCGCCCGAAAATCTCGCCGCGCTCTCGGGCGCGATGAAGGAGATGTTCGACCGCTGCTATTACCCCTGCCTCGGCCGGCTCGAGGGGCGCCCCTATGCGACGATCATCTGCGCGGGATCGGACGGCGAGAATGCCCAGCGCCAGCTCGACCGGATCGCCACCGGCTGGCGGCTGAAGCGTGTCGCCGAGCCGGTGATCGTCAACACGGCGGCACAGACGCCCGAAGCGATCCTCGCGCCGAAGACGATCGCGCCTGATCGCCTCGCCGAAGCGCGCGGCCTCGGTGCCGCGCTGGCGGAGGGACTGGCGGCCGGGATTTTCTGACAATGCCATTGATCATCCAAGGCTGTATTATTGAGATAATACGGCGAGGATGGCGCGCAGGTCAAGCGCCGGGCGCGTGCTTGGCGGGGATGGAGGGCGGACATTCCCTTATCCGTCGCCCCCGCGAAGGCGGGGGCCGCCATCGGCCTTACGCTACATCTACAGCGGCCCCCGCCTTCGCGGGGGCGACGACTGGTTCCGGTCGGAAACCGGTCAGTGCGACCGATGCTCGCCCTTCACCCAGCGCACCGTGCCCGACGACGCGCGCATCACCACGGTCTCGGTCGTCATTACGCCGTCGCGGCGGCGCTTGACGCCGCGCAGCAGCGAGCCGTCAGTGACGCCGGTGGCGGCGAAGATCACATCACCCTTGGCGAGGTCTTCGAGGTCGTAAACGCGGTCGAGATTCTCGATACCCCATTTCTTCGCGCGCAGCCGCTCGTCGTCGTTGCGGAACAACAGGCGGCCCTTGAACTGACCGCCGACGCAGCGCAGCGCCGCCGCGGCGAGCACGCCCTCGGGCGCGCCGCCCGATCCCATGTAGATGTCGATATTGGTGTCGGGGTTCGTCGTCGCGATCACCCCGGCGACGTCGCCGTCGGGGATCAGCGCGACGCCGCAGCCGATCGCGCGCAGTTCGGCGATGATTGCCTCGTGACGCGGGCGGTCGAGCACGCACACGATGATCTGTTCGGGCTTGCAGCCCTTTTCGCGCGCCACCGCCTCGACATTCTCGCGCACGCTATTGTCGAAATTGACCACGTTCGGCGAATAGCCGGCGCCGACCGCGAGCTTGTCCATATAGACGTCGGGGGCGTTGAGCAGGCAGCCTTCCTCGGCAATCGCGAGCACCGCGAGCGCGTTCGGGCCGGCCTTGGCGGTGATCGTCGTGCCTTCGAGCGGGTCGACCGCGATATCGATCTTCGGACCCTTGCCGGGGGCGTTGCCGACCTTCTCGCCGATATAGAGCATCGGCGCCTCGTCGCGTTCGCCTTCGCCGATCACGATGGTGCCGTCCATATAGAGCGTGTTGAACGCGGTGCGCATCGCCTCGACTGCGGCGGCATCGGCCGCCTTTTCGTCGCCGCGGCCGATGAGCTTGGCGGCGGCGATCGCCGCGGCTTCGGTGACGCGCACCATTTCGAGCACGAGCACCCGGTCGAGGTTGCTGCCGGTATCCGTCATCTCAGCTCATCTCCGTCTTTGATCTTGCCTTGTTGCCCCGGTCGGGCATGGTGGGCGCCATATGGTCGCCCGCGCCGCTTGTCGAGAATGCTTCGCCCGATTCGGTGCGGCTTTCGCGATGGCCTGTGTCGCCAGTGTGACGGCGGCGGCACAGACGCAGGGGCCGCCCGCGCCCCCGCCGCCGCGCAATGCCGAGGCGGCGGCAGCGAACGCGAAGGACATGGTCGACCCGATCAAGCGCTGCAAACCCGCCGAAGACGGATCGATCAACGTGTGCGGCACCGACACCGAGCGCCACCGGCTGACCCCCGAACTGCGCGCGATCGCGCGCGAAGGGCGCGAAGCGCCGCCGAAGCTGCCGCGCGCCGAGGCGCGCGCGATGACGATGGACAAATTACCCTATAACTGGATCTCGATCGGCGGGCGGATGAAGCCCGGCCCCGAATATAATGCGCTCTATGAAGCGGCGAAGCGCGCGACCGATCCCGATACCGGCAATCCGCCGCCGCCCGAAGAAGAGCCTTAGGCGAACGCCTCGGCCGCGCCACCCGCCGGCGCGGCGCGATACAGGCCCGCCGGCACCAGCGTCACCGCGGCGAACCAGGCGCACCAGAAAAGCAGCCAGCCCGAACTCATCGCCATCGCGGCCGGCCGCATCGCCTCGCCGCCGAGGATCAGATAGCCGTGGAGGAAGAAGAGCAGCATGACCGCTGCCGCCACGATGATGTTGAACGCGAGGTAGAGGGCGAACAGCCGCCACTGCGGCCGCGCGGTGCGGCGCCACGATTCGACGAAGGCGGTCACCGGTTCCAGCTTGCCGCTCGCCGCCATGATCGGCCCGATCAGGCAGAGGCGCGCGTTGATCCACGCGCTGACGATGGCCAGCAGGATCTGGCGCGCGATCGCGATCGGGGTGCCTTCGGCGCGCGCCACCTCCATCCCGACCGTCAGCCGGAAGGGAAGGGCGAGCAGGAAGCCGACGAGATAGTAGAAGAGGAGCCCGGCGATCAGATAGGCGGCGCCCGCGACCATGCCGTACATGATTTCGGCGATATAGCCCTCGCGGATTTCGGCCAGCAGCGCCCGCCACAGCGCGAGCATCGCGCCGCACAGCAGCGCGGCGCAGATGCCGAGCAGATAGAGCGGGCCGACGATCGACCCCGTAAGCCGGAAATCATCGGGCGCGATCGCCAGCGCAAGGACGGCGTCCATGCTCAGCACCGGCTCGCTCGCGAGGAGCAGGAAGGGCAGCACGATGCCCAGCAACATATAGGCGAGCAGCGCCCGCCAATGCTCGCCCGCCAGCACGCGCGCCTCGGCCAGCCCCCGCCTGATTTCGATATCCATGCTCGCCCCCCCCCCCCCGTCTCCGGGGTAACAGCGGCGCACGCGATTTCAAGGGCTGGTTAGAGTGCGAGGATCGGCATATGCATCGGGGTTCCGACGACATGCTCCGACCCGGCGAGAATGCCGAGCGCCGCATGGATCGCGCTTGCCGGCCCGTCATGGGTGACCAGCGCAATGACGACGCCGTCCTCTTCGTCGGTGCCGCGCTGGATGAAGCTTTCGATCGAGACGCCGGCATCGCGCATCGCCGTCGCGATCTCGGCGAGCACGCCGATGCGGTCCTCGACGATCAGGCGGACATAATGTTTGCCGACGCGCGCGCCGGCGTCGGCGACGGGCGCCGCATCGAGCGCGTCGACGGGCATCGCGAAGGCGGGGCCATATTCGTCGCGCGCGATGTCGATGATGTCGGCGACGATCGCCGACGCGGTCGGTCCCGCGCCCGCGCCCGCGCCCTCGAAGAACAGGCGCCCGACGAAATTGCCCTCGGCGACGACGGCATTGAGGGCACCGGGGACATAGGCAAGCGGATGGTCGGCAGGGACGAGGCACGGCTGGACATGCTGATAGAGCCCGTTCGCGTCGCGTTCGGCCATGCCGATCAGCCGGACGCGGTGGCCGAGCGCCTCGGCCTCGCGGATGTCGGCGGCGATCAGCCCGCGGATGCCGTCGGCGGTCACCGCGCCGATGTCGAGCTTCGTCCCGAAGCACAGCGCCGCGAGGATCGACAATTTGTGCGCGGCGTCGATGCCGTCGACGTCGAAGGTCGGGTCGGCCTCGGCATAGCCTTCGGCCTGCGCCGCGGCGAGCGCGTCGGCGAAGCTCGCGCCGTCGCGTTCCATCCGCGTCAGGATATAATTGCAGGTGCCGTTGAGGATGCCATAGACGCGCGCGATCTCGTTCGCCGACGCGCCTTCGCGGATCGCCTTGATCACCGGGATGCCGCCCGCGACCGCGGCTTCATATTTCAGCGGCGTGTCCTTTTGCTCGGCGAGCCGCGCGAGGTCGAGCCCGTGGTGCGCGATCATCGCCTTGTTCGCGGTGACGAGCGCCTTGCCCGCGCCGAGCGCGTGGCGCGCGAGCGTCAGCGCCGATCCGTCGGCGCCGCCGATCATCTCGACGACGACGTCGACATCGTCCGCCGCGACGATGGCCTCCATATCGTCTTCCCAGCGATAGGGGGACAGGTCGATGCCGCGGTCCTTGTGCCGGTCGCGCGCCGACACCGCGACGATCTCGATCGGCCGTCCCGCGCGCCGCGCGATCAGGTCGCGGTTCGCCTCGAGCAGCCGGACGACCCCGCCGCCGACGACGCCAATCCCCGCGAGCGCGACGCGCAGCGGCGGGCGGGGTGCGGTCGGGGCGGAATAGGGCGACATGCGGGACTCCGTGGCAGACGCGGGAAATCGCCCCGCAGATGCCTGCGGCCCCTATCGGCTTTTCCCGCGGAAACAAGCCCGGCGCGTCTTAGGCGCGCCGAAGCAAATCTTTACCCGGCCGCGGGGGCCTTGCGCGTGCGCGTGCATTCGCCCAGCGCGCCGAGGACGACGGCGTAGTCCGAGGCCGCCTTGCGGCGATCCTCGGGCGCCGTTCCCGCCAGTCTGTTGAGCGGCAGGGTGCGCGGCAATCCGCAGGCGAGCCGGTACCAGGCGAGCGTGCCCCGCGCCGGCACCGCGGCCGATCCGTCGACGATCTCGCCGAACGCCGCGGCCCAGCGCCGCGACCCGTCGGCGGCGGTCAGGATCGTCAGCGAAACGGGCTCGCCGGTGTTGGTGTTGAGGAAGAGCTGCGTCTCACCTTCGCCCGGAAGCGTGCCGGGGACGTGGAAGCCGTTGGCGACGCCGGTGATCGCGGGCGCCGCGCCGGGCTTGACGAGTTCGGTCAGGATCGCGCGCAGCTGCGCCTCGGTCGCGGGGTCCCACGGCAGCTGGGCGTCGGGGGCGATCAGCCGGACGCTGCCGGTGTTGCTGCTCCCCGCCGCCGCCCCCGCGACGGGACGGGCAAAGAGCAGGACCGGCTGCTTCTTCCTCAGCTTCGGTGCCTTGCCCTTCGCATCGAGCGGCAGGTCGACGAGATAGGAGATTCGCGCCGCGAGCGGCCCCGCTCCGCGAATCAGGCTGACCACGTCGGCCTCGACATAGAATCGGGCATGACCGGCCGCGACTCCGGGCGCGCGGTCGGCTTTCAGCGCCGTGGCGTCATGGATACGCGCGTGGAGCGCCATCGGCGCCGCGGTCGCGAGGTCGGCGATGTCGGCATAGCTGTAGGGGCTGGCGGCGGGCGCGGCCGTGGGCGCCTGCATTGCCGAAACATTCGGGATTCCAAGGCTTAAGGTCAGGACTCCGGCAATGGCAGCCGGGTGGGGGAGGCGCATGATCGATCCACTTTCCGTCGTTTGTGACACCGGTATCGGCGTTGAAATCCCCATGATGGGACAAGGCACATTAACCGCTGATAAAGGGTTTGCGAACTTGCCGCCACCGCGATAGGACGGGCCGCGAAGCGTCCGGCAAAAACATAATAAGCCGAACGTAGCGCCGTCGGGTCTCGCGGAACGCATCGGAAATCATCCGGGCATTTGGCAACCGAACCCGCCGGCAGGGAATTGGTGTCAGGATGATCTAGCAAGGAGCGTCGTCCCTGAATGGCTTATGGTGATAATGTCGACCCTAAAAACAGGGTAGTGGCGATTGTCTTGGTTGGTCTGTTTACGGCAGTTCTGGGCTATGGCCTGGTTAACGGCCTGAATATCAGTATCGTCAAGAAGCTCGCCGAAAAATTGGATGTGGTGGACGTTGAAGAGCCGCCGCCGCCGGAGGAACCCCCGCCGCCGCCGCCGCCGGACAACAAGTTGCCGCCGCCGCCGCCGGTCGTGACGCCGCCGTCGCCCATTCCGCCGCCGGTGACGACCAACACGGTCCAGTCGGTGCCGGTTGCGCCGCCGCGTCCACCCGCGCCCGTCTATGTGCCGCCGGCGCCGCCCGCGCCGCCGCCGACGCCCGATCTCAGCGCCGCCGGTACGCCGAAGGGCAATCCGGGTCGCTGGGCGACGAACGACGACTATCCGGCCCGTGCCATGCGCGAAGAGCGTGAAGGCACCACCGGGTTCCGCGTCACCTATGGCGCCGATGGCCGCATCACCTCGTGTGACGTGACCTCGTCGAGCGGCCATGCCGATCTCGATGCCGAAACCTGCAAGCTTATCCAGCGCCGCGGCCGGTTCAATCCGGGCAAGGACCGCGCGGGTAACCCTGTCGGCGGAAGCTACAGCAATCGTATCCGTTGGCAGATCCCGCGCTGATCCGGCGCGAGGACATCTGTTTTCGATTTTACCGAATATTTTGAGAGGGATTTTCCAGTATGTTTAATCTGATCGCAAATGCCGCCGCTGCGGCGCCGGCTGCCGCTCACGACGCAGGCCTCAGCCTGATGCCCGCATCGATGTGCGTGAAGGAAGAAGGCCAGAACCCCTATGGTCTGGTTCCCGCGCTCTGCGAAGGCGGCATCGTCTCGCAGGTCACCTTCCTCGTCCTGCTGATCATGTTCATCGGCACGCTCTACATCCTGTTCACCAAGCTGTTCGAACAGAACAAGGTGATCAACCAGGGCAAGGCGGTCGACGCCAACTTCTGGCGCGCCCCGACGCTGGCCGATGGTGCCTCGAAGCTCGAAAAGAACAGCGCGTACCGCCAGGTTGTCGAAGACGGTCTGCGCGCGAACGAAGAGCACAACAAGCTGACCGATCCCGTCGAAGCGCATGACTGGATGCACGGCACGCTCGAGCGTTCGCAGAACCACATCAACTCGAAGCTCAACAGCGGCCTCGCCTTCCTCGCGACCGTCGGTTCGACCGCACCGTTCGTCGGTCTGTTCGGTACGGTTATCGGTATTCTTCGCGCGCTCGTGAAGATCGGTGCGTCGGGCCAGGCCTCGATCGACACCGTCGCCGGTCCGGTCGGTGAAGCGCTCATCATGACCGCCATCGGTCTGATCGTGGCGGTTCCCGCGGTGCTCGCCTTCAACTGGCTCCAGAGCCGCAACAAGGCGATCGCCCGCCGTCTGTCGACCTTCTCGAACGACGTTCTCGGCTCGATCATGTCGAACGGCCAGGTGAAGCCGGCGTCGACGACGGTCGCAAAGGCCGCTGCTCCCGCCGCGGCACCGAAGAAGGCCTGATTGGTCTCCTGGACCCCCGCCTTTCGCCGCGTGGCGACGGGCGGGGTCCGTTGGACAGGGCGCAGGCCGTTGGCGTGTCGACCCGATGTCCGTGACAGAAATTTTGTGACAGGATGCTAATCCTATGGCGATGAGTGTAGGCGACAGTGGCGGTGAAGACGCCCCGATGTCCGAAATCAACACGACTCCGCTCGTGGACATTATGCTTGTGTTGCTCATCATCTTCCTCATCACGGTTCCCGTGGTGTTGGAGACGGTGAACCTCAAGCTGCCCGACGTGCCGTTTGAACCGACGACGACGAAGCCTGAAAATGTGCTGCTGTCGATCCGTTCGGCGGATACCGACGGCGATGGCGAGCCGAATCCCGAGAGCACGGCGTGCGAAGTCTATTGGGGCCAGACCCCGGTCGATTCGCGGCAGTTGCTCGAACGCGGGCAGGCGAAACTTGAAAAGCTGCTCGAAGATATCGGCGGTCCGCAGAATATCACCGAGGAAAATTTCCCCGAAGTGCACATTCGCGGCGACGTCAACACCCCGTACCAGTGCATCGGTGGCGTGATCTATACGATGCAATATGCCGGCTTCCAGAAGATCGGGTTCATTTCCGAACCGGCTCCTGGCTCGGGCACCGTGGGCCGCCTGTAAGGGCGTGCTCCGTTTAGGAACGAAGGAATAATCGCATGTCCATGGCAGTTGGAGATCGGGACGAAAACGAACCGATGATGGACATGAACACGACGCCGCTCATCGACGTCATGCTCGTGCTCCTCATCATGTTCATCATCACCATCCCGGTCCAGACCCACGCGGTGAAGATCGATCTGCCGGTCCCGACGGACAGCCAGAGCAATGTCGACCCCGAAAAGAACAAGGTGATGATCGACCCCGCGGGGACGATCACCTGGAACGGGACGCCGGTCGACCTCGCGCAGCTGGCGCAGTATCTGGAACAGACCAAGGCGCTGCCGGTCGAACCCGAACTGCAGGTCCAGCCCGACCCCTATGCGCGCTATATCGTCGTCGACAATGTCATGGCGGTGATCAAGCGCAGCGGCGTCGGCAAGCTCGGCTTCGTCGGCAACGAGCAATATGCCCGCGTCTTCTGATCGCTGATCGGAGCCGTCAGGCAAAAATATATGGGGCCGCGAAGCAATTCGCGGCCCCTTTTTTTGGGCGCCGCGGACCATTCGGTTGCGACAACGGCCGCTTTCCACCGGTTGCTGCCCCTCCATCATCGTCACCCCGGACTTGATCCGGGGTCCATGACGACGGTGCGGCTATGGATCCCGGATCAAGTCCGGGATGACGAATGTCTGAAAGCGACCGGTTGCGGACAAATGGGCTCTCTCCCCTTCAGGGGAGAGATACGAAGATTTGCCGGCTTGTCCGGCCAATCGGAGTTGAGCGGGGGCTGTGTTGCGCCGCGTCCCCCTCTCCCAACCCTCTCCCCTAAAGGGGAGAGGGCTAAAGTCCGCTTCCCACGCCAAGGCGGACTATCCCCTTGGAACTTGCGACGAAACGCGGCATCACCAGCGCAACGGGATCGAAACGCGCCGTCGTGACGTTCTGATTCCAACGCATTGCAGGGAGCAGCAAGATGACGATGGGTTCGCGCCACAAACATATCATGGCTCAGGGAGCCGTCATTGTCGGCGCGCTGGCGCTCGCCGGCTGCGCGGGGATGGGGAAGAAGGCGACGACGACGACCCTTCCCGCGCCCGACGCCTATGCGCAGCTCTATGACAACAAGGGCGCCGACCGCGGCCGTGCCGATATCTACCGCGACTCGAGCGGGCTTCGCGTCGAACTCGTCGCGCGCGGCTTTGGCCCGGGCACCTATGGCATGCACGTCCACGCCGTCGGCCGGTGCGGAGCGCCCGATTTCGCCAGCGCGGGGCCGCACTGGAACCCGACGGGCGTCCAGCACGGCCGCGACAATCCGATGGGCGCGCATCATGGCGACCTTCCCAACCTCGTCATCGAGCCCGACCAGATCGGCCGCGCGACGCTGCGCCTCGTCGGCTCGCGCTTCGAGGGCGACGGCGGGCTGCTCGACGCCGACGGCGCCGCCTTCGTGATTCACGCCGGCCCGGATGATTACAAGACCGATCCCAGCGGCAACAGCGGCGGCCGCGTCGCGTGCGGGGAGATCGTCAGAGAGGCCGCGAAATAGGCGCGGCACGCTCCGTCACGGCCGCGCAGGCGGCGTGACCGATTCGGGTCCCTGAACCGGAAAGTTTCGTGGGCGGGCGTCCGGGCCGGACAGGTCAGGCGCCCGCCGCGCGTTCGGCAATCGTCGCTTCGGCCTGCGGGACGGCGCGGTAGGCATAGAGGAGCAGGCCGAGCGCGATCGGCGCGACGCCGATCAGCGACAGGATACCGGTGCGCAGGTCGCCGACCGGCTTGCCGTCCACCATCGTGCCCGCAAGATCCGAAATCTGCCCGACCATATAGGGACCAAAGGACAGGCCGACGAGCGTCGTGCCGAGGAAGAAGGCGGCGGTCGCCGTCCCGCGCATCCGCGGCAGCACCAGATCCTGCGTCGTCGCCGCCGCGGCGCCGAGCGCCGCTGCGGCGAACAGCCCCGCGAGAAAGTTCATCGCATAGAAAAGCCCGGGGCTGGCAGTCGTATAGCCGATCCAGATCGGAATGATCGGGGCAACGACGCCGAAGATGATCATCAATATACGACCCGCCGGATTCCGCTTCCGCAGCTGGTCGGCCATCCAGCCGCCCAGGATGACCCCGACAAAGCCGCTGGCCGCGCCGTTGCCGCCCAGTACGAGCGCGAGTTCCTGTTTGGGCAGGCCCAGCACGATCTCGGCATAGGGCGCCGACCAGAAGGCGAGCGCATAGGCGGCGAGGCTGACGAGGCCGTAGCCGAGCGTCGTGCAGATGAAAGCGGGTGTCCCCCAGATCAGCCGGAAGGTTGCGGGATCGTGCGCGCGCAGCGCGCTCGCCCACGAAAAGACGGCATAATAGCCAAGCGCGACCGCCGACCATTGCGGGACATTGCCCGTCAGGCGGATCATCCACCAGGCGAAGGCGGCGATCGCCGCGGCGAAGCCGATGTTGATCGCCAGCGCCGCGGGGCCGCGCTTTGCGGCGCCGAGCAGCGTCAGCGGCGGCACGATCATCGACAGATCCTTGCCGAATTCGCGGAACGGCGTCGGCGAACCCGTGGTGGGGGTGCCGTCCATCGCGCCGCGCACGGGTTCGCGCAAGCTGGCGACCCACAGCGCGAGGAGCAGGCCGGGGATGCCGACCGCAAGAAAGGCGGCCTGCCAGCCGACCAGCCCCAGCGGTCCGCCCTCGGGGTAAGTCCGGTTCCACGCCCCGACGATCAGCGCGCCGATGAACAGCGACACGCCGCCGCCGAGGTAGAGCCCCGACGAATAGATCGCGAGCGCGGTCGCTTTCTGCCGCTTGGGGAAATAGTCGGAGATCAGCGAATAGGCGGTCGGGCTCGCGGTCGCTTCGCCGACTCCGACGCCCATGCGCGCGAGCGTCAACGTCGCCTGGTTATACGCGAAGCCCGACAGCGCAGTCATCGCCGACCACAGGCTCAGCCCGATCGACAGCAGTTTGACGCGGCTCCAGTTATCCGCGAGGCGGCCGAGCGGGATGCCGAACAGCGCATAGAAGACCGCGAAGGCGGCGCCGCCGAGAAAGCCCATGTCGCCGTCGGAGAGGCCGAGGTCGGCCTTGATATCGACCGCAAGGATGCTGATGATCTGCCGGTCGATGAAATTGAGGATATAGACGACCACCAGCACCGACAGGACGTACCAGCTGTAACCGGTGGCTTTCGGCTCGGCCGGGGCCGGCGCGCCGGACATGACATTTTCGCTGGCGGTCTCGGCCATCTGGCAACCCTCTCCCTGACCTATTATCTGTTGGCGATCATGGCTAGCAGAGCCGGGCGAAGGCGCAAGTTGAAAGTCGGTTCAACTTTATGGAGAACATGGTCGATATGCGCAACGATCGGCAAAATGCGAAACCCGCGATCCTCTTCCTGTGCCTCGGCAACATCTGCCGTTCGCCGCTCGCCGAGGGCGCGGCGCGCGCGGCCTTCGCCCGGGCCGGGATCGACGCCGTGCTCGATTCGGCGGGGACGGGCGACTGGCACGTCGGGCACGCCCCCGACCGGCGCGCGCAGGCCGAGGCGCGGCGTCGCGGCACCGATATTTCGGGGCTGCGCGCGCGCCAGTTGTCGCCCGACGACTTCACGCGCTTCGACCTGATCCTCGCCGCCGACGAAACCAATTTGCGCGACGCGCGGGCGATCCGGCCCGCGGGCGCGACCGCCGACCTCCGGCTGATGCTCGACCTGCTGCCCGGACGCGGGGGCGAGGGCGTCACCGACCCCTATTACGGCGAGGAGGATGGCTTTGCCGCAACCTGGGACGATGTCGACGCGGTCGCGGCGGCGCTCGTCGCCGAATTTTCGCCGTCCAGCGGATAACGCGCGACGGGATGATAGCGCGAGCCGCCATGGCCGAGCTCGCTTTCATAGAGGGTGACGTGCCCGAATTCGAACGCCGGGCTGGCGAGGTCGCTGTTCAGCGCAAGGAAGGGCGCGACCGGTCCCGAACCGCGGTTGAGGCGTGCGAGGGTGACATGCGGGACAAAGGCGCGCGTTTCGGGGGCGACACCGACGCGCGCGAGCAACTGGTCGACCTTGCGGTGCAGCGCCGCGAGCGGCTCGTGCGGCTCGACCCCGGCCCAGACCATGTGCGGCCGCCCGTGCCGCTCGAACAATCCGGCGCCAGCGATCCGCGCGGCGAATGCCGGCGCATAAAGCGGTCCGAGCGCCGCCGCGATATCCTCCGCCTTGTGCCGATCGACCTCGCCGATAAAGCGCAGCGTCAGGTGAAGCTGTTCGTCGTTTTGCCAGCGCGCGCCGGCAATGCCGTGCATCGCGGCGATCAATATCTCGCGGATCGCGCGCGGCGGGCGCAGCGCGACGAACAGGCGGTGTGTCGACATGGCGGCCGCAGCATAGCCTCTCGTTCCCGCGCGCAAACCCGCAAAGATGCGCGATATCCGGTTTCGCTTGAAAGCGGACAGGAAAATCACGATATTACCCCCTACGGCCGGTATGGACTGGCCGATGATGGAGTAATGACAATGGCGAATTGGAACGACCCCAATATGGCGGCTTCCGGTTTTGGCGCCGGCGCGAACGCAATGGACCAGGCCGTCGATGCCGGCCTGCGGTCGTACATGCTGTCGGTTTACAATTACATGGCCTCGGGCGTGCTGCTGACCGGCATCGTCGCGTTGCTGGCGTTCAACAGCGGCTTTACCCAGTCGCTGATCGGCAGCCCGCTGATGTGGGTGGTGGCGCTGGCGCCGTTGGCGTTCGTTCTGGTGTTGAGCTTCGGCATCAACAGGCTGTCGACGACGGCTGCACAGGCGCTGTTCTGGACGTTCGCCGCGGTGATGGGTTTGTCGATGTCGACAATTTTCCTGCGCTTTACCGACTCGTCGATTGCGCAGACCTTCTTCGCGACCGCCGCGGCCTTCGTCGGCCTCAGCCTCTATGGTTACACGACCAAAAAGGATCTGTCGGGCTTCGGCACCTTCCTGATCATGGGCGTGTTCGGCATCCTGATCGCGATGCTGCTCAACGCTTTCGTGTTCCAGTCGGGCGCGATGGCGATGGCGATCAGCGTGATCGGCGTGCTGATCTTCGCGGGCCTTACCGCCTATGATACGCAGAAGATCAAGAGCATGTATTTCTATGTCCGCGGGACCGACTTTGTCGGCAAGTCGGTGGTGATGGGCGCGCTGACGCTCTACCTCGACTTCGTCAACATGTTCACCTTCCTGCTCAACCTTCTGGGCAGCCGCGAATAAGCGGGACGGACGAAGACCGAAACACGGGAGCCCGGCGGAGCGATTCGCCGGGCTCTTTCTTTGGGTGCGAGGTGCGGGCTAGGTGCCCGCTATGCCGGCGCCGGGTTTGCCGCCTGCATCTCGGCGATCAGGCCGTTGTCGATGTCCTTGGCGCGCTTGTATGCCGGGCGCTCGCGTAACGGGGCGACATAGGCCTCGAACGCCGGGCGTGACGCGATGGTGCCGAACTGAAGCCCCCAGTCGATCTGGCTGCCGACATAGACGTCGGCGGCGCTGAAGCGGTCGCCCGCTACGAACGCCTTGCCCGCAACCGCACCTTCCAGTGCGTCGAGCGCCGCGGGAAGCGATCCGAAGCCCGCCATGCGCTGCTGGTCGGCATCGGGCTCGACCCCGAAATGCTTCGCAGTGATCGCCTGCTCGACCGGCCCCGAAGTGAAAAACAGCCAGCGATAATAATCCGCGCGGTCGGCCGGATCCGGCGCAAGCCCCTTTTCGGGGAAGGCATCGGCGAGATAGGCACAGATCGCCGCGCATTCGGTGACGACCTTGCCGTCATGGACGATCGCGGGAACCTTGCCCATCGGGTTGATCGCCAGATAGGCCGCGTCCTTCATCGTCGTGCCGTAATCGAGGATGCGCGGCTCATAGGGCGCGCCGACCTCTTCGAGCATCCAGCGGGCGATCTGCCCGCGCGACATCGGATTGGTATAGAAAATCAGGTCTTCGGCCATCGTGCTTCTCCCACATCGTCGTGATTCGAAAAGAACATATCAGGAACAAGGCTGCTGTTCCACCGGGCTTGTTTTGTCACCGTTCGCGGCTAAGGCAAAGGCATGAGCGACGAACGCATCTGGACCGCCGCCGTGCTGGTGATCGGCGACGAGATTCTCTCGGGCCGCACGCAGGACAAGAATGTGTCGCAGATCGCGACCTGGCTCGACGTGCAGGGGATTCGCCTGCGCGAAGTGCGCATCGTCCCCGATGTCGAGCAGGAGATCGTCGATGCGCTGAGCGCGATCCGCGCGCGCTATGACTATGTCTTCACCACCGGGGGCATCGGCCCGACGCACGACGACATCACCGTCGATGCGGTTGCGAAGGCGCTCGGCGTCGGTGTCGTCGTCCATCCTGCGGCGCGCGCGATCCTCGAGCGCTATTACACCGCGCGCGGTAGCGAGCTGACCGAGGCGCGGCTGCGCATGGCGCGGGTGCCCGAGGGCGCCGACCTGATCCCCAACCGCATGTCGGGGGCGCCGGGCATCCGCATCGGCAATTTGTTCGTGATGGCGGGGGTGCCGCATATCACCGCGGGCATGCTCGACGCGCTGACCGGCGAGCTTGAGGGCGGGGCGCCGCTCGTCGCGCATACGATAGGCGCGTGGGCGCCCGAAAGCGAGGTTGCCGACCTTTTGCGCCTGGGCGAAAAGGACCACCCGGGGGTCGCGATCGGCAGCTACCCCTTTTTTCGCGACGGGCGCATCGGCGCCAATTTCGTCGTCCGTTCGACCGATGGCAATCAGGTGGCGACCTGCGTCGCGACGCTCACCGCGGGTCTAGAAGCGCTCGGCTATGCGGTGACCGACGGCGGCATCTGATCGGCCGACTCATCGCCGCTCGTCCGCGTGGCGCGCGGCAGGCGGCGGAGCATCAGGATCGCCAGCAGGCCAAAGATCGCCGCAACGACGAAAGCGGCGCCTGGAAAATGTACCGGCGCGCCCTCGGCAGTGAAATACGCCATCGTTCCGGTAAGCAGCAACGGCGCGAAGAGCTGTCCGAGCCCCATCGCCATCGCCGAAATCCCCTGCACCTCGCCTTGCGTTTCGGCGGTAGCGCGGCGCGACATCATCGCCATCAGCGAGGGCTGCACCGGCGCCTGCAACGCGACGGGGATGAGTAGCAGGAAGGCACCGGTGGTCGACGTGGTGAACGCATAGCCGATGTAAACCGCGACCGCGACGAGGATGCCGAGCGTCGCCGCGTCGCGCTCGCCGAAGCGCGCGACCGCGGGGCCGACGACAAAGACCTGCCCGAGGGCGATCATCACCCCGACCGCGGCAAGGCTCGCGCCGATCATCCCCGGCGTCCAGCCGAGCTGCGCGATGCAATAGAAGCTCCACGTCATGGGATAGACGAGGCTCGCGATCTGCCACAGGACGAGCACTCCCGCGACGCCGTCCATGCCCGGGAGCGCGCGCATCGTCTTCCACGCGCCGAGCGGGTTGGCGCGGCGCCAGTCGAAGGCGCGGCGGCGTTCGGGCGGCAGCGTTTCGGGGAAGATGAAATAGCCGTAGAGCATATTCGCGGCGGCGAGGACCGCGGCGGCCACGAACGGCGCACGCGGGCTGATCTCGCCGAGGAAACCGCCGATCGCCGGTCCCGCGACGAAGCCGATGCCGAACGCCGCGCCGACGAAGCCGAAGTTGCGCGCGCGCTCCTCGGGCTTGGTGATGTCGGCGATCGCTGCCTGCGCTGCCGCGTAACTGCCGCCGAAAATACCCGACAGCGCGCGCGCGACAAACAGCCACGGCAAGGTCTCGACGATCGTCAGCAGTGCATAATCGACCGCGAGCCCGCCGAGCGCGAGCAGCAGCACGCGCCGCCGCCCGAAATGGTCCGACAGATTGCCGAGTACGGGCGAGGCAAGGAAGGTCGCGATCGCCATGACGAGGCCGATCCACGCGCCGACCTCGATCGCGTGCGGCAGATCGATCTCGCCGACCTCCATGACGAGCTGCGGCAGCACCGGCATGATGATGCCGAAACCGACCGCATCCATGAAGATCGTCGCGACGATGAACGGGATGGTTCGTGCCGCCGTCACTTGCTCTTTCCTTTTGCCGTCCCTAGCGCCACCGAACCCTCTTTCATGCGTTGCCGATAGATGAAACTCGAAATTTCCGCCTCCCTGAATTACCGCCTGTCCGAACCCGTCGACCTGATGCTCCAGATCGAGGCGGCGGATGGCCATGGCCAGCGTGTCCTTGAGGCGTCGCTCGACGTCGGCGCACCCGAATTTATTGCGCGTGTTCCGGCGGCCGACGGCATCTGCGAACCGATCTGGCTGCGCGCCGAGGGCAGCCTGCGCGCCGAATATCGCGCGTCGGTCGAGATCGACCGGCCCGACACCGACTTGCGCGCGCTCGCTGCGGTGCCGCTCCACCGCCTTCCCGCGGAGGCGATCCCCTATCTCAACGAATCGCGCTATTGCCCGTCGAACAAGTTCCACGCCTTCGTCGAGCGCCGTTTCGGTGACCATGAGGGTGGGGCGAAGATCGGCCGCATGCGCGACTGGATCGAAAGCCGTTTCACCTATGTCTCGGGATCGAGCGATGCCGAGACGGGGGCGCTTGACAGCTTCGTCGAACGCCGCGGTGTGTGCCGCGACTATGCGCATGTGATGATCGCGCTTGCGCGCGCCGCGCATATCCCGGCGCGCATGGCGAGCGCCTATGCGCTGCGCGTCGCACCGCAGGACTTTCACGCGGTTGCCGAGGTCTATCTCGACGGCGACTGGCACCTCGTCGATGCGACCGGCATGGCGCGCGCGTCCGAAATGGCGCGCATCTGCGTCGGGCGCGACGCTGCCGACATATCCTTCCTGACGGCGTATCGCGATATCGCGTTTGTCAGCCAGTCGGTGACGGTGGAGCGCGTCGAAGGCTGAAGCTCCGTCGTGGCAAAGCCACGCCGTCGATCCTCGCTACGCGAGGTCGGCCGGCCAAATCGCTGCGAAAGTCTGGAGCGGGTGAAGGGAATCGAACCCTCGTCACTTGCTTGGGAAGCAAAAGCTCTACCATTGAGCTACACCCGCATTCCAACCGATCCTGCTGTCCGGAAACCCGTTTTACAAACGGTTTTGCAGCATCGACTGACAGCGCCGCCTTTGCCGCGTTTGAAGCCATGGGTCAATGCTTGTGGAAAGATGGCGGCGCGGAGCTTGCGATACCGCCGCCGCGGGCGGAAGCTTGCTGCGCTTGAGATTAATCCATTTTCCATGCATTTTCGTTCGAGTGGTTATGCGGGAAGCGTCATCGGCGGATGATGTTCGATGGGGCGAATATGCGGCGCAGGACAATCATCATCATTGCGTCCTGCCTGGCGATTCTCGCCGCGGTCCTGCCGCTGGTCGCGATCGCCATCTACGCGCGGCATAAAGCGGTCGACGATGAACACCGGCATCTCGCCGAATATGCGAATTGGACGCTCGAACGCGCAACGGGCAATATCCGGATGGTCGAGGGCGTTTTCCGGCGACTGGAGCGGGAAGACCGGCATGGTTGCGGCGCCGCGCATATCGCGCGAATGCGGCAACTCACGATCGACGCGCAGCCCGTCGACGAAGTCGGCTATTTCGTGGACGGAAAGCTGGCATGCACAAGCTGGGGCAAGGTCGATCGCGCCGTTGCCATCGGGTCGCCCGACACGCGGCTGCCGGGCGGGATCGGCGTTCACCTGAACGTCAGGCCGATTGTCACCAGCGGCGACACGGTCCATGCGCTCAGCCGCGGCGACCACAATATCCTCATGAAGCCCGCGCGGCTGGTCGACGTCCTGACCGATACTAGGATGACACTCGGCGTCGCGACCCTCGACGGGAAGATTCTGTCGACCTCGGGACCGGCGCACGCCGACCTTGTTGCGCAGATCGCGGGCCATGGGGGCGCGGGGCGCTGGAAGAGCCAGATGTTCGCGTCGGCCGAGCGAAACGGGCTGCGGGCCTTCGCCATCACCGACCGCGCGCTGGTCGAGGCGCGGATCGACCGCGATCTCTGGTATCTTGTGCCGATCGGCGTGGCGATCTCCGCCGCGCTGGTCGGCCTTGTGCTGTGGCTGTCGCGGCAACGGCTGTCGCCGCGAAGGGAGCTGGAAATCGCCATCAGGCGCCGCGAATTCACGGCCTTTTATCAGCCGATCATCGAGCTTTCGACAGGGCTTTGCATCGGCGCCGAAGCGCTGGCACGGTGGCGGCGCCCCGATGGCGAATGGGTCGCGCCCGACCTCTTTTTTCCGCTCGCCGAACAGACGGGGCTGGTCGAGCCGCTGACCGACCTCGTCATCGAAACCGTCGTCGCCGACCTTACGGAAATGCTGCGCAAGGAACGGTCCATCCACGTCGCCATCAACATTTCGGCGGCGGATATGCAGAGCGGCCGTTTCCTTGCCGTGCTGGCCGCTGCGCTTTCCGGGGCGAATGTCGAGCCTTCGCAAATATGGCTCGAGGCCACCGAGCGCGGTTTCATGAACGCCGCCGCCGCGCGCGCGACGATCGAACAGGCGCGCGCCGCCGGCCATCTTGTGGCGATCGACGATTTCGGCACCGGCTATTCCAGCCTCTCGCTTCTCGAAACCCTGCCTCTCGATGCGCTCAAGATCGACAAGTCCTTCGTCGATGCGATCGGCAAGGGCGCCGCGACCAGCGTCATCGTCCCGCACATCATCGAAATGGCGCATGGTCTGAGATTCCACATCGTCGCTGAGGGCGTCGAGACCGAGGCGCAGGAAATATATCTGCGCGACGCGGGCGTGGAATTTGCCCAAGGCTGGCGATATTCGGAAGCACTCCCGGCGAAGGGGTTCTGCGCCTTTTATGAGGAAACGAACGCGGGCCGCACGCCGGTCTTTTTCGTGGCGCGTTGAGCGAGCGGGGCGCTGGCCGCCGCCTGCGTCAGCGCGCCGATTCGCAGATCGTCTCCATCGCGACAAAGGTCGATGTGCTCGCGACATGCGGCAGGCTCGAAATCTTTTCGCCGAGCACGATGCGATAGCGGCGGATGTCGGGGGTGCGGACCTTGAGCAGATAATCGAAACTGCTCGCGATCATGTGGCATTCCTCGACTTCGGGAATCTGCCGCACCGCCATGTTGAACTGTTTGAGCGCGTCCTCGCGGGTGTCCGACAGCTTGACCTCGGTGAAGGCGACATGGTCGAGCCCGACTTTGGCGGGATCGACGATCGCGCGGAAGCCGACGATCAGCCCGCTGTCGACGAGGCGCTTCACGCGCTGCTGGCACGGCGTCTTCGAGAGGCCGACCTGCAAAGCCAGTTCGGTAAAGGTGATGCGCCCGTCGCGGCCCATAATCGCGAGAATCTTGCGATCGAAATCGTCCAGTTCGACTGTTGATGAGCTATTTTTCATATGAATCAACCAGGATTTATCCAGATATTGGTCAATTTATATATTATATGCGCGAAAACAAGTCGGATCGACTGGCGTCAATATGATATCAGGCGCCATGACCCAAAGCCTCGACCGCGCTCCCGTCCGCGCCCTCGCCCGCCGCAGCGAAGCCGGCATCGTTGCCGACCTGCGCACCGCCCTTGCGACCTCGTCGGCCGGCGTCGAGGCGGTCACCCGCCGCGGGCTCGAACTGATCCGAAAGGCGAAGGCCGAGGGTGAGCGCGAGACGCTCGTCGCGCAGCTGATGAACCGCTACCGTTTGTCGACCGAGGAGGGCGTCGTGCTGATGTGTCTCGCCGAGGCGCTGCTGCGCGTGCCCGACAATGCAACCGCGAATGCGCTGATCCGCGACAAGATCGCCGGGCGCCACTGGAAGGACGGCGAAGACGAGGACAGCCCGCTGATCGTCGCGCTGTCGTCGCGCGGGCTTTCGCTCGGCTCGGCGACGCTGATGCTCGACGCGATGGGGAGCAGGGCGAACCCGCTGACCTTGCTCAAGTCGATGGTCCGCCGTTCGGGCGAGCCCGTGATTCGCCAGGCGGCGCTCGCGGCGATGAAGATGCTCGGTCAGCAGTTCGTGATGGGCGAGAGGATCGACGCGGCGGTCAAGCGCGCCGACAAGCAAAAGTCCGAGCTCGCGAGCTTCGACATGCTGGGCGAGGCGGCACGCACCGCCGAAGACGCGCAGCGCTATTATGACAGCTATGCAGGCGCCATCGCGCGGATCGGCAAGGCAGCGAAGCCGGGCGATCCGCACGCGAACCATGGCATTTCGATCAAGCTGTCGGCGCTTCACCCGCGCTATGAATATCTGCAAGCGGCGCGGGTCCAGCGCGAGCTGATCCCGAACGTCATCGAACTCGCCAAGGCCGCGCGCGCGGTGAACATCCCGCTGATGATCGATGCCGAGGAAAGCGACCGGCTCGAGCCGCATATGGACGTGTTTGCGGCGCTGATCGACGCGGGCATCGCCGACGGCTGGACGGGCCTTGGCATCGTGATCCAGGCGTATCAGAAGCGCGCGCCCGCGGTGATCGACTGGCTCGCGAACCGTGCGCGCATGCGCGGGGTCAAGCTGTCGATGCGCCTCGTCAAGGGCGCCTATTGGGACACCGAGATCAAGCGCGCGCAGACGCTGGGGCTCGGCGACTTCCCGGTGTTCACGGCGAAACTCCACACCGACCTCAACTACATGCGCTGTGCGCAGCTCCTACGCGATTGCCAGGATTGCATCTATCCGGCCTTCGCAAGCCACAATGCGATGACGCTCGCCTATGTGTCCGAGCTGTTCGCGGGCGCCGATTACGAGTTGCAGCGCCTCCACGGCATGGGCGAGGGCGCGCACGACGCGCTCGTCGCGCTGTTCCCCCCGCCGCGCCCGGTGCGCGTCTATGCACCGGTCGGCACGCACCGCGACCTGCTCGCCTATCTCGTGCGCCGCCTGCTCGAAAATGGCGCGAACTCCAGCTTCGTCCACCAATTCTCCGACCCCGGCGTCACCGCCGAACAGCTCGCGGTCGACCCGCGCAGCGTCGCGAGCGCGGCGTCGTCGAACATCGCGACCGGCCTTGGCCTCTTCGACCCGGCGCGACGCAATTCGCGCGGCTATGATCTTGGCGACCCCGGTGTGCCCGAGGCGCTGGTTTCGGCAATCGGCGCGGCGCGGCGCGGTGATCTGGTCGCGGCGCCGATCGTCGGCGGCGCCCCGCGAAAGGGCAAGGCCGAGCCGGTGCGCAACCCCGCGACGGGTGCGGTTGTCGGGCAGGTGATCGAGGCCGATGCGGCCACCGTTGCCGATGCCGTCGCCGCGGCGGAGAAGGCGCACGGCGACTGGAGCCTTGCGGGTGGCGCTTTCCGCGCCGAACGCCTCGAACGCGCCGCCGACCTGCTCGAAGAACAGGATGCGCGCTTCCTCGGCCTCGCGATCGACGAGGCGGGCAAGACGCTCGTCGACGCGGTCGCCGAGGTGCGCGAGGCGGTCGATTTCCTGCGCTATTATGCCGCACAGGCACGCGCCGATTTTACCTACCCGGTCGCGCTCCCCGGCCCGACGGGCGAACGCAACGAACTGATGCTCGAGGGCAAGGGCGTGTTCGTCTGCATCAGCCCGTGGAACTTCCCGCTCGCGATCTTCCTCGGCCAGGTGTCGGCGGCGCTCGCGGCGGGCAATGCGGTGCTCGCGAAACCCGCCGAGCAGACCCCGCTCATCGCGCACGCGGCGATCGAACTGCTGCTCGAAGCCGGGATTCCCGGCGATGTGCTGGCGTTTCTCCCCGGTCGCGGTGAGACCGTCGGCGCGGCGCTGACGGGCAACAACGACATCATCGGCGTCGCCTTCACCGGCTCGACCGAGGTCGCGCGGATGATCAACCGCAGCCTTGCCGGACGCGACGGCCCGATCGCGACGCTGATCGCCGAGACCGGCGGCGCGAATGCGATGATCGTCGATTCGACCGCGCTGCCCGAACAGGTCGCGCGCGACGCCGTGGCGTCGGCGTTCCAGTCGGCGGGGCAGCGCTGTTCGGCGCTGCGCCTGCTCTGCGTGCAGGAAGATGTCGCCGATACGATGATCGAGATGGTCGCGGGCGCGATGGCCGAACTCAATATCGGCGATCCGTCGATCCTCGCCACCGATGTGGGGCCGATCATCGACAACGAGGCGCAGGCGAATATCGCCGCCTATGTCGCCGAAGCGCGCGCGGCAGGCCACGTAATCGCCGAAGCGGGGCGGACGAACCTGCCCGCTGGCGGTCACTTCGTGCCGCCGGTGCTGATCCGGCTCGACCATGTCACCGACCTCAAGCGCGAGATTTTCGGCCCGGTGCTGCACGTCGCGACGTGGAAGGGCGGCGAGCTCGATGCGCTCATCGATGCGATCAACGCCTCGGGCTATGGCCTCACGCTCGGCGTGCATACGCGGATCGACGGCGTCGCGGCGCACATTGCCGCGCGCGCGGCGGTCGGCAACGTCTATGTCAACCGCAACCAGATCGGCGCGATCGTCGGGTCGCAGCCCTTCGGCGGGCGCGGGCTGTCGGGCACCGGCCCGAAAGCGGGCGGCCCGCACTATCTGCACCGTTTCGCCGAGGAAAAGTCGATCAGCACCGACATCACAGCGGCGGGCGGCAATGCGGCGCTGATGGCGGGCTAGCAGGTCAGCCAGGACCACGAGGCCCGATACAGAGTGGACAGCTGTCCCGGGCAAATACGTCCGAAATCGTCTCGCGGCTTCATGCCGCGGCGACCCTATGTTCTGGTTGCCCCCCGCAGCGATGACGGCGTACCGCTTTCCCGGCCCCGCGCCAACCGGGATTTTTACACACCCGGTACGCCGAGTAACTGCGCCTGCGCCTTCAACCGTCCGGCGGCGGCGGGGTTGGCCGCGATGCCGTCCTTCAGCGCCTGCGCGGCCTTCGCCGTCTCGCCCAGCGTCATCCGGCTGCGCATCAGCATGATCCAGCGGTCGACGTCGGCCGGATTGGCCTTCAGCTTCGCCTCGAGCCCGCTCACCATGCCCGCGATCATCGCGTCCTGCTGACCCTTGGGCAGCTGCGACGCCGCCTCCATGTCGGCGCGACTCGGCCCGGGAATCGCGCGCGCGGCGACCGGCATTTCGTCGGCGGTCAGCGGGCGCGGCTGCGTGCTTGCAAGCCGCGCCGCGACGTCGATCTGGTGGATCTTTCCGACCTGCTCGATCGTGCGGCGGAGGTCGGCCTCCCACGGGGCGCCCTGCGGCGTGTCGGCGAGCAAGGCGAACCAGTCCTCGATCGCGCCCTTGTGATCGCCGCCGATATCCTTTTTCACCGCGAGGAAATAGCGTGCGCGCGGGTCCCTGGCGTCGAGCGCGACCGCCTTGTTGAACGCATCGAGCGCGGCCTGGGGCATCGGATCGCTATCGCTTTGCATCACCCGCGCCTCGCCGAGCGCCGACCAGAGCCCCGCCGATTCGGGCGAAAGCGCGACCGCTTTTTCATAAGCCATGGTGGCGCCCGCGAAATCGCTCATGTCGAAGCGTGCCGCGCCGAGCGCGGTCCACGCGTCGGCGCTGTCCGGCTCGCGCTTCGTCCGTGCCTCCAGTTCGGCAAGCTGGTCGGACGGCGCGGCGGCGCCCTGCGTCGCCGGATCGCTGGCCGGGGAGGCTGAATCGCGCCAGACTGCATAGCCGATCGCTGCCGCGAGCAGGATGAAGGCGGCGATCAGTATCGCGCGGTTGGCGCGCGACATGCCTTGCTTCTTGCTCTCCGCCATGCCGTTGCTCTCGCTCATTTTTACCCCTTTGTCCGGCGCCTGAAAAAAGGAAGACGGTGCTGCGCTGCCATATTGCCTTTGCCGGGCGATGGTGTAGCCTTTGACATACAAGGTCGGTCAACGATTAAATCGTCAGGGGTCGCACCGGCTTTCCCAGTCATACAGGGGAGGGGTGCATGGCAGTTTCGGATCACGTCGACTTTTCGACGTTCATGGAAGGCGTGAAAAAGCGCAACCCGGGGCAGCCCGAGTTCGTCCAGGCGGTACAGGAAGTCTCGGAAGATATTTTCGACTTCATCGCCGACAAGGAAGAATATCACGCACAGCAGATATTGCGGCGCATTGCCGAACCCGACCGCGTCGTCTCCTTCCGCGTTTGCTGGGAGGACGACAATGGCAATATCCGCGTCCAGCGCGGCTGGCGCGTCCAGAACAACAACGCCATCGGGCCGTACAAGGGCGGCATCCGCTTCCATCCCAGCGTCACCGAAAGCGTTCTCAAGTTCCTCGCGTTCGAACAGACGTTCAAGAATGCGCTGACCGGCTTGCCGATGGGCGGCGGCAAGGGCGGGTCGAACTTCAATCCCAAGGGCAAGAGCGTGCGCGAGATCATGCGCTTCTGCCAGAGCTTCATGACCGAACTCTATCGCCACATCGGGGCCGACATCGACGTGCCTGCGGGCGACATCGGCGTCGGCGGCCGCGAGATCGGCTTCATGTTCGGCCAGTATAAACGCATCACCAACGAGTTCACCGGCGTGCTCACCGGCAAGGGGCTCGAATGGGGCGGTTCGCTGATCCGCACCGAAGCGACGGGCTATGGTGCGGTTTACTTCCTCGCCAACATGCTCGCGGCCAAGGGACAGGATCTGGTCGGCAAGACTGCGGTCATCTCGGGATCGGGCAATGTCGCGACGCACGCGGCCGAAAAGATCGTCCAGCTCGGCGGCAAGGTGCTCACCCTGTCGGATTCGGGCGGCTTCATCCACGATCCCGACGGCATCACGCAGGAAAAGATCGACTGGGTGAAGGCGCACAAGACGCACCGCCGCGGCCGGATCGAGGAATATTGCGACGAATATAAAAGCGCGACCTTTACTGCGGGCAAGACGCCGTGGGGCGTCAAATGCGACGTCGCGTTGCCGTGCGCGACGCAGAACGAACTGCTCGGCGACGATGCCAAGGCGCTGGTCGCCAACGGCTGCATCGCGGTCAGCGAAGGCGCCAATATGCCCACCAACCTCGAAGGCGTACATGTCTTCAAGGACGCGAAGATCATGTTCGCGCCGGGCAAGGCGGCGAATGCCGGCGGGGTGGCGGTGTCGGGGCTCGAGATGAGCCAGAACAGCGGGCGGCGCGCGTGGAGCGAGGGCGAGCTGCAACAGATGCTGAAAGACATCATGGACGGCATCCACACGAGCTGCATCACCTATGGCGATCAGGGCGACGGCTATATCGATTATGTGAAGGGCGCGAATATCGCCGGCTTCAAGAAAGTCGCTGACGCGATGCTGGCATTCGGGGTGGTATAAATCGGCCCGAGGCGTAAAGGCGCCGGGTTGGGGAAAAGGGGTTCTGCGGATGACGACGCACGCCGGGAAGGAGCGCGCCGATCGGCCTTGGGCGGTGTTTGCCGCCCTTGTTCCCACGCGCGCGGCATTGGCCACCTTGGTGCTGATGCTGCTCGCGCTCGCCATCGCGGCGTTCGTCTTCGCGCCGCCCGCCCGGTCGCAGGGCGAAAGCGGCGCGCGTTACACCGGCGTCGCCTCGTGCGCGGGGTCGACCTGCCACGGCCGGATGGAGGGTGACGGCACCGTGGTCCGCCAGGATGAGTTGATGAAATGGCAGGAACCCTCGACCCCCGGCGGCGCGCATAGCCGCGCGTGGGCGGTGCTCGGCAACAATCGCAGCCAGTTCATCGCGCGCAATCTTGGCATCGGCGATCCGGCGAAGGCGCAAATGTGCCTCGGCTGCCACAGCACCGCGGGCACCGCGCGGGCAGCTCCGGCCGAAGACGGCGTCGGCTGCGAATCGTGCCACGGCCCCGCGGGCGGCTGGCTTGCGAGCCATTACGCCGGCGTCGGCACCAACGCCGATCCCGAACGCGAAATGCGGGGCAAGCATCTGGCGAACCTGTCGGCAGGGCTCAAAAAGCTTGAGGACCCGGTCGTGCGCGCGGGCGTGTGCGTCGACTGCCACTACGGTTCGGCCGCCGACGGCCAGTTCGTCACCCACCGCATCATGGCGGCGGGGCATCCGCGCATTTCGTTCGAGCTCGACCTTTTCTCGTCGCTGCAGGCGCACCATCAGGAAGACGCCGATTATGGCTGGCGCAAATTCGGCGCCGCGAACCGGCGCACCGACCATGTCCAGATGTGGGCGGTCGGGCAGGCGACCGCGATCGAACGCAGCCTCGCGCTCTTCCAGACGCGGCGCGGGACCGAGGGCATGTTCCCCGAATTCACTTTCCTCGACTGCCACAGCTGCCATCGCCGCATCTTCGATCAGGCGAAACCGGTGCGCACCGGGCTCGACAATCCGGGTCGCTCGATCCCCGAAGGCATGCCGCCTTATAATGACGAGAATCTGATCATGCTCGCCGCTGCCGCGCGGTTGGCCGCGCCCGCGCTCGCCGACCAGCTCGCGATCCGCACCGCGGCGTTCCACAAGGCGATGGCGACCGACCGGCAAAGCGCGGTCGCCGCCGCGGCGCAGCTGTCGCAGACCGTCGCGGCACTCAAAAGCGCTTTTGCCTCGCGGAGTTTCTCGGGCGCCGACGCCTTTGCGATGGTCGATGCGATTTCGGCGAAAGCGATCAGCGATCGCTACACCGACTATTCGGGGTCGCAGCAGGCCGTCATGGGCGTCGACACCTTGCTCAACGCGATGGTGTCGTCGGGCCGTGTCACCGTCGGCGCTGCGGCGGGAATCCGCGGCGACATCGACCGCGCTTACGCGGCGGTCAAGGATCCCAACGCCTACAAGCCCTCCGAATTCCAGGCATCGTTCGGCAGCGCGGTGCGCGCGATCGGGGCGCTGCGGTAAGGTCATGCAAAGCAGAACCCATCTTTTCCGTTCGGCCGCTTTTTCGGCGATGGGCGCGCTGCTGCTCACCTCGTGCGGCGGCGGCGGCGGCGGCACGCCGACCCCGACGCCCACACCGACCCCCACCCCCACGCCGACCACCGTCTACACCCCGCCCGCCGCCGAAGCGCTCACCACGGCGGATGTCGAGCGCGTGCTCGCGCAGGCGATATCGGAAGCGCAGGCGCGCAGCCTGCCGTCGGTGATCGCGGTGACCGACCGCGTCGGCAATGTGCTCGGCGTGTTTCGCATGACCGGCGCGCGCGCGATCGCGACGACCGCGCCCGCGCCCAATGGCGTGAATATCGACGCGCAGAATGTTCCCTTCCCCGCCGAGGGGGGCGCGATCGCGAAGGCGATCACCGGCGCATATCTCTCAAGCGGCGGCAATGCCTTTTCGACCCGCACGGCGAGCCAGATCGTTCAGGAGCATTTCCCGCCGGCGCCGACCACCGTCGGGCTCGAAAGCGGGCCGCTTTTCGGGGTGCAGTTCAGCCAGCTGCCGTGCAGCGACCTCTCGGCGCGCTTCGGCACGGTGGGCAATGCGGCGCTGATCGGACCCAAACGCTCGCCGCTCGGCCTCGCCGCCGACCCCGGCGGGCTGCCACTCTACAAGAACGGAGTGCTCGTCGGCGGCATTGGCGTGATGGGCGACGGGGTTTACGGCAGCGACGACAATATCCTCGATATCGACAGCGACCCCGAGGAGTTTATTGCGCTTGCCGGCACGCGCGGATTCGAGGCGCCGGGGGCGATCACCGCCGACAAGATCACCGTCGACGGAACCTCCTTGCGTTTCTCCGACGCGACCTTTGCCGGGGTGATGTCGAGCGGCAGCGCAAGCTTTGCGAGCCTCAACGGCACGGCGGGCAATCTCGTCGCGGTGATCGGCTATGCCAATGCCGCGGTGACCGCGGGGATCGCCTATGGCAGCGAAGCATCGGGCATTCGCGCCTCGACCGCCGCCGAATTTTCGAACCGCGACGCCTTCGTGCTCACGGACGGCAGCGGCACCAACCGCTATCCGCTGCGCGCGGGTACCGATGGTGCCACGAACAGCGCTCCGCTGACGCAGGCCGAGGCGCGCGCGGTGCTCGAGGAAGCCTTCACGGTGATGAGCCGCGCGCGTGCACAGATCCGCCGCCCGCTCGACAGCCGCGCGCAGGTGACGATCAGCATCGTCGACACGCACGGATCGGTGCTCGGCATCGTGCGCTCGCCCGACGCACCGATCTTCGGCACCGACGTCAGCTTGCAGAAGGCGCGCACTGCCGCCTTCTTCTCGAACGCGCAGGCGGGCGCCGAGCTTGGCGCCAACGCCAGCGCCGACGTGCGCCAGTTCGTCACCGCGACGCGCACCTTCCTCAACAGCCCCGCGGCGCTTACCGGTAACATCGCCTATGCCGACCGCGCGGTCGGCAACCTCGCGCGGCCCTATTTCCCCGATGGCGAGGTCGGCCGGCCGCAAGGCCCGCTGTCGCGCCCGATCGCGCAGTTCAATCCCTTCTCGACCGGGCTGCAATCGGCGCTGATCATCAGCAACCTCGGCGCGCATCTCGGCTTCGTTTCGGGCGCCAGCCCGACCGATACCCCGGCGCGCTGCACGACCTTGCCCGACGTCGCGGCGGGGCAGAACCGGCTGCAGAACGGCATCCAGATCTTCCCCGGATCGGTCCCCATCTATCGCGGCAACCAGCTGGTCGGCGCGATCGGCGTGTCGGGCGACGGCATCGACCAGGACGACATGATCGGCTTCCTTGGGCTCCATAATGGCGGGGCGCGCGTCGGTGGCATCGGCAATGCGCCGAAGGCGATCCGTTCGGATACCGTCGTCGTGAATGTCGGGGCGGGTGTGCGTCTGCGTTATATCAGCTGCCCGTTCGCCCCGTTCCTCGACACGGCGAACCAGAATGTCTGCGACGGGCTATAGGCGATGATGACGGGGGGCAGCCTTTGGCCGATCATCGCGACCCTCGCGGCGCAAGGCGCGCCGGGGGCCGAGGTGACGCCGCCGCCGCCCGCGCCCGGGGGGCCGCCGGTCGCCGGCGAGGCGACGGCTGCCGGGCAGCCCGCCGAAGAACTGATCCCGCCGTCGCCGCCGGTCGACTGGCAGGAGGTGATCAAGGACGATCCGGTTACGCAGATCATCGAGGGCCGCCGCCGCCCCGGCTATCGCCCCGACCTGCCCGACGCGCTCAGTCAGGACAATGTCGGCGCACTGCGTCCGCCGCCGCCGCAGGCTTTTCCGGGAATGGAGGATCAACTGCCCGTCCCCGACCGCTGGCGCCTCATCGAGACGCTTGGCGTTGTCAAGGAACGCTGGTTCGACCCCTATCACCAGAACGCCTACAAGGGCGACCGCGCGATCGACCGCAGCAAGGTCAAATGGCTGCCGATCAAGGGCGACGACTGGTTCTTTGTCGCCAATGCGGTGTCCGACACGGTGTTCGAACCGCGCACCTTCCCGATCCCCGTCGGCGTCCAGACGACCGAGCGGCCGGGCAGCCTCGACGTGTTTGGCAAGGACCGCAGCTTCGTCTTCGCGCAAACCTTCATCGCGGGCGCGGCGCTGATCAAGGGCTCGACCGCGTTCAAGCCGCCCGACATCGAGTATCGCGTGACGCTCGCGTATCAGGCCAATTATGTCGACGTGCCCGAACGGCGCGTGCTCGACGTGCGGCCGTCGAAGGCGAGCCATCGCTACGACAGCTTCCTCGGCGTGCAGGAATTGTTCGTCGACAAGCATCTCGGCAACACGTCCGACCGCTATGATTTCTATTCGATCCGCCTCGGCATCCAGCCGTTCCAGAGCGATTTCCGCGGTTTCCTGTTCAACGACAGCCAGCTTGGCATCCGCCTGTTCGGCAATCGCGACAACAACCGCTTCCAATATAATCTCGCGGCCTTCTGGCGGCTCGAAAAGGACACCAACTCGGGCCTCAACGATATCACCCAGACCCCGCGCAGCGACTTCGTGTTCACGGGCAATCTCTATCGCCAGGATTTCCCGGTCGTCGGGCTGACCAGCCAGGTCAGCGTGACCTACAATATGAACCGCGAAAAGAATGACGTGCAGATCGACCACAATGGCTTCCCGGTGCGGCCGGCGCTGCTCGGCGACCTGCGCGGGCGCGAATATGATGTCGTGTATCTTGGCTACAGCGCCGACGGCCGGGTCGGCCGGATCAACGTCACCGCAAGCTTCTATGCCGCGCTCGGCGAAGACCGGAACAGCTTCTTCACGAACAAGCCCGCCGAAGTCCGCGCGGGCTTCGGCGCGGTCGAGCTCAGCTACGATCACGACTGGATGCGCTTCCGCTTGTCCGGGCTCTACGCGACCGGCGACGGCGATCCGTACAATGACACCGAAGGCGGATACGACGCGATCTTCGAGAATCCGATCTTCGGCGGCGCCGACACCAGCTACTGGATCCGTCAGTCGATCCCCTTCGCGGGCGGCGGACGCGTGATTTCGCTCAGCGGCCGCAACGGCATCCTGAACTCGCTGCGTTCGTCGAAGGAAGAGGGGCAGTCGAACTTCAACAATCCCGGCACGGTCTTCGTCGGCGCGGGCGCCGATTTCGACCTGACTCCCGAATTTCGCGTCAGCACCAATTTCAACCATCTGTGGTTCGAGAATACGTCGAGCCTGCAGGCGCTGCGCACCGAAGGGTCGATTCCCAAGGATATCGGCTTCGACCTGTCGGTGGCGACGATCTGGCGTCCGAAGGCGACGCAGAACCTCGTCGGGCGCCTCAGCGGCGCGGTGCTGCTGCCCGGCAAGGGGTTCAAGGACCTGTTCGATAATAAGCAGAAGAACGACGCCTATGTGTCGATCCTCGCCAATGTGATTTTGAGTTTCTGATGCCGATGCGCAAACTCTTCGCCCTGCTGGCCTTTGTGACGATGTGCGCCGCGTTCGGCGTAAGCGTCGTGCGCGCGGCCGAAGAGGAAAAGCCGCTCAAGATCGAATATCGCTTCACCCCGCCCGCACCGCGCGAGCAGAGCGAGGCCGACGTCAGCGCGAAGTCCGAGGGTTGCTACAGCTGCCACACGCGTACCGACCAGCCGTCGATGCACGCGACCCCCGCGGTGCGGCTCGGCTGCACCGACTGCCACGGCGGCGACGCGAGCCAGCGCGGCACGCCCAGCCTCGGCTACCAGCATCCGACGAACAAGGCGGTGATGAAGCTCGCGCATCCGCAGCCGACCTTGCCCGGCGCGTGGCACGACAGCTCGGCGAACCCCGAGCGCAGCTACACCTTGCTCAACAAGGAGTCGCCCGAATTCATCCGCTTCGTGAACCCCAGCGACTATCGCGTCGCGCGCGAGGCGTGCGGCGCGTGCCACCTCGAAATCATCGAGGCGACCGAGCGGTCGATGATGTCGACCGGCGCGATGCTGTGGGGCGGCGCGGCGTACAACAACGGCATCGTCCCCTACAAGAATTACATCTTTGGCGAGGCCTATACGCGCGATGGCAAGCCGGCGTGCATCCTGTCGCCCTCGTCGCGGCTGACCGCCGAGGAATATAAGGAGGCGTGCAAGCCGGGCTTCGGGTTCGACAAGATATTGACCGACGAAGAGAAAAAGCGCGGCGCGCTCGCCAAAATGTATCCGCTACCGCGCTGGAGCGTGTTGCCGCCGGGCGACGTGTTCCGCGTGTTCGAGCGCGGCGGGCGCAATATCAACACGCAATTCCCCGAAATCGGCCTGCCGAACCCGACGGGCAGCATCCAGCGGCTCGAGGAACCGGGGCGCCCCGACCTCAAGCAATCGAACCGCGGTCCGGGCACCGGGCTGCGCGTCTCGATCCCCGTGCTCAACATCCACAAGACGCGCCTCAACGATCCGCTGTCGTGGTTCATGGGGACGAACGACCAGCCCGGCGACTATCGCCATTCGGGCTGTTCGGGTTGTCATGTCGTCTATGCCAACGACCGCGAGCCGCGGCACAGCCTGACCTATGCGAAGTTCGGACGCGACGGCGAGACCGCCACCGTCGATCCGACGATTGCCGAAAAGAAATGGAAGCCCGAAGGCACTGGCGACGCGCACGGTGGTGGAGGGCATTCGGACCCTTCGCACATGGCGCCGAACGACGGGCATGGCAGCGGCGGCGGGCACGGTTCGCTGATCGATCCGGCCGCGGCGGCAGCAGGCCCGCAGCAGCAACCGTTCAAACCGCGCCGCGAATCGGGGCATCCGATCAGCCACAGCTTCACCCGCGCGATCCCGACCGCACAGTGCATGACGTGCCATATGCACCAGCCGAACATCTTCCTGAACTCCTACCTCGGCTACACGATGTGGGATTATGAATCGGATGCGCCGCAGATGTGGCCGGGGCCGGAAAACACGGCGCCGCGCCCGCCCGGGATGAGCGACGCGGACTATCAGAAGAAATACAGGCAGCAGCGCTATCCGACCGCCGCCGAGGCGCACAAGGTGCTCGAACGCAATCCCGAGGGCGCGGCGACGCGCGGGCTGTGGGCCGACGTCGAATTCCTGCGCGACGTCTATGACGTCAACGACAGCAACAAGGATACGCAGTTCGCCGACTATCACGGCCATGGCTGGAACTTCCGCGGCATCTTCAAGCGCGACCGCAACGGCAATCTGCTGACCGCCGACGGCAATATGGCGACCTACGGCACCGACACCGCGAACATCATCGATCCGAAGGACCCGGAAAAATGGCGCAAGAGCTGTAGCCATTACAGTGATCCGAAGGAGCGCGACCTCTGCCTGACGAGCGCCGATCCGGGCAATCCCGGGATCGAGGGCAAGTTCGTGCCGCCGGGGATCAACCCCGGCAAGGCGATCCATATGATGGACATCCACGCCGAAAAGGGCATGCAATGCGCCGACTGCCACTTCGCGCAGGACAGCCATGGCAACGGCTATATCCAGGGCGAGGTCGCGAATGCGGTCGAGATCAGCTGCAAGGATTGCCACGGCACCGCCGATGCCTTCCCGAATCTGCTGACGTCGAACGTCGCGGCGCGGCCGCAGGGCAATAATCTCGCGCTGCTCCGTAATCCGGACGGGCGCCGCCGCTTCGAATTCCAGTACAATGACGATGCCGAGGTGATCGGACTCATCCAGCGCTCGATCGTCGATCCGAAGCTCGAATGGCAGGTCAGCCTCGTCAGGCAGGCGGTGACGCCGGGGCCGCATTTCAACGCGAAGGCGGCACGCGCAAAATTGATGGCGCGTGCGGGCAGTGAGGACGGCAAGTTCGAATGGGGGCCGGGGGTCGCCAAGGAAGACCGCGCGCACGGCGACGACAGGATGACCTGCTTCACCTGTCACCTGTCGTGGACGACGAGTTGTGGCGGCTGCCATTTGCCGATCGAGGCAAACTGGAAGACCAGGATGCACCATTTCGAGGGTGAGGAGACGCGAAACTTCGCGACCTATAACCCGCAGGTGGCACGCGACGAGATGTTCCAGCTCGGCCGGCACCAGCTCACCAAGCCCGGCGAGCCCGGCCCGAACAGCGAGGCGCGTGGGATCATTACCCCGGTGCGCTCGACCTCGGCGCTCGTCCTGTCGTCGACCAATATCAACCGCGAGCGCATCTATGTGCAGCAACCGCCGATCTCGTCGGCGGGCTATTCGAGCCAGGCGTTCGCACCGCATTTCCCGCATACGGTGCGCCGTTCGGAAACGAAGCAGTGCAGCGACTGCCATCTGTCAGCCGCCGACGATAACAATGCGATCATGGCGCAGCTGAACCTGCTCGGCACCAATTTCGTCAATTTCGTCGGTCTGAACGTCTGGTCGGGTCAGGAAAACAGCTTTCAGGCGACGCGCGTCACCGAATGGGACGAGCCGCAGGCGGTGATCGGCAGCTATCTGCAGAAATACGCCTATCCCGATTACTGGAAACTGCACGTCGAGCAGAATGGGCGCGAGCTCAGGAATTGGGTGCGCGGCAAGATTTTCGACGGCAAGGGTTCGGGCGAGACGCATGCGCTCGAGGAATTCGCCAATATCGTTCAGGGAACGAGCGGCCGGGTGAATTGCCTGCAACAGCGCGGCGAATATATGTTCGTCGCCGAAGGCAAGGGCGGCTTCCGCGTCTATGATGTCGCGTCGATCGGCAACAAGGGCTTCTCCGAACGCATCATCCGCGCGCCCTTCTCGGCGCTCGGGCACGACACGCATGTGAAGACGAAGAATGCGACGTGCATGGCGATCGCGACGACGCAGCCGGTCAGCGTGTCGCGCAACGAGAATATCGTGAAGAATTTCCCCGAGAACCACGAACAGGTGATGCACGACATCTACCGCTACGCCGTCATCACCGACAGCGTCGAAGGGCTGGTGCTCGTCGACATCGACACGATGGCCGAAGGGGAATTCCGCAACAACAAGCTGAAGCGCGCGCTCACGTGGAACGAGGGCAATGTGCTGGCGGGCGCGCGGCATGTGACGCTCGCGGGCAGCATCGCCTATGTCGCCACCGATGCGGGGCTGGTCGTGCTCGACCTGTCGACGCCGCTCCAGCCCAGGGTCACGGCGCAGCTGCCGCTGACCGATGCGCGCGCCAGCGCGGTGCAGTTCCGCTACCTCTGGGTCACCGATGCCGAGGGGGTGAAGCTGTTCGACGTCACCGATCTGGCGCAGCCGGTCGCGGTGCCCGCGGGCACGGTGCGGCTCGCCAACGCGCGGAAAATCTATCTTGCGCGAACCTACATGTATGTCGCGGCAAAGTCCGACGGGCTTGTCATCGTCGACGTGACGCGCCCCGCGGCGCCGGTCGTCTGGCCGGGACTGACCTTCGGCGGCGCGATGCAGGACGCCGAGGATGTCATCGTCGCGTCGACCAACGCCTCGCTCTTCGCCTATGTCGCCGACGGGCGCGCGGGCATCAAGGTGCTCCAGCTCACCAGCCCCGACAATCCGGGTCTCTACGGCTTCTCGCCCAAGCCGACCCCCGAGCTGATCGCGTGGGCGAAGACGCCGTCGCCCGCGCTCGCGCTGTCGAAGGGGCTCGACCGCGACCGCGCGGTCGACGAGACCGGCGGGCAGATGGCGGTATTCGGCCGCGTCGGATCGCGGCCGTTCACGCGGCCCGAGATGGAGAAGCTGTTCCTCAACAGCCAAGGCGTGGTCTACAAGGTCCGCGACGAGGTCGACCAGAACGCCTGGCGGCCGCCGCTGCTTTACGCGAACTGATCGCCCGAACCGAACCCCTCTGCCGTTCGTGCTGAGCTTGTCGAAGCACCGTCCTTCTCTCCGACGTGAAAGAAAGAACGGCCCTTCGACAAGCTCAGGGCGAATGGAAAATGAGTGTTGCTACTGCCGCTCGGCCTGAACCACCGTGTCCGACGCGCGCAGCGCCGACAGGATGCGCATCACATGCTGGACGTCGCGTACCTCGACGACGACGTCATAGGTGTGGAATCCGCCCTCGCGGTTCGACAGGCGCAGATTGGTGATGTTCGCCATATTGGCGGCGAGGATGCCCGACATTTCGGCGAGCGTGCCGGGTTCGTTGAGGATGACGATGCACAGCCGCGCGTTGCCGCCCTCGCTGTCTTCCTGCCACCTGAGGTCGATCCAGTCGGCATCGATGCCGTCGGCGAGCCGCGGGCAGTCGATGACATGCACCTCGATCCCCTCGCCGGGCCGCGACAGGCCGACGATGCGGTCGCCGGGAACGGGATGGCAGCAATCGGCGAGCTGATACGCGACGCCCGGCGTCAGCCCCGCGATCGACACCGCTGCCCCCTGCACGAGCTTGCCGGGCTTGGTCTTCATCTCGGCGGTGATGCCGGGGACGAGCGCCTCGAGCACCGCATTGTCGCTGAGCCGCTGCTTCGCGATCGCGACATAGAGCGCGCTGTCGTCGTCGAGCTTCAGCCGTTCGCGCGCCGCGGTGCGCGCCTTGTCGCCGACCTTGTTGGGCAGGCGCGCGACGATCTCGTCGTACATCTTGCGGCCGAGAGCGGCGAGTTCGACCTTTTCCTTCGACCGCACGTGGCGGCGGATCGCCGCGCGCGCCTTGCCGGTGACCGCGAAGCCCAGCCAGGCGGGCTGCGGCGTCTGCTTGTCGGAGGAGAGGATTTCGACCGTATCGCCATTGTTGAGCTGGGTGCGCAGCGGCACGAGGCGGCCGTTGACCTTGGCGCCGACGGTGCGATCGCCGAGCCCGGTATGAACGGCATAGGCGAAATCGACCGGGGTCGCACCCTTCGGCAACTGGTGCAGGCTGCCCTTCGGCGTGAAGGCGAAGATGCGGTCTTGGTACATCGCGATGCGCGTGTTTTCGAGGAACTCTTCGGGATCGTGCGTCTGTTCGAGAATTTCGATGAGGTCGCGAATCCACCCCGCCTGCCCGTCGGGGGCGGTGCCGCCCTGCTTGTACGCCCAATGCGCCGCAAAGCCGAATTCGGACTGCTGGTGCATGCCGAGGCTGCGGATCTGGATTTCGATCCGCATATTCTGCTGATGCATGATCGTCGTGTGCAGCGACTTGTAGCCGTTGCGTTTGGGGGTCGAGATATAATCCTTGAACCGGCCGGGGACCATTTTCCACTTGCGGTGGATGAGGCCGAGCGCGGCGTAGCAGTCGGCATCGGTCGGGGTGACGATGCGAAAGGCGATGATGTCGGTCACCTGTTCGAAGCTGACGTGGCGCTCCTGCATCTTGCGCCAGATCGAATAGGGGTGCTTTTCGCGCCCCGACACGTCGGCTTCGATGCCGTTCTTTGCGAGCAGATCCTTGAACTCGCGGGTGATCGCGGCGACCTTGTCCTTGCCGCCCGCGGTCAGCTTGGCGAGGCGGCCGGTGATCGTCGCATAGGCTTCGGGCTCGAGCTCGCTGAACGCGAGCAGCTGCATCTCGCGCATATATTCGTACATGCCGATCCGCTCGGCGAGCGGGGCATAGATATCCATCGTCTCCTTGGCGATGCGGCGGCGCTTCTCGGGATTCTTGATGAAATGCAGCGTCCGCATATTGTGCAGCCGGTCGGCGAGCTTGACCAGCAGCACGCGGATATCGTCCGACATGGCGAGCAGGAATTTGCGCAGATTCTCGGCGGCGCGCTCATTCTCGGTCTGCGCCTCGATCTTGCTGAGCTTGGTCACGCCGTCGACGAGCCGGCCGACGTCGCTGCCGAACAGCCGCTCGATCTCCTCGGGCGTGGTCAGCGTGTCTTCGAGCGTGTCGTGGAGCAGCGCGGTGACGATCGTCTCGCTGTCGAGGTGGAGGTCGGTCAAAATGCCCGCGACTTCGACCGGGTGGCTGAAATAGGGGTCGCCCGAGGCGCGCTTCTGGCTGCCGTGTTTCTGGACGGTAAACACATAGGCGCGGTTGAGCAGCGCCTCGTCGACGTCGGGATCATAAGCGCGCACGCGCTCGACAAGTTCATATTGCCTCAGCATCGCCCTCAATGTCGTTCATGCGGTCCCAATTGCAATGCGAAATTTGCTTGCGCAGGGCGGTGGGGGTTAGCAACTTTGGTAAAGCCCGTTGGAAGCATCGTTCGTCACGGGTAGGACGAACGGGAGATGGGGACCGAAACTCTCGATTCGACAGCGCCGCCGCGGGTGTCGATGGTGATGCCCGTGCACAATGGTGCGCGCTGGCTCGCCGATGCTATCGATTCGGTCCTCGCGCAGGATTTTGCCGATTTCGAACTGATTCTGGTCGACGACGCCTCGCGCGATGCCTCCCCCGCGATCATGGCCGAAGCCGCGGCAGGCGATCCGCGCGTGCGGTTGATCACGCTCGAAAAAAATGCGGGCCTTCCCGGGGCGCTCAATCACGGCTTTGCCGCGGCGCGGGGCGAACTGCACAGCTGGACCTCCGACGACAACCTGCTCCGGCCGCAAATGCTGGGCCGGCTCGTCGCGACGCTTGACGCACAGCCGGGGGCCGACATCGCCCATGCCGATTTCACGCTGATCGACGACGGGGGCGTCGAACTCGGCGTGTCGCGCGTCGGGCCGGTCGAACGGCTGCTCTATGGCAACAACATCGGTGCCTGCTTCCTCTATCGCGCGCGCGTGACCGAAGCGCTGGGCGGCTATGATACCGGGCTGTTCGGGGTCGAGGACTATGATTTCTGGCTGCGCGCGGCGCAACGCTTCACCTTCGTCGCCTTGCACGAGGACCTTTATATCTATCGCAAGCATGGCGGCAGCCTGACCAGCCAGCGGTCCGAACAGATCCAGGCACTGACCGCCCAAATCGTCGAGCGCGCGCTGCCCGACACGCTGCCCGCGCGCAGCCGCAGCGAAATCCTTCTCGGACTCGCGCTCCGCAGCCGCCGCCGCTGGCGCCTCGACCTCGTGCGCCGCGCCTTTCGTGCCGACCCGCAACCGGTGCTGGCGCGGCTGCCCGCGCTCGCGCGCTGGTCGCTCGTCGTCGCGCGCAACCGCTTCGCGGCCTGATTTCCGCGATTCCGTTGGGAGAAAAGGCCGTGGCATCGCGGGGCGCGGTGCTACGGCCTTGTCCGGTGTGGGCGTGAGCGCGAACGCTCTCCGCCTACTCCCAAGCTTATTTCGCGGCGTTGCAGCGCGCGAGTTCGTCGGCATCGAGCGCCTTGCCGGCCGCGGTAAAGTTCGCCACCGGGCCCGCCGCCTTGGCGAGCGCCGAGCACATGATGACGCGTCGGCTCGTCCCCTGGCCCGCGATGCAGCTCGTGCCCTTGCACGCCCAGACGACATCGCGCGCGACGAAGCGGGCTTCGGAAGCCGGGCCGGCGAGTTCGGCACGGTAATAGCTGCCGCCCGCTGCGGTAGCCGCGGCCGACCAGAATGCCATGCCGCCGATCAGCGCGGCGCCGGCCAGCGAAAGCGAATGCGGAAGGGGAGAAAGCTTGAATATGGGCATCTGGACCTCCTGTTTTGGCGCGACCGAAAGGCCGCGAAACGCTGCGTAGCGTTTGAGTTGCGAAATGCAACGGAGGCACTATATTTTTTTGGCGCACAAGCAGATTTTACGTTAGGGCTTTGGTATGGGAAAACTACGCGAACTGTTGAACGACCTTGATGGGGGCAATTGCGCTCTGCCGCTGGCCCTCGAGGCGATGGGCGAGCGATGGTCGTTCATGATCCTGCGTGCAGCGTTCAACGGCGTCCATCATTTCGAGGAGTTCCAGCAGGAACTGAACATCGCGCGCAACATCCTGTCGAACCGGCTGTCGCGGCTGGTCGACCATGGCATCATGGCGCGCGAAGTCATGGCCGAGGATCGGCGCAAGGTTCGCTACCAGCTGACCGAAAAGGGCATCGAGCTGCTTCCCGCGATGATCGCGCTGCGCCAGTGGGGCGAGAAATGGGGCGCCGGCGTGCCCTCGACTCCGGTGCTCGTCGACGCGCGCGATGAACAGCCGATCGGCCCGGTGACGCTGACCGCGCATGACGGCCGCGTGATCGGGTACAAGGAATTATTGTGGAAGCATCGTTCGGAATTGCAGCCGCTGGGACAGGCGCGCGTGCGCAGCGAAAATGCCGCGGCCCCGGTCGCGGCGGAATGACCGGCAGCGCCTGTTTCAAACCCCGCGCGCGCGGCCACTGACCTTCGTATCGCCCGGACCCCCATGCCGCTGTTTCGACTGACTTCGCCCGGCCCCTTTTTCGACAACAAGGTGCGGGCTTTCTGGAACCTTCAGCTCTTGGGCTGGGCCGCATGGCTCGGCCTGCGCGGGGTATCGGGGCTCGCCAACGGCCAGGCCTTCACCTTCCTGATTCCGCAGATGATTTCGGCGATCACCGGCTTCTCGCTGACGCTCCTCCTCTCGGTCTGCTATCGCACCCTCATCAACCGCCGTCCGCTGTTGATGTGGGGCGTCAGCTTCGGCCTCGCCGGGCTGGCGACCGCGCTCTGGGCTTTCATCGACGCGTGGGTCGCGCAGATCCAGAATCCGGCGAGCGAGGCGGGCTTTACCAGCCTGTTGCTCGGCGCGATGTATATCGACGCGACCTCGCTCGCCGCCTGGTCGGCGCTCTATTTCGCGATCAACTATTTCCTCCAGCTCGAGGAACAGAATGACCGCGTCCTGCGGCTCGAGGCGCAAGCGGCATCGGCGCAGCTCGCGATGCTGCGCTACCAGCTCAACCCGCATTTCCTGTTCAACACCCTCAACAGCATTTCGACGCTCGTGCTGCTGAAACAGGCCGAGCCGGCCAATGCGATGCTGTCGCGCCTGTCGGCGTTCCTGCGCTACACGCTCGCGAACGAGCCGACCGCGCAGGTGACGCTGGCGCAGGAGATCGAGACGCTGAAGCTGTACCTCGACATCGAGAAGATGCGTTTCGAGGAACGGCTCAGGCCCCATTTCGCGATCGATCCCGCGGTCGCGCGCGCGCGTTTGCCCTCGCTTTTGCTCCAGCCGCTGATCGAAAATGCGATCAAATATGCGGTGACGCCGCAGGAGGATGGTGCCGATATCACCATTTCCGCACAGTTGGCCGGTCAAAATGTCCGGATCACCGTGTCCGACACCGGCGCGGGATTGTCAGCCGATCGCACGGACCCCACCACTGGCGTTGCAACGGAATCGACCGGCGTGGGTTTAGCCAATATCAGGGACCGGCTGGCGCAGGCTTTTGGCGACCAGCACCGGTTTGACGTCCATATGGGCGCTGAGGGCGGGTTCACGGTGGTGATCGAGTTTCCGTTCCAGCCCGATGGGCAAATGACGATTGGAACCGAGAGAACATGACGATCAGAACCATCCTGGTGGATGATGAAAAATTGGCCACCCAAGGCCTGCAACTGCGGCTCGAACCGCATTCGGATGTCGAAATCGTCGACACCGCCCAAAATGGCCGCGAAGCCATCCGCAAGATCAAGACGCACAAACCCGATTTGGTGTTCCTCGACATCCAGATGCCGGGCTTCGACGGTTTTTCGGTGATCCAGGGGCTGATGGAGGTCGAGCCGCCGCTCGTCGTCTTCGTCACCGCCTATTCGGACCATGCGATCCGCGCGTTCGAGGCGCAGGCGGTCGACTATCTCGTCAAGCCCGTCGAGCCCGAACGGCTCGCCGACGCGCTCGACCGCGTGCGCCAGCGGCTCGCCGAAAAGCGCGGCGTGGCCGAGGTCGAACGACTGAAGACCGTGCTCGCCGAGGTCGCCCCCGAGGCGGTCGAGGATTATGACGCCGAGGTCCAGCCCGATACGCACGCCGCCGACCGCTATGAAAAGATGATCAACATCAAGGATCGCGGCCAGATTTTCCGCGTCGACGTCGACAGCATCGAACGCATCGACGCCGCGGGTGACTATATGTGCATCTATACCGCTGACAACAGCCTGATCCTGCGCGAGACGATGAAGGATCTGGAAAAGCGGCTAGATCCGCGCAACTTCCAGCGCGTGCACCGCTCGACGATCGTGAATCTCAGCCAGGTGAAGCAGGTCAAGCCGCACACCAACGGCGAATGCTTCCTCGTGCTCGGTTCGGGTGCGCAGGTGAAGGTCAGCCGGAGTTACCGCGACGTCGTCGCGCGTTTCGTGCATTGATGAATAGCCCTCCCCCTTGATGGGGGAGGTTTGGGTGGGGGTGAGTTCGACTGCGTCGGTTTACGCCTGCGAACTCACCCCCACCGCTGCGACCAGGCCATGAATGGCCAGTCTCGCTGCCTCCCCCATCAAGGGGGAGGGATTCTAGAGCTGGTGCCCGGTGCGGTCGCGTTTCGTCGCGAGATATTGCTCGTTATATTTGTTCGTCGGCAGGGCCAGCGGGATTCGCTCGACCACCCCGACGCCTTCCCTTTCGAGCCGCGACACCTTTTCGGGGTTGTTCGTCATCAACCGGATGCGCGGGATATGGAGCAGTTCGAGCATCCGCCCGGCGATCGCAAAGTCGCGCGCCTCGACCGGGAAGCCGAGCCGCAGATTGGCGTCGACCGTGTCATAGCCCTGGTCCTGCAACGCATAGGCGCGCAGCTTGTTGACGAGCCCGATACCGCGGCCCTCCTGACGAAGATAAAGCAGCACGCCCCACGGCGCGTCAGCCATCGCGTGGAGCGCGGTGTGGAGCTGCGGCCCGCAATCGCATTTGAGGCTGCCGAGCACATCGCCGGTCAGGCATTCGCTGTGCAGGCGCACGACGGGCGGATTGCCGTCGCGCTTGCCGATGACGAGCGCGACATGGTCCGACGCCTCTTCGGGGGAGCGGAAGGCGACGATCTCGGCGGTTTCGCTCGCCGCGACGGGCAGGCGCGCGCGCGCGGCGATCTGGAGCCGCGCGGGATCGAGCAGCGCTGCAACGTCATCGACCGTGCAGCGGGTTTCGGCTTCTCCCACCGCTTCGCGGACGAAAAAGGCGGGGAGCAGGCCGGCGTGACGCGCCATCGTCATCGCGGCGGCCGCGGCCGCTTCGCCGCCCGTCGCGACCGTGCGGAACGGGCCTTTGAGCGGGTTGGCAAGATCGAGCGCCGGATCGGCGATCGCGAGCGCGGCAGTGACCGTGTCGGCAGCGCTCCCCAGCCGAACCGGCCCCGGCGTTGCGGCGACGCGCTGGTTGGTGAGCTTGAGTGTGATCGCGCGCTCGCCCGACAGCAACACGTCATGGCTGGCGAATTCGGCGAGCGCGTCGTCGCGCGCGCTTTCGATCGCGAGCAGGTCGAGCGCGCCGGCTGCGTCCTCGACGCGGAATGGCCAGCCGCGCCGCAGCGCGTCGATCGCGCGCGCCGCATTCCGGGCACCGGCGTGGGTCAAAAGTCGAACTCGGTGATGAGCGGGATGTGATCGGACGGCCGTTCCCAGCTGCGCGCCGGCTGGACGATACGATGCGATACGGCCTTCGGCATCAGGTCGGGCGTCACCCACATATGGTCGAGGCGGCGGCCGCGGTTCGACGCTTCCCAGTCCTTCGCGCGGTAGCTCCACCAGGTATAGAGCGGCGCCGGCGCTTCGACGAAGTGGCGGCCGAGGTCGACCCAGTTCGATGCCGCCTGCAGCTGCGCGAGGGTTTCGACCTCGATCGGCGTGTGGCTGACGACGTCGAGCAGCGCCTTGTGGTTCCAGACATCGCTTTCGAGCGGCGCGACGTTGAAATCGCCGGTGAGCACCGTCGGCATGCCGGCGAGCGTCGCCGACCATTCGGTCATGCGGCCGAAGAAATCGAGCTTCTGCCCGAATTTGGGATTGAGTTCGCGGTCAGGAATGTCGCCGCCCGCCGGGATATAGACATTGTCGAGCCGCACGCCCGACGGCAACGTGACGCCGACGTGGCGCGCCTCGCCATTCGCCTGCCAGTCATATTTGCGCACGTCGGTCAGCGGCAGCTTGCTGACGATCGCGACCCCGTGATGCATGCGCTGGCCATGGGTGACGATATGGTCATACCCCAGCCGCTTGAACATGTCGGGCGGGAACAGGCCGCATTCGACCTTTGTTTCCTGCAGGCAGAGGATGTCGGGGGCTTCTTCGCGCAGGAGTTTTTCGACGATACCGATTCGGGCGCGGACGCTGTTGATGTTCCACGAAGCGATGCTGGTGCGAGTCATGCGGTGGCTCTATCGGCGCGCGGGAAGGCGCGCAACGTTGCGGCCGAATCTTTTGTCGGCCCGGGATCCGGGACAAATTAAACCCCCGTCCCAGGGGCGGTGGAACGGGGGTTCAAGGTCAGCGTTCGTCACGCTCTTGAATGAAGGTGCCTGGCAGTCCGGGTGGGGCAACAGGGGGAAACCCAAATCCGGGGGCCGTGTTGGCGCCTTCGAGAGATGAAATAGCCGGTCTTCCCTGTCGCCAAGCTGAACAAAATGCACGCTCCGGCGCCGTTCTTGCAGTTCGTCGATGCGAGACGTCCGTTGGTCCGGAAAAATGGCGCCGAATCCTTTTCGCAGATCCGGCGCCGTGATTCCGGAAGCTGCGGCTCGCCTTTGTCAGCCCGCGCGGCCGCGCTGCTTCGGCCGCGGGTCGGTCCATTTGAACGCCGAATCGGCGACCGCGACGTTGAATTTCTGGTTGGTCAGGTCGATGCGCGTCCGGTTGTTCTGCGAATCGAGTGCGACCCAGCCGCGCAGGCGGAGGCCCGCGGGCGCCGATCCGTCGCGCACGAACACCATCGTGATCGTGCCATATTCGGGACGCTTCGGATCCTTGACCTCGACGCTCAGGACATCGTTGTTCCCGGTGGGCAGAACCTTGGCATATTTCGACAGGTCGCGGTCGGGATCGAGCAGCGCACCGAGCGGCGAATTCTTCACCGGCCAGCGCTGCACCTGCTTCACCTCATAGTCGACCATCGTCAGCGAACTGCCGTCGCCGACGATCAGCAGCGGCACGCCCTTCTGATACTGAAACCGGATCTTGCCCGGGCGCTTCAGCGTCAGCTGGCCGCTCAGGCGCTGGCCGTTGCGGTCGGTCTGCACGAAATCGGCGGTCATCGAGCTGGTCGATTTCAGGTGCGACTGGACCGCCGACAGCGTGCTCGACGATTGCGCGATCGCCGGGACACCGATCGCGAGGCTGGCCGCCGCGACGGGGGCAAGCGTCCAGGCGGCGAGGCGGGTCATGGAATTCTTGGAGGTCATCTGGCTCTCATTCTGCGATATGTCTGCGGTCCATCGCAGGCGGGCATTGAACCCGCGCTGAACCTGTCGTTAGACGCTGTTCAAGTCGTGAGGCCGGCAATGGTTCCTCATCTTTGCTGGCCGTACTGGTCGGTGAGCACGTCGCGGCGGCCGACGTGATTGGGCGGGCTCACGAGCCCTTCCTCCTCCATTCGCTCGATCAGGCGCGCCGCGCTGTTGTACCCGATGCGCAGCTGGCGTTGCAGCCAGCTCGTCGAGGCTTTCTGGCTCTCCACGACGATCTGGCAGGCCTTGGCGTACATGCGATCCTCGGCGCTGTCGCCGCCTGCCGGCGCGCCTTCCATTGCGAAACCGCCGTCCTCGGGATCCTCGGTGACGCTCTCGACATAGTCGGGGCGTCCCTGCCCGCGCCAATGATCGGCGACCGCGCGCACTTCGTCGTCCGACACGAAGGGGCCATGGATACGCGTGATCTGCTTGCCGCCGGGAACATAGAGCATGTCGCCCTTGCCGAGCAGCTGTTCGGCGCCGGCTTCGCCAAGGATGGTGCGGCTGTCGATCTTCGAGGTGACGTTGAAGCTGATGCGCGTCGGCAGGTTCGCCTTGATCACGCCGGTGATGACGTCGACCGACGGACGCTGCGTCGCGAGGATCAGGTGGATGCCCGCCGCGCGCGCCTTCTGCGCGAGCCGCTGGATCAGGAATTCGACCTCCTTGCCCGCGGTCATCATCAGATCGGCGAGTTCGTCGACGACGACGACGATCTGCGGCAGCGGCGCATAGTCGAGCGTCTCTTCCTCATAGACCGGCTGGCCGGTGTCGGGATCGTAGCCCGTCTGGACGCGGCGGCCGAGCGACTTGCCCTTGGCGAGCGCGCCGCGCACCTTGTCGTTATAGGACGCGAGGTTGCGTACCGACAGCGACGACATCATCCGGTAGCGGTCCTCCATCTGCTCGACCGCCCATTTCAAGGCGCGGATCGCCTTCTTGGGCTCGGTCACCACGGGGGCGAGCAGGTGCGGGATGTCGTCATAGACGCTGAGTTCCAGCATCTTGGGATCGATCATGATCATCTTCACCTGGTCGGGACCGAGGCGATAGAGCAACGACAGGATCATCGCGTTGAGCCCAACCGACTTGCCCGAACCCGTCGTACCCGCGATCAAGAGGTGCGGCATCGGCGCCAGGTCGGCGATCATCGCGTCGCCGCTGATATTCTTGCCCAGAATGATCGGCAGGGCGCCGGTCTGATCCTGAAACAGCGCGCTGCCGATGATTTCGTGCAGCACCACCGATTCGCGGTGCGCGTTGGGCAGTTCGATGCCGATCACGGTGCGGCCGGGGATCGGTGCGATGCGCGCCGACAGCGCCGACATGTTGCGCGCGATATCGTCGGCAAGGTTCGACACGCGGCTCGCCTTCGTGCCGGGTGCGGGCTCGAGTTCGTACATGGTGACGACGGGGCCGGGGCGGACCGCGGTGACGACGCCCTTGACCTGGAAATCCTCGAGCACCGATTCGAGCAGGCGCGCGTTGCGTTCGAGCCCCGCCTTGTCGATCTGCCCGGTCGGCCCCGGCGGCGGCGGCGCGAGCAGGTCGATCGACGGCAGCTGATAGTTGGTGAACAGTTCGGTCTGCGGCTTGGGCTTGGGTTTCGAGGGCGCGGTCCGCTGTGCGGGGTCGGCGATCTCGGGCGGCGCGCGGTCGCTCGGTTCGGCGACCGCACGCGGCCGGACGACGCGGTCCGCCAGTTCGGGTGCCCTGATGTCATCGCTCGCCACGCGCGCGGGTTCGACGACGCGGCCGCTGCCCTCCGCTGCCGGCAGTCTGAAGCGCGACGCCCAGCCTTTTTCGAGCCGTAACGCGCGCCACGCGAGCCACAGCCCCAAACCGACGAGCAGCAGGATGGTGGCGAAGCGGATCAGCGCCGCCGCGGGTTCGCCTGCCTGCGCAAACAGCGGCGCGATCGCGCCGCCGATCAGCAGCGCGATGATCCCGCCCCAGCCGGCAGGCATCGGCGCGTTGGTGGCAGGCGACCAGAGTTCGGCGCCCAGCCCGACGAGCAGGATGCCGATGAAGCTGTAGGCGAGCTGACGCGGCCAATAGGGTTGCGCCTCGCCCGTCCACAGCCGCCACGCGATGATTCCGAGGAGAGGTAGCAGGAGAGCTACCCCCACGCCGCCGATCGACAGGCCAAGGTCGGCGAACCACGCGCCCGCGCCGCCCATCCAGTTCGCGGCGGTGCCGTGCGCGGCGGTATTGAGCGCCGCGTCGGTGCTGTCGTAGGTGACGAGCGCGAGGGTCAGGAACAGCGTGAACAGCCCGAGCAGCGCCGCCGCCGCGATCACGAGCGATCGGGCGATGCTTTGGCGGAAAACCGTACGCCAATCGGCCTTTACGGGTGCGGCCTTGCGGCTTGCCATGCTCTTTACGGGTCCCTGTCAGTTAACCACCGCGATATGCGCATGGGGCGGACTCGCCGTCAAGCGGCCGGCCGCCGCGACCCACGGCCTTTCCAACCGCCCTGTCGCACGAGAGCCTGTTTGCCCCAGCGGAGTTCCCGGAACGATCACAACGCTTCCCTCTGAGGTGAACAGGCTTTAGGGCGAGCCAATGAGCGAAACGCTGCGCAGCGATGTCCTGATTTCGGGTGGCGGCCTCGTCGGCCAGGCGCTGGCGCTTGCCCTTGCCCACCACGGCCTCTCGGTCCAGATCGTCGACCCCGCCGATCCGACGCGGACGATCGCGCCGGGCTTCGACGGTCGCGCCTCGGCGATCGCGAGTGCGACCTGGCAGATGTTCGAGGTGCTGGGGATCGCCCGGCGGCTTGCCGGCCATGGCTGTCCGATCCGCGCCATCAAGGTGGGCGACGGCGCACCCGACAGCGGCCGCGGCGGCGAACTTGATTTCGTTACCGCCGATGGCGCCCCGCCGCTCGGGACGATGATCGAGAATCGCCGGCTCCGCCTTGCGCTCGCGGCGGGGCTTGCCGATACGCCGCTCGTCCGCCTGCTGATGCCCGCCGAGGTCGTCTCGCGCGACACCGACGCGCATGGCGTCACGCTGACGCTTGCCGACGGCACGCGGCTCGCCGCGCCGTTGCTGGTCGTCGCCGAAGGCCGCCGATCGCCGACCCGCGATGCGGCGGGGTTCAGCATTGCCAACTGGTCCTATCATCATCATGCGATGATCGGCGCGGTCGCGCACGAAAAGCCGCACGGCAACGTCGCGCACGAAATCTTCTATCCGTCGGGGCCGTTCGCGCTGCTGCCGCTCGTCGATGACGAGCAGGGCCGACACCGCTCGGCGTTCGTCTGGACGGTGTCCGAAGCCGATGGCCCCGGCTTTGCCAAGCTCGGGACGCGCGGTTTCATCGCCGAGCTGCAGAAGCGCGCTGGCGGGGTGCTCGGTGCGATGGAGCTGGTCGCGCCGCGCATGACCTATCCGCTCGGTTTTCATCACAGCGCGTCGATCGTCGCCGATCGCCTCGCGCTCGTTGGCGACGCCGCGCACGGCATCCACCCGATCGCCGGGCAGGGGCTCAACCTCGGGCTGCGCGACGTGGCGGCGCTCGCGGAAGTGCTCGTCGAAGGCGCCCGGCTTGGCCTGGACCTTGGCGATGCGGCGCTGCTGGCGCGCTATCAACGCTGGCGCGGGCTCGACAATATGATGGTCAGTCTCGCGACCGACGGGCTGACGCGGCTGTTCGGCATTCCGGGACGCACCGCCGCCGCGGTACGCCGCACGGGGCTCGGCGCGGTGCAGCGCATGCCGATGCTCAAGCGCTTCTTCATGGACGAGGCGCGCGGCGAGGCCGGCGACCTGCCGCGCCTGCTCGCGGGCGCCGAAATCTAGGTATTATTACCTGGGCACCCCGCAGCCCCGCGCTAAGTACGACATCCTATCCCTATCAACGCGGCAACCATGTCGCGGCACGATGGGGACAGCAGCATGTCGGTAAAGAGCGATGCGCTCGAAGGGGCGGTAACCGATTATATCCAGGCGCGAACCGCGCTCGATGCGGCGCCGGGCACGCGGACCCGGGCGTTGGCCGACAGGGCCTTTGCCCGGCTTGCGGCGCTGGCGGCACCGCGCATCCGCTATTTCACCCGTAGCTATGGTCTGACCGACGTCGCCGAGGACTCCGCACAGGTGTGCGCGATCGCGCTCCACCGCGCCGCCGAGCGCTATGATCCCGCGCGGGCGCGTTTCACGACCTATGTGAACTGGCAGCTGCGCGCCGAATTGCAGGCGCTGCGCCACCGCCTCCACGGCGACCAGCGCTGCGCCGGGCGACGGCATGTCGCCGCGACGCTGTCGCTCGACGCGTTGCAGGAAGATGGCGCCGGCGACTGGCTGGCCGATCCCGGCGCCGAAACGGCGACCGAACAAGGCGCCGCGGACGCGCTCGCGGCGCGCGTCGCCGATCGTCTGGTCAGCGACTGGGCCGGGCGCCGGCGAGCCGCGCTGTCACGCGGAACGCGCGGCGACGACAACCGGATCGCGGTCCGCGTCGCCGCCGAAAAGGAGCTTGTCCGCCATCAGCTGATGGTGACCGAAGCGGCCGACCGGCTCCGCGAGAGCGATCGTCATATCGTGCGCCGCGCGCTGGCCGATATGATCCGCCACGCCGCCGCGCGGAAAGCGCACTGAACCTGTTTCAGCTTTGCCGAAACAGCGGCACCGAATTCTATTGCAGCGTCGCGCGGCCGTCGTCGCCGTCGAAGCGGCCGAAGAATTGCATCAGCTGGACAACCAGTTCGGCGCGCGCGTCGATCGGCGTCGCTTCGAGCAGTGCCTGTTTCGCCGCCGCGTCGAACGGCGCGACCTGCGCAATGCCGTTGACCAGCGTCGCATCGTCGAGCTGACCGACCGAATCCCAATCGACGACATAGCCCTGCCGCGCCGCGAAGCGCTTGGCCTCGCGTTCGAGGCTCGCGCGTTCGATGCTCGCCAGCACTGCTTCATCCTCGCTTTCGACTTCGATCTCGGCCTCGACCTGCCGGAACGGCGTCGTGACGTCGAGTTCGCGGCGGACGCGAAAGCGCGCGACGCCCTCAAGCACAAGGTTGAACCGGCCCTCGTCGAGCGCTTCGACATCGACGATGCGGCCGACGCAGCCGACGTCATAGAGCGCGGGGGGCTCGCGATCCTCTTCTCCGGGGATCTGGCGCGGCTGGATCATCCCGATCTGCCGGTCGCGCGCCAGCACCTCCTGCACCATCGCCGAATAGCGCGGCTCGAAAATGTGCAGCGGCAGGTGCAGCCCGGGAAACAGCACCGCGCCGGTGAGCGGAAAGATCGCGATCCGCTGGATAGTCAAAGGCGCGTCGGCGTTCATCACCCGAACAGGATCAGCGACAGGCGGCGGCGCTGCGCGGCGACCCACGCGTCCTCGAGCCCGACCGCTTCGAACAGCGACAGCAATTTGGCGCGCGCGGCGCCGTCCTGCCATTCGCGGTCGGCGGCGACGATGTGCAGCAGATTGTCGGCGGCGGCATCGCGCTGCCCCGCGCCGATCTGCGCGCTCGCGAGGTCGTAACGCGCCTGATGATCGTCGGGGTTTGCCGCGACCGCGGCTTCGGACGCCGCGAGCTCGCCCGCGTCGGGGGCATCCGCGGCAAGCGCGACCGCGCTTTTCGCCTGCGCAATCGCGGGATCGTCGGCGATGTCGGCGGGTACTGCGTCGAGCGCGGCCTGCGCGCCTTCGATATCGCCGGCGAGAAGGCGCGCGCGAATCAGCCCGCCGTGCGCAGCGGCGTTGTCGGGTGCCATGTCGAGGATCTGCGCAAAGAGGCTCGCGGCGCGGGCGCCATCGCCTTCGGCGATCACGCCTTCGCCCATCTCGATCAGCGGCGCGATCTCGACCGCCCGCGCACTCGCCTCGCTCTCGACCGGAAGCTGCGCGAGCAACTGGTCGAGAATCGCCTTGAGCTGGCTTTCGGTGCGCGCGTTGGTCAGGTTCGCGACCGGCTGGCCCTGAAAGATTGCATAGACGGTCGGGATCGACTGGACTTGGAACTGGCCGGCGATGAAGCGATTCGCGTCGACGTCGACCTTGACCAGCACGACGCCCTTGTCGGCATAATCCGCCGCGATCTTTTCGAGCACCGGGCCAAGCTGTTTGCACGGCCCGCACCATTCGGCCCAGAAATCGAGGATGACGAGGCTGGTCATCGACGGTTCGACGACGTCGCGGCGGAAAGCTTCGACGGCTTCCTTTTCAGTGGGGTTCAGACCGAGCGTGGCCACGAAGATATGCTCCTGTTTTTGATTTCCCGTCGCGTCCGCCGAAGCGGACGGGACTCTTGTCCCGCTTATGTGGGATTTGCGGGCGATATGCCAACCCTTCGCAGAAAATGCGCAAACAGGGCTTGCCGAGTCAAAAGGCCGGTGCTAATCGCCCGCCTCACCCGCTGGAACCGACCGGTTTCCAGCCGCCAGAGCGGGCGTAGCTCAGGGGTAGAGCACAACCTTGCCAAGGTTGGGGTCGAGGGTTCGAATCCCTTCGCCCGCTCCAGTTTTCCTATTAAGATAAGATTCTTAGCCGATCCGGTCTGCCTGCGCGCGGCGTCTAGATTGTTTGCGGGTCCACCGCGGGTCCACCAGAAATGATATTTGAGCGAGCTTAGTCGCACAACCCCGTGATCGCGCATCGGCCACTTTGCGTTTCTTCTCGGGCATTCAGTCGCTGCGGTTCCGTCCTAAAACGTCCAATGGCGATAGCAGCCGGCGCTCTGGCAGCGGGAGGCTGCAGCCTGAACTCTATGGAGTCACCCATCCTTGTAGTTGATCGACCCCAGTCGCCCGCCGCTATTCGTATCGATCTTGGCGCGATCTTCCGACACTTCGACAACTGGCGCTAGGTGGCGGCCTACGCAGGGCTCGTGCTAACACCATGAAAAGCGCTCCATCTGACACGAGCAGGGTGTCTCCAAAGCCGGCAATGTCCGCCTGCGAACGACCATCGTCGAGCTGGCATGGCTCTGGCTGCGCGTTCAGCCCGACACCGCGCTGGCGCGCTGGTTCCACGAGCGAGAGGATCGCGAAGACGGTCGCTTGCGCAAGCCGACTATCGTGGCGCTTGCCCGCAAGCTACTGGTCGAGCTGTGGAAGTGCGTCACCGCCGGCGTCCTGATCGAGGGGGCAGTGATAAGGACCGCCTAACCTTGGATGATTTGGCAGTTCGCGAGCCTGATTAGCATCGTGGATCCAGGAAGCGAACCGAACTGTCTGCTGGCCTCAAATGCCGACTAAAAGACTGGTCCCGCTCGCCGGAGCCCGTGCCCGTCGCAAGCGGGATAATGGTGCAGCGGTTCTGAGCGGCGACCGCATGAGAGCCGGACCAGGTTCGAGCATTCGAGCCGCGTCATGCAATCGGGCCAAGCCTGGATCTCAACTATTACGGATATGTCTGATGCCGCGACGATAGACGTTGACCAACAGCATTGTCATGTGAGCGGACACTCGTAAGACTTGTCGGAACCGACGATACTAGGAATAGCCCGCACTTTCAGATTTAGACGGCAAAAACGGTGGGTGTCTAAAATTCCCTCGTGGGTTGTTAGAGAACCTTCAAATGAGATAAATTCGATGGCCGCGTTCCTTGCATGTCCGGCGAAGCAGCTCCGGCCTTACAGGCATACGTCAACGAGGAATCGTCTTTCTCGACCCTGCAAGGCGTGAAGGGTGCTGAGTTCGGTCGTGTACGTCTCGGCTGTGTCTCAAGCGGTCGCTCGATTTCAGCCGACGACGTAGCCGCCGTCGATGACCATAGGGTGGCCGGTGACAAAGCTTGCGTCGGGGGAGCATAGCCATATCGCCGCGCTGGCGACCTCGCTGGCCATACCGTGACGTCCCAAGGGCTGCATTGACGCTACCTGCGCTTTTCCAGCCGGATCCTGCAATATCGGCTGGGTAATTGGAGTTTCGATAAAGCCGGGGCAAACGACATTGACCCGCACTCCTACAGGCGCGACTTCGAGGGCTGCGGCCTTGGTGAGGCCAACAATCGCGTGCTTGCTCGCGCAATAGGCTGCGGCTCCGGCGACTCCGACGATACCCGCGATTGAGGCATTGTTGATGATCGAGCCAAACCCTTGCGCTCGCATAATCCGCAATTCGTGCTGATCTGCCCCCTTCTGAGTGGTCCAAAATTGATGATATTTTGGATGACGAAGGAGATTATGAATGCCGACCAAGAAGCATCGCCCGGAAGAGATTATCGGCAAGCTGCGTGAGGCAGAAGTTGTG
>JAESGW010000345.1_pt1 | contig 59929 bp, 66 predicted proteins | sample 9269791 | NCBI WGS metagenome assembly JAESGW01 (sample SAMN16773120, study PRJNA677053) | algae metagenome | isolation source: Aphanocapsa lilacina HA4352-LM1 and co-occurring heterotrophs from near cave... | place: USA: Maniniholo cave, near Haena, Kauai, HI | collected 2009-07-28
GGCGGCCATCGACCGCTTCATCGCAGAAACAAACTCCGAGCCAAGACCCTTTGTCTGGACCGCCGATCCCAAACGCGTGCTCGCCGCTGTCAAACGAGGGAAGCAAGCGTTAGAGTCAGTCCACTAGAACCACACGCGATAGAAGAGGCGCGTGATGCGGGTTAGTGCATTCCAGTCATGAGGCGACAGGTGCGGTGGTTGCTGTACGATCCTCGGCGCATTGCATCGAGCCGGGGTCACTACACATGAGCACGCTTTCAGCTGTCGAGAACCGCATCTTCGCTACAAAGGACTTCGCGCTGGAGAAGGGCGGGCGGCTTGGCGTGTGCGAGCTGGCTTATGAGACGCATGGCCGGCTTTCGCCGTCCGCCGACAACGCGATCCTGGTGGTGCACGGCTATACGTCGAGCGGGCATGTCGCCGGCGTGAATGCTGCGGGCAAGGAGGCGCGCGGGGTGGCGGCGGGGACGGCCGGGTGGTGGGATGCGCTGATCGGGCCGGGCAAGGCGATGGACACCGGGCGATTCTTCGTCGTCGGCGTCAATGCGCTGGGCTCCTGCCACGGCTCGACCGGCCCGGCGAGCATCGATCCCGCAACCGGCAAGCCCTATGGCCCGACATTTCCCGAGATCACCATGCGCGACATCGTGCGCGCGCAAAAGCTGCTGCTCGACAAGCTCGGCGTGAAGCGGCTGGTGGCGGTGTGCGGGCCCTCGATGGGCGGCTTCCAGGCGCTGCAGTGGGCGGCGAGCTACCCCGACTTCATGAAGGGCGTGGTCGCCACCGTCACCGCGCCGAAAGGACGCGGCGGCGGAATCGAGGCGGTGGAGGCCTTGCGCGCCCGGCTCGCCACCGATCCGAACTGGAACGGCGGCTGGTACTACGACAACGGCGGCATCGGCGCGACGCTGGAGGCGATGCGCTATGAGACGCTGGTGAACTACGGCCAGCTCGAGGCGCTTGTCCCCACCCTGCCCGACCCCGCAGCGCGCGAGGCGGCCGTGCGCGCCAACGCGCGCGCCTGGGCGAAGGTCTATGACGGGCATGCGATGATCGCGCTGCGACAGGCGATCGGCTCGTTCGACATCACGGGCGACTATGCGAAGGTGAAGGCGAAGCTGCTGTATGTGATCGCGCCGAACGACAAGCTGTTTCCGGCGGCGCTGGGCGTGGGTTATGCGAAGGAGATGCGCGAGGCCGGGATTGATCTCACCTACATCGAGCTGGTGACCGACAAGGGGCACATGGCGAGCCACGCGGACGCGGCGCAGTGGGCGCCGGCGTTAGGGGCGTTTTTGGGGAGGTTGTGAGGGGGTCAAGCCCGGTGACGACAGTCGTGCCTCGCGCGCGGCTACTTCGCTGCAGCCATCGCCTCGACCTTCTGCAGGTGGTCGGCGCAGTCCTTCGACGCGGTCGACTTGTTGGCGACGAGGCAGGCGGCGATGCGGCCCTGACCGGGTAGCGTCTTGCCGCAGACGCCTTCGATCTCGGCCTTGCAGGCGGCGACGGCATCCTTCAGCAGGTCGGCCTGGGACTGCAGGCTGGCCTTGGTCTCGCCGAGCTCGTAGGCGCACCTGGCGCTGATCTTGTCCTCATAGGCCTGCATGCAATGGACGATGCGGCCCTCGCCCGGCGTGACGTTGCGGCAGAATCGCCGCAGGTCCTTCGCGCAGGTCTGCTGCAGCTTCACGATCTGCGCGGTCATCTTGTTCAGGATAGTGTCGGCGAGAGTGGACTGCGCGGAGGCCGGAGCGGCCGACAAGAGGAGCAGCAGAGACAGAAGCGCGAAGCCTGTCGTGGTTTTTGCCGCCGTGTGCATGGTGGTGGTCATCGATCGTCCTTCCGAATTCATCGCGCCAGCGTGAGTGTGAGACTCGATACGCCAAGCGACAGGTTGATGCCGACCGAGCCCTGCACCGAAACCGGCTGCAGTGCGACCGAGCGGTTGTTGCCGCCGAACAGGACGTTGGAGCCGACGCCGACGCCGAGGCCGACCGCGCCGCTGGCGCCGACAAAGGTGCCGGCAAGCCTGCCCCGCATCGGGCCCGGCGTGGTCGTGATGACGCCCCATGCCAGCACGCCGCCCGCGGTGATGCCGACGTCGAGACCGATCGTGCCCATCACGCCGAGATAGGCTTCGGGCGGAAACGGACCGTTCGGCGTGAACAGACAGGACATGCGTTGCCTGGAACCGATAATCAGGCCGATGGACGGCGCCAGATTGCAGCGGAGCGTGCCGGCGGCGTTGCCTTGCGGCACCGGGGGCTGCTGCGCGGACGCCGGGCCTGCTCCCGGCAACGCCGAGGCCAAAGTCCAGGCCATGGCGAGCGTCGCTGTCGCCAGCGCGATCCGATATTTGAACATGATGCCCCTGCCTGTGGAATTTTATCGTTGCCGGCGCGAGCCTAGACGCTCGCGGGCGGAATTGCCAGAAGCTGATGTTAAAAGCCACGCACGCGCCACAATTCGGGACAGGTATTGCGGCGCGTTTGCCACGGTCGTCAAGCCGTTGCGAACCACATCGATGCGAGGTTGCGCCTGCAGGGCCAACCGTGTCTGATGATCGCGAAGGCCATGTGGGGTGGGCGTACAGTGATATTTATCGATCGCAGGCAACAGCGGACACTGGTGGCAGTTCTGGCTGCGTTCGCGACGCTTGCGGGTTGCGCAACGCGGCCCGAAACCGGCTTTCTGCTTCCGGTCGCCGACACCGTCGCCGGCGCGACCGATCATACCCTGCTGGTGGCAACGACCCGCGAGCGCGACGCGCGGCCCGGCACGCTCTACAACGGCGAGCGCGCGCAGCCGCTGGGCTATGCGGCGGTCACGATCTCGGTTCCGCCAGGCCACGCGGCCGGGCGGATCGAATGGCCGGCGAACCTGCCTGGAAATGCGAAGACGGATTTCGTCGTGCGCCAGGCCGGGTATCTGGACAGTGAAAAGGAGTTCGTCCGGACGCTGAATGCGCAACTGGCGAAACGCCCGCGCGGAAGCCGCAAGGTGTTCCTGTTCATTCACGGCTACAACACCATGTTTGCCGAGGGCCTCTATCGCTTCACCCAGGTCGTCCACGACTCGCAATCGGCGGCGGTCCCCGTGCTGTTCACCTGGGCCTCGCGCGGACGACCAGGCGCCTATCTCTATGACAACAACAGCGCGACGACCGCGCGCGACGACCTCGAGCACACGATCCGGCTGCTGTTTGCGAGCGATGCCGAGCAGGTCAACATCCTGGCACATTCGATGGGGAACTGGGTGACGGTCGAGGCGCTGCGGCAGATCAAGATCTCCGGCCGGCCGCCACCGATCGCCAGGCTCGGATCGATCTTCCTCGCCGATGCCGACATCGACATGGACGTTTTCAGATCGCAGATGCGCCGGTTCGGCAAACCGGCACGACCGTTCTATGTGGTCATTTCGCGAGACGACAAGGCGCTGCGGATTTCGAATGCGATCGCCGGGGGCACAGGCCGGCTCGGCTCCGACCAGAATGTGGAGGAGTTGGCGGCGCTGGGCGCGACCGTGATCGACCTGACGGATGTGAAGACCGCGGATCCGTCCAATCACAGCAAGTTCGCGCAGATCGCCGACGTGGCCCCACAGCTGGCCGCCGTCCTTGCCAGCGGCGTCGGCGAACAGCCCGCGCCGGGAGGCGCGATGGACGGCGGCATCCTCGGCGCAATCATCACGACACCGGCATCGCTGCTCGGGACGCCGGTCCGCGTCACCTCCGAACAATGATTTCGCGCAGGGGCGCCCCACCCCTACCGCGTCAGCGCGACATCCCGGAAGGCTACGACCAGGGCCTTTTCCAGCTTGGTGCCGGCCATCTCGAGCAGGATGGAATAGGCCTTCGCGCGCTCCATGGGTGGGCGGTAGGCGCGGACTTCGATCAGGGCTGCAAAAATGTCGGCGATGGTGAGGACGCGGACGAGGTCGGAGATCTCGTTGGCTTTCAGGCGGTCGGGGTAGCCGGAGCCGTCGAGGAATTCGTGGTGGTGGCGCACGGCGTCGAGCACGTCGGCGGAGACGCCGGCGACGCCGCGCAGCGCGTCGTAGCCGAGCTTGGCGTGGCTCTGCATGATCGCCATCTCGCCATCGGACAGCCCGCCGGGCTTGTCGAGGATCTCCAGCGGGATCGCCGCCTTGCCGATGTCGTGCAAGGTGGCGGCGACGCCGAGGCGCTTCACGTCGACAGGATTGAAGCCGAGGCTGAGCGCGAAATCGACCGCGACGCCGGTCACCAGCAGGCAGTGCTGGAAGGTGCCTTCGTGATAGCGGCGCACATTGTCGAGCCAGGTGGTGAGCCCGTTGGCGGCGACCGTGCCGATGATCTCGCCGGTCATCTCCTGCGCTTCGACGAGATTGACCGGCTTGCCGTGCAGCACCTGGTCGAACATCGTCGCCAGCGCCGCGGCCGAGTTCACCATCGCCGCCGGCTGGGCCTGGTCGGCCCTGGCGTCGTCGTCGGCGACGTCCGCATAGAGCATCGCCAGGCGATGCTGCAGGGCGCGCGCATCGAGCGGGCTCGGGATGACGCTGGAGGCGCCGAGCGAATAGGCCTGCACCACCGCCGCGCGCGCCTGCCGGTCGACGATGAACAGGCGCTGGCTGGCGCCGCGAACTTCTGGGAGCGCCTGGCGGATGCTCTCGATGTTTTCGAGGCTGCGCAGATCGGCGTCCACGACCACGGAGGTCGCGGTGACGCTCAGCGGCGGCGCACCGTCCAGCAGCGCTGCACTGATGGTGTGCCGCGGCTCCAGCATGGAGCGGATTTTCTGGATCTTGGCCGGCGTGTCGGCGAGGACATGAATCAGCATGATGTTCGAGCGGCGGCTTCGCACCTGTCTTGTTGTTTGCTCGCAGTTCGGATGCGGGTGCTGTATGCCGGTTTCACAGTTACCACCGATACGGGAAATTTCTTAAGCCACGCCTAACGGGGTTTGCCGAATTCCGTTAGACGCCTTATGGGCCGGGGCCCCAGTATTCCAGAGCTGCAGAGATTCAAACGCGAACGCTGCGGCGTACTGGATCCCCGCTTTTCGCGGGGATGACGGCCGAAACCTATCGAGCGAATCCCAAACAAAAAGCCGGCCCGAAGGCCGGCTTTCGCAACAGTTTGTTTAACGACCGTTAACGAGCGGCGACGTGGGCCGCGGCGGTTTTCGCGGTGGCGGCGGCCTGGGCGGCGACTTGCGCCTTGGCCGCGGCCTGCACCTTTTCGAACGCGCGCACCTCGATCTGGCGCACCCGCTCGCGCGAGACGCCGAACTCGGCGGCGAGGTCTTCCAGCGTCATCGGCTCTTCAGCCAGACGCCGCGCCTCGAAGATGCGCTTCTCACGCGCATTCAGAACCTTCATCGCCGACACGAGCGCGTCGTGGCGGTGATCGAACTCCTCGCTCTCCGCCAGCATCGCTTCGGCGTTCGGCGAGTTGTCGACCAGCCAGTCCTGCCACTCGCCCGGATCGCCGTCATCGCGGATCGGGGCGTTGAGCGACGCGTCGCCGCCGAGGCGGCGGTTCATGTCGATCACGTCCTGGGCGGTGACGCCGAGACGCTTGGCAATGATCGCGACCTGGTCAGGACGAAGATCGCCGTCCTCCAGCGCAGAGATCTTGCTCTTCGCCTTGCGCAGGTTGAAGAACAGCTTCTTCTGGTTCGCAGTGGTGCCCATCTTCACGAGCGACCACGAACGCAGGATGTACTCTTGAATCGACGCCTTGATCCACCACATGGCGTAGGTGGCGAGACGGAACCCCTTCTCGGGTTCGAATCGCTTCACTGCCTGCATCAGGCCGACGTTGCCTTCCGAGACGACCTCGGAGATCGGCAAGCCGTAGCCGCGATAGCCCATGGCGATCTTGGCCACGAGACGCAGGTGGCTGGTGACGAGACGATGAGCGGCGTCGCGATCCTCGTGCTCGCGATAGCGCTGCGCGAGCATGTATTCTTCCTGCGGTTCCAGCATCGGGAACTTGCGGATTTCTGCGAGGTAGCGAGCCAGGCCGGATTCAGTCGAAAGGACCGGCAGAGCGACAGCACGGGCCATAGTTTGAGCCCTCCAAATTGTTCAGGCTCCCGATAGCGGCGAGCCAGGCAGACCCTTGCTGGATAAGAGCCAAGGGCGCTGCGATGTTCCGCGCCGGAGTTTTCCTTGCCAGCGCATGTGCAGCATACACCACTCGAACCGAAAAAGGGAAGATCAGTGGTGCGTCACGTTGCCGTCATCGCGGGTTAAATTGTTGTAATCTTGTACGTTTTACGGAAACCCTGACATGCGATAAGTACATGCAAAGGCATGAAATTGCGGGTTGGGGCGGGTGGCGGAACTTAAGTTGCGTGGGGGAATGGTTCACTGACGCCTGTGGCTGTCGTCACCGGGCTTGTCCCGGTGACCCCGCTTAGGTGGGCACTGCCTGTCGATGTTATGGGCGCTCTGCCCTCCTAAGCGGGATGGCCGGGTCAAGCCCGGCCATGACGCAGCGCCTGGGCGAGCTTCGCCATATCTTCCGGCCACTCGGCGTCGAACGACATCTCTTCTCCCGTGAGCGGGTGCTCGATCGTGAGATGGGCGGCGTGGAGGGCCTGGCGGTTCAGGGTCGCCAGCAAAGCCCTCGCCTGCTCGTTCAACCGCGAGGCCTTGGTTTTGAAGCCGGAGCCGTAGGTGTCGTCGCCGAGCAGCGGGTGGCCGGTGTGGGCGAGGTGGACGCGGATCTGGTGGGTGCGGCCGGTTTCGAGCTCGCAGCGGAGTGCGGAGGCGATCGGTTCGGCGCCCTCCCCGGCAAATCGCTCGATCAGCTGCCAGTGGGTGATCGCTTCGCGGCCGCCCTGGCGGACGGCCATCTTTTCGCGCGCGGTGCGGTGGCGGTCGATCGGCAGATCGATGGTGCCGGACGGGAGTTTTGGCGCGCCCCACGCCAGCGCCACGTAGGCGCGGCGCAGCGCGCCGGTGCGGCCGTGGTCGGCGAATTGTTTTGTGAGCGACTTGTGCGCCTTGTCGGTTTTCGCAGCGACGAGGATTCCCGTGGTGTCCTTGTCGAGGCGGTGGACGATGCCGGGGCGCTTGACGCCGCCGATGCCCGAGAGGCTCGCGCCACAATGGGCGATCAGCGCGTTCACCAGCGTGCCGCTGGCGTGGCCCGCGGCCGGATGCACGACGAGGCCGGCGGGCTTGTTGATGACGATGATCGCGTCGTCCTCATAGACCACGTCGAGGGGGATGTTCTCCGGCTCCGGCTCCGCGGGTGCGGCCGGCGGCACGTCGACGACGATGGTCTGGTTCGCCTTGACGTGCCAGGCCGGATCGCGGATCGGCTCGCCAGCGACGCTCACGCGGCCGTCCTCGATCAGCGCCTTCAGCCGCGAGCGCGACAGGTCGCCGACGCGGCCGGTCAGCATGCGGTCGAGGCGGGTTCCCGCGTCCTCCGCAGTGACGGCGATTTCTTCGAGGTGCCCGTCGGGGCTCATGGCTTCAGTTCCATTGAAAGCGAGTAGCGATGCCGCTGCCCCTATGATCGTCATCACCGGCAATGACGGGGAGCGGGAGGGCATAGCATGAACCGACGTGAAGTCCTCATCGCCGGCACCGCCGCCGCCGTGCTGGCCCGCATGCCCGCCTTCGCCAGCGACGGCGACCTGCGGCCGATCGCCCGCGACGCTTACCTTTACCTGTTGCCGCTGCTCGAGATGGAGACGGTGCGGGCGCGGATGACGACCGCCGGGGCTGCGCAGAACACGATCTATGCACGGCGGATCCTGGCCGACCATACGAGCCGGGGCGTCACCTCGCCCAACAACGACACGCTCTACGCCAGCGCCTGGCTGGACCTTTCAGCCGGTCCGGTGACGGTGACGCTGCCGGACTTCGGCAAGCGCTATTCGGCGGACAAGTCGCAGGCCGGCAGGGTTGCCCTAGCCTCCTTGCGCTGATAATCGCGCCCCCATGGCCGAACCTGTTGCGACGACCGAACCGACAGCTGAACAGACCGCAGCGCTGATGGCGCGGGTGCGGCGGATGATGATGATCGCGGCGCTGACTACTGCGCTTGGCATGTCGGCGATCCTGATCGTGATCGGCTATCGCCTCTACCGCGGCGAAGCCGGTAGTGCTGCGCCGAGCGACCTGACCGAGATACTGCCGAAGGGCGCGCGCATCACCTCGACCTCGGTCGCGGGCGACCGGCTGGTGGTGACGGTGGAGGCCGGCGGCGCGGTCGAGATCCGCACGTTCGATGCGCGCACGCTGAAGGCGACGGGACGGCTGAAGTTTGCGAATGAGAGATAGCGAATAGGGAGTAGCGAATAGAAGTCCCTGTTCGCCAGCTCCTTCCGCTATTCGCTATTCGCTATTCGCTACTCACTATTCGCTATTCGCCGTTTTTCTACGACTCCGCCAGCCAGCGCATCGTCGTGTGGAAGGCGATTGAGCGTTTGCCCACAAAACCCGTCCCGAAGCTTTCGGCGCTGTCGCCTGCGTAGGTGCCGGAGAAGCCGATGCTCACCGTCTGGCTCTGGAACACGATCGTGGGATCGCGCACCAGCGCGTAGGGCTCGGTGATCAGCTCGCCCTTCCACTTGCCGCGGTTGTCGAAGGTATAGGTGCCGGCGAGCCAGACGAATCCGTTGCCGCCGAGCATCGAGCCGTCGTGCAGCACGAATACGCCCGCGCCCTTGCCCTTGCCGGGCAAGTCGACCATCCGCAGGTGGATCGAATAAAGGCCGTTGCGCATGCGCCGATTATGGCGCGGTTATTGCGGGCCGCAAGAGCTATGCCTTCGCGCAGCGGCTTACGCGTCCGCAAGCCAGCACATGGTGGACTGGAACGCGATCGACCGCTTGCCCAGGAAACCGGTGCCGAAGCAGTCCGCCTTGTCGTTGGTGTAGGTGCCGTGGAAGCCGATGCTCACCGTATGGTTGTCGAAGGCGACGTTGGGTTCGGAAATGAAGGTGTATGGTTCGGTGATCAGCTCGCCCTTCCACTTGCCGTGGCCGTCGAAGGTGTAGCTTCCGGCAAGCCAGAGCAGCCCGTTGCCGCCGAGCATCTTGCCGTCATACAGCACGAACACGCCCGCGCCCTTGCCGGGCGCATCCACCATCCGCGTGTGGATCGAATAAAGGCCGTTGCGCATGCGCCGATTATGGCGCGATGGATGCTGGCTGCAAGTCATGTCCGGGCATGATCGAATCCGAAAACCGGTATCCACCCCCGATCACGTCGAGGGCAAGCTTTTCGGGATCATGCCTCACGCCTTGCGCTTGGTCGCACCCCCGAACCGGCGGCGGATGCGGTCCATCAGGCCGTCGCGCACGGCGCGATAGGCGTCGAGGCGCTGCTCGCGCGAGCCTTCGAGGCCGACCGGATCAGGAGTCGGCCAGTATTCGACATCGGCAGCCAGCGTGCGGGTCAGTTCCAGCGCCTTGTGATGCGCCTCCGGCGACAGCGTGACGATCAGGTCGAAGTTCAGCCCTTCCCAGTCGTCCAGCTCCTCGAAGGTTATCGGGCGATGTTTGGCGATGTCGCGGCCGATCTCTTCCATCGCGGTGACGGCGAACGGATCGAGCTCGCCCTTCCTGACGCCGGCGGACGCCGAATAAATCTTCGGGAACATCGACTTCATCAGCGCGAAGGCCATCGGCGAACGCACGCTGTTCATGCCGCACGCGAACAGCACCGCCTGCGGATTCTTCCTGGCGGGCGCCCGCTCGACCATGCGCTCAGACTCGCGCCGCGCACGGCTTGCCCCCTCTCCCCGCTTGCGGGGAGAGGGTTGGGGTGAGGGGGTACGTGCCTGTCCGCGAGGCCAAGCCTGCGATGAATGCAGTGCCATAGGCGAGCGAAGCGACGCCGTTCTTCGAACGGCTATGCCCCTCACCCGCCCGGCTGCGCCGGTCGACCTCTCCCCGCAACGCGGGGAGAGGTGAAGGCAGCATGCGTGGCGATGGCGCGGGCACAAGCATGCGCTTCAACCCTTCCAATGCAGCACGGAGATGAGCGTGAACAGGCGGCGGGCGGTTTCGAAGTCGATCCTCACCTTGCCGTCGAGCCGTTCCATCAGCGTGCGCGAGCCCTCGTCGTGGATGCCGCGGCGGCCCATGTCGAGGGCCTCGATGCGGTCCGGCGTCGCTGTACGGATCGCCTGGTAGTAGCTGTCGCAGATCATGAAGTAGTCCTTCACGATGCGGCGAAACGGCGTCAGCGACATCAGGTGCGCGATCACCGGCTCGCCGCCCTGGCGGCGGATGTCGAACATCAGCCGGTTGCCGGTGATGCCGATGTGCAGCGTGAACGGCCCGGCGTGGCCGCCCTCCGGCGCGAACAGGTTCTTCTCGACGAGATCGTAGATCGCGATCGCGCGCTCGTGCTCGATGTCCGGCCCCGAGCGGCCGATCGACTCCTCGTCCAGCGTGACCGCGACGATGCGGTTCTCGGCGTCGGGATTTAAGGGCTTGTTGCTCATCGCAAGTTGAGGCGCAGTGCCACCGAGCGCGCGTGCGCATCCAGCCCCTCGGCGCGGCCGAGCGCGATGGCCGCGGGCCCCAGCGCCCGCAGCTGATCGGCGCCGCACTTCAGGATCGACGTGCGCTTCATGAAGTCGAGCACGCCGAGGCCCGACGAGAACCGTGCCGAGCGCGCCGTCGGCAGCACGTGGTTGGTGCCGCCGACATAGTCGCCGATCGCCTCCGGCGTATGGCCGCCGAGGAAGATCGCGCCGGCATTGCGGATTTTCGCCGCGAGCTTCTCAGGGTGACGCGTCATGATCTCGAGATGCTCGGCGGCGACACGGTCGGCAAGCCTCGCTGCTTCATCGAAATCCGCGACGCGGATGATCGCGCCAAAGCCGTCCCACGAGGCGCGCGCGATGGCCTGCCGCGGCAGCGTCTTGAGCTGGCCCTCGACAGCGCCGGCGACGCTGGTGGCGAGCTCATCGCTGTCGGTCATTAGAATGGCTTGAGATGCCTCGTCGTGCTCGGCCTGCGCCAGGAGGTCGGCGGCGATCCATTCGGCGTTGGCGTTCTTGTCGGCGATCACCAGCACCTCCGAGGGGCCGGCGATCATGTCGATGCCCACCTTGCCGAAGACGATGCGCTTGGCAGCGGCGACATAGGCGTTGCCCGGGCCGACGATCTTCGCCACCGGTGCAATGCTCGCCGTGCCGTAGGCGAGGGCTGCGATCGCCTGGGCGCCGCCGACGCGGTAGATCTCGGTGACGCCGCCGAGGCGGGCGGCGGCCAGCACCAGCGGGTTGAGCTTGCCGTCCGGGGTCGGCACCACCATGACCACGCGCGGGACGCCGGCGACCTTCGCCGGCACCGCATTCATCAGCACCGACGACGGATAGGCGGCGGTGCCGCCCGGCACATACAGGCCGACGGCCTCGATGGCGGTCCAGCGGTGGCCGAGCTCGACGCCCAGCGCATCCTTGTGGTGGCCGTCCTTCGGCAGCTGCTTGCGGTGGAAATCCTGGATGCGGTCGCGCGCCAGGGTCAGCGCGTCCAGGGTCTCGCGGTCGCAGGCCTTGACCGCGGCGACGATCTCGGAGGAGGAGACCCGCACAGTCTCGGCGGTCAGCTCGAGCCGGTCATATTTGCTGGTCGCCGCGAACAGGGCTTCGTCCCCCCGTGCCATGACGTCACGGACGATGGCGCGCGCGGACGCATCGACGTCCTCGGACACCTCGCGCTTGGCGCTGAGGAAATCCTCGAAACGCCGGGCAAAATCGGTGTCGCGGCTATCGAGACGGATCGGCATCAACTCTATCCGGGGACCGGTAAATTCGCTTGTTGGGCATGCTCCCCGCTCAATGACGCGAGCCGAAAACGCCGTCAAGGCTCGCCAGAATAGCACAACCGCTTCAGATCGTTGTGCCGGACTTGAAGGCGGCTTCGGCCGATGCGACGATCGAGGGCTGGAACACGGACCCGGCAATCGACGTTTGTCAGTCTAGGGCTGCCGCGCTCGGAAGGATTCCGGTCGTTAATGGGCGGTTGGCGGAGGAAACCATGCCGAAGGGGATGGCCGCAGTTCTGGCGCTGGTTCTGGCTGTGTCGATCATGTCGCCCGCCGTGGCGCAGGCGCCGCCCCCCGACGAGGTCACCGGGGAGACGCCGCGCATCCGGGGCAAGCAGGCCCGCGAGATGGCGCGGGCCGCGATGCTGCTCTCGGAAGCCGCTTCGACCTATGCGGAAATCATCAACCTGTGCCTGACCGACCGGGCGTCCGCCGTCCGGCTCAACCTCTCCTCGGCGCGGGGCGAGCTGACGCGGCTGCGCCCGATTCTGAAGGAAGAGACCGCCACAGCGCTCGAGACGCGGATCAACGAGATGGAAGCGGCCGACGCCAGCGGCAACCTCACCGCCACAGCGCTCGCAGCCACCGAAGCCTTCAAGGTCATCGTCACCAGCATGCGGCCGGAGATGCGGCGCACGCCGCTGGAGGTATCGATGCACACCTATGCGGCGTTCAAGCTGGTGGTGCTTGCGTCCGCGACCGAGCTGGACTGGGCGGCCGTCGGACAAGCGCAGAAGGAATCGGAGAAATCCTGGATCGCGCTGCGCAGAATGGTTCGCGACACGAATCTGCGCGTGCTGCTGTCCGAGATCCAGAGCGGCCTGCGCGAGGCCGTAGGCCGCAGCGACGCGGCCAGCGTCAAGTTCGGCGCACGCCTGCAGATCGCCTCGACGGCGGTGTTAAGGGATTTCTTTGGACGGATGGCGCGGGCGATGGCGAGGGGGAGGTGAGTGCCAAAAAGGCGGCCGCACACTCCCCCGTCATACCCGCGAAGGCGGGTATCCAGTACGCCGCAGCGCCTGCGATTCAACCTCTGACACTCTGGAATACTGGATCCCCGCATGCGCGGGGATGACAGCACCATGCGCGGTGACGACAGTTACCCGCTGATGCGCTCGATGTCGGCGCCGCAGGCGGAGAGCTTTTCTTCCAGGCGTTCGAAGCCGCGGTCCAGGTGATAGATGCGGTTGACCATGGTCTCGCCTTCGGCGGCGAGGCCGGCGATCACCAGCGAAACCGACGCGCGCAGGTCGGTCGCCATCACCGGCGCGCCGCGCAGCTGGTCGATGCCTTCGATGGTGGCGGTCTCGCCGTCGAGCGCGATACGCGCGCCGAAGCGGGCGAGCTCCTGCACATGCATGAAGCGGTTCTCGAAGATGGTCTCGGTGATGTGCGAGGCGCCTTTCGCCCGGGTCATCAGCGCCATCAGCTGCGCCTGCAGGTCGGTCGGAAAGCCGGGGAACGGCGCCGTGGTCACCGTCACCGGGCTGAGGCCTGCGCCGTTGCGGGAGATGCGAACGCCGTCGTTGTTCGGCGTCACTACCGCGCCGGCCTGCACCAGCACATCGAGCGCCGACTGCAGCAATTCAGGCCGCGCGCCGGCCAGCTGCACGTCGCCGCCGGTCATCGCCACGGCCATGGCGTAGGTGCCGGTCTCGATCCGGTCCGGCAGCACCGGGTGGCGTGCGCCGTTCAGCTTGGCCACGCCCTCGATGACGATGCGCGAGGTGCCGGCGCCAGAGACCTTTGCGCCCATCCGGTTCAGACAGTCGGCGACATCGACCACCTCCGGCTCGCGCGCGGCGTTGTCGATGATGGTGGTACCCTTCGCGAGCGTCGCGGCCATCAGCGCCACATGGGTGCCGCTGACCGTCACCTTCGGAAAGTTGATGGTCGCACCCTTCAGGCCCTTCGGCGCCTTGCAGATGACGTAGCCGCCGTCGATCTGGATGTCGGCGCCAAGTTTCTCCAGCGCCATGATCAGGAGGTCCACCGGCCGCGTGCCGATGGCGCAGCCGCCCGGCAGCGACACCTTCGCCTCGCCCATGCGCGCGATCAGCGGCGCGATCACCCAAAAACTCGCGCGCATCTTCGAGACGAGCTCGTAAGGCGCGGTGGTGTCGATGATGGTCTTCGCCGAGATGTGCAGGGTCTGGCCCTGATACTCGCTGTCGCCGGAGCGCTTGCCCGACGTCATGATGTCGACGCCGTGGTTGCCGAGAATGCGCTGCAGCTGGGCGACGTCGGCGAGCCGCGGCACGTTGTCGAGGATCAGCGTCTCGTCGGTGAGCAGCGCCGCCGTCATCAGCGGCAGCGCGGCGTTCTTCGCGCCGGAAATTGCGATCGTGCCGTTGAGCTTGTTGCCGCCAGTGATGCGAATGCGATCCATGGTGCCCCCGAAAATCGTGCTGAAGCGTGACTGGGTTAGGCTTAAGCGCGAGTGATTGCAAAAGCCTTGATGTGTGGATTCTCTGCGAAACCCCGCCGAAGCAGCACGGTTCCAATGCAATGAGGCGAAAGTCGGGTTTAGCGGGGCGGTTTGCCCGCATCTTTCTGCAGATCGGCGCGGTCATCCTCCGAAGGCGTATCGCGCTCGGCGGTTCCAGTCGGCGGCGCGCCGCCTGCCCTGCCCCTCAACTGCTGCTTCCGCCGCTTCAGGTTTTCCCTGAGCGCTGCGGCGAGGCGATTTTTCCGCGCTTCGTCCCGCTCATTCATGCGCAGACCTTATAGACTCTTTTCCATGCGCGGCCAGTCGCCCGGCTCGCAATCGGTGTAGCCCGCGGTGAGATAGAAACCGTGCGCGGTGATGGTCGAGGTCAGCGCGGCCTTGCGATGGCCGAGCTCGCGCGCGGTATCCTCGAGCGTGCGCAGCATCGCCCGGCTGACCCCCTGGAAGCGGACATCCGGCGAGACATAATTCAGGGCGATCTCGCCGCTCGTGCGGACGAGACCGACCGCGAAGATGGCGTCCGCGGATACCGCGACGAACATCCGGCTCTCGGGATCGGCGATCCAGGCCGCGAAATTCTCAGGCGTCTTGTTGGACAGCCAGTCGGCCAGCCATTCCGGATTGTTCTGATGATCCAGCACGCACAGTTCGGCAATCGAGCGCCGCACAACCTCGCACGCCGCCACCGCATCGGTCGGGCGTGCTGCGCGGATCGCAAATGAGGATTTTGCGGGCTGGCTCATGACAGCTAAAATAGGCTTCAACGCCAGCAATGGAACGCCGTCATGACCGAATTCGAGAGCATGCTGTCACGCTTTTCCGCAGCCGTCGCCGCCAATGACGGCAAGGGCCTCGCCGCGCTGTTTGCGACCGATGGCGTCTACGATGACGGCTTCTTCGGCGAATATGCGGGGCGCGAAGCGATCGCAAAGATGCTGCAGCATTTTCACGACACCGGAACGAACTTTCGCTGGGACTTCTTCGACGCCCTGAGCGACGGCAAGACCGGCTACGCACGCTACCGCTTCAGCTACGCCTCGAAGATGCCGGGCTCGGAGGGAAAACCGGTGGTGTTCGAGGGCGTCGGCCACTTCAGGTTCGAAGGCGGGCTGATCAAGCGCTACGGCGAAGTCTTCGACCGCGGCATGGCGCTCGCCCAGCAGGATTTCGCGGGAGAGCGGATCAAGCGCGTGCTGGTGAAGCTCGCGGACAAGCAGAATGCGACGGCGGAGGCGAAGGAACATCTGGCGAGGTTGAAGGCCTGAGCCAAAAGCTACCGCCGTCATACCCGCGAAAGCGGGTATCCAGTACGCCGCAGCGCATGCTTCGAAGCTCTGACGCTCTGGAATACTGGATCCCCGCCTGCGCGGGGATGACGGCCGTATTTGGGGCCAAACCGGGGGCCACAATTGCTTGCGCGGACGGCCCGCTTATGGCAATGAACGCCGCATCGGGCGGGCCTTTTGCCTTTGATTCCCGCGATTTCGGTACGCTGCCGTAGCTCAGTGGTAGAGCACTTCATTGGTAATGAAGAGGTCGACAGTTCAATCCTGTCTGGCAGCACCACTCAGACCCCTGACAAATCAATAGCCTACTGACAGGCTTGAGCTTTTTGCGTCGCTCCTGATACACGGGAGTGCTGCATCTACATGGTTCTCAGAATGGCGTCTCCAACGAAAAGAAAAGGCTCCGACAACTGGTATTATCGGCGGGCCATTCCAGCGAACCTCCAGCGCATCCTCGCCGCGCTTCCGAAGTCGCAGCGTCCGGCCAACTGGTACAAGACGCAGATTTGGATTTCACTCGGCACCGCTGATCGTCTCGCAGCCAAGGCGAAGTACGCGGAGATCGCGGCGCAGGTTGAGCGGCAGATGCAGGCGCTCCGCGAAGGGCCGAAGGCGCTGACGCAGAAGCAGATCACCGCGCTCGCGGGCGAGCTCTACAGGGCCATTGCAGACGGACTTGAGGCGGAACCTGTTCTGTCCCCGGAGCAGTGGCGCGACATCGCCGAAGGTAACCGGGCAGCTCGGAACGGCGGCCACATGCTCGGCATCTACAAGGATCATGGCGAGCGCCGCGCGACGGCGATGGAGCAACGGTTCGGACGATTGGCCGACGCGCTGCTTGCGAAGCACAATCTCGTCACAGATGACGCAAGTCGCTGGAAGCTCATCGAGCGGCTGTCAATCGACATGCCGCAAGCGGCGGAGAAGCTCGCACGGAACGCGGACGGGGACTTCTCGCCCGATGCGTATGCACAGCGCTTCCCCCCGCTGGAGCGTCCCACCGATAGGCCGACTACAACAGGCAAGCTAACCGAGTTGGCAGAGGCTTGGCGGCAAGCGGCACTTGCCCGGGGCCTGACCAAGCGCGACGCGAGGAAGATGAGCATGGTCATGCTGCGCTTCGCGGCGTGGCTAGACCATGACGACGCCTCGCGCGTCACCTACGCCGATGTTGTGCGTTGGGTCGACGAGCGGAGCCAACAGGGCATCAGTGCTGTAACGATCAACAAGACCGACCTGCCCGCGCTGCGTGTCATCTTCAAATGGGGCAAGCCTCGCGGCTGGGTCACCAAGAACCCGACCCTGGACGACGAAGGCCAACCTCTTCGTATCGAGGGCCGTGGCAAGCCGAAGGTGCGCGAGAAGTATTTCACAGAGGCGGAGATCGTAACCATCTTGACAGCCGCCCGCTCGGTGAAGCGCTCGACACGAGAGGACCCCAAGACCACCGCTGCGAAGCACTGGGTGCCGTGGCTCAGCGCCTACTCAGGTGTGCGCGTTACCGAGATGATCCAGATCAGGAAGCAAGACGTGCGGCAGGAGCGCGGGGCGTGGATCGTTCGATTGACGCCGGAAGCAGGCAGCATCAAGAACAACGAGTTCCGAGACGTGCCGGTACATGAACATCTGATCGAACTCGGCTTCATCGACTTCGTGAAGGCCGCACCCAACGGATACCTCTTCTGCAACGTCGCCGATGACGGCACCATCGCGGGGCCCGCAGAAGGCGTCTATAGCCGCATCTGGGAGTTCATCCGCACTGTGCTTACAGACCCCAACGTCCAGCCCACGCATGCTTGGCGCTACACCTTCAAAACGCGCGGGCTGGAGGCCGACATCGAGCCGCTCGTGCTGGATGCGATCTGTGGGCACGCGCCGCGCACAAAGGGCGCCGACTACACGAAAGTCACCCTTAAGAAGCGGATTGCGGCGATGAACAGATTTCCACGGTATGACATGCGGCCCGATCTGGTCGCGCACATGCCCGGTGGAAGGCGACCCAAGCGCGGTCGCAACATCCCCTTGGCGCAAGCAGCGGAGTAAGCTCGCTCAGTGAAGCCGCAATCTCAGCTGATCGAGCTTCTCCTGAACTTCGAGCAGAACTGCGGCCACACGCACATCGCCAGTGCTGGATGATCGCAGTTCAAGGAGTTCAATAAGCTCTCTCAGCATCTCGATCGCCTTGCCGATGCCGTTCTCCGGCTGAGCAAGGGCTTTGTCGGCCAAGCGCAGGCACAACTCGGAAAGAGCTAGATCGTCGTCGTTGTCCCCGTGCGCTCCCAATGGAGCACCTTACGGCCCTGAAGGGTCATCTTTCCCATCGCCCGAGGTGAGCTGGGCTAATCTCGCCGCGTACTCGATCACGGCGTTACGGTCGCTCTTGCGGGGTATACTTTCAAACACCTTCATCAGGCGCAGGCCCTCTTCTGGCGTGACGGGTTCGTGGGCTCGTGCACTGGTGGGGAGGGGTTTATTGTTGGTCATTCGGGCCCTTGCTTGCTGCCGCTTTGGTTCTTCTTTTTTTCTGGCTTCACAAACCGGACACCCAGTTGGTCACCATTAACGCGAACGAGGGCGCACCGCCGATGGACCAGCCCTGTGGGCGTCAGTAGCAAGAAGAACTCATTCAAGTTCAAACCTGCAAAGCCCCCGACGATCGTCAAACGCGCTCCCGTGTCAGACACGTCCTCAACGAAACACTCGCGCCGCCATGTACCGTCAATTGCCATGACGTGACCCGGCACGCGCCGCTGGAAGGTGATGCGACTGCTCTTTCTAGCGCCCCACGTCATCGGCTTGTTTCTTTTGAAACGGCCCGCTGCCCACGAACCGTCTGTTATCCGACAAGAAACATACACTTCGGGCACCCAAGAGCTTCACAACAATCGCGCATGCCGCTTGGACATTCGAGCATGGAATAACGAGATGTTTGCCGGTTTCGCGATTGTTAGTGAGAGACCAAGCTGCAAGCATCGTCATCCCGCCGGTACAAGAGTGCGGAATTGAAGTGATTGGCGGTCGCAGAGAGCTGCGCACGTCCACAACCGTCCACACTCCCCTACCATGCGAGCAGCTCGTTACATGCGAAGCACAGAACCCGCTCGTCGCATGGATGTGTTTTGCGCAGTCACGCGCGAGGGCTAAGCTCGATTGCGTTCGGCGTTCGGGAGAACGGCAGTTCAGGTTTGCGAATGGACCACAGCGAGCGAGCGCTTCACTTCCTGAAAAAGGCGGACGAGGCGCTGCTGATCTCGCAACGCTCAACCACCCTAGAGGCGAAGGTCGCTTTCGAGGACCTTGCGGTGCTCTACGAGATGCTGGCAGAGGAAGAGGAACAGCTCGCCGCGAGGGAAGCGAGTACGGCACAGGCCTACGAGGCGGCGGAAGGCGACCCAAGCGCGGTCGCAACATCCCCGTTAGTGGAAGCGGCGGAGTAAGAACTCGCGGCGTTCGCCCAGCCTTAAGCCAGTGCGATAGTCTTCGGCAGCTTGGCCATTGGTCGAACCTGCTGAGCGTCAACAAGCAGACACAGCAACAATCTCTGGAATGGGAACTCCTTCCGCTCTAACATGCGGTTAGCATCACCGTTCGCGCCTACGGGTACGAGCTTGCGAGCAGGGACCCTCACTGATGGAAGCACAGTTCAAGGACGACATCGCCGCCATCGGCCGTATCGACGCTGTCCCCCCGCATTCTGGAAATCGCATGCCGCATCACCGGCATGGGATTTGCGGCGATTGCCCGCGTGACGGAAGACCGCTGGATTTGTTGCGCTTCGCGCGATCAGATCAACTTCGGGCTTGGAGCCGGGGGTGAGCTGAAGATCGAGACCACGATCTGCAACGAGATACGCCAAAGCGGCGAAGGCGTGATCATCGACCACGTCAGCAACGATGCCGTCTACTGCGGGCACCCGACACCGGCCATGTACGGCTTCCAGAGCTACATCTCGCTTCCGATCCGCCGAAGCGACGGGAGCATGTTCGGCACCTTTTGCGCGATCGACCCAGAGCCCAAGCGGGTCAACACGCCTGAAGTAGTCGGCACATTCACCCTGTTCGCGGAGCTTATCGCCTCGCAACTCGACACGATGCAGCGAGCCGACGAAGCCGAACTCAAGCTGCTCAACGAACGCCGGACGGCGGAGCTACGCGAACAGTTCCTCGCAGTGCTCAGCCACGATCTGCGCAATCCCCTCGCAGCCATGAGTTCGGGCGTTCGGCTGCTTGAAAAAGGCGCTGAGCCGGGAAGCGAGCGGTATGAGATTTTGCAGCTCATGGGCAACGCCGCCCAGCGAATGACCTCACTGATCAACGACCTCATGGACCTCGCGCGAACCCGCTTGGGCGGCCTCGGGCTCCCAACAAGCCCATCCACCGTGCAGCTCGCACCCGTGCTGGAGCAGGTTGTCAACGAGTTGCGAGCAAGCCATCCGAGCAGGGTCGTCGAGCTTGACCTTCGCATTCCTCGGGAAGTCCACTGCGACGCGGCGCGGATCGGCCAGTTGTTCTCGAACCTGCTTGGTAACGCCGTCGCTCACGGCTCGAAAGATCATCCGGTCAGGGTCACTGCAGGGATCAACGGACTTGCGTTGGAGCTGAGCGTATCGAACGCGAATGCCGGCGAGCCCATCCCCGACCATGTCATGGCAAGATTGTTCGAGCCGTTCGCGCGGGGTCCCCAGCGTCATTCCGAGGGGTTAGGCCTTGGGCTCTACATCGCGTCGGAGATCGCGAAGGCGCATGGAGGCACCCTGCAGGCGTCCTCGACGGCCCTTGAGACGCGCTTCACGTTCCCGCATGCCGATCGAGAATGGGAGCGAGTTCGCCCCCGAGTTGCCTGCTGCCTCTTCCATCCTCTGACAAGGTCGCATGCCCATGACGTTCGAACCGTTCAGTCTTCCAGACACCTCGTTGCGGGAAGCTGTCGCTTCGCTCTGCTGTCACGTTGAGGGATTGGCACCCGGTTCTCGAACGGGAGTGTGTATCGCCAGCGCCGACACCAGCAAGCTGAGCTGGGCGATCTTCCCGAACCTGCCGGCGTCATTTCAGGCGGCGATTGCCGACATCCCGATGCCGCCTCCCTTCTTCGGAAGTTGCACGGCGGCGATGTACGAGCGCCAAGTCGTCACGACGAACGACATAGTCACCGAGACCCGGTTTGATGAGCGGTTCGTCAGGCACTGCGTGGAGCACTCCATTCTCTCCCTCCAGTCGCGCCCAGTGTTCGGACGCGATGGGCAACCCCTCGGCACCTTCGTGATGGGGTTCAGCGGACCCCGCGAACCGGGTGATTTTGACCTGGCTCTTCTGGAGTTCGCAGCGGATGCCAACGGCGCTGCTGCAGCGGGAGCGCGATGGGTCCGTGGAGTAGCGCCGCTAGGGTCCCTGAACCGTCGCTTGCGGTGGGCGCGAGGAATTGGTGATCTTGGACTTTGAAGGCGAGCAAGGTGAGCAGTGGAAGCGCCAGCCTTCCGACTTCATGGGCCGATTGCAGGCGGGGCATTCCATGATGCCCGCCTAACGTAGATGTGCGACCGCTGTTTCACAAACGCCGCCAGCGATCCCTGCTACTACATCTGGTATAGGTTGCTGTAGACGAAGAACTCAGAACGCTCCACCACTACCACTGTTGCTCGTGATCTGGACTTCGACACGCCCGCGACGTTGCCGATTGGGTTGTGATCGAGCTAATACAACCGCCCCTCAGAGCCCTGTTGGCTGCACGCTCGTGCGCCGTTCGGGACGGTGGTTTTGGCGGGCCTCCGCATCCCCGAACATGGAGAGAACAGCAACGTGAACATCACATCCGCGAGCCTGCCGAGGTTGGCTCATGACTGACGATCGCCGCGACAACGATGCCGGACCCGACGAGGATACAACGAAGCCAGCCGGGGCCTCGAAGGAACGTCAAGCGGCGCTGGGCGAGCGACCGAAGAAGCGCATGCCCTCTCCGGGAGAGGTGCGTGCCGCATTCCGCCAGCCCCGCATGGTGACCATCCGCAAACCGAGATCGAAGCGAGACGGCAACGGCTGACCGTCCTCCACGACGCTACGACCTCTCCAGTGGTCAAGGTGGTCGCTCAGGATGCAGTGTTTTGACAGCCGAGCTACCCCAGTAGTCAGGGCCTGCCGACGCACCCTGCGGGACCACCTGAATGGGCACAATAGGTTGCCGTTCCGATCAAACCCAACGCCTCCTCGCGAGTGCGGTGCTCGTTCGATCCCCGTCCGTCTCATCTGCCGCGCCCGGAATTAGGTTGTCCCCTTCTCCTCAATCACCACGGCTCGGTGCAGACCGAGAACCCCGAGGCCCCTCCGCATTCCGCATGATCAGCAACATCACAGCAGGCCGCACCAAGCGAACTCGCAAGGCCCCACCAGAACGCCACCGCTGGACCGATGAATGGCTCATCGCCAAGGGACAGCCGCTCCTAACGCTGGTGGATGAAGTTCTCGCGCTCATCGCGTCACGCGAACAACGGCGAAGGGCACGACGGGCCACCGATGCCGTCAACCATCGCGCCCTCGTCAATGTCATTGTGAGCAACCTCGCTTACGCGGTGCTCATGCCGCCTCCGACCGGCAAGCTGGCGATCTCCACCCGCAACACGACGGCACTGACGAGATACGAAAACCGGGCTCTGGGCAGCAAGCCGTTGCGAGCCTTGTTCGAGGCTCTTGAAGACCTCGGCCTGATGTCGCGCCACTACTCCATCAGGCGCGGCGAGGCGTCTTCGATCTGGCCCCTGAAGCGGTTCGCGGATGAAGTCCAGCGGCTCGGCGTGACACTCGGCGACTTCGGCAGAGACCCGAACGAGGAGGTCATCTTGTTGGCGCGAAGCAAGCCGCGACCGGATGGCGCAACGAAGCGCCGCGCGAGGATCGACTACACCGACACGGCGACAACAGTGCGGTATCGGGCTCAGGTCCGCAACCTGAACGCCTTCCTCGCCTCGGCAGACATCACCTTCGATGACGATGGAGCCGAGCCCCAGGTCGATTGTCAGCAGCGCGGGCTGCGCCGCCACTTCACGGTCCTTGAGGATCAGCCGGAACGGTTCGACCAGAATGGGCGGCTGTTCGGCGGGTTCTGGATGAACATCAAGTCCCACCGCCGCGCCCGTATCCGCATCAACAAGGAGCCTGTGACCGAACTCGACTACAGCTCCATGTTCACTCGACTGGCCTATGCCGAGCTGGGAGCGAGGCCACCCAAGGGAGACCTGTACGCCATCGAGGGCGCATCAGAGCACCGAAGCGGCATTAAGATGGCCATGAACGTCTTCCTGTTCGACACCAACCCGAGGCGGCCGAAGTGGCCATCCGAGATGGGCCTTGGCGTTGCCACCGATTTTGAAGCCCTCAACGGGAGCGTTCCCGAAGCCGCAGCGTACGAAGCTCTGCTGCCGAAGGGCTGGACCGTTTCAGTGACGCGGAAGGCCATCCTCAAGAAGCACCCTGCGCTGAAGCCTGCATGGGGTCACGGGCTTGGACATCGCCTCATGTTCGAGGAGAGCCGCCTAATGCTTGCGGTCTTGGAACACCTGCGGTCCCAAGGCATCTCTGCGCTTCCTTTGCACGATGCAATCATCGTACCTCGATCAAGCACCGAGGTTGCTCGTAGGGCTATGGAGCAACTGGGGAAGCAGCTCACTGGGGTTGACCTACCAGTGTCTGAGAAGACGGGTCCACCACGCTAGGGCCCCTCAAATCGCAGGTTCCCTCCAAATACGGGCCTCTCAGGGTTACCTCTCCGCGTTGAGCACTCTCGATCTATCATGAGTAAAGCTCCTCTAACTCACTCTCCCTCCCCTTCCCCCACTTATGAGGCCCATAAGGCTCGGGGCTTTGGCCCCTTGTGACACCAGCTCGTAGTAAGCCCGGCTGCCTCTTTCTGAGGAGGCCCGGACGACCTTGCCCTCCGCCACCAACGCCTTGAGCGCGTGTCGGAGCACATAATGCTCCGATGCCCGAGGGTTGAGGTCGCCGATCCAGATGGGCCGATCGAGGCGGTGCATCGTCGCGAGCACAGCTTTCTTCCGCTCTTCGAGCTTAGCGCCATTCATAGGCATTGGGCGTCACCACAACAGTCACTTCCGTGTCCGGCATCAATCGGTTCCCGACATTTCAGTTCCAACTTGTGAAGCGGTGCCCTCGACTGGGGAACGAGCGCGCTTCCCCCGTGGCCCCCTTCGATCCTTGGGCTGTCGTCTCGGTCCCGCTGCTTCTCCCTTGATGCAGCACTCCTGCACCGCCCGCAGCCTCAACAACTCAACCCAACAACCGGCGCACCGCAACGATCTCGCTGCGGTAGTTCAACATCAGAAAGAGCCTTGATCACAATCCACGTTACTCCTCTCTCGGGTGGCTACTATGCCGCCTGTGTTGACGACCGCATCCTCACCAAGCAGACCCTCACACCACTTCTGACTTCCGCCCGCGTCCTCCTCGCAGAGGGCTTCGACCCGGCAAGCCCGATCGAGATGAAGCGCAAGGGCAGCGACATCGTCGCGCTTCGATCCACAATCGGTAGTGCAGCCAAGCTCACCGTGCGGGAGACCGCGAGGGCAGGGCCGATGTTCGTCCGGCATGCCCCGCCAGCACTCAAGGTGGTCGCCCAGGATCAAGTGAACCGCGACCCCCGCCCGGAACTGGCTCCAGCCTGATCGCGCGATCTGCGGCCCACCCCCTCGGCACGCAGGTGGGTCGCTGAGCCCTTCCCGGGACCCTGACCGCCGCGCCCTCTCTGAGATGCCTCCGCCGCTACTCAAGGGGGTGCCTCCAGATCGCGCCGATGCGGGACCCGGCAGCAGGGACGCCCAGCGGTGTTCGCGCGAGGATCGAGCCACCCCTTCCAGTAGGGGACCTCGGCAGCCTGTCCGTTAGGGCATGGCCAAGCGGATACGGCGAAACGCGATGAAATCGCGTCCGTTAGGGTTGACTTTGGTTCTACGGACGAATAATCAACGGACATTACCTTTACGGACAAGGAGGCGACCGTTGGCTACCATCCTCTACGCGCGAGTTTCGACCACCGACCAGACGACGGAACACCAGCTCACTCAGGCGAAGGCTGCAGGCTTCCACATCGACCATGTCGTTACCGACCACGGCATCTCCGGGGTCAGCACCCGCCTTGCCGAGCGGCCCGAAGGCAGGCGGCTGTTCGACATGCTGCGAACCGGGGACACCCTCGTTGTTCGCTGGATTGACCGCCTCGGGCGCAATTACAGCGACGTATGCGAGGCCATCAGGGAGTTCATGCGGCGTGGCGTCGTGATCCGCACGGTGATCAACGGGCTCACCTTCGATGGCGCAACGAAAGACCCCATGCAGATGGCCGTGAGAGACGCGCTGATTGCGTTCATGGCCGCGACCGCAGAGGCAAACGCAGAAGCGATCAAGGAGGCGCAGCGGGCCGGCATCGCGTTGGCGAAGGACCGGGAAGGAGATACCAAGTACAGAGGCCGCAAGCCGAGCTACAGCCGCGGTCAGCTCGCCACAGTGCGCAACATGGAGGAGCAATCGGCTGGCGTTGGCGAGATCGCCAAGGCAACGGGGCTGAGCCGTCAGGCGATCTACCGCATCAAGGCTGATCCAGCAGCGGCGGAAGCGGCGCTGCAGAGCTGGACCGCATAGCTTCCACTGTGTTCGATCCCGCCCCTCCCTAGCTCTAACAAGGATTGAGAGCGAGCTTCCCCCGTGGCCGGTCGCCGCCCTAGAGGGAGCCTCGCCATGGCGTGATGATAGAGGTCACGCCGCACCTGCGGTCATGAACGCAACAATTGAGCCGCGCCGTGGAGTGGAAGCGGAGAGCATGGTCGGCGGCTGCCACCTCAGAGGTCGCGCAGGTGTTGAAAGCCCAGCATGTGAAGCCCGGCCGACAACGCTGCAGCCAACACCGCGAAGGCGATGGCCGTCCACATACCCGCTTCCTGCCACGTTGCGAGCCAGAAGAAGGCGACACCCCAAGCGATACCGATCGCTCCAGCGAAGAGATTGGCTGTCTTCTCAGAGGACGCCATTGCGAGGAATGCGACCATCACTCCGATCAAAGTGAAAATGCCGACGGCCCAGGACCGTTGGTTCACACCGGCAATAAGAGCGATCACTGCGGCTTCTAAAGTGATGATTGTCAAGCCATCATCACCTGCTTTGGCTTGCTGGATGCCGGACCGAACTTCGTCTGACGAAGTGCGAGGACCTTCCTTGGTGGGCACCACAACGGCGTCAGTAAGACCGACGGGCTTCCATTCGGGGCCGAACTCAGGCTTCCAAACCAGTGTCTCTCTTGAGATCACCTCGCGCACGAGCAACTCGCGGATGGCATCAACTGTTACGGGCCCCAACCGCTTGCCTTCGCTTTCGTAGAACCACTCGTATTGGCCGGACAACGTCACCCTCATAACCTCGCTAGCAGCGCACGTTCGCAATCCTCCGTAGCGGCTTGGTTTTTCGCAAGCAATCGCAAGGTGCGCTTCTCAACAGCGTCGTATGAGTTCCCCTCTGCAGGCGAGAGCCTTCCTGTCGCCGCGCCTCAAGGCCCCAGCCCGGAGCGATCCTGCCGCGGCGTAGTGCTTGAACGCACGCCCTGCGGCCCGCGATGTTCAATTCCATGTCAGCGTATCAGTGTTTTTGCGGTTGGACGCAGAGAGGCTTCACGACTGTTCCTTGAGCTGATACACAGCGTGAGCTTGGCGTCGCGAAAAGCCTAGGTTTATCAGAGGCGACTGGCCTGCATGCGACAGTTCAATCCTGTCTGGCAGCACCAGTTCTTCCCAAACATCCCGCGAACGGCCGTCACACCACCTCGGTCGCCGGCTGCAGGTCGACGCCGAAAGTCTCCAGGAATTTTGACGTCATGATGTAGAAGCCGACCGACAGCTGCAGCTCGATCAGGGCTGCGGGCGACAGCTTCGATGCGATGGCGTTGAAGGTGGCGTCGGTGGGCTTGTGCATGCCGACGATCTCGTCGGTGAAGGCGAGTGCGGCGCGCTGCACGTCGTTGAAGCAGGTCGCGTCCTTCCAGTTGGTGAGCGCTTCGTTCTGCTCGTCGGTGACGCCGACGCCCTTGCCGATGCGCTTGTGGGCCACGACCTCGTACGGCGCCTCGCACAGGATGCCGGTGCGCGTGATCGCGAGCTCGCGCACGATCGGGTCGAGTTCGCCCTTGAAGCGGATCGCGTTGCCGAGCCGACAGTACTGCTCAAAATAGCTCGGCGAATGCGACATCATGCGGAAGATGTTCGCGTTGCGGTTCTTGCCGAGGATTTCGCGGGTGCGCTCGCTTGCCTTTGCCGGATCGGCATATTCGATGCGGGCCATGAACGGTATCTCTCCCTGACGCGGTGTCGTTTCGCTGTGGTCAGGGCCGTTCTAGCTGATGAACGCCGCGGCGCAAGTATGCTTCGCGCATGGACTTAGGAGAGGTGAGGATCAGTCGCCGCCGCCGTCGCCGCCATCCGACGCGCCATCGGCATCGCCGGTGCGGTCGTAATTGAACACGCCCCAGAGGGCGAAGCAGAGGGCGATCGCAACGGCCAGCGCCTTCAACGGGTCGCGCACGACCCAGTCGACGACGGATGGCGGAAAGAGGTCAGGCAGTGGAGGTCTCCCGATCCTGCTCCTCGGCAACCTCGACGAAGCCGAGCAGCTGCAGCAGATCAAAATCGGTCGTCATCGAGATCGCGACGCAGGTGAGGCCGACCAGGCCAAGCGCCCGGAACGGGTCCTGCCGGAAGAACTCGACAACGAGGTATGGGATACCGGGGTCGTGCATGCGGCCACCATGGCGACCGCAGCGCAAAAACCCCTCAAGCATTTCATTCAAATTTTAGACGTTGGCGCCGTTTGCGCCCCTGAAGCGCTGTCCGTGCCGGAATGGTTAAGGGTTTGCGGAGACAGCGAGCGCGCGGCCGGCCTCGGTCAGCCGCCATTCATGGGTGATCGGCCCCAGGTTGTCGCGGCTCTGTCCGTGGGCTGCGAGCACATCGTCTGGAACCGTCACCGGCACGGCCGTGATCAGACCGCGCTGAAACAGCTCGGCGCATTCGGCCGGCGTGCACGCGAACTCGGCGAAGCCCCAGCTATCGTCATTCCAGCCCGGCGCCGCCGCGAAGATGCGGTTGCTCAACAGTGCACGCAGCAGATCCAGTCCGGCCACCCGTCGCCCCTTCTGATGAAGGCCACGAATAATCGCACGGGACCAAGACAGCAATCGGGCGCCGGCATAGCCGACGCCCGAGGCGTTACGCTCGCTTGTTTGGGCATGATCTTATCCGAAAACCGGTACCCACTTTTCGGGATCATGCCGCGAAAGCTACGCGGCTTTCCACTGTGCCTTGGCGTCGTTCGCCGCCTTGTTCAGGTGGACCTTCTGATCGACATGATCCACCCAGTTCAGCGGAATGAGATGATGCTTGCCGTCCGGCGCATCATGCTTGGTGAGCTTGATCTCGTTCGCGCCTTCCATGTGGTCAACGGTGCCGATCTTCGCGCCGTCGGACGCGATCACGTCCATATGTTCCTTGATCTGGGAGGGTTGCACTGCTTGCGCCATGACATGCTCCTTGCTTTCGCGGATTTGCGAAGGAGCAACGCGGCGAAAACCAAATCGTTCAGTGGAACCGGCGCGTGCGGAACTACCGCATCACGGCGACGGATTGCGACGGCGGGCGCCACAACGCGAACGCCACTTGCACGATGCCTGCGGTCAGTCCGAGCGAGACGCCGATCTGCCAGGCGAGCGTGTAGGAGCCGAGTGCATCGTAGAGCAGCCCGCCGCCGAGCGCGCCGAGACAGCTGCCGAGCTGATGGCTGACGAAGGCGATGCCCTGGATCATCGGCTGCCAGCGCAGGCCGAACATCTCCGCGATCGCGCCTGCCGTGAGCGGACTGACGCCGAGCCACAGGAAACCCATGATGGCGGCGAACAGCAGCGTCGTGGTCGGTGTCGGCGGCGCGACGAAATAGAACGACAGCACGATCGAGCGGGTGATGTAGAGCCCGCCCAGCAGCGCCAGCTTGTTCCAGCGCTGTCCGGCCCAGCCGAAGAACAGACTGCCCAGGATATTGAAGGCACCGATAGTGCCGAGCGCCTGGGCGCTCAGCATCGGATCCATGCCGCACAGCGACAGATACGACGGCAGATGCGTGGTGAGGAACACGAGCTGCATGCCGCAGACGAAATAGGCGCAGGTCATCACCACGAACGGCGCATGATGAAATGCCGAACGCAGCGCCTGGCGGACCGTGGCGTTGCCGATCTCGTGGCTTCCGGCCGCCGGCAGCGGAATCTTGTCGACTTTGCTGGCGAACCACGCGGCAGGAATCATGCCGAGCGCGAGAATGACGAAGCCGAAGGCGCCGACGCGCCAGCCGAACGCCTCCGACAGCCCCTGCCCGATTGGTGCTGCGATCATCGCGCCGAGCGAGCCGACGGCCGTGACCATGCCGAGCACGATGCTGCGCACATGCGCCGGCACCGCGCGCGAAGCGACCGAGTTCGCCAGCGCCGACGCAGTGCATGACATCGCGAAGCCAAGACATAGTCCGGCACCGATGATCACCGACACGAGGCCTTGCGCCGTCGCGAGCAGCACAAGGCCGGTGATATAGAGCACGGCGCCGCCGAGCATCAGCGGGCGGTAGCCATGCTTCACCACCATGGCGCCGGCCACCGCCTGCAGCAAACCCCAGGCAAGATTCTGGATCGCGATCGCCAGCGTGAAGTCCGACATGGAGATGGCGAGATCGCGGGTGAGCTGCGGCGCCAACAGGCCGAGGCTTTGCCGCAGGCCGAGGCTCAGCGAGAGCATCAGCGCCGCACCGAGCAGGATCGGATAGACCGGCCGAAGCGCGCGCAGGTCTGCCATGGCCGGTTTCCTCAAGTGTCTTTGGGCATGATCCGGTCCGGACCACGCCCTGTTCTTTGTTTTGCCGACGCCAACATGGCGCACGCGCTAACGCGCTTGCTTACACTGACCTGTGTATTAGAGTGAATCGCCGGTTCCGCTGTCAAGCGCATTACACAGGTCTGTTTACATGGCAGCTATCGCGAAACGCGCGCACAAGCAGCCGCCGCAGAAGCAGCTCACGAAGCAGCCGATGAAAGAGCGGATTCTCGACACCGCCGAGCGACTGTTCTATCGCCACGGCATTCGCGCGACCGGCGTCGACACCATCGCCGCCGAAGTCGGCATCTCCAAGCGCACGCTCTACAATCACTTTCCGTCCAAGGATGCGCTGATCGCGGCCTACCTGAAGCGCGGCTTTTACGTCCAGCATCCTTCCGAGCGTCCGCCGGCCGAACAGATCCTCAGGACCTTCGACCGACTCGAGAAGGGATTTGCCGCCAAGGATTTCCGCGGCTGCCGCTTCGTCAACGCCGTCGCCGAGCTCGGCGAGGACGACCGCGCAGCGCGAAAGATCGCCGTCGACTTCAAGGAAAACCGCCGCCTGTGGTTTCGCGAGCGGCTTATCGCGAGCGGCGTCAGGGATGCAGAGCAACTCGCAACGCAGCTGGCGCTTCTGGTCGACGGTGCAATCGCGATGGCGATGGTGCGCGGCGATCCGTCAATGGCGCGGGCCGCGGCAGGTGCCGCACGGGTGCTGCTCGCAAGCGCTGGAATAGATATCAGCGACTCTCAGAAGACGATTCGGGCGGCAGGGGCGTGAACACCTCCTGCTCGCAGCCTTCGACAATCGCCGACAGCCGCCACTCGGATATCTTGCGGTTCTTGAAATAGAACGTGTAGTGCTGGCGCTTGCTCGCATCGTCGTTGCGCACGCACATCGCCCACTCGGCGAGATAGCCGCCGCGCGCCCGGTGCACGCTCGACATCTCCGGATTGCCCGACAGCTTGAGCTCGCCGTACGCTTTGCGGATCGCCTTGTAGGCTTCGCGCATGTCGCCCTGATCCGGCAGCGGATCGGCCACGGGCTCGCCGATGCCCGAAAACGAACAGGCGGAGGTGAGCAAGGCAACGAGCAGGACGGGGAGCAGGCGACGACGCATATGGACCGGTGATGAAAGCGAAGCGAGGCTAACCACCACGCTTGCGCGTTAATTCCAATTCACTTTGAAATGAACGCCCGGCCTCTGGACTTTAACTTCTTACCCCATTGCTGACGCATTGGAATCTGCTGCCGGACGACCACCGCACTTTCGCCGGAACTTTCCGGAAGAAGCGCGGCGGTCGACCGTTAGTGTAATCGCTTGACGTTACCGTTTGGCAAAGCGGCGATGCCTGTGGCTCTTGCCACCGCCATGTGTGAACCGCAGCCCGGCCTCGCGACCGTTCGCAGCCAGCGAAATATGAACGTGCTGGACGCGGCCGTAGTCGGTCGAGTAACCGCCCGACCAGTCGCGCAGCTGCGCATAGATGCAGGACGGATTGCCGCGCATGTCCACGGCCTCGCCGGTGGCGTGCAGGCTCATGCGGCCGCTGCCGCGAATGCGGGTGTGCCGGACCCCCGAGATGACATGCGCGCCAGGACAGGCCGCCTGGATCTGCGCGACCTTGGCCGCCAGTGCCGGCACGATACCGGAGATCGAGGTGCTTGATCTCGGCGCTGCACTTTCACGCTCGACCGGCGCGGTCGGGGACGCATAGGCAAAAGACTCACGCATCTTCTCGCGATGCGCGCGACGCTCTTCCCTGTCATTGCGCGAAGGCGCGACGCTGGTGCCGGCGGGCACATCGCAGGCCATGGAGACGTTGCATTCGGGAGCCAACACCGGTGCGCGCGGTCGAGCCTGCGCTGTAGCGAGAGAGAGGGTGGGAAGAACAACTGAGGCAAGCACGCATACTCGAACAAACCGCATTCCGAACTCCAATGTGTGATGATGTGTCCGGCGCCTCACGGGGCGCATCACGACCGGACGCGGTTCAACATCGGATCTGAACCATTTCGCGGCTCAATTGCGGCGCATGGGCCCATGCAGCCGCATATGTGGCGTGCCTAAGACGTTAACGCGCGTTTACCTTTGCGATGAACGTGCGCGCGCCTGCTGCCAGGCAAGAACCGTACGCTGGATGCCGGTGTTCGCACGACACTCGTGCCTACGGATCGCCCAAATCGTTCAAACTTTCCAAATTTTGTTAACCGGGTATCGCGATACTCCGCAGACGCAGAAACGATGACAGAAGTCTCGGGGGAATCATGGCTCTGCCGTTCAAGCTCGGCCGTCTCGGCCGTTCGAAAAAAGCCAGCGATGAGACGGCCAGGAAGGCGCGCCTCGGTCTGCGCGGCAGCCTGTTCCTGGCCTTCACAGCGATTGCCACGACCTCGGTCGTGATCGCCGCCGGTGCGAGCCTGCTGCTCGGCCAGCTCAGCAACATGAACAAGGCGCTCACCGAGCAGGACGTGCCGCGGCTGACCACCGCGATGCAGCTGTCGGAGCTGAGCGAGAGCCTCGCAGCCAACGGTCCGTCGCTGCTGAACGCGCCAACCGAGCAGACCCGCCAGCAGCAGCTCAAGTCTCTCAAGGAGACCCAGGCCTCGGCGCTCTCGCGGCTCAACGACCTCCGGGCGCTCGGCACCGATCCGAAGATCGTCGTGGCGCTGGAAGAGAACCTGAAGAACATCGCCGGCATGACCGACAACCTCGACAGCGCGGCGAAGCAGCGGCTGGAGACGTTTGCCAAGCGCGAGAAGCAGCTCGACGCGGTCGGCGGCGCGCACAAGGCCTTCCTCGGTGTCATCGAGGCGGCAATCACCGAGGCGCGCTCCGACCTCAATTCGGCGGTGATGACGCAAGGCGCGCTGAAGGAAGCGCTTGCCGCCGTGCGGATGGCCGACGCGCTGGCCAACCTGATGGCCGACTCCAACCTGATCGCCGGCGCCTTGAACGCGGCCGCGGCCGCGACCCGCGGGAAGACGATCGACGAGGCTGAAAAGACCTTCAAGGCGACCAAGAAACGCATGCTCGACAATGTCGAAACGGTGCGCGAGCTGTTCGCCGCCCCGCTGATCAAGGACGGCACGGCCAAGCTGATCGCATTCGGTGAAGGCCGCGACGGCATCTTCGACCTGCGCCGCAAGGAGCTGCAGATCGTCGACGCCGGCCAGAGCATCCTCGACGACACGCACCGCTTCAACTCGTTTCTCGCCATGGGCGTGAAGGATCTCGTCGGCAGCGTGCAGACCACGACGGCGCTGACGTCGGAGAAGGCGTTGAGCCTGACATCGTTCGCGATCCTGGTGATGATTGCGATGGGGGCTGCGGCGTTCATCGGCTCGCTGCTGTTCGTGTGGCTGTATGTCGGCCGCAACATCCTGCGCCGCATCGGCAACCTGCAAGGCGTGATGCAGCGCCTCGCCCAGGGCGACCTCCAAGCCGAGGTGATGGCCAGCAAGACCCGCGACGAGGTCGCCGAGATGGCGAAGTCGCTGGAGGTGTTCCGCGAGAGCATGATCCAGTCGAAGGCGCTCGCCGCCGAGCAGGACAAGGACCGCGCCGGCAAGGCCGAGCGCACCTCACGCATGGAGGCGCGCATCGGCAACTTCGAGGAGACGGTGCGTTCCGCGCTCGACACGCTGATGGCCTCGGCCAATGCGATGCAGACCACCGCCGAGGCGATGGCGAACAGCGCCGACCGCTCCAGCGCGCTGGCCAGCGCCGTCGCTGCGGCCGCCGAAGAGACCTCGGTCAACGTGCAGACGGTGTCGTCGGGCACCGAGGAACTGTCGTCCTCGATCGCCGAGATCAGCCGGCAGGTGTCGTCCTCGACGCAAGTCGCCACCAAGGCGGTGTCGGAGGCGAGTGCCACCGACTCGACCATGCAGGGCCTGGCCGACTCGGCGGCCCGCATCTCCACGGTGGTGGACCTGATCCAGACCATCGCCTCGCAGACCAACCTGTTGGCGCTGAACGCGACCATCGAAGCGGCCCGTGCCGGCGAATCCGGCCGCGGCTTTGCGGTGGTTGCTTCCGAGGTGAAGAGCCTCGCCGATCAGACGGCGAAGGCCACCGACGAGATCCGCGCACAGATCGCCTCGATGCAGGACGTGACGACCAATGCGGTCGGCGCGATCCGCCACATCGGCCAGACCATTGCCGAGATCAACGAGGTGACCACGGCGATTGCGGCGGCGGTGGAGGAACAGGGTGCGGCGACGCGCGAGATCGCCCGCAACATCCAGCATGCGGCGTCCGGCACCAGCGAGGTGTCGTCGAACATCATCGGCGTCAGCCAGGCCTCGTCCGAGGCCGGCACCTCGGCCGCCGACGTGCTCACCGCCTCCTCCGGGTTGCGCAAGGAAGCCGAGACGCTCCGCCAGGAGATCGACACCTTCCTCGCCCAGATGCGCGCGGCTTAGCGGATATTCGCGCATCGCCTTGGCACTGCGCCCCTAAGCGGTATTGCCGGGGAAAGCCCGGCAATGACAGCAAAAGACGCCGTTATTGTATGCTCTTCAACATATGAACTGCCGCATGTAGCCTGCGCATGGGCACACCTGCTTTTTCTGCTGGCGCGGGGGGTGGCGGGCCGCTAAGCCCGTCACTGGCCCTTTGAGGCGCAGCGAGAACAAACCCATGCATGGAGCGGCAACAGATCCGCTGGTCTATCCCCACCCGGTTACGCCGAAGCCCGGCGAACTGACCGAGGTCGCGCCCGGCATTCTGTGGCTGCGGCTGGCGCTGCCGTTCCAGCTCAATCACGTGAACATCTACCTGATCGAGCATGAGGGCGGCTGGGCGGTGGTCGACACCGGCATCGGCACGGATCAGACCAAGGCAACCTGGGACGACGTGTTCACCGGTCCGCTGAAGGGAGCCAAGATCACGCGCCTGATCGTCACGCATTCGCATCCTGATCACATCGGACTCGCAGGCTGGCTCGCCGAGCGCTTCAAGTGTCCGCTGACGATGACGCAGACCGAATATTTCCACGGCCTGTTCCATCAGACACGCCGCACCGAAATCCAGGTGCAGGACCAGGCTGAGTTCTATCGCATTCACGGCATCGGCGAAGAAGGCATCAACGCGCTGCTCGGCCGCGGCTCGAACTACCTGACGCGCACCACCGGACTACCGCCGTCGTTCTTCCGCGCCAAGGATGGCGACACGCTGTCCGTCGGCACGCGCAGCTTCGAGGTGCTGACCGGCGGCGGGCACGCGCTCGAGCAGATGATGCTGCTGTCGCGCGCCGACAAGCTGTTCCTCTCGGCCGACCAGGTCTTGAGCAAGATCTCGCCGAACGTCAGCGTGTGGGCGATGGAGCCCGATGCAAACTCGCTCGGCCTCTACATCGCTTCGCTGCAGCGCCTGGCCCGCGACATCCCCGACGACGTGCTGGTGCTGCCGGGGCATGGCGTGCCGTTCTTCGGCGTGAAGACCCGCATCCAGCAGTTGCTCGATCATCACGTCGAGCGCTGCGGCATGATCGCCACCGCGGCACGCGAGAAGCCGCTGACCGCCTCCGACATGGTGCCGCTGATTTTCCACCGGCCGCTCGACGCGCACCAGGCAGGCTTCGCCACCGGCGAGGTGATCGCGCACATTAATTACATGCTGTCGCGCGGCGAATTGACCAGGGAAACCCAAAAGGACGGCGTTATGCGCTTCAAGGCCGCGTGACGTCATCCATTTGGACCTCGACAGGCAGACTGGAACCAATCTAAAAAGCACTCGAAACGGCGGCTGGTGATCGCCGGTAGCTAATGCCGGGTTCCGAAAAGATGAATTACGACACCTTCTTCACAAGGGCGCTGGCGCGCCTGCACGACGAGCGGCGGTACCGCGTGTTTGCCGATCTCGAGCGGATCGCGGGACGGTTCCCGCACGCCTTCTGGCATTCGCCGCAAGGCAAGCGCGACGTGGTGATCTGGTGCTCGAACGATTACCTCGGCATGGGCCAGCACCCGAAGGTGGTCGGCGCGATGGTGGAAACCGCCACCCGCATCGGCACCGGCGCGGGCGGCACCCGCAACATCGCCGGCACCAATCATCCGCTGGTGCAGCTCGAGCATGAACTCGCCGACCTGCACGGCAAGGAAGCGTCGCTGCTGTTCACCTCCGGCTATGTGTCGAACCAGACCGGCATCGCCACCATCGCAAAGCTGTTGCCGAACTGTCTGATCCTGTCGGACGCGCTGAACCACAATTCGATGATCGAGGGCATCCGCCAGGCCGGCTGCCAGTACACGGTCTTCCGTCACAACGACGCAGCGCATCTCGAAGAGCTGCTGCGCGCCGAAGACCCGGCGCGGCCGAAGCTGATCGCCTGCGAGAGCCTTTATTCGATGGACGGCGACGTCGCGCCGCTCAGGCAGTTCTGCGATCTGGCCGACCGCTACGGCGCCATGACCTACGTGGACGAAGTGCATGCCGTCGGCATGTACGGACCGCGCGGCGGTGGCATCACCGAACGCGACGGCGTCATGCAGCGGGTCGACGTGATCGAGGGCACGCTCGCCAAGGCGTTCGGCTGTCTCGGCGGCTACATCGCCGGCAAGGCCGACGTGATCGACGCCGTGCGCTCCTACGCCCCGGGCTTCATCTTCACCACCGCCCTGCCGCCGCCGGTGTGTGCCGCGGCGACGGCGGCGATCCGCCATCTGAAATCCTCGAACTGGGAGCGCGAACGACACCAGGACCGCGCCGCGCGGGTCAAGGCGGTGCTGGCCGCCGCCGGCCTGCCGGTGATGTCGAACGAGACGCACATCGTACCGCTGTTCGTCGGCGACCCGGAGCGCTGCAAGCAGGCGAGCGACCTCTTGCTGGAAGAACACGGCATCTACATCCAGCCGATCAACTATCCGACGGTCGCCAAGGGCACCGAGCGGCTGCGGATTACGCCCTCGCCCTATCACGACGACGCCCTGATCGACGGCCTCGCCGAAGCCCTGGTGGACGTCTGGGACCGCCTCGGCCTGCCGCTGAAAGCGAAGCCGCTGGCGGCGGAGTAGGCTTCGGCGCGCTTCGAGCCTAATGCTATAGAATCTCAGTCGAATTCGGCGTCGTCCCCGCGAAAGCGGGGACCCAGTATTCCAGAGCGTCAGCGCCCTGATCGCCAACACTGCGGCGTACTGGATGCCCGCCTTCGCGGGCATGACGGCAGAGGGTGACGTGAGCTAGCCATTAATCCCACGGCTAAAATCCAATCGCCGTCGGGCGCTTCCGGCGCTAACGTCAACCCAACGTCGCCCGAAGGATGCGCCGGGGACCAGAGGAAACGCGGCCGATGCTCGCAAACTGGGTCGTGATCGTTGCCGCCTTCGGCTACATCGGGCTCTTGTTCGCCATCGCGAGCTACGGCGACCGGGTGTCGGGGCAGCCGCGCGGCCGCGCCGGCGTGCTGATTTATCCGCTGTCGCTGGCGATCTACTGCACCTCGTGGACATTCTTCGGCTCGGTCGGCCTCGCCACCAAGACCGGCATCGAGTTCCTCGCGATCTACGCAGGCCCGATCCTGATGGTGGGTTTCGGCACGCCGCTGTTGATGCGGGTGGTGCGCCTCGCCAAGACCCACAACATCACCTCGATCGCCGACTTCATTGCCGCGCGCTACGGCAAGAGCCAGGCGGTGGCGGCGACCGTCGCCATTATCGCGCTGATCGGCTCGATTCCCTACATCGCGTTGCAGCTGAAGGCGGTCGCGTCGTCGCTCGAGACCGTCATGGGCACCGCCGGCGCGGTGCAGCCGGTGATCGGCGACGTGGCGCTGATCGTGACGTTCGCGATGGCGATGTTCGCCGTGCTGTTCGGCACGCGCCATGCCGACGCGACCGAGCACCAGAACGGCCTGATCCTCGCGATCGCGACCGAGTCGATCGTCAAGCTGGTCGCCTTCATCGCCGCGGGCGCGTTCGTCACATTCTGGATGTTCGGCCCGACCGAGCTGCTGAAACAGGCGACCGAAAGCCCGGAGGCGAGGCGCGCGCTGGAGTATGCGCCGTCATGGGGCAACTTCGCCGTCATGACGCTGCTGTCATTCTTCGCAATCGTGCTGCTGCCGCGCCAGTTCCATGTCGGCGTGGTGGAGAGCGCCAGCGACAATGAAGTCCGGCGCGCGCGCTGGCTGTTTCCGATCTACCTGATCGCCATCAACCTGTTCGTGATCCCGATTGCGCTCGCAGGGCTCGTCGTGTTCCCGCAAGGCGGCGTCGACAGCGACATGTTCGTGCTGGCGCTGCCGCTGGCCGGCGGCTCGCCAGTCTTGACGGTGGCGGTGTTCATCGGCGGCCTCTCGGCCGCAACCGCGATGGTGATCGTCGAATGCGTGGCGCTGGCGATCATGGTCTCCAACCACATCGTCATGCCGCTGGTGCTGCAGCGAAGCAGCGCCTCACCTGCGAACACCCAGAACGTCGCAAGCCTGCTGCTGAAGATCCGGCGCGTCGCGATCTTCGGCATCCTGCTGCTGGCGTATTTCTATTATCGCCAGTCCGGCGGCGCGCAGCTCGCCTCGATCGGCCTGCTGTCGTTCGCAGCAGTGGCTCAGTTCGCGCCGGCATTCTTCGTCGGCTTGTTCTGGCGCAGGGGCACAGCACTCGGCGCGCTGGCCGGCATGATCATCGGCTTCCTGGTCTGGGCCTACACGCTGTTCCTGCCGAGCTTTGCCGACGCGGTGCTGATCGGCGCCGATGTGCTGAAAGACGGTCCGTTCGGGATCACGGCGCTCAGGCCGCAGGCGCTGTTTGGGCTGGACCTGCCGCCGCTGATGCACGGCGTGCTGTGGAGCCTGATGCTCAATCTGGCAGCCTATTTCATCGTCTCGTTCGTGCGGCAGCCATCGTCGATCGAGCATCTGCAGACCGACCTGTTCGTGCCGCAACAACTGGCGCCGGCTGCGCCGAACTTCCGCCGCTGGCGCACCACGGTCACGCTCGAAGACCTGATGAGCACAGTCGGGCAGTATCTCGGTCCCGACCGCACCCGCGCATCGTTCGAAGCCTTCGCGACAGCCAACCGCATCACGCTGGAGCGCGGCACGCCGGCGGATTTCCAGCTGCTGCGCCACGCCGAGTATCTGATCGCCTCGGCAATAGGCGTTGCCTCGGCGCGCCTCGTGCTGTCGCTGCTGCTGCGCAAACGCACGGTATCGGGCAAGGCCGCATTAAAACTGCTCGACGATGCGCATGCGGCGCTGCACTACAACCAGGAGATCCTGCAGACCGCGCTCAATCACGTGCGTCAGGGCATCGCCGTCTTCAACCGCGAGCACCAGTTGATCTGCTCGAACCGCCAGTTCGGCGAGATCCTCGACCTGCCGCCACGGATCATGCAGGTCGGCGTCACGCTCGAGGAAATCCTCGAAACCATCAAGCCGAAGGTGCCGCATCCGGCGAGCGACGACGAAAGCTTTGTCGCAATGCGGCTTGCCGCCTACACCACCGAGGGCACGCCGCATCAGGAGCGCTTCGCGGATCGCAACCTCGTCGTCGAGGTGCGCGCCAACCGGATGCCGGACGGCGTCGTCATCACCTTCTCCGACATCACCCAGAGCGTCGAGGCGGCGGAAGCGCTGGAGCGCGCCAACGCGACGCTGGAGCGGCGGGTGCGCGAGCGCACCGAGGAGCTGACACGGCTGAACTCCGAGCTCGCGCGCGCCAAGGGCGAGGCGGACGAAGCCAACCTGTCGAAGACCCGCTTCCTCGCCGCCGCGGGTCACGACCTGCTGCAGCCGCTGAATGCGGCGCGGCTCTACGTCACGAGCCTGGTCGAGCGCCAGATCGGCGGTGAAGACGCGCGCCTTGTCGGCAATATCGACGGCTCGCTCGACCAGATCGAACAGCTGCTCGGCGCCTTGCTCGACATCTCGCGCCTCGATGCCGGCGCCCTGAAACCGTCGCTGACGAGCTTCCGCATCTCCGATCTGCAGCGCACCTTGCAGGTCGAATTTGCACCGATCGCGCGCGCAAAAGGCCTCGAGCTGACCTTCGTGCTGTCGTCGCAGCCGATCCAGTCGGACAAGACGATGCTGCTGCGGCTACTGCAGAACCTGGTGTCCAACGCGATCAAATACACGCCGCAGGGCAAGGTGCTGATCGGCTGCCGCCGCCACGGCCGCTCGCTGCAGATCGACATCTACGACACCGGCATCGGTATCCCGGTCTCCAAGCGCAAGGAAATCTTCAAGGAGTTTCATCGGCTCGATCAGGGCGCGCGGATCGCGCGCGGCCTCGGCCTCGGCTTGTCGATCGTGCAGCGCATGGCGCGCGTGCTCAATCACGGGCTGACGCTGGATGCGAACAAGGGCGGCGGGTCGCATTTCTCGGTGACGGTGCCGACGACCGAGATCGTCACCCATGCGAGCAGCATCGCCAACGTGATCTCTGCCTCACGCACGCCGCTGCGCGGGGCGCTGATCGTGGTGGTCGAGAACGAGCCCGCGATCCTCGACGGCATGCGCACGCTCGTCACCGGCTGGGGCGCGGATGTGATCGCCGAGCCGGACGCCACCACGGCCGCGCAGGCGATCGAACGCGACGGCCGCACGCCCACCGGCTTCGTCGTCGACTACCACCTCGATCGCGGCCATGGCATCGCCGCGATCGGCGACCTGCGCGAGAAGTATGGCGCCGACATTCCGGCGGTGCTGATCACCGCCGACCGCAGCCCGAAAGTGCGCGAAGCCGCGCGTGCGGCACAGATCAACATGCTGAACAAGCCGGTGAAGCCGGCGTCGCTACGCGCGATCATCGGCCAGTGGTGCAAGCAGCGGCTGGTCGCGGCGGAGTGAGGGCTGTCGTCATCGGAAGCGCGTAGCCCGGCCACGCGCGGCGATGCACTGCCGCGATGGCTGGCTTCGTGTGGTTAGTGATGGCGCGGTGAGGCAGAGATGGACGACCGACGGCAAAAACTCGTTCCGGGCCGGATTGGGGTTGGGCTGTCGCTTGTCTTGTTCGGCGTCCCTGCCCTGCTTCTTTGGCTGGCTACAACTCAGTTGCTGCCCCGCCTCGTGGCACGGGGGTGGGAACCACTTTTGGCGTGGTTCGCGAGTGGCGCGCTTGTCCTGGCACCGCTCCTGGCCGCCGCATTGCTTGGCGCGTGGGTGGCACTGCCAGCGCCGTCGCTTCCGGCGATCTTGAGGCACTTGCGCGTTCGCCATCTCAACGGCGAAGAGTGGCGCCTTGCCGGCCTCGTACTCCTGTTCACCTTCGCAGCTATCGCGGGTTTGCAGCTCTTCAACGCAAGTGTCTGGCCGGGATTGCCGCCTCATCCCTCCTTTATGGCGGTGAGGCCACTACAGCTTGGTCAGTACTACATTCTTGCGCTCTGGCTGCCCTTCTTTGTGCTCAACATTGTCGGCGAGGAGTTCTGGTGGCGCGGGTTCATCCAGCCTCGCCAGGAACCGGTGTTTGGTCGGGGTACCTGGCTCTTCCAGGGACTTCTTCATGGCCTCTTTCACTTCAGTTTCGGCTTTGGCGTTTTGTTTCTCCTGTTGCCGGTCGTGCTCGCCATACCGTGGGCCGTTCAGCGCACGCGGAACACCTCGGTCGGCATCGTCATTCATGCGGGGGTCAACGGTCCGGGGTTCTTGGCTGTGACGCTCGGCTTCATGCCAACCTGATGCCGCACGGCAGCACAGCGTCGGCCCTTTACTTCGCGGGAAGTGATCTGAGGAACCCACTCGCCCAGTGTATGTTACTGCACGCACCGGGAGTGAGTCGCGTGACCAAGCAGGAACAGCAGCAGCCCCGAGAGGCTTCGCCTCAGTCGTGCGCGAACTGCGGCAACACGACTTTCTTCCGCTCCCCGATGATGGACACCAAAGCAAACCGAATGGTGAGCTTCGTTCGCTGCAAGCGATGCGAGAGCGTGCAAGAAACACCGAACGCGAGCGGGTAAGGCCGCGTCAGTTCGCGGCCTCTTCCTTGACAAGCTGCTGCACGTTGCGCCGCGACAACTTGCGCGAGAAGTATGGTGCCGAAGCGGTCGACCCTCCCCTCAAGGCCCTCAAGGGGAGGGTGCAGAGTCCTACTGCGTCGCTGACGGCAGATCATCCCGGCGCCACTGGTGGCCGGCGATTCTTGCGGCGACGATCACCGCTTGCGTGCGACTTTCGACGTTGAGCTTCTGCAGGATCGCGGAGACGTGCGCCTTGATGGTCGCTTCCGACACCTTCAGCTCGTAGGCGATCTGCTTGTTGAGCAGGCCTTCCGACAGCATCATCAGCACGCGCACCTGCTGCGGCGTCAGCGTCACCAGCCGGTCGCGCAGCTTTGCCGTATCGGGGTCGGCCTGGCCGGAGAGATCGACGTCCGCCGGCACCCAGACATCGCCGGCCAGCACGCGGGTAATCGCCTCGCGCAACGTGTCCACACCGAAGCGCTTGGGAATGAATCCCGATGCGCCGAAATCCATCGAACGGCGGATGGTCTCCGCATCGTCGCTGGCCGACACGATCACCACCGGCACGGCCGGATACTGCGAGCGCAGGTAAATGAGTCCGGAAAAGCCGCTGACGCCGGGCATCGACAGGTCGAGCAGCACCAGATCGACGTCGGCATCGATCTCCAGACGTCGTGTCAATTCGTCGAATGATCCGGCCTCGTCGATGGTCGCGGACGCAACCACGTTCGCCACCGTGCCCCGCAACGCGTCCCGAAACAGCGGGTGATCGTCGGCGATGATCAGGCGGGTACGGGTGGTCATATGCTTTGCGGATCTATGAAGCTGCAGCATTTTTTCAGTCGCGCCACTCGAGAACACTAGGCTTTTGATAAGCATGATCTCTTCGGAAAGCCGGTCCCCACTCTCGATCACGTCGAGGGCAGGCTTTTCCGGATCATGCTCTGTAAAATCAATTGTTTACCGCCGCCACCGTTCTTGCAAGCGGAACGAGGGAGGCATCTTCAACTAAAGTTAGCGCCGAGGCGATGGTGCGTCGCAAAAAATCAGCCTCGGACGGAAGCGGCCTGCTCGACCGATGCCAGCAGCTGCTGCATCACCGCCGGCCCGTTCAGGCGGCGTTCGAGCTCTTCGTGCATGTGGCAGAGATTGACCCGCAGATAGTTGGACGTGGTGAGGAGATCCCTGCCGCGCAGCATCTCGTGGATCGGCATGAGGTTGAAATACCTCTCCGCCAAGGGTTCTGGAATGTAGATGACCCGCTTCGGCGCATGCCCGCCGACCAGGTCCAGGTGATGCTCCAGCTCATCGCGCATGGCCCGCCAGGCGTCCGGACCGATCGAGTCGGGCACCGGATAGCGGTCGAACACCGACAAAATGAGCTTTGTGAACTGGTCCAGCGCCGCGCGGCGGCGGTCCCCCGCATAGGGTCGCAGCACGCCCTCGGCCATTTCGCCGACCATCGCCAGCCCAAGCGGATAGGCGCTCCAGCGGGAGCGTTCGACCGATTCGACGAAGCCGGACTCCGAGAACAAGACTTTCGCATAATGGCCCGCGCGGGCCCGCGAGTATTCGTAGATTCCCTTCTGCATGAGAAAGGCCGCCCGCGTGTCGACGAAATCGGCAAGCGCCTGCGTATCCTCGATTGCAGGCGCTTGGCGGAACAGCGTTTTCAGTCGTTCAAGCAAACTCATCGCAGCCTCGATGGCGCGTGATGAACGCCGCGGCGCGCCCGCAGCGCCGTCAACGCGAGCGCAGGGTCAAAAACCCGTTCATTGGCCGAAAGTACTATTAGATCGGGGTGATTCATAATGTTAGTTTTTGATGCTCGCGGTCAGAACAACAAATCGACAAGACCGGCAGGAGCAGCGGCAGAGGGGGAGAGCCGCAATAGTGGGAAGCACTCCCCTTCGACGATTTTTCCGGCAATCGCGTCCGACAAACCAGCGATCCGGTGATTGAGGGAGGTTCTACGAACCATGGCTGAGTCGACAAATTTGAAGGAGCGGGAGGAAGCGCACTGGCGCGACACGACCCGCCTGATGCTGACCCACCTCGGGATTTGGGTTTTCTTCGGCTACATCGTCCACATGTTCGTGGTGCCGCTCAACAAGATCATCATTCCGATCGTGCAGTTCCCGCTCGGCTTCTACATGGCCGCGCAGGGATCGCTGATCGCCTTCGTCGTCATGCTGTTCGTGTTCGCGAAGCAGCAGGACGCGATCGATCGCAAGTACGGCTTCGCGGAAGAGGACTGAGGACACCATGGCCACTCAATCAACCGATGCCACCTCCGACTTCATCAAGAATCTCGGCCGGATGTACGCGATGTACACGGGCGGATTTCTGGTGTTCGTCGTGTTCCTCGCCATCCTCGAGCAACTGAACGTTCCGAACAAGATTCTCGGCTATCTGTTCGTGTTCTTCACGCTCGCCGTCTATGCCATCATCGGCATCGCATCCCGCACGGCCCAGGTTTCCGAATATTACGTTGCAGGCCGGCGGGTGCCGGCGTTCTACAACGGCATGGCGACCGGCGCGGACTGGATGTCGGCGGCGTCGTTCGTCGGCATGGCGGGAACGCTGTTCCTGCTGGGCTATGACGGCCTTGCCTGGGTGCTCGGCTGGACCGGCGGCTACGTGCTCGTGTCGATTCTCGTCGGCCCCTATCTGCGAAAGTTCGGCGCCTACACGGTGCCCGACTTCTTCGCCTTCCGGTACGGCGGCAATTTCGCGCGTGCCCTTGCGGTCATCGTGCTGGTGTGCTGCTCGTTCACTTACGTGACTGCGCAGGTCTACGGTACCGGCCTCATAGCTTCGCGCTTCCTCGGCATGGACTTCACCGTCGCGGTCTATGTCGGCCTCGCCGGCATCCTCGTCTGCTCGATGCTCGGCGGCATGCGCGCGGTGACCTGGACGCAAATCGCCCAGTACGTCGTTTTGATCATCGCCTATCTGGTGCCGATCATCATCCTGTCGACGCAAAAATACGGCATCCCGATCCCGCAACTCACCTACGGAACCGCGATTGCCGATATCACCGTGCGCGAGCAGCAGTTGGTGCAGACCGGACTGGCGACGGCGGCAGCGCTGAAGCCGCACATCTCGCCGTTCATCAACTACTCGCCGCTGAACTTCTTCGGCATCATCATCTGCATGATGGTGGGTACGGCGTCGCTGCCGCACATCCTGATGCGCTACTTCACGACACCGTCGGTGCGTGACGCGCGCAAGTCCGTGGCATGGTCGCTGTTCTTCATCTTCCTGCTCTACTTCTCTGCGCCGGCCTATGCGGCCTTCTCGAAGCTGGAGGTGTACACCAACATCATCGGTCGCGGCCTGGGCGACATCCGTCCCTGGATGTTCACCTGGGGCGAACTGGGCCTGATCCAGATCTGCGGCAAGAACGCCGCAAGTCTCGAGGCGATCGCGGAGGCATGCAAGGCGGTCGCCGGACATCCCGGGGTCGTCCGGTTGCAGGACTTTGTGATCAATACGGACGTGATCGTGCTCTCCACGCCGGAGATCGCGGGACTTCCCTATGTGATCTCAGGCCTGGTCGCCGCCGGCGGCCTCGCCGCCGCGCTGTCGACCGCCGACGGGCTGCTGCTGGCCATCGCCAACGCCCTGAGCCACGACGTCTACTACAAGATGCTCGACCCCAACGCCCCGACCGTCCGGCGGCTGCTGGTTGCGCGCATCCTGCTGGTGATCGTTGCGGTCTGCGCCGCCTACACCGCCTCGACGAAGCCGTCGGATATTCTAGCCATGGTCGGCTGGGCGTTCTCGCTCGCCATGGCCGGTAACTTCCCGGGCATCGTCATGGGCATCTGGTGGAAGCGCGCCACAACGTCCGGGGCGATTGCAGGCATCATCGCCGGGTTCGGGTTGTGCATCTTCTACCTGGTGGTGACGCGGTACTTCCCCGGCTTCGGCGTGAAGTATGCGGGCATGACCTCGCTGCTCAATCCGGTGACCGGTGCGCCGATCGTCGACATCGCCAAGGCCATGGCGTTGCCCAATGCGATGGAATCGTGGCCGACGCTCGCCCATCCCCTGGCGAACAAGGTGGGATGGTTCAACCTCAACAACATCAACTGCGGATTGCTGGGGGCGCCACTCGGCTTCCTGGTCATCATCGTCGTCAGCTTGATGGGCAAGGAGCCGTCGAAGGAGATGCAGGCCTACATCGACGAGATCCGCAAGCCGCGGGGACGCACGGTGCTGGAAGAAAAGGTCTAGCCGCTCATTTCATCAAGCGATTGAGCGGGGCCCTGCGGGGCCCCGCTTCATTTTGACATCTCTCCCCGGACGCTTGCAGTTGGCGCTTGCCGTGCCGCGGCTGACCGGCGAGTGTCCACCTTTCCCGAGGGCGAAAATCCGTGGCCGGACAAACATTCCTCAGCTTCTGGTACTATCACATCCCGAATTTCGCGCTGGCGGCGCTGATGTACACGCTGCTCGGCCGCGCAGCGCTCAGCCTGATCGTCGATGCCGACTCGCCAAACTACATCTGGCGGTTCTTCTGCCGTCTCACCGATCCGGTGGTCGCCGCCGTTGCCCTGGTGACGCCGAAAGTCGCCCCGCCGATCATCCTGTGGCTGTTCGGAGTCGTGTGGCTGTTCTGGCTGCGCGTTGGCTTCCTGTACCTGTTCCTGATTTCCGGCGCCGTGCCGCGCGCGAGCTGATCGATGGACCGCAATTTTTACTACGTCGCGATCGCCTTCTTCGGCATGGTCAACGGCCTGTTCAATCAGAACCTGCTGGTGTTCTCGCTGGTCCATATGCAGATCCTGGCGCCTGCCCTGCTGTTCGGCAGCGTGCCACTGACGCTGATGTTCGCATCGCTGATGGTATCGACCGCGACGGTCATCGTGGGCGGGATTCCGGCTGCAATCTATGAACGCGCGACCGGCAAGGCCGAAACGAACGAGGTCTCCTTGTGGATTTGGCTGGCCGGAACCGCGATCCTGACAATTCCCGCTATCGGCAATTTCTTCCAGATCGGCCTGTAACTGCCTCCTCCGGCTTTGTGAACGGATTGATGGCCAACTGATCGTGAACGCCACAGCCGGCGAACTTGTACTATAGTCGAAGGAGCCTCCGTCTCCCGCCCCTCAGGGGTGAAGTCCCGCCAGAGTGGAGTAGATCGTGGACGACTTGCGTCGGATCGCGTACGAGATTGTGCTGCGCGCATGCGGCTTTGCCTGTCTCGCCATCTTCTGCATCATGATCGGCCTGTCCTTCGCGCCTCGTGCGGCATTTCAGGCCGGCGGGGTCCTGACCCTGATCATGACGGGCATCCTCATTGTCAAAGCCCAGGAGGCGAGGACCAAGAATCACCGGCACACGGAAATGTGGCTCTATCTTCCCAAGGAGCAACGGCCAGCGACCAACTTTGCCCAACAGGCGGTTTCGACGGTGATGCGCGAGACCTACCTCACCTTCGCCCGCTGGACCGCAATCGTCGCCATTGCCATGTGGGCCGCTGCACTGGTTTTTTCGGCCGTCGGTCTGTGAGGATCGTAGCGCTTCACTTCGCCGAACCGATCGCCTGCATCACCACCTCGCGCCGGTGCGGGTGGCTGCGATGCTCGATCAAATAGATTCCCTGCCACGTACCGAGCGCAAGCCGTCCATCGATCACGGGCACCTGCAACGATGTCGCCGTCAGCATGGTGCGGATATGCGCGGGCATGTCGTCGGGACCCTCCGCATCGTGAATCCAGCCGCCGTCGCGCGGCGCCAGGCGATTCAAGGCGGTGCGCAGATCTGTCAGCACATCCGGATCGGCATTTTCCTGGATCGTCAGCGACGCCGAAGTGTGGCGCACGAACAGGGTGAGCATGCCGGAAGCGATGCCGGCGTCGGCGACGAAGCGCCGCACGTCTTCGGAAAAGTCGATGAAGCCTTCGCCGCCGGTTTCGATGGTCAGGGTCGAGGAGACGGCGATATCGATCGGGACGGCGACCAGCGCCGAGCGGGAACGCTCAGATCTTGCCCGAGACATCCCGCTGCACCCGGTTTGCCATTTCGATCAGCCGCCGCCAGGCGCGCTCCATGAACGCCATGACGCGCTCGACTTCCTTGTCGTCGGGCAGCTGCAGCTCGAGCTTGTTGCTGCGGCCGGCTTCGCGCGCGGCGCCCTTCCTCTGCGAATCCTCCTTCGCCAGCGGCGCGTCGATCTTCGGCGTCGGCGCCGTGGCGTCGCGCCTGTCGAGCTCATCCTTCAGCTTCATGCGCTCGGTATCGAGCCGCAGGTGCGCCTCTTTCAGCGCCGCGATATCGCGGTCAAACCGCGCCTGCTCGTCCTTGAACCGCGCGAGATTGTCCTTCAGCTGCGTGTTCTCGCGCTGCAGCTTGCCGATCTCCGCATCGAGCGCCGCGCGCTCGTCGGGCACGGAGTAGCAGGACCAGCCGGCGATGCGGTTATGGCAGCTGGCGAGGCTGCCGGTGCGGGTGTCGAGCCGCAGCACGCCGTCGGCGGTCGGTGAAAACGTGTAGCGCCCGTTCTCGGAGTCCGGCGTCGCTTGCGCAAACGCCGGTGCGGCGAGCGTGAACGTCGCTGCGGCCGCAAGCGCGATGTATCGAAGATGTCCCAGCATGGCGAAGCCTCCGCCTGCAATCGTTCGCCTGAATATAGGCTGCCCGAGGGGCCTGATCCAGCTTCGCTGAATCAGGCCCCTCGCTTATTCTTGTGTGGGCATGATCTATTCCGAAAACCGGTACCCACTTTTCGGGATCATGCCCTAAGCGGCGCGATAAGGCTCTCGGCCGGATTTCAACGCATCGCCCAGAAGCTCCAGCCGATCCTGCCCCCAGAACACTTCGCCGTCGAGCACGTAACCGGGCGAACCGAACACACCGGCCGCGATCGCGTCCTGCCGGTTCTGTTCATAGGCGTCAGCGATCTCCGCAGACGCAGCGCGCGCGACCAGCTTCTCACCCGGCAGGCCCACCTTATTGGCAAGTTCGGTGATCGTTGCCGGATCGCCGAGATTGAGCTGATCTTCCCAGATCGATTTGAACACCAGCCGCATGAACGGTTCGGGATCAAGGCCCGCTTCAAGAGCTGCGACCACGACGCTGTCGGCGGACTTCGGATCGAACGGCCAGTGCTGCGGCTGCAGATGGAAGTCGAGGCCGCGTTTCTCGCGCCAGCGCTGCAGTTCCATCATCCGGTAGCGCTGTCGCGCAGGATGGCGTTTGGCGAGCGGCAGGCCGCCGGTCTCGGCAAACAGTTCGCCAAGAAACACCGGCTTGTAAGCAACCTTGCAGCCATGGCCGGTGGCCAAATTCTGAAACAGCGCGTGGCCGATATAGGCCCACGGCGACGCCATTGAAAAATAATAGTCGATCTGTCGTGCCATCTTTGCTTCCCAACTCAACGCCACTTTGACGGTATCCCAACAGAGGCCTTCGAGGGGCGCAAGCAATCGCTTGCGACGAATGCCAAAGAAGCTGTGAAGCGTCTTTCGCGGCGTCAGATAAGCCCAGCAAAATCAGCTATTTGTTGTGCAGTTGCGGAATCTTGACTTGGCGGAATGTGGTCAGTATGGTCCGCGCGGCTTTTGAGGGTGGCGGAGTTTTTTCTATTCAGGCCAATGGTTTAGTTCGGGTGTCGGCAACATGGTGGACACGCGCAACGACGGACCGGGCAAGAATCGACAAGGCGACCAACCGCCGCCTGACGAAGCCGCGCTCTCCGCAAGGCTGACTCATCTGGATCAGCGACTTTCCCACCTCCGGAAAGACCGTGAATTCGAGAAGAGCCAGGCCGGAGCCGAGGGACAGGCTGCGCACGCCAGAGCATCCGCCATGGCCGTGGGCTTACGTCTCTCCTCCGAACTGGTCGCGGGCGTCCTCGTTGGAGCGCTTATTGGTTGGGGTTTCGACCGCTTTCTGTCGACGTCTCCCTGGGGCCTTATCGTGTTCCTGCTGCTCGGCTTCACCGCCGGCGTGATGAACGTGATGCGGTCGGCGGGCTCGATGTCGAAACAGTCCGAGCGGCTGAAGAACCCCCCGAAAAACTGAGCGTTCCTGCCGGATTCTCCGGCTCGGACAACGAAGACTTTCTTACGGTCGAGACTGAGACATGGCTGCCGATCCGATCCATCAGTTTGAAATCCACAAGCTGTTTACGCTCGGCAATATCGGCGGCCACGAGATCGCCTTCACCAATTCCTCCGCCTACATGTTTGCCGCCGTCGGCGTGGTCTCGCTGCTGATGATCGGCGGCAGCGCCGGCAAGCGGCTGATCCCGACCCGTTTCCAGTCGATGGCGGAACTGTCCTACGAATTCGTCGCCGATATGTTGCGAAGCAACGCGGGCGACGCGGGCATGAAGTTCTTCCCGCTCGTATTCTCGCTGTTCATGTTCATCGCCGTCGTCAACCTGATCGGCATCATCCCCTACACCTTCACCGTCACCAGCCACCTGATCGTTACACTGTGCATGGCGCTGATCGTCTTTACGACGATGACCGTCTACGGCTTCTACAAGCACGGCCTGCATTTCCTCAAACTGTTCGTTCCAAGCGGCATCCCTATCTACATCCTGCCGCTGGTCGTGTTCATCGAGGTTCTGTCGTACTTCCTGAAGCCGGTGTCGCACTCGGTGCGTCTGTTCGCCAACATGCTGGCTGGCCACATCGCCTTGAAAGTGTTTGCGGGTTTCGTGACCATGCTCGGCGCTTTTGGCCTGGTCGGCTGGGTCGGCGCGATTTTGCCGCTCAGTCTGACGGTCGCGCTGACCGCACTCGAACTGCTGGTGGCATTTCTGCAGGCTTACGTGTTCGCGATCCTCACCTGCATCTACCTCAACGATGCCATTCACGGCGGACACTGAGCGCTTTTCCGTTTCCTTCAATCAACCAATCCAAACAGGAGCATAAAATGGATCCAGTCGCAGCAAAGTACATTGGCGCCGGCATCGCGGCGATCGGCATGGGTGGCGCGGGCGTCGGCGTCGGCACCATCTTCGGCAACTATCTCGCAGCCGCGATCCGCAATCCGTCGGCCGCACAGGGCCAGTTCGGCAACCTGATTTTCGGCTTCGCCGTGACCGAAGCGCTCGGCATCTTCTCGCTGCTGATCGCGCTCTTGTTGCTGTTCGCTCTCTGATACGCCGCCGCGCCGATCTTTATTGTTTGAGCATGATCTTCATCGGAAAACCGGTTCCCACTTTTCCGGACCATGCTCTGAAGGCCGGCCGGCCCAATGCTTGAAGGTGCGTTGATGGGATTGATCATCACTCCCGCGCAGGCCGCGACGCCGACGACGACCAGCTCGACCGGAGCTCCGCAGAAGGGCGCGTTTCCGCCCTTCCAGAAGGAGACCTTTGCGTCGCAGCTCGTTTCGTTCGGGATCGCGTTTGTCCTGCTCTATGTGATCGTGTCGCGCTTCGCGCTGCCGCGCGTTGGCGGCATCATCGCCGCGCGCCTCGGCACGATCGAAGGCGATGTGGCCGAAGCGCAGCGGCTGAAGAACGAGTCCGACGCCGCGCTGAAGGCCTACGAAGCCGAGCTTGCGACCGCCCGCGCCAATGCGCAGACGATCGGCAACGACATCCGCGACAAGCTGAACAAGCAGGCCGACGAGGAGCGCAAGCTGCTCGAAGGCCGGCTGGCAGCCAAGCTCGCGGATGCAGAGAAATCGATCGCCGCCACCCGCACGACCGCGATGGGCAACGTTCGCAGCATCGCGACCGATGCGGCTGCAGCGATTGTGCAACGGCTGTCCGGCATCGCGCCGGACGCCAGCGCGGTCAAGACCGCCGTCGACGCCACGCTGAAGGGTTGAGCAGATGGAGCTAGACGCAACTTTCTGGTCCGCCGTCGCGTTCGTGATCCTGATCGTCGGCTTCGCCTATCTCGGCGTGCACAAGAAGATTATCGAGGCGCTCGATCATCGCGCGACTCGCATCAAGGGCGAGCTCGATGATGCGCGCCGGCTAAAGGACGAGGCACAAAAGCTCGTCGCCGAGTATCGCGCCCGTCGCGAGAGCGCGGTGAAGGAAGCCGAAGAGATCATCGCCAACGCCAAGTCCGAGGCCGAGCGGATCGCGGCCGAGGCCAAGACGCGGATGGAAGACTTTGTCGCCCGCCGCACCAAGATGGCCGAGAGCAAGATCGCGCAAGCCGAAGCGCAGGCCGTCGCCGACGTCCGCGCGGCAGCGGCCGACGCCGCTGTCGCCGCGGCAGCGAGGGTCCTGTCGCAGACCGTGAAGGGCGACGCTGCTGACGCTTTGCTGACGCAGGGCATCGCCGAAGTCCGCCAGAAGCTGAACTGACGAAAAACACACGCGTGACGGAAAAGCCGGCCTTGCGCCGGCTTTTCTTTTTGTCGCGCTCAACTCCCGCCCGCTACACCGGCGCAATGTCGGGATTCACGGGCGCGGAGCGATTGAACTTTCCGGCGCGCACGACCGTCACCGTGCATGGCGCCTCCGCCATTATCTGCCTGACATGGCGGCTCGTGCCCGCTCCTCCGCCGGCGTGCGCGCCGATGATCAGATGATTCACCTGGTTCGACCGCGCGAAGTCGAGGATTCCCGCTGCAATGCCGAGCGCCTCGACAAGATGGAAGGTGAACTTTCCACGCGGCAATTGCAGCGGCTCCGCCCAGCGCCTCAGCTCAGCGATCCGTTGGACATGGATGTTTTCGCCCGCCGCATCGACGTTTTCGTCGATTGCGATCAGCGACGTCCGCATGACATGCAGACAGGCCAACCGCGCGCCCGGAGCGTTGGCCAGCACGCCGGCAGCCGCTTCAAGCAGCGCGTACCTGAGTTCGTCGAGTCCCGGCCGCAGGTCGACTGCCACGAGAATGATAGGGGCAAGCTGTGGCGGCTTGGTCGCGCTGTCGCGGATCATGCGCATGGTCTTGGCAAGGCGCAGTCGCCGGCGAAACAGCGTCCTGAAGCGGCTCCGTTGCTTGCGCTCGCTGCGCTCGGTCAACGGCACGAGATCGAGATGGCGGAGATCGAAGGCCAGTTCCTCCGCCGTGCGGTATCGATGGTCGGGCATCGGTTCAAGGCATTTCAGGATGATCTCCTGCAGCGCTGGCGCCATCTCGGGGCAAAGAGCTCGCGGCGGAACGGGATCGAGCCAGGCGCGATCGCGGACCTGAGCAATACGTGCCGGGTTGCCGAATGGCAGCTCGCCGCTTGCCATCTGGTAGATGATCGCACCAAGCGCAAACAGATCGCTGCGCTTGTCGGAGCGAACCCGCAATAACTGCTCGGGCGCCATGTATTCGGTGGTCCCCGTGGGACGGTGGAACTGTTCCTCGAGCAGGTCCGGAAGCTGCTCGTGGCGCGAGAGGCCAAAGTCGATGAGGACCGCTTCGCCGCTCGCACGAAACAGCACATTGGCGGGCTTCAGATCGAGATGGAGGACATGCTGCTGATGCAGATCGCTCAAGGCATCGGCGATGGCTATCCCGCACCTGACCACGTCGTCGAGCGCCAAGCGTTGCCGGAGCATACGCTGCAAGAGGGTCGGCCCCGGCACGTATTCCATGACGATATAAGGCTGCACCGCGAAATCGCCGTTGGCGAACCATCGCGGCACATGCGGCGGCTTGAGTTCGGCCATGATCATCTGCTCGACCTCAAAGCCGACGAGCAGCGACAGCTCGCCCTCGAAGTCGAGAAACGGTACCTTCATGACGATCGGAACGTCGATGCCGGCGCAGCTGACGCGCCAGATCGTTGCCATTCCGCCGCGGTGAATCCGCTCATCGAGGTGGAAGCCGTCGATCGTCATGCCGGCGCTGAGCTGAGCCTTCGCCATGCGATCAGCTTCCTGTCACCAGGCGCCGGGCAAGCGCTTGCGGCAGGCCTCGCGCGACGATCTTGCGCGCCGTCACGTCCACATCATATGGGACGCGGACATAGGTGAGCCTGCTTGTCTCGGTGTTGAACAGCCCATAGCAGGCAGCCGGATTGTCGTCGCGCGGCTGGCCAACCGCGCCCAAGACCGCGATCCAGCGCCGCTGCGCCAGCAGCGGCATCTCCTTGCCATCGACCGGCACATGTTGCTGCGGCAGGCTCGTCACACTCTCGTTGAAGAGAGCAGGAATATGCGTATGGCCGCAGAATGTTACGCGCTGGGCAGTGGCGCGGAAACTATGAAAGGCCTCGCGCGGGCTCAGTATGTAGATCCAGTCCTCCGGCGCAGTCGCGCTCGCGTGCACGTAGAGACGGTCGTCCTCGTTGAGGTCGAGCGGCAGGTCGGCGAGGAATCGTCGATGGTGTGCATCGAGCCGCGCTCTGGTCCACTCGATTGCCTTGCGCGCGAGAGGGTTCATCGAGTCGGTGCCGGTCACCGCCGCCGCGTCGTGGTTGCCCTGGATCGCTAGCGCGCCATTTGCCACCATTTCGGCTGCGCACTCGACAACCCAGGCGGGATCCGGCCCATAGCCGACGAGATCTCCCAGGAAGATGTACTGGTCCGCGCCGGCGCGCTTCGCATCGGCGAGGCATGCGGTCAATGCTTCGCGGTTGGCATGAACATCGGCAAACAGCGCCGTTAGCATTGAGGCTCTCGGCAAGATCGTTGCGGCAACAGATCGACCGCCGGCGGCTCCGATGTTAGCGCATGTAAAGTATGATCATGTAGATGCCGACGGCAACCACACCGACGCCGACCGTCAGTACGAGTGTATGCATACCTCTGTGCATGACCCAGCTCCCGCTCGAACTGCCGATTGAGTTTGCAGGCAAAGCAGAAGCTGCACTCTCAGCCGGCTCCTTTGCACCTCGAGGCTGGAGCACCGGGGTGCTCCAGCCCTACCGGGCGACCCAACCTACCCTTTGAAGATATCGCGCTTGTAGGTCTCGGGCACGAAGAACAAGCCGATCACGACGGTGCCAAGCGCCACCACAACCGGGTACCAGAGGCCATAGTAGATGTCGCCGGTCGCAGCCACCATGGCGAACGCAGTGGGCGGCAGGAATCCGCCGAACCAGCCGTTGCCGATGTGGTAGGGCAGCGACATTGCCGTATAGCGAATGCGCGTTGGGAAGAACTCGACCAGCGCCGCCGCGATCGGGCCGTACACCATCGTCACGTAGATCACGAGCACCGTCAGAATTCCGACAACCGACCATGCCTGGGCGGTGGCCGGGATCACGCTGTTGGTCTTGACGATGCTTGCATCTCCGGCCCTCGGGTAGCCGGCCTCGACAGCCGCGGCCGTGAAGTTGGCTATGCTCTTCGGGATCGCTGCATCGAGTTGCGCGTCCTTGCCATTGAACATCACTTTGGCCGGCGAGCCCGCCGGCGCGGGAACCAGTTCATAGGTGATGGCCGCGCGGGCGAGTGCAACGCGGGCGACATCGCAGGGCACGGTGAACTGGCGGATGCCAACCGGGTCGAAGACCGAGCCGCATGTGGCGGGATCGGCGACCACCTGCACCTTCACGGTCTTCAGCGCCTCGGCGAGCTTCGGAGTGGCCGTCTGGGTGAGGAGCTTGAACAGGGGAAAGTAGGTCAACGCCGCGATGAGGCAGCCCGCCAGGATGATCGGCTTGCGGCCGATACGATCCGAGAGCGATCCGAAGAAAACGAACCCGCCGGTCCCCAGGATGAGCGACCATGCGATCAGCACGTTAGCCGTGAACAGGTCGACCTTGAGGATACTCTGCAGGAAGAACAGCGCATAGAACTGCCCCGTGTACCAGACCACCGCCTGACCAGCGACAAGGCCGAGCAGCGCAAAAATGACCACCTTGAGGTTGCGCCACTGCCCGAACGCCTCCGATAGCGGCGCCTTGGACAGCGAGCCCTCCTCCTTCATCTTCTTGAAGGCGGGGCTCTCCTGCATCTGCATCCGGATCCAGACGGAAATTGCGAGCAGGAGTACGGAAACCAGGAACGGAATGCGCCAGCCCCAAGACTGGAACTCCTGCTCACCGAGGTAGAGCCGAACGGACAGGATCACCACCAGCGACAGCAAGAGGCCGAGCGTCGCGGTGGTCTGAATCCAGGACGTATAGAACCCGCGCTTGCCCTGCGGCGCATGTTCGGCCACGTATACGGCCGCGCCGCCATATTCGCCGCCGAGCGCCAACCCCTGCAGCATGCGCAGCATGATCAGCACCACCGGCGCGATCCAGCCGATGGTGGCGTAGCTAGGCAGCAGGCCGACCAGGAAGGTCGACACGCCCATGAGCAGGATGGTGACGAGGAAGGTATACTTTCGGCCGATCAGGTCGCCGAGCCGGCCGAAGAAGAGCGCGCCGAACGGGCGCACCAGGAAGCCCGCGGCAAAGGCGAGCAGCGCAAACACATTCCGCGTGGAAACGTCGAAGGCTGAGAAGAACTGCGAGCCGATGATAACGGCCAGCGAGCCATACAGATAAAAATCATACCACTCGAAGACCGTTCCGAGTGACGAGGCGAGGATGACCTTGCGCTCCTCCCGCGTCATTGGACGGCTGCGGGCCCCAGGGTCCGCGGCGACTGCTGCTTGCATGGTCATAGTTGCTCTCCTCCCTGGATTCGCGCGACCCGGTCCGTTCGCGCGGACGCGGCATCGCGTTGGCTGGACAGCATGCGAACTGTTCTCTTTTTTTCTTTGCCCAGCGTTTCCAGCGCCTCATAAACGCAGATTGCGGCGGCGTCGACTTAGCCGATGTTCCTAGGAGGATGGTCTAAGGCGACCGCCAACGGCAAATTCGTCTACTTCGTGGGTTCCAATATCGCGGCGGCAACTGCTTGGGCGGAGCGCGCGATCGGTATTCGGAACGAGAACGTCGCGCCGTGCCCTGCCTCACTCTGCGCCCATATTTCGCCGGCGAAGCGTTGCAGAATCTGCCGGCTGATCGGCAATCCAAGACCCGTACCCTGCGGCTTGTCGGTCAAGGTATTTCCGGCCTGCTGGAAACGTTCGAAGATCTTGTCCTGGTCTGCGGGCGCGATGCCGATACCGTTGTCCTGCACGTCGATCCGCACGTATCCATCCTTCGCAAAGGCGCGGATGGAGATTAGTCCGTGCTGCTTGTCGCAGAACTTGACGGCATTGGAGACGAGATTGACGATGACCTGAATCAGCCGATCCGGATCGACGCTAATGACTGGCAGATCCTTCGCCAGGCTAACGTCGAGCTTGACGTTCGGCGATCGGGCAAGAAGCCCGCTGGTCGCTGCCAGCGCCTGTTCGATGATTGGCGCCGGCTGATGATCGCCAATCTGCCAATCGCTCTTGCCGGCCTCCATCTTCGCCAAATCGAGCATATCGTTGATGAGGCGGCTCAGCCGTTCGCTCTCGTTGACGATGATGGTCACGAACTCCTGGCGCTGCGCGGCATCCAGTTCAGGATTGTCGCGCAGGATCTCGCTGAACGATCGAATGGAGGTCAGCGGCGTGCGGATCTCATGGCTTACCGTCGCCATGAAATCGTCCTTCAGCTTGTCGAGTTCCTTCAGACGCTCGTTGGCGGCCTTGAGCTCTGCAGTGGCAGATTCGAGCTCCCGCGACTTCTCCTCGAGGCGCCTGGAGGAGACAACAAGTTGCGAAGCCTCGTCCAGAATTCGTGTCACTTCGTCGATATCGTGCATCTCCTCGCGCAAAACGGACGCGACCATGATTCGGGCAGACGCAGCGCCGATGGCGCCCGCGAGTTGCCGCTCGATGAACGCCACGAACTCCGAATCCGCCGGACCTCCGCGATCAAGGCGACGTCCGGTGGCCGCCTCGAAGCGAGCGATCGCAGAGTCGGCGAGCGCCTGGCCCAGGAACCTCGCCAGTAGCGACGACAGATCGTCAATGGTCGCGCGCCCCCGCCACTTGTGCCCCCGATCGGTGGCGCGGCGGAACACATCGACGAACAGCACGGCCTGGCTCCGTTCAATCATCGACTGCGACGTCACAAGCGAAACGCCGATCAACAAGCCGGCGTTGGCAAGCATGGACCAGATGGTGGCGTGCGAAATGGGGTCAAGCCCATCAAGCCCGAACAGGGCATAGGGCCTCAATAGCCAGATGCTGAATGGTCCATGGTCGGCAAAGCTTTCGGCGATCCAGCCGGACCGCGCGAAGGACGGCAGCAGCAAGGTATAGATCCAGACGAGAAATCCGCCCGAAAGCGCTGACAGCGCGCCTGCCTTGGTTGCACCCTTCCAGTAGATTCCCGCAACGATCGCCGGAACGAACTGCATGGCGGCGACGAATGAAACGAGCCCGATCGTCACCAGCGCATACGAGCCGCCGATCGTCGCCGCATAGCCGTAGCCAAGCAGCAGAACCAGGATAATCGTGCCGCGGCGAATCGTCAGCACGACGCCGGTTAAATCCCCGTGTTCGGAGGAATGGAGACGGCCGGCCCGAAGAAGAAGCGGCATGACGAGATTGTTGGAAACCATGGTGGCGAGAGCTACGGTCTCGACGATGATCATGCCCGTTGCGGCCGATAGTCCGCCGATAAAGGCAAGCAGCGCCAACAGCGGCTGTTGCTCCTTCATCGGCAGGGTAAGGACGAACGTATCGGCGTCAGCGCCATCGGGAAATTGCATCAGACCAGCGAAAGCGATCGGCAGCACGAAGATGTTGATCAGAAACAGGTAGATCGGAAACAACCACATCGCCTTCTTCAGATGGCGCTCATCGACATTCTCGACCACCATCACCTGAAACTGACGCGGCAGTACGACAATCGCGGCCATTGCCAGCAACGTCAGCGTGAGCCAGTTGATATGCGACGCAACGCCATTGATTGTGAACAGACGGCCTAGTTCGGCCGACGCTTCGGCGCGGGCGAAAATATCCGAGAAGCCGGCGTAGAGGCCATAGGTGACGAACACGCCCACGGCGAGAAAGGCGGTGAGCTTGACCACCGATTCGAAGGCGATGGCCGCGACCATGCCTTCATGGCGCTCGCTGGCATCAATGTGCCGCGTACCGAACAGGATCGCAAAGGCAGCCATCACCAGCGAAACGTACAGCTCGGTGTCGGAAAAGATGGGCACTCCGGTCGCCGCAGGCTTCGTGATCTCAGGATATCCTGAGAGAATGGAGTAGCTCGCTGAGATCGCCTTCAACTGCAGCGAAATATAGGGAAGGATACCGACCACGGCGATGATGCTGACAAGGATGCCGAGTTCGAAGCTCTTGCCATAGCGCGAGGCGATGAAATCAGCGATCGAGGTGATGCGGTTGGCCTTGCTGATGCGGATGATCTTCCGAATCATGAACCAGCCGAGGATGAATGCGAGCGTCGGTCCAAGATAGATGGGGAGAAATCCGACACCGGTGGAAACGGCCCGGCCCACCGAACCGAAGAAAGTCCAGGATGTGCAATAGACGGCAATCGACAGCGCATAGACGTAGGGCGTTGCGATGATGCTGCGTCCGGCGTCTGCGCGCCGGTCTCCGTAGTACGCGATCGCAAACAAGAGGCCGATGTAGAGCAGCGCGGCCAGGAGGATGGTGGAGCCGTTAAGCATCGGCTTCCTCCTCCGCGTGTGGCGCCTCGCGGATCACCGTGTCGGTGGAGCCGACCGCTTCGTCGTCCGGATCAATCGAGTGAATGACGGCGGCTGTAAGCAGGATCAATGCGGCCCAAACGACAAACAGGTAAAGATAGAGCAGTGGCACGCCAAAGGAGCGCACCGGCTGATTGAATACGCCGAGGAGCGGCGGAAACATCAGCACCACGCCGAGCAGGAACAGCGCCACCAAGCGTTCGGATGTACGCTTCGGACGAACCATCAACCCACCTTTCACAGCGTCGATGCTACCTGCCTACAGTTGCACCGCGCAGTCTGTTTGCGTTCCGGCAGGACAGGGCTTCACGGCGCCGTCGGCGGGCTGGATTTGCCCAACACTGCGGCTACGCGATCCATCGCGTCCTTGGTCGAAAACGGCTTGGTGATGTAGTCGTCGGCGCCCAGCGCGAACCCTTTCTCACGCTCCACATCACGTCCTCTCGCGGTCAGCATGATGACACGCACGTCCTGCCACTCCGGATTCGCCCTGATCCTCTGGCACACCGTGAAGCCGTCGAGTTTCGGCATCATTACATCGAGGAGAACGAGGTCCGGCCTCGCGCGCGCGATCTCGTCCAGCGCCTGCTCGCCGTCAGTCGCGGTGCGCACATCGTAGCCCGCCTTCTTCATCAGGAACTGCAGTGACAAGAGAATGTTTGGCTCGTCATCGACGATAAGTATGGTCGCTGGACTGGTCATCGCATTTACCGGCTAGTGCGCACCGTCTCGAGAGAACTTGGCGGGCCGACAAAGGCCGATGCTAGCACAAGTGGTCTGCCGGCGGCCGTTTGACTTTGGATCAATGAGGCCGCGGCCCGAACCCTGCGAGATAGAAGAGCCGGCCTCGCACCGGCGTTTTCATTTTGCGCTGCGCAAACGCTGCGCGCTCGTACGCCGTCTGCACAAGCAGACTACGGTGTGCAGGCCCCGCGACGAAGCAAGCCGGTCTTTTTCCTTGCCGTTCTGGATCTTCGCCATAGGCGAGCGAAGCGACGCCGTTCTTCGAACGGCTACGGGCGAGCGAAGCGACGCCGTTCTTCGAACGGCTACGGGCGAGCGAAGCGACGCCGTTCTTCGAACGGCTACGGGCGAGCGAAGCGACGCCG
>JAESGW010000346.1_pt1 | contig 59840 bp, 55 predicted proteins | sample 9269791 | NCBI WGS metagenome assembly JAESGW01 (sample SAMN16773120, study PRJNA677053) | algae metagenome | isolation source: Aphanocapsa lilacina HA4352-LM1 and co-occurring heterotrophs from near cave... | place: USA: Maniniholo cave, near Haena, Kauai, HI | collected 2009-07-28
GGCCCAAGCCGACATGGAAATGCAGATCGGCAATCCCTTCGACATCTGACCTGCCCGCCCTTCCGGCGAGCATCGGTCGCGCGCCCGGGCGCGCGACCCTCCATTTGCAAAGGCCTCGACCATGAGTACTGAACGCAGCCTTGCCGACCCGCTCGCCAACCGCTTGGTCGCGGTGAGGGCTCCCCGGATCAGCAGGCGCCGCCTGTCGGACGGGCTGGCGCCATACCTGTTCATCTCGCCGTTCGTCGTATCGTTCCTCGTCCTGTTCGTGGGGTCAGCCGTCTATTCGTTCTGGCTGAGTTTTCATCGTTTCAAGGGCTATGGCGAAGCCAAGTTCATCGGCCTCAACAATTACCTGGCGACACTGAATTACCACGTGTTCTGGACCATGGTGGGCAACACGGTATTCTACTGGCTGGCTCATGTGCTGCCGATGATGACCATCGCTTTCCTCCTCGCCATCCTGGTGCGATCAAGGCTGGTGCGGGCCAAGGGCCTTGTCAAACCCATCATCTTCATGCCCAACATCGTGGCGATCGTCGCTGCATCACTGGTGTTTCAGAACCTGTTCGGCACCCAATACGGCGTCATCAACGCTATCCTCGGCACCCAGATCGCCTGGCTGCAGGATCCCACCCTCGCCAAGCTCGTCGTTGTTATCCTATTGATCTGGAAGAATGTCGGCTTCTGGTTCGTGGTGTTCCTGGCCGGCCTGACCTCGACCAATCCCGATGTCGAGGATGCCGCCAGGATTGACGGCGCTTCGGGGTGGCAGCGGCTGCGCCATGTTACCATTCCGCTGTTGCGCCCGATCTTCCTGTTCGCCTTTGTTATCGATGCCATCGGCTCGTTCCAGATTTTCACCGAACCCAATGTACTCATGGCACGCGGCGGCTCGCTGGCGCCGCCCGAGACCGCGCCGCTTCTCAACCTGTTGGTCACCAATCTCGGGGCTGGCAATTTCGGCCAGGCCTCGGCGGTAAGCTGGATCTTGTTCCTGATCGTCGCGGTAGCCTCGCTGGTGCAGTACCGCCTGTTCAGCGCCGAGACCAAGGGACGCCCGCAATGAGTGCCGGGTCGAACGCCTTGCGGGTTGCCAACCCCCAAGGGCCGCGCCTGGCTCATTTCGGCGCCCTTTTGGTGCTTGGGCTGGTAGTGCTGCTGTCCCTTTACCCGTTCGTGATGATGGTCCTGAACTCGTTCAAGACCGACTCCGAGATCCTCGCCAATCCCGCCGCCCTTCCGCAGAGCTGGACCCTGTCGAGCTATTTGTCGCTGTTCCAACACCATGGCGGGGCCTGGATCAACTTCCTCAACGGCCTGATCGTCGCCACCACCAGCACGGGCGCTGGCGGTCTTGATAACCAGCATGGCTGCCTTTGCCTTCACCAAGTACAGTTTTGTCGGCCGGGACGTGATTTTTGCGCTGCTGATGCTGACCCTGATGGTGCCTTCGCAGATCACCATTCCGCCGCTCTATCTGATGTGTGCCAAGTTGGGCATGCTCAACACCCTGGAGGTGCAGATCATCCCGACGGTCACCAAGCGTATTTGGCTTGTTCATGGTGCGCCAATACATGATCGGAAGCCCCAACGAGCTGGTCGAGGCCGCGCGAATCGATGGCGCGGGCCATTGGCAGGTCTACTGGCGCATCATCCTCCCGGTCAGCGCGCCGATCCTGGGCGCCTTCGCCATTCCCCATTGCCTCGGCGTCTGGAACAGCTATATGTGGCCGCTGATTGTCGCCAACGATCCTGCCGTGCAGCCGATCATGGTCATGCTGCCGAACATGACCGACCCCAATGTCGGATTCCTGCCCGTCTGGGGCACCATCATGGCGGGCTGTACGATCGCGACACTGCCCATCCTCGTGGTCTTCGTCATTTTTCAGGACAAGTTCATTGCCAGCGTGACCGTGGACGCGATCAAGGACTGAACCTGATGCAAGGGGCAATTGCCGTGTCGCACTGCGTAGGCTTCATCCACACCTCGCTATCGCCCAACACGCTGATGTCGCTGCCGCTACTGCTGCTTGGCGCGTGCGGCAACCTCCGCATCATCAACATTCTCGATAAGACCATCCTGCCGAAACTGCTGGCCGTGGCCCCGCTTTCCGCCGTGGCCCCGCGCTGGCAGGGCTATCTGGCGACCCTGGCAGCTGCCGGTGTTGATGTCGTCCTCAACGCGTGCTCCTCGATCGGCCGGCGGTGCGACGGCCCCCGGGGGGGCGCCGATCGCCGTGCGGATCGACAAAGCAAGTGCCGAGCTGGCTGTTCGGACGGCCCGATCGATCGCAGCTATCGCCACCTTGCCTACGACGCTCGGACTGACAACCGAACTGGTGCGCGGCAAAGCGTTGGAGCGCCGAGAATCCGTCGAACTGTGCGGCATCGTCGTGACCGGCGCCCATGACGCGCTCGTCGCCGCCAATCGCGGCGAGCACGATCGGCTTGTCGACGCCGCCGCCACGATTGCCTTGCGTGCGAGCGAACTGGTGCTCCTTGCTCGGGCCTCGATGGCGACAAGCCTCAGCATAATGAGCGCCGACCTCCGGCGCCGAGGTATCACCAGCCCACCCTAACCGCCCGATAGGTTGCAGCGGCCCTCCGCTCAGGCTTCCCGCCGCTGCTTCACCTGAGCCCTGCGTCATATGCCGTGGCCAAGGCCGCCCAGAATGCCTGACCAGCATCCTGGCGCGCGAGCTGCTCGATACTCCCATCCTCGCCAACGCTGTCTGTCCCGGGCTAACCGCGACGTTCCCGGGGGGCGACGCCATGGGCGCCAGACCGGTGCCGCTAGGGGCCGCCGGGATCGTCTGGCTGCGACCCTGCCTGCCAATGGCCCGACCGGCGGCTTCTTTCGCTTGCCCTGGTGAACTCGATCCGAACGCCTCGAGGTTGATTAGGCATCCTCGCGCCGGGGATGCCGTCGCGCAACAACAACGAGCTGGCGCATTGGTCTCATCGCTGGGCCTTTCGCCTGCTGCCTTCATCGATCGAGAGGCCCTGCCGGGATGCACTGGCTGGCGCTCGATCAACGGCCGCGCCGGCCGCCGCAAGGACGATTTCCTCCGAGCGCAAGGCCACCTCTGCCGCGCCGTCCTGGGCCCGCAAGTGCAGGCCGATCAAGCTGGCGCGAGCATGGATGGATGCGTTGCCGAGTACTTCCATAAGGCAGTGCCGCAACCGGCTCTCAAAGCCAGGCGAGCCGTAGGTGACGCTTGCTGCGACGCCATTGGCTTCAAGGTGTCCGATCCACTCTCCCGACCCGTTGAGTCGAACGCCGACCGAGGGAATACCGGCATGCAGCGTCTGAACCACGATGTCGCTTTGACCGAGGTGGATCGAAGCCTCGAGCCGGGGCCATATCTCGGTTGGCAGCCACGTTGCCTCCGCAAAGTAGCGTGCCTCCGGTGCCCGACTCCATCGGCGTCGACTTCCTACAATGATCGCCGCCTTCTCATGGCGCGCCAGAGCATTGTCGATCGCGTCTTCGATGTCGGGGCGGCAGCCCACCGGCAGGAAGACGCCGCAGACTGCCGGGTTGGCCTTGAGAAAGCTCAGCAGCTGCGGTTCCGCCACCTCGTGCTTGCTGATCGGCGGCACGCAGAAGCCGATCGTGTCGGCCTCCAGTTGCTCTCCAAGAACGTGAGCACTGACCGCGTTCAACGCCGTAACGTCCAACGCTTCGGGAAACGCGGCAATCGAGACAACGGGATCGAGATCGACGTAAACGATCGGCGAACCTGTCGCTGCTGCCAGTGTCTCGACTTCGCGCCCCAGTTGCGCTGTGACGATAAGTTCTGGCGATGTCGATGCAAGGCTATGGCGCGACCCCGGCAACCTGGCAGCAACCCATGAACTTCGCAACCCATGCGCCCACCACGACGCCGCCGGCGACCAGGTCGTGAAGTTGCGCGCCGCAATCCGCCTGCCCAAGCCCCGCCGCACAAGGAACAGCACCTTGTGCTTCCGCTCCGCCAGACGCTCGCCGATGGCGAGCAATGGGGCGACATGGGTTTCGTCGTGGACGATGATCTGGACGCGCACACTAACCTCAACACTTGGGCAGTAGGAATGGCCGAATCGGGCGGAGGGAGCGGCATCAGGCCGCTACTTGCCACCCCCCTCCGAGGGCCTTGCACAGCGCCACGAAAGCCGTCGACAAGCTGATCGAGCTTTGCGCGTAGGAATCGCGAGCCGAAACCAGGGAGGCTTGTGCGTCGAGCACATCCTGCAGGGTGGCGGCGCCGGTGTCGAACTGCGTACGGACGATGGCCAGGGCGGACTTGTAGCTTTCGACGCTTTGCAGCAGGGCCGCCCGCCGGACCTGCTGTTGGCGCACCGAGACAATCGCGTTCTGCACTTCTTCGAAGGCCGAGACCACGGTTTCCCGGTAGTCGAGATAAGCTTGGCGCGCTTCGGATTCGGCGATTTCCACCCGGGCTTTGCCGGCGCCGCCATCGAAGATGGGCAGCGACAGGCTGGGGGCAAGGCTCCAGCCCGTGACCAGCGTCTCGCTTCCCGACAGAGTCAGCGTTCCGCCCAGATTGAGGCTTGGGTAGAGCGCCGCTTCGGCGACCCCGATATCGGCCGTTTCGGCAGCGAGGGTGCGCTCCGCCTGGCGGACATCTGGCCGCGACCGCACGAGTTCGGCGGGAATGCCGGTCCTGACATTGCCTTTGAACGCGGGGATGGCGTCGCGCGACCCGAGCCGCCTTCGCAGCTCCGCCGGTGCGACATCGAGCAGCGTCGCCAGCCGGTTGATCGATTGCGCGACCTGCAACTCGAGACTGGGGATTTGCGCTTCCGACGATCTGAGGCCGCCGGTCGATCGGGCGAGGTCGAGCGCTGTCGCGCTGCCGGCTGCCACCCGCGCCTCGACCAGCTCGAACAGCTCGCGCTGCGTCTGCACGCTGTCGCGGGTAATCCGCAGCCGATACTGGTAACCGCGCAGCTCGACATAGGTTTGGGCAACGTCGCCCAGCAGGGTCAGGCGCGACAGATTGGAGGCTTCGATTGTGGCTTCGAGCGTTGCCCTGGCAGACTCGCGGCTACGCTTTTTTCCGCCGAACAGGTCGATCTCCCAGCCGGCATCGAAGCCGGCCTGGTAGCTGGTCGTGACCTCGGATGTCGCGCTGCTGGCCGAAGTGGTTGCGGCGGCCGAGGCCGACAGGCTGGGCAGTGCGTCGGCCCCGACCGACTTGGCTGTGGCACGCGCCGCAACGACGCGTTCGACGGCTTGGGCCAGCGACAGGTTCTGCTGCAACGCGTCGGCAATGATCCGGTCGAGCAGCGGGTCGCCGAGATTGCGCCACCACGAGCTATCGGGCGCGATGCGCAAACCGGTCTGGCTTGCCCCGTCATAGCCTTGGGCCACTCTGAGACTGGGCTTCGCATAGTCGATGCCGAGCGAACTGCATCCTCCCAACAGGAGAGCAGCAACAAGCGGACCGATGTAGTAGGGGGCCAATCGGGAGGTCATTTGGGCGAAGGCTCCGGTTGGGTGGAAGGCGGGTTCTGGTCGACGAGGAGGCGCGAAAGCAGGTTTCCGATCGCCTGCTCCAGATCCTGCAATAGGGTGTAGGCAACCGGCACGAAGACAAGGCTGAGCAGGGTCGACGACACGAGGCCGCCGATCACCGCAATGGCCAATGGGGCTCGGGTTTCGGCGTCGGCGCCCCAGCCGAGGGCGATCGGCAGCATGCCGGCGCCCATGGCGATCGACGTCATCAGGATGGGCCGAGCGCGTTTCTCGGCGGCGTCGAGCAGTGCGGCCACGCGTTCGACCCCGCGCGCTTGCGCCACCAGCGCGTACTCGACGAGCAGGATGGAGTTCTTGGCGGCAATCCCCATAAGCATCAGGATGCCGATAAGCGTGGTGACGCCGATGGCATTTCCGGTAAGGAACAACAACCCCAGCGCCCCTCCGATCGACAGCGGCAGGGCGGTCAGGATGGTGAGCGGCTGGAAAAAGCCCCTAAACAGCAGCACCAGCGTCATGTACATGAACAGTACGGCCGCGCCGAAGACGACAATGAAGCCTCCGAATAGCTCGGCGATCTGTTCGGATTCGCCTTGCCGCAGGCGTTCGATGCCGGCCGGCAGGTTGCGCATGGTCGGCAGTTGGGCTATCTGTTGCTCGGCTTCGCCAAGGCTCAAGCCGCCCAGTTCAGCGTCGATGCCGGCACTTTGTTGACGTTCGACCCGACTAATGGAGCTCGGCCCGGCCTCGAACGAGATATGTGCAACCGCGCCAAGGGGAACGGTTCCCGCCGACCCCCTGATCGGCAGCGCAGCAAGATCGTCGATCGTTTCCACCGCTCCTTCGGCCAATGCAACACGGATCGATACCTGTCGATCGCCGAGGTTCATCTTGGTGAGGTTGGCGTCGCTGTCCCCCAGCATCGACGTGTTCAGCGCCTCGGCGATCTGCGATGCGGTGATCCCCAGCATTGCGGCCCGGTCCTGATCTGGCCGGACGACAAGCTCGGGGCGGACCAGCGATGCGGTCGAGTTGACGTTTCTCAGCCCGGCAATGCCGGCCATCTCGCGACGCAACTGGTCGCGGGTTGTGGCGAGCAACTGCGCGTCGTCTCCGACCAGCGTGACCGAAACGCTGGTACCGGCAAAGCCGCCGGAGTAGCCGACGCGTGCGCCGGGCACCGCAATCAGCGCACGGGCAAAATCGGCTTCGAGTTCCTGCTGGCTGCGCGCCCGCTCGTTGCGCGGCTCAAGAGTGATGGTGACGCGACCCGAGTTGACCTGGCTCTGGGATGTGGTGGGTCCGAACCCGCCGCCGCTGACCGCTGTTCCGACCGTCGCATAGATCGATTTGATTTCCGGCGCGTCCATGAAGATCTCGCGGACGGCGGCGATCGCGGCGTCGGTCTGCTGCAGCGATGATCCGGGGGGCAGCTCGACCGACAGGATGATCTGGCCGCGATCGCTGGAGGGCAGGAACTCCGTCTTGAGCTGCGTAGCGAGGGCAAGCGCGCCGATGAACATGGCCACGAACACGATGAGCGTCAGCCATCTGAAGCGAAGGGTCAGCCGCAGCAGCCACAGATAGGTCGGCATCCAGAACGGCGTGTCCTCCACGTGGCCCTTGGCCTTGACCAGATAGGCGCTCATCAGCGGGGTGACGAGGCGCGCAACAACAAGCGAGAAGAACACTGCGACGGCGGTGACGATCCCGAAACTCATGAAGAACTGGCCGGCAGTGCCGGGCATGAACGCCACAGGGCCGAAAACCGCAATCAGCGTCGCGGTGGTCGCCACTACCGCGAGCCCGATCTCGTCGGCGGCCTTCAAGGCCGAAGCCTTCGGGCCTTCCCCGCTCTGCCGCATGTGCCGCACGATGTTCTCGATCTCGACGATGGCGTCGTCCACCAGTATGCCGACCACCAGTGACAACGCGAGCAACGTGATGGTGTTTAACGACAGATCGAGCCAGGCCATCACTAGGAAGGTTGGAATGAGCGAGAGGGGTATGGCGACCGCGCTGACCATCGTGGCGCGAATGTCACGCAGGAACAGGTAGACGATTGCCACCGCCAGCGCCGCCCCGAGCAGCAGCGACTCAAGGGCGGCCTCGACGCTTTCCTCGACGAAATCGGAGGACGAGGTGACTTCGGTTATTTCGACATCCGGGTTGGACTGATCGAGCTCCTCGACCGTGTGCCGGACCCTTTCGGTGGTACGCAGTTCGCTCGAGCCGGGCGAGCGGTAGACATTGATGGCGACAACTTCGCTGCCGTCGAGGCGCGCCAGTTGCCTCGGTTCCGCCCAGGTGTCGGCGATGCTACCCAGATCGGCCAGGCGCACCTCGACCCCATTGGGCAGTCGGATAATCGTATTGGCCAGCCCCTCGAGGTCAACGGCATTGCCGACCGTACGAATGGTTTGCTCGGTGTCGTGCAGGGTGACCCGACCGCCCGGCCGGTCGATATTGACCGATTGCAGCTGCTGACTGACATCGGCCGCCGTTACCCCCAGCGCGGCGAGCGTCCCTGGGTCCAGCTCGACCCGGATAAGCCGATCGACGCCACCGGAGCGATCGACCGAGCCGACGCCCGAAACTGTGGTAATGGCATCGGCCAGGGGATTGTCGACGAACCAACTCAACTGCTCGGGCGACATGGCCGGTGCGGCGACAACGAAGGTAAGGATCGAGTTGCCGCTGATCTCGACACGTTCGACCGTTGGGCTGGTCGCGGCCGCGGGCAACTGAGATTGCACCGACGTTACGGCGTTCCTGACATCGTTGGTGGCGCGGTCGATGTCGGTGCCGAAGGCGAACTCGACGGTCGTCGTCGAATTGCCTTCGCTGATGCTCGAAGTGACTGCGTCCACGGCGTTGAGACCGGCGACCGCGTTTTCGATGATACGGGTGACCTGAGTTTCCAGTTCGGTGGGGGATGCGCCGGTTTGGGCCACCGATATGGTGACGGACGGAACGTCGATATCCGGCGTGCTGTTGATGCGCAGCGTGGTGTAGGAGTAGACGCCCGCCAGCGTGAGAATGAGAAACAGCACGATGGTGGGGATCGGACTATTGATCGCCCAGGCCGACATCCTGTTCATCGCCGCGCTCCAACCAGGCTGGGCTCGGCCTGGACCAGCACCCGATCGCGATCGTTGAGAAACCCGGCGCCGGAGACAACCACGACGTCTCCCGGTATCAGGCTGCCGGCAACTGCGATCCGGTCCTTGCTGCGCGCTCCCAGTGTGGCGGGGACGAACGTGACCAATTTATCAGCTCCCACGACGAACACACCGGGCGACCCGCCGCGCCAGACCAGTGCCGCGGGATCGACCGTCGTCGCCGGCTCTTCAGCGAAAGCGAACCTGGCCCGCGCCGACATCCCTTCGCGCAGGCCTGAAGAGTTGGGGACACTGACATAGACAGTCGCGAGGCGCGTCGTTGCTTCGACCACCGGGGATATGCCCCGAACCGTGCCGGGGCTGCTGGCGCCCTGGGACAGTTCAATGGTCACCGATGCACCGATATCGATCCTGCCGACATATTGTTCTGGCACTTGCGCCCAGACCTCGAGGCGCCCATCGCGGGTGATGTGGAACAGCTCAGTCCCTGCCTGCACGATGCTACCGAGCCTGGCCTCAACATCGGTGACGAGCCCGGCCGCCGGCGCGGTGATGGTGGCCTGCGCCTTCTGTATGGTCAGACGGTCGAGGGCCGCAACCGTCTGGGCGAGGTCGGCCTCGGCTTTGCCAAGTGTGGCGTTTCGTTCCTCGGCGGTTTCCTGGCTGATGGCCTTGCTGGCAAGCAATTCCTTGCCGCGCTCTACGGAGACGCGGGCACTGTCAACGCTTATCTGGCGCGAGTTCAGTTGCGCCCGCTGCTCGGCGATCTGGGCGTCGATCTCGGCAGTATCGAGTTCGGCCAGCACCTCGCCGGCTGCGACCAGCGTATTCTCCGCCACATTGACGGTCTTGAGGGCGAGGCCGCTCGTCCGCGGCGTGACGACAAGCTTTTCGAACGGCTGCACCGTACCGGAGGCGGTATAGCTGCGCGCGATCGCTTCAAACTGGACGGCGCCGGTCGTCACCGTCAGCGTCGCATCCGGGGTTGGCGGTGACGCACCGGCATCATCCGCACCTGGCGGTACCATGCCGGCCGGTGGACTGCAGGCTGCCAGAAACAACATGGTCGCAAGACCGGCAAAAGCGAATGCAGAACGCAACGGACGGCCTCCCACGAGCATGATTGCGTTGATAAACCAGAGAGTTTGCTGCCGTACGTCGACATGTTTCGGTTTGTTGCGGCCGGGCGGAATCGTATTTCAGTGCATTGCCGCCGGTTTTCTGCCCTTTGGCCGATCCGGATTCCATGGCATCAGTGTCGTGGGCGTCGGTGTTTTACACGGAGGTTGTTTGAGCGATGCGGCCCATTGCCCACATCGTAATTGTCGATGACGACAAGGAAATCCGGCGACTGCTGGGGCGCTACCTGACTGAGCAGGGGTTCCGCGTGTCGCTCGCGGGTAGTCGACGGGAGTTCGAAGAGCACCTCAAGCGGGATACCATCAACCTCGCCATTCTCGACGTCATGCTCCCAGACGGCTCGGGGATCGATATCTGCCGCACCCTGCGCGCCACCCAGCCCGACCTGCAGATCATCCTGTTGACGGCGCTGATCGAGGAAGTGGACCGGATTATCGGCCTTGAGGTCGGCGCCGACGATTATCTCGGCAAGCCGTTCAGCCCCCGCGAGCTGCTAGCCCGGGTACGATCGGTGCTGCGGCGGGGGAGCGGCGTGTCATCTCCTGTGGAAGCGCCCCGGGCAATCCTCGTGTTCGAAAACATCCGCGTCGAGATGGGGCAGCGCCGAGTCGTGTCCAACGACGGGCGTGAGGTGCCGTTCACCAGCGGCGAGTTCGATCTGTTCAGCGTCTTGGTGCAGCGCCCGGGTCGTGTGCTGAGCCGGGATCAGCTGATCCAGCTGACCCAGGGCCACGATGCGAACCCACTCGATCGTTCGGTTGACGTGATGGTGAGCCGGATCCGGCGCAAGCTGGCCGATGTTTGCCCCGCCGAGGTGCTCAAGACCGTCCGCAACGGGGGCTATCTGCTGGCGACCCAAGTCGAGCGATTGAGCGTCTAGCATGCTGCGCGGTTTTCAACTCAAGCTTGCCCTGCTGCTCGTATCCTCGATTATCGGAGTGGTCGCGGTATCCACGCTGACGGCCCTGTCGGTCATGCGGGCGCCGGATCCGACAGACGTCATCCGGCCCATTGCTGAAAGCTTGTCGCTGTTGGTCCAAGCGGCTGAGACCGATCCTTCGCTGCTGGAACCGAAGGTGATCGCCGCAGTCCGACCCGTTTCTGCGGTCGACTCGTGGTCCACCGACGGTCTCCGTCGAATGCTCCCCGCCGAACTGCAGGCGCGAACGACGGTGGAGGACTTGGCAAGTGGTCCAAAGGTAGCGGTCGTTGCGATGGACAAACGGACCTGGCTGACCCTGCCCTTCCCGCAACTGCCCCGCGCCGAGACCGCCATTTTGTCGCTAATCCTTTGGACGAGCATGGTTGCGGTAGGCGCGGCGGCAATCGCCACCGCGGTGGCACGACGTATCACCAGGCCGATCGCCCAGATCGAGCGGGCCGTCGCTTCGATCGGAGAGGACGGAGAACTGCCCCAGATCGAGCCTCGGGGCTCGGCTGAAGAACGCGAGACCGCCGCTGCGCTCAACCGGCTGGGGGCGCGGTTGAATTCCGCCATGTCCGCGCGCATGCGGCTTGTTGCGGCAGCCAGCCATGATCTGCGCACGCCCCTGACCCGAATGCAGTTGCGCGTTGAATTTCTACCCCCGGAAGAGCAGGGCGAGTGGCTTTCGGATATCGAGGAAGTCAAGAAAATCGCTGAGAGCGCCATTGAGTTGGTGCGCGAAGAAGCGATGACCGATCAGGTCCGGGACAGCTTAGAAATAGGGGCGTTGGTCAGGGAGGTTGCGACGGAACTGGCGGAACTGGGGCACGCGGTCCATGTGAGCGCCGTGGCCAGCGGCACGGTGAAAGCTGGTCGCCTCGCACTGAAACGCGCTCTCCGCAACTTGCTGATTAACGCCTGCACTTATGGCGAGCGGGCCGAGGTGGGAGTCAAGGCAATTGGGAACCGGGTGATTGTCCACATTGAGGACGACGGCCCGGGAATCCCGGCGGAACTGTTGCCTCGAGTCTTTGAGCCGTTTTTTAGGGTTGATGCGGCCCGCCAACAGGGTGCTGGTGGCACCGGGCTCGGTTTGGCGATCGCCAAGGAAATCATCGAGCGTTTCGGTGGTTCCATAAAGATATTCAATGGAGACCGCCGCGGGCTCACTCAGGTTGTATCGCTTCCAACGGCTTCGACAGCGGCAGATCACCTACAGGTGAACTAACCACAAGGCCGCACCTTACCAGCAATTGCAAACTTCAAGTTTTGTCGGTGGGCGTCCTGCAAGCAAAGTGCATTCTGTCAAATGTAAACTGAGTGTGAAATGTAACTGCGATAATAAGACGGTGGCAAAAATCTATGAATTCTATGGTAAATTCATGCGCCAAGCAGAAATTAGATTAGGGGTCGGCTGCTTGTCGCTGCCGAAGGCGCATTTCGCTGAACACCGCATCGAGGTCGGCGCGCGTTCCATCAACTAGCTCGCGCATCTTCGACTCGGCCGTCGCCGAATCGCGGCGGCAGATCGCTTCTAGAACGGCGGCGTGCGCTGGTAGACTCTTAAGGGCGCTGTCGGGCAGCAGAACTGTCAACCGGCGGCTGAGAGTGAGCGCCGCCTCCATGGTCCGGCCGAACCCAGCCAACAACTCGTTTTGCGTCATGGCGAGGATGGTGCCGTGGAATGCGATGTCGGCGCTCACGTACACTTCGGAGTCATGGACCCCGTCGCGCATCTGGCCCAGATGCCGCTTTGCGAACGCAATCTGCTCGGGCGTGGCGCGGGTCGCAGCAAGGGCGGCGGCGGCAGGCTCGAAGATCCGGCGCATCTCCGTCATCTCGAGAACGAATACGCGATCAGGCTTAAGCCGGAGCCGCCACTCCAGCAAATCCGGATCAAGGATGCTCCAGTGCTGCCGGGAGCGGACGCGGATGCCGACCTTGGGCCTAGATTCGATCAGGCCCTTTGACGCCAGCACCTTTACGGCCTCGCGCAAAGCAGTCCTGCTCACACCAAATTCTAGGCCCAAGGCAGTTTCGCTGGGAAGCGCCGAACCCACTGCATACGCACCACTTAGGATGTGAGTGGCAATCGTCCGCGCGATTCCTACGTGAAGACCGTGGGGCTGCTCGGGTCGGTCTAAGAGTTCCATCATCGCATGATGCCCCATTGACAGCGCAATCGCAAGTCCTATTAATCATACAAGTATGCCAAAAGGAGCTTGCATCAGTCAGCATGGTTTTTCAGTCGGATACATTCATCTTCGGAGGCAGCGTCTACCCAGAGATCATGCGGCGCGACGACTGGTTGTGCCTGCTTGATGCGCTCGCGGGCGCGGGCCGCAACGTCGTCCGCCCGGGGAATTCGGCGTGGAGGAACATCGAGACCGCGCCGGTTCGGCTGGACTCGACTGGGTCGGCTGGCTTTCGACGACGCCGCCGAACGCGGACTGTCCGCCATCGTCGGCACCAACACCTACATCCCCCGATGTGGCTACACACTCGCCACCCCGACCTGGATTCCTGCGCCGTACCGTCTTGGTTCTCGATGCCGCGCGCGCCGCGCACGCGGCAGGGCGCTACGTCATTACCGAAACCCGCTTCACCCACGCGGGCGGCGGGGCTGTCGGCCGCACTGCCCAGCCGCGAAGAGTTCCGCAAGTGGGCAATGAACTGGATCGCGAGCGGGGCGGACGGGATCATCTTCTGGAGTGGCAATCGCTGGCACGGCGGACACTTACCGCACTGGGGGTGTCTCATAAACTTCGTCGGCGAACCAGAGCGCGAATTTGCTTGGGTGGCCGAACTCGGGGCCGAACTCCGCGCGCTAGGGCCCGCCATCGTCGCCGCGCGGGTTGCAGCGGACGTCGCGGTGGCGAACGACTTCGACCAGCGCGCCGCCCTCGAGGCCTACCCGCATGTGCGCACCGCAGACACGGTGATGCCCTCGACGATCGGCGCGCTCCGGCGCATCGACATCGGCGTCGACAGCATCAATGCCGTGCGGGCAGGCCGCATCGCCGAACTAGGCTGGTACCGCGCGGTCCTCCTCCCCGCCGCCCCGGTTCTCGAAGGCGATGCGGTCTGCCCGACCCGCGAAGCGTTCGTCGCTAACGGGGGGCTGCTCGTCGTGCTCCCAATGGTCGCGATGCAGTCGGCCGAAGTCGTGTTCGTTTCTGGCGGCCTCGGAGGTGGGATGGCGACGCTCACCGGAAACGCTGCTATCAGCATGCGCCAGCTTGGCGGCGAGCCCTCGGGGGAGGTGCAGGCGATATGCTGGGGGGATGGAACGCGCAGCGCCTTGGCCGCATCTGGCTATTTCGAGGTGCCCGTCTCCGATCCTCCGGAGGTACTGGCGCGCCTCGTTCACCGCAACGCGATGCTCGACGGGCGGGCCGCGGTAACGAGCCGAACCTTTCGAAGGGGCAGGGTGGTCCGGCTGGCTGCGCTGCCCGAACCCGACGCCCTTGCGCGCTGCCTTTCGGCTTGGTTGCGGGACGCGTGTGCTAGCCCGCTGCCGCTTCTGCCGGATGGCGTGATGGTTGTGCCGCGCACCGACGGCCCGCGTTTCGTCATCAATACCACGTGCGACCAGCAGTCAATTCCGGCCCTTGCCAGCCGCGCGGACCGGCTAGCGGAGGACCCGCCAGCGCCGCACGCCATTCCCCCGGTTCGCTGCCACTGGCTCGCCACAACATGATCAACCGCAGGGGCGCGGGATCTCGCCCCGCATGGAGGAGACGACGATGAAACACCTGCTGATGGCGAGTTCGCTTGCCTTGATCGCGGCCGCGCCGCATGCCGCACTGGGCCAGACTGCGCCCTCGGACGTTTCCGGCGCCATCACTGTGTGGAGCTGGAGTATCGGTGCGACGGCACTGCAGAACCTCGTGCCCGCATTTAACGAGCGCTACCCGAACGTCACCGTGACGGTCGAACCTCTCGGCAACGACCAGGTCTACGATCGCGGCCTCGCCGCCTGCGCGGCCGGCGGCTCGGGCCTGCCGGACGTCTATTCGATCGAGAACGCCGAGGCCGAGGTGTTTTGGGCGCGCTTCCCTACCTGCTTCACCGACCTCACCACCCTCGGCATCTCCAACGCCGATGCGGACGCACGTTACCCCGCGTTCAAGCTGCGCGAACTGCGGGTGGACGATCAGCTATTCGCGCTTCCCTGGGACACCGGCCCCGTGATGATGTTTTATCGGCGCGACCTGTTTGAGCAGACCGGAATCGACGTAAACACGCTCGCCACTTGGGACGACTACATCGCGGCTGGCCAGAGGCTGCTCGAGAACAGCGGCGGCGCTACGCGCATGGCGACGCTCAGCACCGGCGGCGACGATGAGTGGTTCCGCATGCTGGCGAACCAGGCCGGCTGCTTCTACTTCGCCGACGCGACCGACGAGGTGGCGATCAACCAGCCGGGCTGTGTTATGGCCCTCGAAACTATCAAGAAGCTCTGGGACGCCGGGCTCCTCGCCGAGGGCGGGTTCGACGACAACATCCAGAACATGAAGGGCGATGTCGTTGCGACCGCCATCTCCGGCGGTTGGTTCGAAGGCTTCATGCGCTACCTGCTGCCCGAGCATAGCGGCAAGTGGGGAATTGCGCCCATCCCGGCACTGACGAAAGCTGGGAGCCGGGCGGCCAACAACGGCGGCTCCGCCCTCGCCATACCGGCCGCCTCGCAGCACAAGGAAGCGGCGGCCGCGTTCGTGCGCTTCGCGCTCGAGGAACAGGCGAGCGCCATCGCCATGCTCAGGAGCGACGGGCTCATTCCGGCCCAGCTCGCGGCTCTCGACGACCCGTTCATGAAGGAGCCGCAGGCGTACTGGGGCGGCCAGGCCGTCTACGAGACAATCCTCGGCACCCTCGCCGAGATCAAGCCGGCGCGCGGCACGCAGTTCTACCAGGAAGCGCGCAGTATCTCGGCAGTAGCAGTGACCAACTTCCTCAACGGCAGCGGCGGCTCGGCCAAGGCTGCGCTGGACCAAGCAGCGCAGCAGATCTCCGACAGCACCGGCGCGCCCATCGCACCCTGAGCGCTTCCGGCGGGCCGGCTATCCCGGCCGGCCCGCACCGTTTCGATAGGACCTCTCCGCCGATGCAGCGTCAGCCCCTCGCACCTTACCTGTTTCTCTTGCCTTATCTCGTAATCTTTGCGGTATTTTGGGCATGGCCGGTGGTGCAGTCCTTGCTGCTGTCGCTTCAGAACACCCGCACGTTCCCGTTCACCTGGGACGTGCTGCTCAACTGGCGGCGGCTGCTGACCGACTCGACGCTACACGTCGCGATGGTCAACACGGCCGTCATAGGCATCGTCCAAGTGCCGCTGATGATCGCGCTGGCGACCGCGCTCGCGGTGGCGCTTAATTCAGACCGACTGTTCGCTAGGCCGGTTATGCGGTTTGCGTTCTTTGCGCCGGTGGTCGTGGGCGAAGTCGCCTACTCAGCTATCTTCCGTCTTCTGTTCAATACCGAGTTCGGCGCGGTGAACGCGGCGTTGGGCGGTGTGGGGATTGAAGAGGTTGCGTGGCTAGGGGACCCTGTTGCTGCAAAAGTCGTGATCATCGTCGCGGTCACTTGGCGGTGGACCGGCTACAATGCCATCATCCTGCTGGCCGGCCTGCAGAGCATCCCCCGCGACATCTACGAGGCAGCGAGCCTCGATGGCGCCGGCAGATGGCGGCAGTTCTGGACCATCACGCTGCCGCTCCTCAGTCCGGTGCTGCTGTTCTGTTTGTTCCTATCGCTCCTCGGGACGCTGCAGCTATTTGTTGAGCCTTTTCTCATCACGGCCGGCGGGCCGGGCAACGCTACCCAGACGCTCGGCACCTACCTCTATCTACAAGGCTTCCGGAACCTCAACTTCGGCTATGCCTCGGCCATCGCCTATTCGGTGACCTTCGCTGTTTTGCTGCTCGCCATCGGCCGGCTCGCCGTCGCCCGCAAGGTGGAGGCCTGAGCATGCGCCTGACGCTCGGCCTTGTCGCCTTCAACCTTGCCATCGGCGCGCTCGCCGTCGTCTGGCTCATGCCACTGTGGCTGATGGTCGTTTATGCTACCGTCTCGGATGCCGACATCTTCTCGCCCGTCGCCCAGCTGTGGCCGGGAGACCAGTTCGGCGCCAACTGGCAGCAGATCGTCAAAAAGACCGTATTCGTGCCAGCGCTGCTGAACTCTATAGGCATAGCGATCATCTACACGACCGTCTCGGTGCTGTTGAGCAGCCTCGCCGGGTTCGCGCTCGCGCGCTATCGGTTCTTCGGGCGCGACACGCTGTTGATCGTTCTCGCCGCCACCCTGACCATTCCTTTCGTGGTGTTGGTGATCCCCCAGTACATCCTCGTTGCGCGTGACATGGGGCTTGCCAACAGCTGGGCCGCAGTAATCATCCCACCGCTGTTCAACGCCCTGGGCGTGATCTTCATGCGCCAGTCGTTCCTATCACTTCCGCAGGAGTTGCTCGAGGCGGCGCGGCTCGATGGTGCTGGCGAGTTTCGGGTGTTTTGCCAGATCGCGCTGCCGCTGACCCTGCCGGCGGTCGCGGCCCTCGCGATTATCCTCTTCCTTGGCTCGTGGAACAACTATCTGTGGCCGCTCTTGGTGGGTACCGGGCCCGAAGCCATCACCGCCCCGGTGGCGCTGGGGAGCCTGATGGGCATTCACGCCGTGCCTTGGGCCAGCATCATGGCGGGCGCTCTTGTGCTGACGCTGCCCATGGTGATCATCTTTCTGTTCCTGCAGCGTTACTTTATTTCCGGAATCACTGCCGGATCGGTGCGCTAGCTATTGCCATGACTGCTGTCGCGCGACATTGGTGATGAGGCTGCACGCGACCTTGGAGTGACCGTTCATATTGCGGTAAGCGCCGAGCTGAACGTCGGCAGCCATGATCAACCGGAGGGGCAGGAAACTAGGGTTCAAGCCATCGACAGCCGAAGGGTGGCATCGTTGCACCGGCCGGCATTCCACCGGTCAGGCGGTCTGCCCTGTTGGCGAGTTCCGGCACCGGTTGTATGGTATCGGTTGTATTGATGACAAAGTGAGAGCCGTCGGTTCGCGGTACCGCCATGACCCCCGTAGGCAGCGCGAGCAATGGTTTGACTCCTGCTTCGACAAGCCAATCGGCAAACCACCGGCAGAGTGCGTCGGGCTCCGGCAACCCCGCCAGCCGTACCACCGCTCCCCGTCCCAGACGGTGAAGCGTTGCAGCGATCCTTCCGTCGAGTTCGGGCGTTTGATGAACGAGCGTTGCCAGGACTTCGATCGCAACACCGGGGACCGCAGTCAGCAGCTCGAAATATCCGGAGGCTGCGAGTTCGCTCGACGTACCGTCCGACCAGCGGACCGATGGCTGCGGGCCAAGATCTCGTCGGCTGCCCAGTTGTCGCATACTGGTGGCGATGCTGCCAGTTAGTGCCGCTAGGCTACCGCCGAGTCCATCGGACACGAACACACCCTCGGCTGACTGCAGCGCTGTCATCGGGAGCACAATCAGAAGGCCGCCAGTTGTGACAAACGCTTCAAGCGCCGCGCGGATCGTTTCGCCGTCCAGCACAGTAGCGGCCGGCACGATTACGGCCCGGTATCGTGCAAGCTCGGCACCGCTGCCGGCTCTTGTGGCATTGATACTGTCAACGCCGACGCCAATCCGCCGAAGCGCCTCTACGGTCAACGGCATTACCGTATCGGCGGTGTCCACGTGTGGGTACGTCTCGATGGCAGCCCGTTGATTGAAATCGTTGATGATTGCAACTTTTGCGTCAACAGGAGCGCGAAGCAGCATTGGGCCTAGGTCGCGCAACTCGGCGCCGAGTTCAGCAACCCAAGTGAATTCTGGCTCCGGTTGTCCAATGAAATCCATTAGCGACCCCCAATGCGGCCAATGTCCGCCGTGCCATCGATTGCCTGTCCAGAAGATGATGCCGTCGGCTCCGCTGGCCATCCAGTTGAATGCCCACATGCGGAACTCTTCTCGAGACGGCAGCGAGTCCCACATCCCTGCGCCGCCGGCCTGCGTGAAGCGCGTCTCAGTCACCAAATACCTTCCGGCTCCCTGGGCCGCCCGCGCCGCGTCGGTCAGCCAGGCCGCGCGCCGAAGGAAACCTGATCGATCCGGCGGGCCCGGATAAGGATTGAGCCCTGTGACGTCAAAGATCCCCTCGAGGCCTGCATCGTCGAATTCTGTGAGCCAAAGTAACATCCAGTCACTGGTTATCCATTGCGTCGCGCCTGCCGATCGCAGCGCAGTTTTTTGTTCTTTCAAGAAGTCAACGATCAAGTCGCGCCGAAAGCGAAGATTGGCCAATGCCAGAGCGGGCAGTTGATGCGGTCCCTCGGTCGGCGTGAACCGGGGCTGCGGCACGGCCGCGAAACTGTCAACGCAAAGCCCCCAATGTCGAAGTCCCATGCGTTCATTGAGGTTGGCGACCGTCCCGTAGGTGCTTTTAAGCCACTGGGTCCACGCCACCTCCACCGCTGGGTTGTAGTCGGGGTGAACAACGGACGGCGCGTCGATCTCATTGTCTAACTGCCACCCGATAATGGCTGGATGACTTGCTATAGCTGCCACGAACCGCCGGACAAAACTGCGGCATGCTTCTCGGTAAGCGGGGTGGGCAAGGCATCCCGTCTTTCTGTAGAACGGGTGGCTCGGCTGACCGGGATAAGGCATGGTCGCGATATCAGGGTGCAAAGCGTGCAACCACAGCGGCGGGATATAGGTATTGGTGCCGACTATTGCAGATAGCCCTCTGGCATGGACGTCGTCGAGCGCCTGCTGAACCCACTCCATCTCATACCGACCGGCCGCGACTTCGATGTTGCCCCAAGCTGACTCTGCTAGCCGTACGACGTTGCAATCGGCTGCAGCCAGGGTATCGAGCAGCGACAACCAGCGGTCGCGCTGCATGATCTCCGGGTAGACGCTTGACCCGAAAAGATAGGTGCTAGTGTCGAACGCCATCGTCTGTGTCCTGTGGTTGTGAATTTGCTTGCCGTACTTGCCAGCGGCTATTCCGCGTCGTCCACTTCCGGTCGGCGCAGCCCGTGAAGCGACAGGCCGAGATCCACCCTTGCGGTGTCGAGCAAGTGCAACATGGCCCGATGCGCGCCACCAGCGTCGCGGGCCGCGACATAGTTGAAGACATCAACATGCTGCGGCAGAGAGGCGCCCCTGGAGGGTTTAATGGTGATGCGGAAAGCATAGTCGAGCGCTGCGCCAATAACCCCGGAAAGATGCCGAAACACCAAATTGTGGCTGGCGACGAGGAGCGCCTGGTGGAATTTGCGGTCGGCGGCGGTGAAGCCATCGAAATCGAGACGATCGCGGCACTTTTGCATGCGTTCTAGGGCGGCCTGCATGCTCTCGAGGTCGACGGTCGTCGCCCGCGCCGCGGCTAGTCCGGCTGCCGCCGGCTCGATGACCTGCCGCGCCTCGATGAGGTTCAGCACGATCTCGGCGTCGGGTCTGGTCTGCATAGCTAGGGTCAGAAGATCGGGATCCAGCATGCGCCATTCGTCTGTGGGGCGCACAACGGTGCCAACCCGTGGTCGCGTGGTCACCAGACCCTTTGTAGACAAAACCTTGACCGCCTCACGCAGCGCTGACCGGCTAACCCCCAGCCATGCGCATAGGTCCTGCTCGGGAGGCAAAGCGCTGCCCGGCGCATAGTCTCCCGACAGCACCTGCAGCGAAAGCGCCTCGACCACTTGTTGATGCACTCGCGGCTTGCGCAGCGTCGCGATCTCTTTAGCCCCTTCCAACACTTGCCCCCACCTTCAGCCGCGGTCCCTGCGGGTCAAATAAGTGGAAGAGTCCCGGTTCCAACCAGACTTTGACTCTTTCACCGGTAGTCGGCCGCTTCTTGCGCAGTTCGAAGGTCATTTCGACCCCCTGTGGTGTACGGCCGTGAACGATCCGGCTGGCGCCAAGATCTTCGACGATCCCGGCAACCAGTTCTATACCCAGACCCGGCCCCGCTTCTTCGCGGACGTCGGACGGCCGGATACCGGCCATCACTGTTTGTCCCGCGGTGAGGGGAACGGACACCGGCAGGACCCCGACACCCTCGAGCTCAAGTTGACCTTCAACGCTCCCCACGCGACCCCTTAGTAGGTTCATGCGCGGTGAACCCATGAAGCCAGCAACGAAGAGGTTGGCGGGGCTGTCGAACAACTCCTGTGGCGTACCGATCTGCTCGACCCGGCCTTCTCGCAGCACCACAATCCGATCTGCCAATGTCATCGCCTCGACCTGATCGTGGGTCACGAAGATCATGGTCGCACCGAGCTCTGCATGGAGCCGGGCGATCTCCATGCGCATTTGAACCCGAAGTTCTGCATCGAGGTTGCTCAAAGGTTCGTCGAAGAGGAACGCACGGGGGTCCCTGACGATTGCCCTGCCGATGGCGACACGTTGGCGTTGTCCACCCGAAAGCTGCGCCGGCAGTCGCTTCAGGAGCGGCATAAGCTGCAGCACGGCCGCCGCTGCCTCCACGCGGCGGCGGACCTCACGTCTTGGGGTGCCGGTCATGCGGAGGCCGAAGCTCATGTTGCCCTCGACGCTCATATGCGGATAGAGCGCATAGGATTGAAACACCATGGCCAGGCCCCGCTCGATGGGGGCGAGGCCGTTGACCATTCGACCATCGATCAACACCTCCCCGGAGGTGATGTCCTCAAGACCTGCAATCATTCGCAGAACCGTCGACTTGCCGCAGCCCGAAGGGCCGACAAGCACGCACAGTTCGCCTGATCCGATGGCTAGATCGATGCCACGGATTGCCTCGACGCTTCCGAAGCGCTTGCTGACCTGTTTTAACTCCAAGCTTGTCATGATCTCAGTCCCCACGGGCCGCCGATGCTAGGGCGGGTTCGGCAAACCACGGCTTGCCATCTCGATAGCGCCATCAGCGACGACTTGAAACGTTTGAGCGATCCAGAGAAACGCCGAAACGCTTTACAGCTTTGCCAGCACTTCGGCCGTCGCCTGCGCGAGCGCCTGGTCAACGCTCATGCCGCCCTTGACCACGTTCTGAATGGCACCGAGCAGGGCAGTCCTCGCGACCGGGTCGCGAGCGTCTAGCGGCGCCGGCACCATCGCCGACTGCACCGCTGCGAATACGGCATTCGGCACCTGTCCACCGTAGTAAGCATCCGGCTGGTTCATCCAAGGTTGCAGCGCAGCCGGACCATAGGCCGGGTAAAGGTCGTCTTTGGCAAACTGAGCGCTCAGGGCGACATCGCTGGAGACGATCCACTTGAGGAAGGCCCAAGCGGCCGGCTTGTTGTCGCTCGCCTCGAGGATGCCCACGTAATCGCCGCCGTTGTTGAAGGCGCGGTTGCCGTTGGCGCCGGCGGGTGCGGCTGCCACGGCCCATTTGCCGCCATCCTCCGGCGCCAGCCAGTTCTTTAGGAATCCCCCGAACCAGTTGCCATAAAGGCCGGCCGCGACCTGACCAGAGGAAAATGCACCTTGCCACTCGGGGGTGCCGTCAAAGGGCGAGACGAGTCCGGCATCGCTGGCGGCCTTGGCCATGGTGAGCGCCTGCTTTACGGCTGCCGTTTCGAGCTGCGGCCGCCCTGCAGAATCGAGAAGCGTGGTCCCACTTTGGGCAAGCATAGCTTCGACTATCTCGCTGGCGCTGCTTACAAGCCAGCGTTTGTTCGGTACGGCGATTTTCTTGCCCAACTCGAGGAAAGTGTTCCAATCAGCAAAGGCCGCCTCGACTTCGGCTGGCTCAGTCGGTAGTCCCGCCGCCGCAAACAGGTCGCGACGATAAAACAAGCCGCCTGGTCCCGTGTGCTTTGGCAAAAGCGATATCCGACCATCGGCAAGTTTCACATTGGCGGCGGTAAACGGCGCGAATTCAGCAAGGAGCGTTGCCGCTTCGAACGGTGGCTTTGACAAGTCGGCCCATTGTGGCCTGTCTCGCAGCAGAGCGAGCTCACGAATTTCGACGCCCGCGATGTCAGGTCCGGTTCCGCTCAGCATGGCGCGCTGCAAGGCATTGATGTATGCCGCGTTCTGTTGGGGAAAGGCCTGCACCTCGACGGTGATGTCCGGAAATTGCTTGTTGAACTCCGGCAAAAGGGCCTTTATCGAAACGTCGTTGTTCGGCCAGGTCCACACGGTTACCAACCCAGACGGCGCAGGCTCCTGAGCTGGCGACATCGTCGCGGCCAGAGTAGCGGCACCGACCGCCGCTACCGTCAAAATGAACTTTCGCATAGCTTCCTCCTCTCAAGGTTTGCCGTCCAGCGAGCCGAACGGTCTCGGCATGAGACAGATGAAGGTCCGATCGCGCCGTCATGCCTCGGCGGACGTTAGGGGTCACTTGACTGCGCCGCCGGTCAGGCCGGAAATGAACTGGCGACTGAGCAGGGCGAACAGAACGAATACCGGCAGCGTTCCAATGACGGTCGCGAGCATCACAGCAGGTGTGTCGGAAGCGTAAAGCCCACTAAGCTGTGTCAACGCCAGCGGGACAGTGAACAGGTTCGCGTCAGTGAGCACCACCAACGGCAGTTGGAAGTCGTTCCACGTACCGATTAGGGTCCATACGCCCAGTGCCGCAAGACCTGGACGAATGATCGGGAGGACCACGAGTACGAAGGTCGCAATGCCGCGTGCACCGTCCATCTCGGCCGCCTCATATAGCTCCCGCGGTACGGCACCGCCTATGTAGGTGTACATCCAGATTACGCCGAAGCCGGAGGCAAGGGTTGGCACGATCAGCGGCCAGTAGCTGTTGAGCCAACCGAACGCCGCCATCTGCAAATAGAAGGGAATTAGGCTAAGCGCGGGAGGCAGAAAGATCGTGGAAATGGTCACCCCCAGCAGCAACCTGCGTCCGGGTGCCCTTGCATAGCGCGCGAAACCGTATCCAGCGAAAGCGCTGACGAGCACCAGGCCGATTGTTTTGGGAAGCGCCACCGCAAGGCTGTTGTAAACAGGTTGCAGCGGCGGAAAGGTAACCGCCATCCGATCAAGGTTTGCAAGCAACTGATCTCCGAACCAAAGTGGCGGCGGGAACCGGTAGAGTGCTTCGACGGAGTGGGTTGCGAACACCGCCGCAAGGTAGAGCGGTGCCACATAAACGATCGATACAAGCAGCAGCCCGCCCGTGACGACCAAATTGAAGCGTCGTTCGGCGGTTACCTTCATCACTGCTCACGCCGAAAGTCGGCCCTTTGCTGCAGCGTGCGGATGGCCAGCGAAATCACTACCACGGCCAAGAAGATGTACCAGGATATGGCTGCGCCCGTTCCAAAGTTAAACTCGGCAAATGCCGTTCGGTACAGATACATGCCCAGTGTCGTCGCTGAGTTGTTGGTGCCGCCTGCCCCTTGCGTGAGCACAAAAGGCTCGTCGAACAATTGCAACCCACCCACGGCGGAGGTCATCAATGAGAAGGCCAGAGCAGGGGCGAGCAATGGCAGGGTGATGTGTTGAAAAGTCTTCCACCGGCCGACCCCGTCCATCCGCGCCGCTTCATAAATGTCTCGCGGGATGGCCTGCAAGCCGGCGAGCAAAATCACCAAGTGCCAGCCGGTCCAGCGCCAAACTATGAGCATAACCACAAGCGGCTTTATCCAGACCTCGGACGCGGTCCAGTTGAAGTAGAGCGGGGCGCCGAACAGCGCATTTGCGATTACGCTGGCGAGCCCGCCATTCGCTCCGAAGAATAACTGCAAGATAACCGCTGCCACCGCCGGCGCTACCAGCAACGGCAGTAGGAACACCATGCGCAGGTAGCCGCGGGCCGCCACGACGTACGCGTCGATCAGTACTGCTAATGCCAGCGCCAGCCCCACAGTCAGCAACGTTGACCAGAACCAGAGGTAGGCCGTGTTCCAAGCCGCTCGCACGAAAACTGGATCGGCTAGAACTCTCTCATAGTTAGAAAATCCGATGAATGATGGTTGTGAGAATCCGTCCCAGCGCTGAAATCCGAGGTAGAACGAAAAAGCAACAGGAAAGACCGAAAACGTGAATAGTACGAGGAAAAATGGCGCCTGCGTGAGGTAGAAGCCAGCCGTATGTGCGCGGCTGTTCCTGTTGCTTCCAAAAGAGACGACGGCCATGCGCACCCTCCAGAAAAGCGAATTTATCCGATCATTAGGCAAAGTTCAACTGACCATTAGAACTGCGCCGCGGTTGTATCGCGGGCGGACCAAAGTGCGATGCTGACGGCGAAACGCGATCTGTCGCCGTTCCAACCAACCCGCCAACGCTATCGAGATTGCACCAAGCTTCGATCGGCCTTGGCAAGCGCCGCATTGTGCTACGGCTCCCGGCAGCTGGAAAACGTATCAACCATATGGTTGACAAGGGCTGCCGGCGTGCTATGGACGTCTGGCTTGGTGGAGGGAGCTATAGCCAAGCACGCCGCTTGGGGCGGCGGAGTCACAGCAGGTGAATCAGCTGCCATAGCCCAGGATCAGTTGGCGCGGAGAAAACATTTGTCAAAGGCGACGACACCCATCGAGGTCACTTTCACCAGAAGGCGACGCCAATCGGCAGATTCGGCGCGAAAAGCTATCTTGGAAGGGGCCGTAGACCTGGTCGCGGAGCATGGCCTAGAAGGCTTGCGAGTCCGCGATGTCGCCACTCGGGCGCAGATCAACCACTCAACACTTCTACACCATCTCGGCGATCGTGACGGCCTGTTGCTCGCCCTCGCTCAACGGGTCGTGGACGAATTGGAGCGAATAACCGGTGAGGAGGCAACCGCAGGCGACGCCAGGCTGGCCCGACAGATGATCAATGGCCATTTGGACGATATCCTGACCGGCTTGGCTGAACGGCCGGCCGACTTTGCACTGCTGTCCGAGGTATTTGTTCGCGCTTCCCGCGACCCGCGGGCCCGTGACTTAGCCACCCAGGCGGAAGAGCGCTGGGTCGGGTTCCTGACCCGTCTTTTGAAACCGCTGGCCAGCGACGGGGCCAACACGGCATCAAATCCGAGAAGGACGGCCCTTGCGATCACTCTGCTTGTCCGCGGCTATGGACTGGCAATTGATCGTGACCCTGTCGCCCTGCGACGCGCCGTAACCGCGTTGGTCGATCAGCTTGCCAAAGGATAGCGTCATGCCGCTCGAAGGAATAAAGCGCAAGGTAAGCCTTATGGATGGGGACCTTACTTTTGCTCTCGTCGCCACGCAGCTGTTCTGGGCCGGGACTATGTGGTACTCGCAATTCAACACCTATCCAATGTTCGCGGCGGTTTCTGCCGAAGACTTCCGTCCGCTTCACGCCTCGTATGAGCAGGGGCTGCCGATCGCGGTATATCTGCCCTTTGGTATCGCGTTGTTAGTCGGATTAACTGCTTTGATCCGGCTATGGGCCATCTCAGCGCCGATCTGGCTCACCGTACTAGCTTTGGGGCTGGCTGGAGGCGTTGTGACCACTGCGTTCGGGGCCGCTCCCCTCCACATATGGCTGATCGAAAACGGGCAAGACATGAGCAAAATCCAGAGCCTGCTGATGTGGAACGCGGCTCGCAACGCTTCAGCCATGCTGGCGGCAGCATCCAGTCTGGTGATCGCGGTGCAATGGAGGCGTGCGAACGCGCGCGCTTCCAACGTTCCGGAACTGGCACTTGAAGGCGAGACGACAGAACCAAAGGAGAATGGGCGTCAATGAAAATAGTTGTCCTGGGCGCGACCGGCGGTACCGGGCGCGAAATCGTCCGGCTCGGATTAGTGCTCGGCCACCAGATCATTGCCGTTGTGCGAGAGCCGGGAAGATTGGGAATTGAGCATCCAGGACTTTCGGAGGTTGTGGCAAACGTTTTCGATGCCACCAGCCTGTCGCGATCGTTCGAGGGAAGCGATGCCGTAATCTCGGCGCTGGGCCTCCCGAATGTACCCAAAGGGCCTGTGTCACTTTACTCAGGTTCGGCGCGCGCTATCATCGAAGCGTTGAGGGGTGCCCCACATCTACCCGCGGTATTTGTGTCCTCGTCGGCGCACCTCCACAGTCGTCGATTGCCGCTGTTGTTTACTGTCATGGTGCAGCCCATTCTACTTTGGCTCCTACGTCATTCGTACGTCGACATGAAACGAATGGAGGCATTGGTCGAAGCGAGCCAAATCGACTGGACGATTGTGCGTGCCGCACGTTTAACAGACGCGCCGATGACCGGGTCGATCCAGTGGGCGGTGGACGATGTCGTCAACGGCAGTGGCTGGAACCTTTCGCGCGCCGACCTGGCGCAGTTTCTGATCTCCTGTGTGGAGACGGGCAGTCATCTGCACCAGAAAGTCAGCGTAGCAAATTGAGCAGCTGTGCTTCGCCGTGTGAGCTCCATTGAAGCCCCGCAACGGGCTGAGATCTGGTTCCGGCTGACTTGAGCAATGAGTGCGGCGGCGGGGCGACGGGGATCTGCACTGGCCTTTCGCCCATGTCATGTGACTGATCCCGGGAGAGTATCACCCAAACTCATGCGCCGGGGCTCCGACGCCGGCGCCAGTGACGGCAAACAGCCCGCCGTCCGTGAGGTTACCGTCGAGCTTGGCGGGCGTCATGCCGAAGCGGGCGGAGGTGACGTAGAGCGTCGCGAAGTCGTGGCCACCGAAGCAGCAGCTGGTGGGCGAGCGGCAGGGCAGGTCGAAATAGTCGACCCGTCCCGCGGCGCCGTCGATCCGGGCGATGGCACCGCCGCCGGCGACCCGGGCGTTGAACACGACCCCGTTCACGTCGCGCGTCGAGCCGTCGGGCAAGCCGCGATCGATCGGCCCGGCGAAGGGGCGTCGGTTGCTGAGCGTGGCCGGGCTGGTGAGGTCATATTGATAGAGCTGGTTGGCGATGGTGTCGGCGGTGATGAACCGCCCATCATCGGTCCACACCATGGTGTTGGTGATGCCGAAGCGATCGTCTGAGAGCGGCGCGACCGCGCCATCGGGCGTAATGCGGTAGAGCCGGCCGGTATTGCCACTCATCGGCTGCGGAGCGCCATCGGGGCCGATATTCTCGGCCATGCTCCCCACCCAATAGCTGCCATCGGGCGCCACCGCCCCTTCGTTGAGTCGGTTGCGGGGCAGCTCGGGCTCGGGGATGGCGAAGGTCTCAAAGCTGCCGCCTGGCGTCCACAGCGCCACGCGCCGGCGCAGCCCGACGATGAAACCGCCGGCTTTCCTGAGCCCGATCGAGGTCGGGTATTCGGGGGTCAGCCAGACCTGGTGCTCGCCGCTTTCCGGCACGAAGCGATGGATGCGGCTGCTGACGATATCGACCCAGTAGAGCGCCTGCTCTTTGGCCACCCAGATCGGGCTCTCGCCGACAATATCGGTGCTGGCGAGAACCAGCCTTGCCCCGCTCATTGGCGGAGCTCGGCGTCGATCGGGCCGGCCTTGATCAGGTCGGTCAGCCGGCGGTGCCATTGGATGTCGCGCCACATGCCGCGATACTGCGGGCCGCAGAAGTTCGAGGTGCAGATCGCCGTCCAGCGACCGGTGGCCGAGGCCTGCTCGACGCCCGCGACGCAGACATCCATCATCCAATCCCAATCGGCCATCGGCCAATCGCGATACATTACCGAGGCCCAGGCTTCGGTGGTGACGAGCGGCAGCTTGCTGCGGCGCGACCAATCGGCCGCCTTGCCGATCCACTCGGTGAGGGTGGCGTCGAAGCGCTGCTTGTTGGCGAGGTAATGCGGCTTGGCCTTGCGGATCAGCGTCTGGAATTCCCGCAGTTTGAACGAGTAACCTATATCGGCGTAAAAGCTGCTCATGGCCGGATTGGTGATCCAGATGTGCGGCTCGAGGAAATCGAGCATCGACACATCCTGCTGCTCCCAGAGCTGGAACTGGTCCGACTGCGAGAAGGTGTAGTCGAGATCGGGGTAGCGCTGGCGCAGCAGGGCGATGCTGTCGCGCATCCAGCCGATGACCCGCGGGTCGGTCATCGGATCGGCCGCGGCCTGGCCGGGCGGATAGAGATAGGGCGCCCATTTGACGTTGGGGAATTCATTGCAGAGATCGACATAGAGGATGGCATCGATCAGGCCGGCCGCGGCGATCAGGTCGAGCGTTGCGAGCCAGACCCGCGCCTGATCCTCGGTGGTCTTGATCAGCATGCGCGCGTCTTCATTGTCGCGCTTGTACCAGGTGGAAAGGCCGACAACGATGCCGCGCGCCTTGCACTTGCCAATGAACTCGACCAGCGCCTCGCCGACCTTGCTGATATCGACCTCGCCGGGCGCGCCCCAATCGCCATCCTGCCCATCCGAATGGATGGTCCAGGTCTTGTGCGGGTCGGCGGCGATCAAATGCGGGAAGGCATCGATGCGCACGGCGTCATAGCCACGCTCGGCCAGCTCATCGAGAGCCTGGTCCCAATCCTCGTAGCCGGCGCCGGGCCAGCGGCGTTCGATCCAGGAGAATTCCCACATGGTGATGGCGTAGGGGCGGGCAGTGCGGATGGAGGGCATGGCTCAGCGTCTCAGGTCGGAATCGATAGGGGCGGACTTGATCAGGTCGGTGAGCCGGCGATGCCAGGCGATATCGCGCCACATGCCGACGAATTGCGGACCGCAGAAGTTGGAGGTGGCGATGCCGACCCAGCGGCCGGTCGTGGCAGCGCGGGTGACGCCGAGCTCGCACAGGTCCTTGATCCAGCCCCAGTCGAGCAGCGGCCAATCCTTGTAGTCGACCACCGACCAGCATTCGGTGGTGACCAGCGCCTTGCCGGAGGCGCGCGACCAGGCGGCAATGTTGTCGATCTCGCCGGTCAGCGCCTGATCGTAGCGGGCCTGGTTGGCCTTGTAGGTCTGGTAGCCACGCGCCGCGATGTTGTCGAAGCCGACAGGCGAGAACTTCTCGAAATTGTAGCCGACGGCGGCGTTCCAGTCGCTGGTCGAGGGGTGCGACATCCAGATATGGGGCTCGAGGATATCGAGCATCGACACATCCTGCTCGGCCCAGTCGCGATACTGGGTGCAGAACGAAAAGGTGTAATCGAGGTCGGGATAGCTCCGCTTGGCGATGGCGATGCTGTCGGCCATCAGGGCGACGATCTCGGGGGCGCGGCGTGAGCGCTCCTCGCCCTCGATGCCGCCATAGAGGAACGGCGTCCAGAACGGGATCGGGAACTCGTTGCAGAAATCGACATAGAGAATGTTGTCGATAAGGCCGGCGCGGTCGATGAGCGCGAGGGTATCGACCCAGACCTTGGCGAGATCGGCGGCGGAACGAATGTTGAGGCGGACGTCCTCGGGGTCCTGTCGCCACCAGGTGGAGAGGCCGACCCCGATGCGGCGCGCCTTGCATTTGGCGATGAATTCGATGAGCGCCGGACCCACCGTGACGCGGGTGAGCGACTGGGCACCCCAGCTCACCTGGTTCCAGGTGGGGAGGATGTCCCATTCCCGCTCGGCACCGGCCGAGACGAGATGCGGGAAAGCGTCGATGCGGACCGCGTCATAGCCGCGCTCGGCCAGTTCATCGAGGGCCTGGTCCCAATCCTCGTAGCCGGCCCCCGGCCAGCGCCGTTCGAGCCAGGAAAAATCCCACATGGTGATGGCGTAAGGCTTCACAAAGCTGGGTTTCATCCCGGTCGAGCTCCCTTTGGCGCGCAGCAGGCTTGTTACCTGTCTGCTTGTCTGGGGCGCATTCGTAGACTGGATAGCATCGTATTGACAACAGGTATGTGGCATGCTTTTTACAAAATCAACGTGACCTAGTAGACAGGTTGAGATGAGCAATAACGGATACCCCAGGCCGGTCGAGGCTGCCGACGAAGAGGAAGCCCCGACCTCGCTGGTGCAGAAGGTGATCCTCGGCATCCGCCAGATGATCCGCTCGGAGGGCATGAAGGTCGGCGATCCGCTGCCCAGCGAAACGACCATCGGCGAGCAGCTCGGGGTGTCGCGCGCCGTGGCGCGGGAGGCCTATCGATCGATGGCGGCGCTCGGCCTGCTCAGCGTTTCGAACGGCCGCCGGGCCCGCGTCTCGGCGGTCGATCCGCAGGTGCTGGCGCTGGTCATCGACCATGGCGTGCAGACCGACCAGGTATCGGTGCAGCAGATCCTCGATGTGCGCCGCACCTTGGAGATGCGCACCGTGGGGCTCGCGGCGCTCCGCCGCACCGACAAGGAAGCGCGCGAGATCAAGGCGCTGGCCGCCGCGATGCGCGCCGATTTCCACGAGATGGACAAGGTGATGGAACACGACATCGCCTTTCACGAAACCATCGCCCGCGCCTCGCGTAACCCGATGTTCGCGCTGATGGTGGGCTCGTTCCACGTACTGACGCGGCAGACCTGGCGTGTCGGCTGGCTGGCGCGCGAGAGCGATGCCGACCGCTACGACAATGTGAGCTGCCACGAGGCCATCGCGCTGCACATCGAGGCGGGCAATCGCAGCGCCGCCGAAGCGCAGATGGCGGCGCATTTCGACAACACCGTGAAGGTGCTGCTCGCCAGCGGCATCAACTGACCATTTCTGTCGCCCGGGGGAGGGGCTGGCGGTGAAAATCCAGAAGATCGAAACGATCCGGATCGCCGAACACGCGAATATCTGCTGGGTCGAGGTGCACACCGATGCGGGTGTGACCGGGCTCGGCGAGACATTCTTCGGTGCCGAGGCCGTCGAGGCCTATATCCACGAGACCGCGGCGCCGCTGCTGATCGGGCGCGATCCGTTGGAGATCGATGCCATCTCGCGGGCCCTCACCGGCTACCTCGGTTTCGCCTCGAGTGGCGTCGAGATGCGCGGCAACTCGGCGATCGATATCGCGCTTTGGGATATTTTCGGCAAGGTCAGCAACCAGCCGATCGCGCAGCTTTTGGGTGGGTTCAGCCGCCGCGAGATCCGCACCTACAACACCTGCGCCGGCACCGGCTACATGCAGGAGGGTGGCCAGACCGTCGCCAATTACGGGCTCGGCGGCGGGGCGCGCACCCAGTATGCCGACCTCGAGGCGTTCCTCAATCGCGCCGATGACCTTGCCGAGGAGCTGCTCTCGGAGGGCATCACGGCGATGAAGATCTGGCCGTTCGATGTGGCGGCGGAAAAGAGCCGCGGCCAGTACATCAGCGCAGCCGACCTCAAGGCGGCGTTGTCGCCATTCGAGAAGATCCGCAAGCGGGTCGGCGACAAGATGGATGTGATGGTCGAGTTCCACTCGATGTGGCAGCTCACCCCGGCCATCCAGATCGCCCGGGCCTTGGCGCCCTACAACACCTTCTGGCACGAAGATCCGATCCGCATGGATTCCCTCGGCGACCTCAAGCGCTACAGCGAAGCCTCCATGGCGCCGGTCTGCGCGTCGGAAACGCTGGCGACGCGCTGGCGCTTCCGCGACCTGCTGACGGCGGACGCGGCGGGCATCGTGATGCTCGATCTCTCCTGGTGCGGCGGGCTGACCGAAGCCAAGGCGATCGCGTCGATGGCCGAGGCCTGGCACCTGCCGGTAGCGCCGCATGATTGCACCGGGCCGGTGGTGCTGTGCGCCTCGACCCACCTGTCGCTCAACGCGCCGAACGCCCTGGTGCAGGAGAGCGTCCGCGCCTTCCATCGCACCTGGTACGGCGACCTCGTCACGCAGCTGCCCCCGATCAGCAACGGCAAGATCACCGTCCCGCCGGGGGCTGGGCTGGGGATGGAACTCAATCCCGAACTCGACCGGCGGTTCCAGACGAGCCGGCGGAGTACCGACGACAAGAACTAGAACAACCACAATATTCCAGGGAGGAATAAGACCATGAAGACGCTTATTGCCACGATGCTGGCGGCCACGGCGCTTTGCGCAATCCCCGCGCTGGCGCAGGACAAGCCGCCGCTGCGGATCATCTACGCCACCCATGCCGACAGCGGTAACACGTTCTGGCTGACGGTGAAAAAGGGCATGGACGATGCCTGCGCCATCGTCAAAGCCGATTGCCAGATGCTGTTCATCGCCAAGGCTGGCGACGTGGCTGGCCATATTGCCAATATCCAGGCCGCCATCGCGCAGCAGCCGGACCTGCTGATCACCTCGATCACCGACGACACGGCGTTCGATGCGGTGGTCAAGGAAGCCGTCGATGCCGGCATCGCGGTGATCTCGTCGAACGTCGATGACAATGAAGGGGCCAAGGGCAATGCCCGCGCCGCCTTTGTCGGCCAGAGCTTCTTCACCGCCGGGCAGGCGCTCGCCACCCGGGTGGCCGGCGACTTTCCCGCCGATGGCCCGATCCGCGTGCTGATCGGCGTCAACGCGCCGGCCGACAACTGGTCGCGCACCCGCGCCAACGGCATCATCGCCGGGCTCGAGGAGTGGAAGGCGGCGAACCCGACGCGCGACATCAGCTGGCACGAGATCGATGCCGGCCTCGACTATGGCACCAGCGCCGACCGTTTCGGCAGCTACTTCACCAGCGAGCCGAACCTCACCGCCTATTTCGATACCGGCTTCTGGGATGTCGGCGTCGTCACGGTGCTGAAGGACCGCGGGATCGAACCGGGCAAGGTGATCCTCGGCGGCTTCGACCTGGTGCCTGATGTGCTGGCGCAGATGCAGGCCGGCTATATCCAGTACCATGTCGACCAGCAGCCCTACCTGCAGGGCTGGGCCCCGGTGATGCAGGCCGGGCCGATCCGCGACTACAAGATGGCCGCCTATGACGTCGATACCGGCAGCGCCATCGTCACCAAGGACATGGTCGGCGCCATCGAAGAGCTGTCCAAGGCCGGCTACCGCTGACCCCTGGCGGCGGTGGCCCAACCGGCCGCCGCCGCTTCGTTTCAGGTCTCGCGAGGAGAACGCGACCCATCATGCGCCTGCTAAAAATCTACATGCAGCGACCCGAGCTCGTGGCACTGGTCGTGCTGGTGCTGTTCACCAGCTATTTCGCCGTGGCCAGCAATGGGCTGTTCCTGTCCAACGCCAATGTGCGCGGCATCTTCAGCCTCTATCCGGAACTGGCGATCCTGGCGCTGGGCTTCAGCCTCTTGATGATCGCGGGCGAGTTCGACCTGTCGATCGGCTCGGTGATGGGGCTCTGCCCGATCGTGCTCTGCGCGATGATCAATTTCGGCATCCCGTTCTGGCCGGCCTTCATCCTGGCGCTGGTGGTCGGTGCGGCGATCGGCCTGTTCAATTCGGCGGTAACGCTGCGCTTCGGCATTCCGAGTTTCATCACCACGCTCGGTACCCTGTTCATGGCGCGCTCGGTGGCGGTGGTGCTCTATTCGGGCGGCCTCGCCACGACGCTCGATATCGAGGCGGTGCCCACCTGGGCCTTCTCCGAACCGCTGGGCATCTTCCGCGTTTCGGCCATCTGGCTGATCGCCCTGGCGCTGCTGGTCTGGCTGCTGCTCGAAAAGACCAATTTCGGCAACTGGATCCGCGCCACCGGCGGCTCGGTGGAAGCCGCCAAGGCCATGGGCATCCCGACCTCGCTGGTCAAAACCGTCTGCTTCATGATCTGCTCGACCCTCGCGGGCCTAGCCGGCATCATCCAGGTGGTCCGCATCGGCTCGCCGATCCCCTCGATGGGCGAATCCATGGAGCTGCAGGCCATCGCCGCGGCGGTGATCGGCGGCATCGCGCTCTCGGGCGGGGTCGGCAACATCCTCGGCGTGGTCATCGGCATGGCGATCATCCGGGTCATCGACTCCGGCATGATCATGAGCCGCGTCGACGCCAGCTGGTTCAAGTTCGCCATCGGCTTCCTCATCGTCTGTGCGGTCATCGCCAACCATTGGCTCGAGCGGCGGGCGCGCAACATCAAGCTGGAGGTGGCCCAATGAGCACGCCGCTGATCGAATGCTCCGGATTGCAGAAGTGGTATTCCGGTGTCCACGCCCTCAAGAATGTCAACTTCCGTGTCGAGCGCGGCGAAGCGGTGGGGCTCGTCGGCGATAACGGCGCCGGCAAGACGACGCTGATCAAGATCCTCTCCGGCGTGCACCAGGCCGATGCCGGCAAGATCAGGATCGATGGCAAGGACGTGACCATCCGGAACGCCCGGCACGCCATGGAACTGGGGCTGGAGACGATCTACCAGTACAATTCGATGGTTCCCACCATGACCATCGCGCGCAACGTGTTCATCGGCCGCGAGCCGCTCAGCTGGTCGCTGTTCGGCTTCGGGGTGATGGACCAGAAAAAGATGCGGGCCGAAAGCGTTAAAGCCATCGCCGATGTCGATCTGCATCTGCGCTCGCCCGATGCGCTGGTGGGCGAGCTCTCCGGCGGCCAGCGGCAGGGCGTCGCCATTGCGCGCGCCATGCACTTCAAATCCAAGGCTCTGATCCTCGATGAGCCGACCAACCACCTGTCGGTGAAGGAGACCGACAAGGTGCTCGGCTTCGTGCGCGATTTGAAGAAGCAGAACGTCACCGGCATCTTCATCTCGCACAACATGCAGCACGTGTTCCAATGCTGCGACCGGGTGGTGGCGATGGCGCGCGGCGAGATCGTGTTCGACAGCCCGGTGTCGAAGACCAGCATCGACGAAGTACACGGGTACCTGTGATGGGCGAGTTCGCGGGCAAGACCGTGCTGATCACCGGAGCGCTGGGGACGCTGGGCACCGCGCAGGCCGAGGCGTTCGCCGGGCTCGGCGCGCGGCTGCTGCTGCTCGACCGACCCGGCGATATCAGGGGCGAGGAGCGGGCCCGCGAACTCGGCGCCCGGCACGGAGTGGCGGCCCGCTATATCGGGCACGATCTCGGCGAGCTCAAACAGAGCGAAACGCTGGTGCGCGGGCTGAGCGACGAATATGGCGGCATCGACGTCCTGGTCTCCAACGCGGCGCTGATCATCAACAAGCCGTTCGAGGCGTTCTCGATCGAGGAGTACGAGGATCAGCTCAGGGTCAATTCCGCCGCGACCTTTGCCCTCGCCCGGGCCGTGGCGCCGGCAATGAAACAGAAGCGCGATGGCAAGATCGTCAATTTCTGTTCGGTGACGCTCAATGGCCGATGGGACGGCTACGTCCCCTATGTGGCGAGCAAGGGCGCGATGCTGGGGCTGACCAAATCGCTGGCGCGCGAACTGGGCCCGTTCAACGTGCGGGTGAACGCCGTCTCCCCCGGCGCCGTGGTGTCGGAAGCCGAGAACCGGGTCTTCGCCGACCGTCTGCAGCAGTACAATGACTGGATCCTCGAGAACCAATGCCTCAAGGAGCGGATCCAGGCGAGCGATGTTGCCGACCTCGTGCTGTTCCTTGCCTCCGACCGCTCGCGCATGATCACCGGCCAGAACTTCGCGGTGGATGGCGGCTGGTAGACCAGCGGAGCACGTGCACGAAGCTGCTGTTTCGGGTCGGCGGAGATAAGGCCCAACGCCCATCGAGCATGCAGCGACGACGAGCCCCATCACCATTGCGGAACCTCATAGAGAACTTCAACACGGTCGGCCAGGACTCCGCCGTCCCGCGAAATCCTATCCCGCCACTGAAGGGCGATCAGGCGGCGCTTGCCTCCATCCGTCGGATAAATGGCTTTTGGCGGCAAGCGCCAGGCCGTTCCTCAGCCACCACCACCTACCTCATAAAGCAGATACGTCTCGCTCTCAACTTTCATGATTGAGCTCGCCGACTAGAATAATGCGTTGCGGCGGAACCGCTTGGAGCCCAATGTTGCGAATCTAGGTGAGATAATCGGTGGCTTGGAACGCGTACAGAACACTTCGCCGGAACGCAGAGACTGCCACGACAAGATCGCAGAACCGTTCGTTTCGAGGGTGCGCAATGTTCGATGCTCGCGACGACCAAAGGTCCGCGATCTCCAGCCAGCTTCTTGAGCACCAGGTCTGCGTTTCTTGTGCAGGGACAGATTGGTGTCCCCTCGGCACGCAGTTTGAGTGATTGGTACCTAATGCGGGTACCGGTAGACAAATTGGTTGACATTGGTTCCGTTTTTTTGTCTCTCTTGACGGAGTGGTACACCTAGGCTGAGCGCGTCATGAAGAAATACAACGAGCTGCGAAGTGCGAGCTTCTTCACCCCGCAGGATTCGCATGGCCACACAAAGCGGGAGCGAATCAAGCAGGGTGGATTCGACGACGGCGACTTCGCGGGGAAACCGGTGGTCGCTATCCTCTCGACCTGGAGCGATCTCAATCCGTGCCACGTTCACTTTCGCGAACGCGCCGACGATGTGAAGCGGGGCGTCTGGCAAGCAGGAGGCTTTCCGGTCGAGATCCCGGTCATGTCGCTTGGCGAGCCGTTCATGCGACCGACGACGATGCTCTACCGTGACCTGCTCTCCATCGAAGTCGAAGAGGTCGTTCGCAGCCAGCCGGTCGATGGCATCGTCCTGATGGGCGGTTGCGACAAGACCACGCCGGCGATGATTATGGGCGCGTCCTCGCTCAATCTGCCGACGATCTTTCTACCTGCGGGGCCGATGCTGACTGGTCGCTGGCGGGGCAAGACCCTGGGCAGCGGGACCGACGTCAGCCGCTACTATGCCGAGCTCCAGGCAGGCCGCATCTCGCGTGACCAGTACCTCGAGATGGAGTCGGCCGGTGCGCGCTCCGCCGGTCACTGCATGACCATGGGCACGGCATCGACAATGACGTCGATCGCGGAAACGCTTGGCATGACCTTGCCCGGCGCGGCGTCGATACCGGCGGTGGATTCGCGCCACCGTCACATGGCGGTCGAGACCGGCAGGCGCATCGTCGAGATGGTCTGGTCGGACCGCAAGCCCCAAGACATTCTGACCCGCAGCGCCTTTCGCAACGCGATCGTTTGCCTGATGGCGCTGGGCGGTTCCACCAACGCCATCATTCATTTGCTGGCAATGGCGGATCGCGTCGGCGTGCCGTTGCAACTCGACGACTTCGTCGAGTTCTCCGCCAACGTTCCGGTGCTCGCCGACATCAAACCATCCGGGCAGTACCTGATGGAAGACTTTTATTATGCCGGCGGCCTCCCGGCCCTTCTGGCCCGCCTCCGGTCCCAACTCGACCTCAACGCCGGTACCGTGAACGGCGAGACGTTGGGCAAAAACATCGAAGGGGCGGAATGCTTCGACGACAACGTCATCCGCCCTCTAGGTAACCCGCTGCTAGGGGCAGGCGGCCTCGTCGTCCTGCGCGGCAACCTGGCTCCGGGCGGCGCGGTGATGAAGCGCTCGGCGGCAGATCAGCGCCTGATGAAGCACCGCGGCCAGGCCGTGGTGTTCGAGAGCCGGGGGGATCTGGCAAGCCGGATCAATGATCCCGACCTGCCCGTCACGGCGGACAGCGTGCTGGTGATGAAGAACGGCGGGCCGAAGGGCGCTCCCGGGATGCCCGAGTGGGGGATGCTGCCGATCCCCAAGAAGCTCGTCCAGCAGGGGGTTCGTGACATGGTCCGCATCTCCGATGCCCGAATGAGCGGCACGCACTACGGCACCGTCGTTCTGCACGTCACGCCTGAAAGCGCCGATGGCGGGCCGCTGGCCCTGGTGAGGGACGGCGACTGGATCGAGCTCGATGTCGCTACCGGCAAACTGACACTCGAAGTCAGCGATGACGAACTGGCCCGGCGCCGAACCACCTGGCAGCCGCCCGAACCCGTTGCCACCAGGGGATGGCCGCTGTTCTACACGCGCCACGTCGGCACCGCCAGCGAGGGGGCGTCCCTGGATTTCCTACGCGGCTGCGCGGGTTGGAAAGAGCCACCGCAATGACCGCAGAATAAGCAACCAATGAGGAATAAATGAACTCTGCACAGCAGTGGCGCGGCGTCTATGTGATCGTCACGACACCTTTCAATCGTGATCTGAGCGTGGACGTCGAGGGCCTGCGAAGCACCATGCGGTTCTGCGTGAAGGCCGGCGTCGGTGGCGTCGTGTCGACCGCCAACGCCAGCGAAGTGCCTTACCTGACCGATGCTGAGCGTCGTCTGGTCGCCGAGCTCGTCGTGGAGGAGGCCAAGGGCAAGGTGAATGCCCTGGTCGGGATTTCGAGTTCCTGTTCGCCTGTCGCCACGGGCCTTGCCCGGCATGCCGCCGAGATTGGCGCCGACGGCGTAATGGCGATGCCGCCAACCATGCATCGTCCTAGCGAAGCGGAAACGAAGGCCTTCTACCGGGCCCTCGGCGAGGCGACGACTCTGCCGATCATGCTGCAGAACTATGGTGGCCCAGGTGGCACCGCGATGTCCGCCAGGCTGATGAGCGAACTGGTTCGAGATATCCCTACAGTCAAGTACGTGAAGGAAGAAACCGACTTTTCGAGCATCGTGATCAGTGAGGTCCTGGCGCAAGCCGAGCCCAACCTGGCGGGAGTGATGGGCGGCAAGGCGGGCCTCAAGCTGATCGACGAGTACCGGCGCGGCGTATGCGGCACCATGCCAGCCTGCGAGGTCGCCGACATTCATGTTGCGCTCTGGGCAGCGCTGGAGGCCGGCGACATCAGGAAGGCCAAGGACATCTATCGGCTGGTTCTGCCGCTGCTGACGTTCGAAGTCGGGTACGGGCCAACCGTCTACAAGGAAGTCCTGGCGCGGCGTGGGGTGATCGCCAGCGCTACCATCCGGCAGACGGGTGGGCGCGTCCTCGATGCGGCGGCTTTGGCGGAGCTCGACGATATGCTGGCGGACATTGCGCCATTGCTGCTGCCCGAATATCGGCCGCTGCGACAGGCGGCCTAGCTGCGGGGTGTCGCCATGAAGAAAATCATCAACCGGCCGGCCGACTTTGTTCCCGAGATGCTGGATGGCCTGGTGCGGGCGCATGGTGACAGGTGGGCCCGCGGTGCGGACCCGTTCACCCTGGTCCGCGCCTCCGCCACCCGACCCGGCAAGGTGGCGCTGGCCACGGGCGGCGGCTCGGGCCACTTGCCAGTTTTTCTGGGCTATGTCGGAGATGGCCTGCTCGACGGCGCCAGCATCGGGGATGTCTTCAACTCCCCCAGTGCCGAGCAGATGCTGTCGGTGACACGCCAGATCCATGCGGGAGCCGGGGTGGTCTACATCTACGGCAACTACGGCGGCGACATCATGAACTTCGACATGGCCACCGAACTGGCCGACTACGAAGACATCCGCGTGCGTTCCGTGGTGGTCAAGGACGATGCGGCTTCGGCGCCGAAGGCCGAGAGGTCGCGCCGCAGGGGAGTGGCCGGCATGGTGCTGGCCTTTAAGATCGCTGGCGCTTCCGCCGACCAGATGCGCGATCTCGATGGGGTCGTGGCCGTTACCGAGCGGGCCCTTGCCGGCACGGCGACGCTCGGTGTCGCCCTGACGCCGTGTACCATCCCGCGTGCCGGCAAGCCGAGCTTTCAGATTGCCGATGACGAGATGGAAGTCGGCATGGGGATCCACGGCGAGCCGGGCCTTGAGCGCGTCAAGCTGCTGTCGGCGGACGAACTGGCCTCGCGGATCTGCCCGGCGTTGCTTGACGATCTCGGCATCGGCGCGTCGGAGCGCCTGGTCGTGATGGTCAACGGCCTCGGCGCGACGCCGCCGGAGGAGCTTTACATCCTCTTCAACGCCATCGGCAGGCTGCTCGACCAGCGCGGCATCCACATTGCCCGTGCCTATGTAGGCGAGTTCGCCACCTCGATGGAAATGGCGGGCGCGTCGGTCACGTTCATGCGGTGCGACGACGAGATCATCGAGCTCCTCGATGCGCCCTCATCGACCCCGATATTCGATCACTTCCGGGCAAGGGGTAGATGATGGATGCCGCCGCGGACGTCGCTGGCGCAATGCGGCGAGCCGGTGAAGCGCTGATCGAGGGCCAGGAGGCGCTCGCCGAACTGGATCGCGCGATCGGCGACGGTGACCTTGGCATCACCGCTGCCAAGGTCGGGGAGGTCCTCGTGTCGATGTCGCACGAGACACCTGAGGCCTCCATCGGTGACCATCTGATCCGCGTGGGCAGCAAAGTGAATGTCGCTGCCGCCTCGACAATGGGAACGCTGATGGCAACCGCGCTAATGCGGGCAGGGCGCGCCGTGAAGGGAAAGTCCGGGCCCCTCAATGTTGCTGATCTCGTCCAGATGCTCGCCATGGCGGAGGCCGGCGTTCGCGAACTGGGCAAGGCGCAGGTGGGCGACAAGACCATTGTCGATGTGCTCCATCCGGCGAGCATTGCGTTCTCTCAAGCGATTGCAGAGGGCAAGTCGCTGCAGTTTGCCGCCTGGAAGCTGCTTGAAGCCGCGAGCAAAGGTGCTGCAAGCGTCGTGCCGCTTCGCAGCAAAGCGGGCCGGGCTGGCTGGATAGGCGATCGCACGATTGGCAAGAAGGACCCCGGCTGTGAGGCCGTCGTCATCGTCCTGCAGGCAATCGCGCGAACCTCCTGACTGCTGGTAACGGTGCGTCGCGCCTATTCCTCCGGATGCATTAGGATGCGACCGATGATCTTGGAGAGACTGCGATAGCGCTGATCAGCGGCCCCGCGCGCGTCGCATTTCCTTAGCAGCGCCAGAAACTCCTCAGTGCTCTTGCATGCGGCGTCCCGCTCGCGCGTGGTGTTGACCAGGAAGCCGAGCTTGTCCCACCCGGATTGCGCGCGGGCCGCGATCAGCATCTCATACATGGCAACCAACAGCGGGTTGCGCGTGATGCGGATGACCTCGAGGTTGAAGGCGAAGGCCGCGGCGCGAAACGCGCTTGGGTCGTTCGTCCTGCGCATCGTGGCCAGGCGTTCTTCCAGGCGCAGCAGGTCGTCGTCGCGCGCCCGCCCGACGACCATCTCGGCCGCGCCGACCTCAATGACGCGTCGCGCTTCGATGGCATCCAGAGGGCTGATCGCTGGTGGGGCGGTCAACCAACTGGGCTGACTGGCGCCATCCGCATCGCGAACGAAAGTACCGCTGCCGATCCGGCGATCGATCAGGCCATCGAGACTCAGCCGATCCAGCGCCTGCCGCACCAATTTGCGACTTACGCCGTAGCGCAGGGCGAGCTCGCGCTCCGTTGGCAACCGCATGCCCACGGCAAACGCACCAACTTCAATGTTACGCCGAAGCTCGTTGTAGATGGTCCGTTCGCTCGAACGGCCGGTTTCGGCGGATGGGGCGACGTCGTGACTCAAGTGCGGCCTCTCGGGTACCAATAGGGAACCAATCATAGCGTATCGCCAGCTCCCGGCAAGTTGGAAGTGTGGTTTCAGCACAAGATTCCCGATTCTGACTTGACACCAATAGGAACCAAGATACCAAATGGTACCCGCGCGATGAGGCTTGGTCGTGGAGGATCGCCTCGTCACTCGATGCGCGGGCGCCCAGGCGGCGCGAGGGAGGAAACATGACAGACTTCAGGATTTCTCGACGTGGTGTGCTCGGTATGGGCGCCGCCGGACTTGCTGCCGGCTTGCTGCCTGGATCGAACAGTCGGGCTTATGCGCAGTCGGCGACGCCGCTGCGCTGGATGGCGTGGGGCGGTGCCAAGGCAATCACCAAGGTGTCACAGGCGATTTCCGCTGGAATCCCCGCTATGGCAAGCCAGTATGCCGTCGAAACCATCGATGGCGGGCAAGGCGACCAGGATGTGGCGGCCGCGATCCGTCTGGCCCTCGCCTCTGGCCAGGACCTGCCCGAGATCGTGATGCTCAATCGCACCCAGGTGGCCGAGTTCGCCGTTTCCGGCGAGCTGCTGCCGCTGGACCATCTCTATGCTGACATAAAGGACGACGTCTATCCGGGCGCCCTCGAGCTGGTGAAGGCCAACGACCAGTTCGTCGCCGTACCGTTCGAGCTCAAGAGCAAGCTGTTCTACTACCGCAGCGATCTCTACGAGCAGGCCGGCGTGGACGCAACGGCTATCAAGTCGTCGGAAGATTTCCTCAATGCCGGCCGGGCGCTGGCCAAGGTCAACACCAACCTTCTCAACCTCGGTCCGCAGCCGGCCGGCTACTGGACCGGTGAACTGCTGTCCGCCTATGACGGCTCGCGCTTCTTTGCGAATGAGGACGGCACCTACTCGATCGCCGACAGTGCTGCCCTCAAGGACGTGTTCACGTTCATCAAGTCCCTCTACGACTCCGGACTGACCATCAAGGTCGACGACTGGTCGTCCGACTGGCAGCCGGCCATTGCCGACGGCAAGGTTGCAAGCTTCCTCAATGCGAGCTGGTTGAAGCACTTCCTGCCCACCTTTGCGCCGGAGCAGTCGGGCAAGTGGAAGGTCGACCTGTGGCCGCAGCTGTCGCCACTGGCCGATCAGCGTTACGGCAGCGAAGCGGGCGGCTCCGTCTTCGTGGTGCTGAAGCGTTCGGCGAATGCCGAGGCGGCCGCCGACTACCTGCGCAAGGTCTTCCTGGAGCGCGAGGGAGCCATGACGGCGTACAAGGGCTTCGGCACCACCCCGATGATCAAGAGCGCCAAAGACGAGTTCCTCGAACTGAGCAAGTCCCCCGTGCGTCCGGACGGGATGTCCGACGCGGATTTCGCGTTGCTGCCCGGTAACTACTTCGGCCCTGAGGTGGCGATTAGGGAGCTCGAAAGCTACGAATACGTGAAGGTCCTGCAGTACGACCCGCAGGCCTCCAAGGGCCTCGACATCATGAACCAGTGGCTCCGCAAGTTCGTGAATGGCGAAGCGGACCTGCAGGCCGCGCTCGGTTCTGCCCAGTCCGACATGGAAATGCAGATCGGCAATCCGTTCGAAATCTGACCTCCCGACGTCTCCCTAGGAGGCGTCACGGGTCGCGCGCTTTGGCGTGCGACCCACCCCTTTCGCAAAGGTTCAGCAGATGAGCACGGACAGAAGTGTTGCCGAGGTAATTGCCGACACGCGCTTGGAAGCTTCACAAGCACGTTCCAGGAATCGACGCCTGCCGGACGTTCTCGCCCCATACCTGTTCATTTCGCCGTTCGTGGTCTCGTTCCTGTTCCTGTTCATCGGGCCGGCCATCTACTCGTTCTGGCTCAGCTTCCATCGATTCAAGGGCTATGGCGAAGCCAAGTTCATCGGCCTCAATAACTACCTGGCCACGTTGAACTACCATGTGTTCTGGACCACGGTCAGCAACACGGCATTCTACTGGCTCGTCCACGTGCTGCCGATGATGGCGATCGCGTTCCTGCTTGCGATCCTCGTCAGATCAAAGCTCGTGCGCGCCAAGGGTTTCCTAAAGCCCATCATCTTCATGCCCAACATCGTCGCGGTCGTGGCGGCCTCGCTGGTGTTCCAGAGCCTGTTCGGCAACCAGTACGGCGTGATCAACAGCATCCTGGGGACGCAGATCCCCTGGCTGCAGGATCCGATGCTGGCGAAGATTGTCGTGGTGATCCTGCTGATCTGGAAGAATGTGGGCTTCTGGTTCGTGGTCTTTCTCGCCGGATTGACGTCCATCAATCCGGACGTAGAGGACGCGGCGCGCATAGACGGAGCAACCGGGTGGCAACGCCTGCGCTACGTCACCATCCCGCTGATGCGGCCGATATTCCTCTTCGCTTTCGTTATCGACGCCATCGGATCGTTCCAGATCTTCACCGAGCCGAACGTGCTGATGGCACGCGGTGGCTCGCTCGCCCCTACCGAAACGGCGCCGTTGCTGAACCTGCTGGTGACCAACCTGCGGGCCGGCAACTTCGGCCAGGCATCGGCGGTGAGCTGGATACTGTTCCTGATCATCGCTGCAGCCTCCCTGGTCCAGTACCGCCTGTTCAACCGCGACGCCAAAGGAGAGCAGCAATGAGCGTACAGTCGGACGATCTGCTGGTTCGAACGAGGCAATGGCCGCACTTGGCGTACTTGGGGGCGTATATGGTGCTGGGCGTCGTATTGGCCCTGTCCCTGTACCCGTTCGTTATGATGGTCCTGAATTCATTCAAGACCGACTCAGAAATCCTCGCCAATCCGGCCGCGTTGCCGGAAAACTGGACGCTGTCGAGCTATGTGTCTCTGTTCCAATACCATGGCGGCGCCTGGATCAACTTCCTCAATGGGCTAATCGTCGCGTCGACCAGCACGGCGCTCGCCGTCTTGATGACGAGTATGGCCGCCTTCGCTTTCACTAAGTACCGGTTCGTCGGCCGGGACGTGATCTTCACCTTGTTGATGCTGACGCTCATGGTGCCGTCCCAGATCACCATTCCGCCGCTCTACATCCTGTTCGCCAAGCTGGGGATGCTGAACACCCTCGAGGTGCAGATCATCCCGACCATCACCAGCGTGTTCGGCCTCTTTATGGTGCGCCAGTACATGGTCGGCATCCCGAACGAGCTGGTCGAGGCGGCAAGGATCGACGGCGCCGGGCACTGGCAGATCTACTGGCGCATCATGCTGCCGGTCAGCGCGCCGATACTCGGAGCCTTTGCCATCCTGCATTTCCTGAGCGTCTGGAACAGCTACCTGTGGCCCCTGATCGTCGCCAATGATCCCGCCGTACAGCCGATCATGGTCACGCTCCCCAACATGACCGACCCGAACGTTGGATTCCTGCCGGTCTGGGGCACCATCATGGCGGGCTGCACACTGGCTACGCTGCCGATCCTGCTCGTCTTCATCATCTTCCAGGACAAGTTCATGGCCAGCGCGGTCGTGGGCGCCGTCAAGGACTAACCCTGAGGACCAAATGCCGAAGTCTGTTCGCCTTGTCGTCATTGGTGCAGGCAGTGCCCAGTTCTCGCTTGGACTGGTGCGCGACCTGTGTCTCACCCCATCACTGAAGGGGAGTACGGTTGCCCTCGTCGACCTCGACGATAAACGCCTTGATACTACCGCGACCTTGGCAAGACGCTACTCCGCGGAACTCGGGGTGGACCTGCATTTCGAGACGACGGTAGACCGAGAGGCAGCGCTCGTTGGAGCCGATTTCGTCATCAACACGGCGCTCTCCGGAGGGCACGGCCGCGAAGAGGCAGAACGGCATCTGCTCGACCGGGGCGGTTACTACCGCGGCCTGCATCCGGGGGAGGGCTTCTTCCATCAGTTCGACCTGATGCTGGCGGTTGCTCGGGACATCGAGCGCATCTGTCCGGACGCATGGCTCATCCAGTCGTCCAATCCCGTCTACGACGGCTGCACGCTGATGACGCGCGAGACTGGGGTCAAGGTGGTGGGGCTGTGTCACGGCCCGTTCGGAGGCATCCGCGAGATCGCTAAGGTTCTCGAGCTTGACTACGACGACATCACGTTCGAGGCCCCCGGCGTCAATCACTGCGTTTGGTTGACCGACTTCAGGTATCGCGGCGGGAATGCCTATCCGCTGCTCGACAAATGGATTGAGACCAAATCGGCGGCCTTCTGGCGCGACTATTCGCCGAAATTCTACGAGACGCAGCTATCACCGGCCGCGATCCATATGTACCGCTTCTATGGCCTGCTGCCCTTGGGAGACACCTCGCGGGCGATCTGGCCGGAAGCGTGGTGGTACAATACTGACCTTGAAACCAAGCGTAACTGGTGGGGCCCGACGGGCGGCTTCGACTCCGAGATCGGCTGGCAGCAGTATCTCAACAATCTCACCGCCGGCGTCGCAAGGATCCAGGACGCTGCAAACGACCAGAGCGCGCGTGTCAGCGACCTGTTCCCGCCCCAGCATAGCGGCGAGCAGATCGTTCCCATCATCGATGCGCTGGCCAATGACAACCGGGGCAACTTCATCGTCAACGTCCCCAACAGTGGAGCACTGTCGGGCATCCCCGACGATGTTGTGGTCGAGGTGCGTGCCCTCGTTGATGGCGGTGGCATCCGGCCGCTGACGACGCCGCGGTTGCCAGACAAGGTCATGTTTGGCGCTGTCCTGCCGCAGTGGATCGCCATGGAGCGCAGGATCGCCGGATATCGCCACCGGGACCCTGACTTCATCATGCAGTACCTGCTGGCGGAGCATCGCACGACATCTCTCGAGCACGCTCAGTCCACCGTCCAATCGATCCTTTCCATGCCTGGCAACGAGGCCATGGCCCGTCATTTCGCGGTCCAGCGGTGAACCGAATCCCACGCTTAGGCCGGCTGGCGGCCAGCGGCCACCGCCCGATGCTTCACGGGCATTCGACTCCCAGCGGCCAAGCGTCGCCTGGTGTAGGGGCAGCCACTGTCGCGGTGCGTCGCCGCAATGCACCCATCCAAAGTTACGAAAGTCTAGTCTCGCCGACCGAGCTAAGTGCCAATGCTCAAATCACCGGCACCCAGCACAATACTAAATGCGCTGCTCAATTTTGCGTCCGCACAATACCCATGCGCGGCGCTGGGCTTCTACCGTTCCCGAAGACAAGCAAGGGCCGAGGCCGCCGTGGGTGGGCTCGTATTTACTGTGCCGTATATACGCAGTCCATAACCAAGGAATGGCGAGCGAAGGTGGACAGCCATAATGTTTGGTCGCTCGCAATTAATGAACACACCCGTGAACACGCTGGAGAATTCCATATGAGCACTCCTCATCTTGAGGTTGTAAACGAACGAGTGCGCTTAATTGTTGACGACAAGCCTTTCCTGATACTTGGTGTTCAATGGGACTGCGATAGCTGCTTTTCAAAGGAGGAGATGAACCCGCTTTTTCCTGAAGCTCGTCGCATGGGAGCCAATGTCGCGGCATTGCCGCTTTACTGGCGAGAGGTTGAGTCCAATGTTGGAACATACGACTTCACTATGCTTGAAGAGCGCCTGAAACAGGCCCGCGAGCATGACCTTCGCATAGTGCTGCTATGGTTTGGCACGTGGAAGAACGCATGTTCATTTTATGCGCCTGATCACGTCCGCGATGACCACGCGACATTTCGATACGCGCGCGATCGTGACGGAAACGAACTGGTAAGTTTCTGCCCCACATCAGAAGTGACCTGGCAGGCCGACCGTGATGCACTGGTGGGCGTAACACGGTACCTGCGCGATCACGACAAACAGAACACCGTCATCCTCATTCAGATCGAAAATGAGTCGGGCATTCTGGGATCATCGCGCTGTTTTTGCGAAAACTGTAATCGCCTCTTCAGAGAAGGCAATTATGCCGAACAATTCGGCCCCGAGGCGGATGAGGCCTTGAGCGTCGTCAGCTTTGCTACCTACATCGATAGAATTGCAAGCGATGTGAAAGCGGTCAAGAATATTCCGTGCTACACGAACGTTTGGCCAAGCCAACAGGTGGATCGGATTCCAGGAACTTATCCATCAGGTGGGGGCGCATCTCAAATGCTCGACCTTTACTACGAGCAGCTTAATCATCTCGATTTTTTGGCCCCGGACGTCTACACAGACGGAGTAACCGATTTTGGACGCGTGTGCTCACAGTACAGTGTCGCCGGGCGCCCGTTGTATATTGCTGAACACTCCAGTTCCAAGCATGGGCGGGCGGAAAGGAACGTTTTCTACGCACTTGCGTCACCGAATGCGATAGGTTTTGATCCTTGGGCGATAGACTCGCCATATCCGGATATGTATAGCGAGCCTCTGGTCGACCCGATCGGTCATGAGTGGGGTCGTCAGGCGTACTGGTTGCGTGACTCATATGTGGCGATCGGTCGCGCAATCTCTCCCATCGTAATGTACCAAGGCACCAAGAGCTTTTTTTGCTTTGTTCAGGAGCCTGGCGAAAAGGGAACATCCATATCAGGCGCTTTGACGACCCTGCGGATAGCCTATCATGACCGCGACGGCATGGCTCGTGGGTTCATTATCGAAACCAACCCGGCCGAATATCTACTTATCGGCTCAGGGTTTTCGGTGCGCTTTCGCAAGAAAGGCAAAGACTCGGCGTATCCCGTCAAGCGTGCGGATTTTGGCCGGTTCGATGGCGACGAGTTCCATGTGCTTCACCAAATGAGGCGTGAACGGCTCGAAGGCGAAGGGCTGCCGGTCACGCTCATGGAGCCCGGCGTGATTAGAGTAACGCTTGAGATATCGCCAGATTCTTGAGGTCTCGTTTTGTCTGATCGTCAACTGCCGTTCATCGACGTCTCGCCATTGTGCTTGGCCGACAGACGGATACGTCGGCAACAATGAATTGGGTGGCTTCTGTCGATCTACAAAAATCTGCCTCTGTGGAATATATATTGTTGATCGGGCCGAAGAGATCACACTTTGCGTGTCGTAAAAGTTGTTGTAATCAGTACGTTGCGAGTAGAACCCTATGAGGATAAAAAACAGCAGGGCTGAATTGGGGCTTTTTGAACTGGTGTCGGAAATTGGCAGATTGACCAAAGATGCAGAGCTCGGCGTCTTTTTTGATAAACTATTGCAAGAATATGGGCTGAAGTCGCTAGCGTATTTGGGATCCGGTTTACTAGCAGGACCGGAGCAGAATCCCTACCTTGCCGTCACCTATACGTCGGACTGGGTTGAACATTACAAGGCTCAACGCTTTGTAAAGGTCGATCCGGCCGTGCAAGTCGGGCTGCGCCGCATGGTGCCTGTCGACTGGGACGAGTTCGATAAAACGAGCACGGATGTTCAGCGCCTTTTTGGTGAAGCACGCGAATTCGGACTTGGACGACGCGGCATCTCTTTGCCCATCCACGGACGAGGAGGCGACAGGGCATTGGTATCTATCACAAGTGACGCTAAAGATCGTGAATGGCAAACGCTTCGTCTCGAGTATATGCGCGACTTCCAAATACTGGCGCTGCACTTGCATCAAGCTATCTTGAGGATGGAGGGGATCTCGGGCGTCGACCGTCGTGCCCTGTCGCCCCGCGAGCGTGAGTGCCTGCAGTGGACCGCCGAAGGCAAAACGTGTTGGGAATGCGCCGTGATTCTTGGCCTCTCTGAACGCACGGTACGCTTTTATCTCGAAACCGCCCGCCACAAGCTCGGCGCAGCTAACACCACCCACGCGATCATGATTGCCGGAAAGGCTAGTCTACTGTCCGATCTGCCGTAAATCCGGCAGATGCGCCGGATTTCGGGGCGAGGGGCTGGGGGCTAATTGCTCATGCGTTTTCAATAAACGCATGAGCAACACCATGATCACTGTTATCGAAGGCGTGGATCGCGATCGCCATCCCGCCCTCATTGAAGCCATGTTTCGGATGCGCGCAGCGGTCTTTGCCGACCGCCTCGCTTGGGATGTCGCCGTCACCAACGGGCTCGAGATCGACCGTTTCGACGCCGAGGACCCCCTTTACCTGCTCTCGGTCAACGAGCGCACCGGCGCGCTGCAGGGCGGTGTCCGCCTCTTGCAGACCACCGGGCCAAACATGCTGCGCGACGTGTTCCCGATCCTCGTACCCGGCGGCGCCCCGGAAAGCCCCCTCATCTGGGAGAGCTCCCGCTTCGCGATCAACCCGCAGGCGTTCGCGGAGGCGGACCGCGCCGAAGCCAACCACGTCGTCAACCGCACCACTATCGAGCTCCTTTGCGGCATCGTCGAAGTGTGCCGATGCGCCGGCATCGAGCACGTTGTCTCGGTGTTCGACGCGCGCATGGCGCGCATCTTCCGGTCGGTGAATTGCGCCTTCGAGATCATCGGCACGCCGACCCGGATCGGCAAGACCATGACCTACGCCGGCGTCTTCGACATGTCCGACCAGATGCGCGAGCGTCTCGGCGAGGCCGGCGAACTGCATGCGCCGGTGCTGGCACCCGGGACACGCTTGCCTACAGTCGACGCCCGTCCTGCCTGAGCTTCTTGGGAGATTTCCCATATGGTTATCTGGCCTGTGCGATAGCCATGTTCTATAAGGACCCCGAGGCGGGTACGCACTGCCTCGGGGCGTAGAAACCCCTTCTGCACGGATGATGCTGTCCGAACCAGCATCGAGATCCTCTGGCCATAGGCCGGGGGCCTGGGACGCATGTCCAGGTGCCTCGGTGCTAAAGGTCTCAGGGCCGTTGCAGAGCGGTTTCTACCCCCCGGCTTGGGGTCACAGGACTTTACTGTTTGCGGGGGCGCCCGCGGACCAAGCCGCAGGGATACTATGAGAGCTAAGCCAAGCGCAGATATCGGGCCAGATCAAGCCAGGACCTCCAACGGCGTCCAGGCGCTCCTCGCGCACCTTACCGACGACGAGCTCGAGCACGTCGCAACCGCCCTCATCCGCGACTACCAGTGCCGGATGCAAAAAGCCGAGGCCATCTTCGACGAACTCTGCCGGCTCGAGGCCGCAGGTGCGGGAGGAGATGTCGAGTGTCGACGGCACGACTACCGTGTCGCTATGCTTAACGTCCATGCGCAGCATCAGCTCGTCAGCCAGGTCGTCAATCGGCTTGGCCACGTTCCGGATGTCGACGGCCACCGCCCGGTTCTGAATTAGGCCGCCGCTCAGATCAGACCCATCCGCGTCGCGATCGTGCCCGCCTGCCGATTGCCGGTCGCCCCTATCTTTCTCGTTGCTGCCTCTATGTACGAGCGCACGGTGCGCTCCGAGAGGTTGAGCATCACCGCGATATCGGGCATCGACACGCCATCAGCGTACCAACGCAGGCACTCGGCCTCCCGAGGTGATAACGTGACGTCCGACGCCAGCGATGCGTCGCTCGTGGCGTCGGCAAGGCGCGAATGGACGAACGCCACCGCGACCGCCGCGGTGACCGGGTCGATACTGCCTTCGACGTGAACTTTCGGCTGCTCGCCCGCGAGCGTGAACACCATCCGGTCGCGGAAACCGACCGGCACCGACACCGACAGGCCCGACCGGATGCGGAAACGAGTCGCGTCCGAGAAGAACTGAGCGACGTCGCGGCGGCCAATGCGGAGGTTGTCCTCAGCGGACCAGGTGTAGAGGGGGGGCCCGTGCTTGGCGTTAGTGACGATCGGGTCGATCCGCAGGTAATTCTTCTCGAGATAGAGTGCCTGCCAGTCGCGCGGATAGTTCGAGACGACGAAGGTCTCCGGGCCTTTGAGGTACAGATAGGCGAAATAGGTGAAGCCGGCTTCCTCCGCAAAGTCCCGCAGCGCCCGTCGCGCGCCCCGCTCATTGAGCGGAAGCGACAGGGTGTCGATCAGGTGGAGGAAGAGATCGTTCAAAACCATACAATTCCAGCAGGCAATGGCCGGTGGTGGTGAGCACGTGCAACACGAGCTGGCGCCGACCGCCGACATAGCGATCATCAAAAAGCCCCTGGAAACATGAGGTCCTGGTCGACCAGGACGTTGAACTGGTAGCCCGGCCGGATTTCTAGGGTGGGCTGGACATCAAGGTTCTTCGAAACCGTCTGCTCCGAAATCTCGCCGAAGGTTTCAGCGAACGACTCGCGGGCTGAATCTTCCGCGTCGTTCCCTGTGCTGCTGTCGTTGTCCTCGGGAAGCATCATCTCTGTGCCCGCGCCGATCAGCGCCACGAGGATCGCAGAGCCGAACGTCTGCAGCAGATGGTTGTCGACCCTATCGGTGAAGCCGCCATAGCCGGCCGCGTCAGTGCCGGCCATGCCGCCGATCTGTAGCGTTGAGCCGTTCGGGAAGATAATATCGGTCCAGATGACAAGCACACGACTCTGACCAAAGGCGACCTTCGAATCGTAACGGCCGAATAGTTTCGATCCCTGTGGGATGAGCAGGTGGCGTCCGGTCGCGCTGTCATAGACATTCTGCGAGACCTGCGCGGTGATGCGGCCGGGAAGGTCGGAGTTGATGCCGGTGACCAGCGTGGCCGGAATGACCGACCCGCGCTTGAGCTCATATGGCGAGAGCTGCGGCACCACCGATTTCGGCAGGTAGCCCAGATTCGCGATATCCTGATTGAAGAAGCTTTCCTTGGCAGCCTGCCCGTTCGGGTCGGTGTTCTGCGCGCCGGCCTTCATCGCGGCCGCATAGAGGTCGAGAGCGGTCATCGGCTGATTGGTAGCGAGAGCGCTATTTGTGGCGGCCGGTGTGGTTGCCGGCGTTGTGGTGGCGTCGGTCAGGTTGCCGACATCGACGGAGATCGGCGAGTCGAAGGCCGCGGCATCGGCCTGCAGGCTTGCCATGCGCTGGCGCTGCAGCTCGCGTAAATATTGTTCCTGCTGCTCCCGCTCGAGACGCGCCCGCCAGACTTCTTCCGGCTCGAGCGCCGGCCGCTCGGGGGTCACTTCTTCGCTTGCCGTGACCGGCTCAAACGGATTGGTAGCCGCCACCTTGATCTCGCTCGGTGTCGGCTGCAGGATCACTGGCGCCGGCTCGCCGATGATGCCGTCGGGAATGCCGCGCTTGAGCTGATCGGCATCTGTGGTCGCGGGGCGTACAATGGTCTCTCCATCGTTCGGCGCCCCGAACTGGAGGCCGCGCGACGTGAGCCCGTAGACGATCACCGCCAGGAACGCGACCACGAGCGCGATCGCGACGATGATAGGCACGCGGTTGAGACGGCGGATGCGCGGACCTTTCTGCTCGTCGACCCCACCGAGCTTGAGCGCCTCGGTCATGACGTCCCTCCGGACGTGCGCTGCATCACCGAGATGGGGCTGGTCGGCTCGGCGCCGGTGGCGCTGAGTTTGTACATGCGCGTGATATCGATGGTTTTCGTCGACAGCCGGACGAGGACGCTGCCCTCGAAGGCGTCGACCACATAGGCGAGCGGCACGGTCGCCGTGCCCTTGGTCTGCTGGTCGGTCACGATAGCGTAGCCCCGGCCCTTGAGCGACGCTTCGAGCGCCTGACCAAAGACCGATCCGTCCAGCGTGAGCGCAATCGTCGTGTTGCCCGGCCCGACTTGCTCGGCGAACCGGCCCACCATGTCGCCGGCGATCGAGTTTGCCGCCTCCGGCGTCAGCTCCGTGGTCACGGTGCTGGCGACAAGGCCCGTGCCCCCGAGCGTCTGGCACGCCGCCAGGGTCACAGCGATGAGAAGTGCCCCCAAGAGGCGGCCGGGAAGCGAGAGCATCTGCATAGGCCCTACCCTCCCCGCCTGATGGTGATCTTCTGTTGCCGGTTGCCGACGCCGGATACCAAGATCGCCTGGTCGATGTAGTAGTCGACCACCATCATGGTGCCGTTGATGCGGTAGTTGACGATGCGGTTCTGCCCGCCCGAGACGACAAATAGCACCGGCGCGTCCTGGCCGGACATGGCCGAGGGAAACTGGATGTAGGTCTTCTCCCCGTCGCTGTAGATGCGCGTCGGTTTCCAGCGGGCCGATCCCGACATGTTGAAGGCGAAGTTGAGCTGGTCGGCCGGAACGCCGACGCCCGGAACGATGGTCGCCTCGAGCCGCGCATTGATCTCGGCGAAACGGGCGTTCACATCCTCCGGAAAGTCGAAGCCGGTGCGGGCCATATACTGGCTGTGATGCGACTTGAGCTGGATGTGATAGGTCCGGCGCGATGTCGTCACCACCATCGAGGTGACCAACCCCGACTCGGACGGCTTGACGATCAGGTGCACGGCTTGGGCGCCGGGCGCGCCCGACGTTGCCGGCTCGACTTTCCACCTGACAGTATCGCCGATGAGGACGTCGCGGACGATCTCGCCGGGCTGCAATTCGATGTCGCAGACCTGCAAGGGGGCGCAGACCACCGAGGGCTGGATCTCGCCATAGAGGAAGATCACCTTGCCGTCAGGGCCGCGAGTGACGACCCCCTGCCCTTCTTGCCACTCATCCGACAGCGCGGTGCCGCGGACTTCATTGCCGCTCAGGTCCTGGGCCGCGGTCGGCAGGCTCGACGCGGCCAGCAGTCCGGCGCACAGCAGGCCGCGCCGGAATCGAGACAACACCATTGAAAAGTTCCTCCGGGCGCTCATAGCTGCGCCGTCCAGTCGAAATCGGTGAGGTAGAGGCCGATCGGGTTGAGTCGGATGACCGCCTCGTCCTGCGGCGGCGTCAGTGTCACAATCGCGACGCCTCTAAAACGCCGCTGGGCGAGCTCCTTGCCCTGCCGGTCCCGCTCATATTCTGTCCAGTCGACCTGAAAGCTCTGGTTTGAGAGCGGCACGATATTGGTCACCTCGATAGCGACCGTGAGCGTCTTGGCGCGATCGAAGGGCGAGTTGCCGCGGAACCAGGCATTGACCTTCTGCGTCGCGGGATCGCCGCTACGCAGCAACCCATAGGCCCGGTCGATATATTGCTTCTGCACGACCGTATCGGGCGTGACTGATCTAAAATTCGCGACGAAACTGCCCAGCGTCGCCCGCACGACGCGCGGGTCGGCATATTCGATCTGCTGCGGAAAGCCGACCGTCGCTGCCGTGCCCAGCCGATCGACTTCGACGATGTAGGGAACAAGCTTGACCTGCGTGCTCTGATAGAGCGCATAGGAGACTCCGATGACCGCCATCAGCATGCCGGTCACGCCGACAATGCGCCAGGAGGCCGCGGCCTTCACATAGGAGCCGTAGCGCTCATTCCATTCCTGGCGCGCGGCGACATAGGGATTCTCAGGGGGCTTGGAGGTGGCCATTCAGGTCTCACGCCTTGTCGTCGGAGGAAGGGCGGGGGCCAGACCGGCCGAGGCTCTGGTCGAGCTTGGCGTTGGCGAGACCGAGGGTCGACGCGCCCCAGGTCCCCGGCACGCCGATCGACTTGTCGCGCGCCGCCGAGGCAACGGCGCCGCTCGCAGCACTGACGCCGCTGGTCATGCCCTTGAGGGCGGCGGCGCCAAAGCCGCTGCCAGCAGCGCGGGCATCCGAATATGCGGCCGCCCCCGCCCGGGCGCCGCCCCAGGCAAGGGCGGCACCACCAGCGGCGAAGCTCGCCGCCTGGCCGCCATGGCGGATGGCTTCCACGCCGCCGGTGACCGAGACGCCTTGCACGACGCCTTGGACGATGTTGGGCACATACATGGCGATGACGAAGACGACGACCGAGATACCGCCGATCGCCAGTGTCGACAGGAACTCGTCGCCGCCCGACGGCGAATTGGCGAGATTGATCAGGACCTCGGACCCGATGCGGGCGATCATTACCAGCGCCATCAGCTTCATGCCGACACTGAAGGCATAGACAAGATAGCGGACGGCAAAGTCCTTGGTGTAGCTCGAGCCGCCCAGGCCGAGCATAATCATGCCGGCGAAGAGCCCGACATACATCTCCGCCATGACCGCGACGAAGATTGCAGCGACCAGGCTGAAAGAGATGACGACGATCACCATGGCGAAGACCGCCGCGATCGCCAAGGCATTGTCCTCGAAGAGGCCGAAGCGCGCCTTCTCCGACATTTCACTGGCGACCTGCAGGCCCGCATTGAAGACTTTGGCCGGCGAGGCCGACCCTCCACCCGCGCCGATCTGGAACAGGCTGTCGACGACCGCCCGAGCGAAGGACGGGCCCTGCTCGAGGATGAACACGAAGAGACCGACAAAAAGGATGCGCCGCACCAGTTCGGCGAACCAGTTGTCGAGCGAAGCCGAGGACAATGCCAGCCAGACCGCGGCGATCGCGAGCTCGATGCCGGCGAGGATCCAGAACAGCGACCGCGCGGCCTGCATCACCGTCGACTCCCAGCCGCGCGAGGCTGTGGCGATCTCGTTTTCGAGATTGGTCAGCAGCGAGCCGTCCTGCGCGAGCGCTGGATGCGCCTGCAACGCGACGGCAAGCACGACGATGACGATCAGCCTAGTTGCCGGGAGCATCATGGACCTGCCCTCCGCTATCCCAGCGGGGGCGCATCTCCTGCCCGCCCGTCGTGTCATACTGCCGGGGCGCGTCGATCGCGCCGGCCGGCGCCGGTGCGTTGACCGGCTGGCTCCGGACCCAGATCGTGATCCCGATGGCGACGACGGCGACGACCGTCACCGCTACAATGACGATCCTCATCTCCAGCGCGGCTCCATCTCCTGGCCGCCGGTGGTCGCCCGCGCGGTCGAGTGGAAGAATTCTTCCCGCCGCGTCTGCGCCAGGTCCTTTTCTGCCTGCTCGGACTGATACCAAGTCGCCATCATGGTGATCTGTTGCGCCACGAGACCGCGCAGCTTCTGCGCCTGCTCGACCTGCTGGGCGGCGATCTCATGGCCGACCTGCAGCGCCTGCATCTGCCCGACCGCCGTCTCCGACGCGGTCCGGAGCTGGGTCATCGTCCCCTCCTCCGTGCTGAACTGCTCGCTGGTCAACCCCGCGGCGCGCAGTGTCGCGGCGATCGTGTCGCGATTGGTGTCAGACCAGGACTGGTAGCTGTCCGAAAAGCTCTCACCATTGGCGAGGCCGGTCTTGAACTCGGCAAAGCTCTGGAACCGCTGCTTCAGGACATCGTCGATGTTTCCCATCGAGAAGGCGATGCCCTGCCCCTGCGAGACGAGTTGCTGCAGCCGCTGCAGGTCCGCCTCGGCCTGACCCCACACATGGTCGGGAAGCTGCAGGGTGTTCTGCAGCATGTTTTCGTAGATGCGGAGCTGGTTTTGGATCTGCTCGGCCAGTTGCGCGATCTGCGTCACCTGGTTGCTGATCTGCTCAGCCGACTGGCCGGTGAGATTGACGAGCTCGACGTTGTTGAGAAGCTGCGTCCATTCGGTCGCAACGCCTGGTACCGCGCTCGCGGAGGCGGGGCCGGAACTCATCAGGCTCGTCGCAAGCAGCGTCGTCGCCGCCAGCCTAACGGCTCGCGAGGATGATCTCAGCATCTCCAATGCCCCTTTCCGTAAGCCAGGCGATCGGCCATTGCGCGCCGTTCGCCTCCTGCAGTTCCTGGATGCGTTTGAGGTTCTCCTTGGAGGCGGCGCCGACAAAGGCGAGCGTCACGCGCCCCAAGGCCATGTCGAAAAGGCGCCGGCTTTCCGGAGAGGCGACGTAGTATTCCCGCTTCGGCGTCGCGGTCGCGACGATCTCGATCTGCCGCTCGTTGAAGCCGATGCGTTCGTAGAATTCGCGCGTGCCCGGCTCGCGCGCGGCGCCATTGGGCAAGCAGATCTTGGTCGGGCACGACTCCTTCAGCACGTCGATGATGCCCGACCGCTCCGCGTCCGAAATGGATTGGGTGGCGAGCACCACGGCGCAATTGGCCTTGCGCAGCACCTTGAGCCACTCGCGGATCTTGTCGCGAAACGTCGGATGCCCGAGCATGAGCCAGGCCTCATCGAGGAGGATGAGGCTCGGTGACCCCGTGAGGCGCTTTTCGATGCGGCGGAACAGATAGAGAAGGACTGGAACGAGGTTCCGCTCGCCCAGCGCCATCAGCTCCTCCACCTCGAAGGTCTGGAAGGCGCTAAGCGTGAGCCCGTCCTGTTCGGCATCGAGGAGCTGCCCCATCGGCCCGTCGACGGTGTAATGCAGGAGCGCATCCTTGATCTCGCGCAGCTGCACGCCGGAGACGAAGTCCGACAGCGACCGTCCGGGCGCTGCCGCCATCAGCCCGACCTGTCGGGCGATCGCGTTGCGATGGTCCGGCGTTACTTTGACACCCTGCATGGCGACCAGTGTCTCGATCCACTCGACGGCCCAGGCGCGATCGCCGTCGGTCGCGAGCTCGGCCAGCGGGCAGAAGGCGAGACGCGATGCCCCCTCGCCTGCCCCGATCTCGTAGTGGTCGCCGCCGGCGGCCAAGGTGAGCGGCAACAAGGACCGACCCTTGTCGAAGGCGAAGACCTGCGCGCCCTCGTATCGGCGGAACTGGGCGGCGATCAGCGCCAGCAGGGTCGACTTGCCTGAGCCGGTCGGCCCGAAGATCAGCGTGTGGCCGACGTCGTCGACATGGAGGTTCAACCGGAAGGGGGTAGAGCCGCTCGCGACCTGCATCAGCGGCGGCGAGTTGGACGGATAGAACGGGCACGGCGCCGTTGCGTTGCCCGACCACACCGAATTGACCGGGATGAGGTCGGCGAGGTTGCGCGTATTGATCAGCGGCTCGCGCACATTGGCGTAGCTGTTGCCCGGCAGGCTGCCGAGATAGGCTTCGGTGGCGTTGAGACTTTCAATCCTCGCGCCAAAGCCCTCGGCCTGGACCAGCCGTCGTACCGCCTCGGCCTGATCCCGAAGACGGCGCTCGTCGGTGTCGAACATGACAATCACCGGCGTGTAGTAGCCATAGGCGACGAGCTGCGAGGAGGCCTCGGCGATCGCGTCCTCGGTCTCTGCCACCATCAGCATGGCGTCCTGGTCGACCGACCGGGTCTGCGTCTGGAACAGCTGATCGAAGAAGGGTCGCACCTTCTGCTGCCACTTCTTGCGCGTCCGCTCGAGCTTCTGGCGGGCCTCCTGGTCATCAAGGAAAATGAAGCGCGATGACCAGCGATAGGCCAGCGGCATCAGATCGAGCGTGTTGAGGATCCCGGGCCAGCTCTCGGCCGGGAAACCGTCCACGGCCACTACAGCGAGGTAGCGGCCGTCGACGACTGGGGACAGGCCATGGTGGAGCTCGGCCGTCGCCAGCCAATCGAGATACATCGGAATGTCCGGCAGGCGGACCGGGTGGTTCTCGCCGCCGATGCAGAAGCGGATGAACTGGAACAGCTCGTCGTAGCGAACGTCGCGGCCGCTCTCGGCCTCGCGCACGGTGCGGGTGACCATGCGCCGGATCGACAACACGTTGCCCAGATACTGCTCGACCTCGCGCACCGAGCTGCGGAAGCTGTCGAGCACCAGATCGGCGTACGTCTCCGACCGGCTCTCGTCATCGGAATAGACGTAGCGCGTCATCGCTGAGCGCCGACGTTCCGGTGGGCGGTAGGTGAGGATCAGCGCGTGCTGGCTTTCATAGTGGCCACGCTCCGCCTCGAAGTGCCGGCGGCGCTCGTCGTCGATCGCCCGCGTCACGGCATCCGGGAAGAAGCAATCGGAAGCGGCCGGATAAGCCGTGGTCGGCACCCGCACTGCTTCGACCTGAATCATCCAGCCCGAGCCGAGCTTGGCCAGCACCGCATTGATCTGCCGCGAGACCTCGTTGCGCTCCCGGTTGGTCGAGCTCTCCGAATCCGGTCCGGCAAAATACCAGCCCGCCATCAGCGAACCGTCCTTCAGCAGGATGACGCCATCAGCGACCAGGCCGGCATAGGGCACGAGATCAGCGAAGGACGGCCCAGCGTCCCGGAAGCGGCGGAGCGCGACCATTATGGTTAATACCTCCGCCACGGGGTGGAGGTCGGCCGGTAGGTCGGGCGGTAGCCGACATGGCGCACATAGACCTGGCGCATCATCGGGTCGGTCTTGGCCATCACCCGCAGACCGCCGATCAGCACGATCCAGACCGCGACCCCGAACAGGGCCGCGTACCAGGTGAGCACCACGAAGATGAGGATCGCCGTGGCGAGGCCGGTCAGCAGCACCAGCTCGCGATCCGCACCCATCAAATGGTTAGGGCGCGACAGCGCCCGATGAATGCGCGACCGGGCGAGGGGAACGCTGGCCTCAGCCATTGTCCGGTTCCCCTGCCCTACCCCGCGGCGCCTCGTCGGCGGGAGCACCGATCGAGGCGCCGCTCGCGCTGAACAGGCCGACGATCTGGGTGGCGCCAAGGAGGATGCCGGCAACCAGCACGACGTACATGAGCCTGCGCGCGAAATC
>JAESGW010000348.1_pt1 | contig 59418 bp, 51 predicted proteins | sample 9269791 | NCBI WGS metagenome assembly JAESGW01 (sample SAMN16773120, study PRJNA677053) | algae metagenome | isolation source: Aphanocapsa lilacina HA4352-LM1 and co-occurring heterotrophs from near cave... | place: USA: Maniniholo cave, near Haena, Kauai, HI | collected 2009-07-28
GAGAAACGCCCCGGAAAGCCCAGCCCCAGGGTTATTTCGATGAATTGCGGCAAACATGATGCCCGCCGTAGAGATAACGCGCTCGGAGGATGGGGGTTCCGGAGGAAACTATTCCAGCCGTCATGCCCGCGAAGGCGGCATCCAGTACGCCGCGGCTTCTCGATTGAGAACTACTGTCTCTGGAATACTGGATCATCCGCCTTCGCGGATGATGACACCGTCTTCATGGTTGGAGCAATGAGCCCCCTCACGCCGCCCTGATATTCGCCATGAAGCGATCGAGCTCTTCGCGCAGGCGGGTGCTTTCGCTGGACAGGCTGCGCGCCGAGTTCAACACCTCTTCCGAGGCGGAGCCGGTTTCGGTGGCGCCGCGATTGACCTGCATGACGTTGGTGGCGGCTTCCTGCGTGCCTTGCGCGACGCTCTGGACGCTGCGCGCGATTTCCTGGGTCGCCGAGCTCTGCTGCTCGACGGCGCTGGCAATCGTCGAGGCGATGTCGGAGATCTTGCCGATGGTGCCGCCGATTTCCTTGATGGCGGCGACGGACTCCTGCGTCGCGCCCTGCATGCCCGAGATGTGATTGGAAATTTCGTCGGTCGCCTTCGCGGTCTGGCTGGCGAGCGACTTGACCTCGGACGCAACCACGGCGAAGCCACGGCCGGCATCGCCGGCGCGGGCCGCCTCGATGGTGGCGTTGAGCGCCAGCAAATTGGTCTGCTCGGCGATCGCGGTGATCAGCTTGACGACGTCGCCGATCTCCTGCGCGGCGCGCGACAGCTTGCCGATGCGGCTGTCGGTCTGCTCGGCCTGGCGGACGGCGGCGTCCGCGATCTGGCTCGATTCCTTGACGCGCCGGCCGATCTCGTCGACGGACGCCGACAGCTCCTCGGTCGCCGACGCCACCGACTGCATGTTGCTGGAAGCCTCTTCCGAAGCGCCGGCGACCTGGTTCGACAGGTTCTGGGTGGTTTCCGCGGTCCGCGTCAGCGTGCCGGCCGCGGCTTCGAGCTGCACGGCGGACGACGAGACGTTGGAAACGATGGCGCCGACCGCAGCCTCGAAGTCGTCGGCAAACCGTATCAGCTCAGTGCGGCGCGCGGCGCTCGCCGCCTTGTTCTGCGCTTCCTGCGAAGCGGCATCGCGCTCGGCGCGGGCGACGGCCTGCACCTTGAATTCCTCGACTGCGCCGGCCATCTCGCCGATTTCATCCCTGCGGCCGAGGCCGGGCAGGACGACATCGAAATTGCCGCCGGCAAGTTCGCGCATCGCGCTGCACATCCTGGTCATCGGCCGGGAGATGCCCTTGCCGAGGAAAAATGCCCAGACGCAGCCGAGCAGGAAGCCGCCTGCCGCCAGCATCACGATCAGCCGTTCGGTCTCGGCGATGGCGGCATCCGACTCGGCATCGAGCCGCTTCTGATCGGCCAGCAGGTCCGACTTCATCGCGGCCGAGGCCTTGTTGATCTCGGCGGCCGTCTCCGTCATTTCCTGGATCAGCCCTTCGATCTCCTTGGTATTGCCGATCAGCATGGCGAGCGACCGGCGGTATTCCTCCAGCATGCCGGAGACTTCCTTGATGCCGTCCAGGATCTTTGCATTGGTGGTCGAGATCGCTTTCAGCGCGTTCTCGACGAATTTCAGCCGCGCCAGCGCGCTGTTCGCGACCGACTGGTCGGCATTGACGACGAAAGTATTCGCTAGCGCGGTAACGGCCTGGAACTGCTCGGTCACCTTCTTGGCGCCGAGCGTGATCACCTGCAGCTCTTCCTCGTCGGCGTTGCTCGGGAGGTCGTCGAGCTTGTAGCGCAGCGAGTTGCCGTTGCGAGCAAGCTGGTTCTGCGCGATCCGCGCGCTGTCGTCCTTGGTCTTGAGGATGTCGGCGAAAATCTTCGTAAAGGTACGGAATTCGCGCTCGAGCTTGGCGATCTGTTCGAGGCGTGCCTTGTCGGTGGTGCCCTTCATCGAGGCGACGATGGCGTTCTGGAGCGCCGCCTCCGCCGCCAGCGCCGCCTTGCCGTCGTCCTCCTTGCCGGTCGCCACGAAATAGCGGGCCAGCGCGCGGTAGGAGATCAGCTCGCGATCGATTTCGCGCGCCAGGTCGGCCTCGTGCACGCTGTGCCGGTAGGCATCGACGACGGCGGAAACCCGCTCGAAGCCGAGATAGGCGAAGCCCATGCTGCCGGCGGAGATCGCCAGCACGACGGTAAAGCCAAGCATGATCTTGGAGCGAAATCGCAGGGTTGGAAATCTTAAAGACGAGCCGCCACGTCCTGGAATTCTCACCGCAACCCCCCGTTTTCATTCTGAAAAGCAGTCATCGGGAGGCCCCACCTCCCCATGCAGTGCGCAAAACTAGGGCAGAATGGATAAAGGTGCGTAAATGCAGGCAAAAGTTGCAAGAGGGCGGCAGGGACCCTTTCTTACCCTCCCTGGAGGGGTCGGTTCGCATGGAGCGGAGCGAAATGCGAAACGGGGTGGGGTGACGGTCTCTCCACGCGGGGACTGCTGGACGTGGAGAGACCGTCACCCCACCCCGCCGCTTCGCGTCGACCCAAAAGCGAGCTTTGCTCGTCTCGGATCCCTCTAGGGGAGGGTGAGAGATTCGCCTCGCGAGTCTCCTCGCACCCTTCCCCTTGATGTCATCACAATGACCCGGGCGACCAAAATCCTAGTTGCAAGTTCCCGCGCCGCTGTTTCTAATTGGAATAATTACAAAACATCGGGGAGGTACCACGCGTGTCTACAGTCAAACTGACCGTGAACGGCAAAGCCGTGTCTGCCGAGGTGGAGGACCGGACGCTCCTTGTCCACCTCCTGCGGGACAATCTGAACCTCACCGGGACCCATGTCGGCTGCGATACCAGCCAGTGCGGCGCCTGCGTCGTCCATATCGATGGCCGGGCGGTGAAATCCTGCACGGTCATGGTCGGCCAGGCGGCCGGGTCCAGCGTCACCACCATCGAGGGCATTGCCAAGGGCGACGAACTGCACCCGATGCAGGCGGCGTTCCGCGACAATCACGGCCTGCAGTGCGGCTACTGCACCCCCGGCATGATCATGTCGGCGATCGATATTGTGCACCGCCACGGTGGGCAGCTCGACGAGGAAACCGTCCGGGCCGAGCTCGAGGGCAACATCTGCCGCTGCACCGGCTACCACAACATCGTCAAGTCGGTGCTCGACGCAGCCGGCCGCATGAAGGTCGCGCAGGCGGCGGAATAGAAGCCGCAGGCCAATATTTCCGAATTCAAGACCGCGTTTCGATGGAAATAGCGGGAAACAATAACTCCGGTCGGGAGGACAGGACATGGGCGTTGAAGGCATTGGCGCAAGCGTGGTGCGCAAGGAAGACCGCCGTTTCATTACCGGCAAGGGCCGTTACGTCGACGACATCAAGCTCACGGGCATGACGCACGCGCATTTCGTTCGCAGCCCGCACGCGCATGCCAAGGTCAAGAGCATCGATTCATCCGAGGCGATGAAGATGCCGGGCGTGGTCGGCGTGCTGACCGGCCAGCAGATCGTCGACGACAAGATCGGCAATTTGATCTGCGGCTGGGCCATCACCTCCAAGGACGGCACCGGGATGAAGATGGGCGCATGGCCGGCGATGGCGCCGGAAACCGTGCGCTTCGTCGGCCAGGCCGTCGCGGTCGTGATCGCCGAGACCAAGAACCAGGCCCGCGACGCCGCCGAGGCTGTGGTCGTCAATTACGAGGAATTGCCGGCGGCCGCCGACATTCGCGCCGCCATTGCGCCGGGCGCGCCGCAACTGCACCCCGAGGCGCCGGGCAACGTGATCTATGACTGGGTCATCGGCGAGGAAGCCGCAACCGACGCGGCGTTCAAATCGGCGGCCAATGTGGTCTCGCTCGACATCACCAACAACCGCCTGGTGCCGAACGCGATGGAGCCGCGCGCGGCGATCGCGGAGTATAACGAGCCGGAAGAGCATTTTACGCTCTACACGACGTCGCAGAACCCGCATGTCGCCCGGCTCGTGCTGTCGGCGTTCTACAACATCGCGCAGGAGCACAAGCTGCGGGTGGTGGCCCCCGACGTGGGCGGCGGATTCGGCTCCAAGATCTTCATCTACCCCGAGGAAATGGTGGCGCTGTGGGCTTCCAAGAAGGTCGGCCGTCCGGTGAAATGGACCGGCGACCGCACCGAAGCCTTCCTCACCGACGCCCATGGCCGCGATCACCTCACCAAGGCCGAGATGGCGTTCGACAAGGACAACAAGGTCACCGGCTTGCGCGTAAAAACCTACGCCAATCTCGGCGCCTACATGTCGCTGTTCTCGTCCTCGGTGCCGACCTATCTCTACGCGACGCTGCTGTCGGGCCAGTACAACATCCCCAACATCTTCGCCGAGGTGATCAGCGTCTACTCCAACACCGTGCCGGTCGACGCCTATCGCGGCGCGGGCCGGCCCGAAGCGAGTTTTGTGGTGGAGCGGCTGATGGAAACGGCGGCGCGGCAATTGAAGGTCGATCCGGCCGAACTGCGCCGCAAGAATTTCATCACGCAATTCCCGCACCAGACGCCGGTGATCATGGCGTACGACATCGGCGACTTTAATGCCTCGCTCGACGCCGCGATGAAGGCGATCGACTATGCCGGATTCGCCGCACGGAAGGCGAAGGCCAAGGGCGAAGGCAAGCTGCGCGGCATCGGCGTCTCCTGCTACATCGAGGCCTGCGGCATCGCGCCGTCAAAGGCGGTCGGCAGCTTGGGGGCCGGCGTCGGCCTGTGGGAATCGGCGGAAGTGCGCGTCAACCCGGTCGGCACCATCGAGGTGCTGACCGGGTCGCACAGCCACGGCCAGGGTCACGAGACGACGTTCTGTCAGCTCGTCGCCGATCGCCTCGGCATTCCGATCAGCCAGGTTCAGATCGTGCATGGCGACACTGATAAAGTGCAGTTCGGCATGGGCACCTACGGCTCGCGCTCGGCGGCCGTCGGCCTCACCGCGATCCTGAAGGCGATGGAGAAGGTCGAGGCCAAGGCGAAGAAGATCGCGGCCCATGCGCTCGAGGCGTCGGAGCACGACATCGTCATCGAGAACGGCGAGTTCAAGGTCACCGGCACCGACAAGTCGATCGCGTTGCCGATGGTCGCGCTTGCCGCCTACACCGCGCACAATCTGCCCGACGGCATGGAGCCCGGCCTGAAGGAAGGGGCGTTCTACGACCCGACCAACTTCACCTTCCCGGCCGGCGCCTACATCTGCGAAATGGAAGTGGATTCCGCCACCGGCAAATCGACCTTCGTCAATTTCGTGGCGGCTGATGATTTCGGACGGCTGATCAACCCGATGATCGTCGAGGGCCAGGTCCATGGCGGCCTTGCCCAGGGTATCGGGCAGGCGCTGCTCGAAGGCGCGGTGTACGACAGTTCAGGCCAGCTCCTGACCGCGTCGTTCATGGACTATTCGATGCCGCGCGCCGACGACCTGCCGTCGTTCAAGCTGTCGCACACCACGACGCTGTGTCCGGGCAATCCGCTCGGCGTCAAGGGCTGCGGCGAAGCCGGTGCGATCGGCGCATCGGCGGCGGTCATCAACGCCATCACGGACGCGATCGGCAACAACAAGCTCGAAATGCCCGCGACGCCCGACCGCGTCTGGCATGCGATTCACGGTTAAGAGGGAGCACGAACCATGTACCAGACAACATACCATCGTCCTTCCTCGGTCGACGAAGCAGTGGCCGCGTTCGCCAAGGGTTCGGAATCGAAATATTTGGCCGGCGGCCATACGCTGATCCCCGTGATGAAGCAGCGGCTGGCATCGCCATCCGACGTGATCGATCTCGGCAAGATCAAGGAACTGGTCGGCATCGAAGTCTCTGGCGACGCGCTGACGATCAAGGCGGCCACGACCTATTTCGACATCATGCAAAGCGCCGATGTGAAGAAGTCGATCGCGGCGATCGCCTACCTCACCTCGGTGCTCGGCGACCCCGCCGTGCGTTATCGCGGCACGATCGGCGGTTCGATCGCCAACAACGATCCGGCCGCGGATTTTCCCGCGGCGCTGGTTTCGCTCGGCGCCACCGTCAAGACCAACAAGCGCTCGATAGCGGCGGACGATTTCTTCAAGGGCCTGTTCTCCACGGCGCTCGAGGATGGCGAAATCATCACCGCCGTGTCGTTCCCGATCCCGGCGAAAGCGGGTTACGCCAAGATGCGACATCCGGCCTCGCGTTTCGCGCTGACTGGTGTGTTCGTGACCAAGACCAAGGCAGGTGACGTAAGGGTCGCGGCGACAGGCGCATCGGAAAACGGCGTGATGCGGGTACCGGCGATCGAGGCGGCGCTGAAAGCCAACTGGTCAGCGGGAGCGATCGACGGCGTGAAGGTTTCCGCCAGCGGCCTGATGAGCGATATCCATGGAACCTCGGACTATCGCGCCAATCTCGTGAAGGTGATGGCGCAGCGTGCGGTCACTGCTGCGGGCTGATAACGCCTAAACGCAACTATGACACGAGCGGCGCGCAGCAATGCGCGCCGCTTTCGTATTTTGGTCCGATTCTCGGGAAAAGAAGCTTGCAACCCTATCGCTTCGGCGGGACAATTTAGCTAATCAACTAATTAAGACACTTCCTCTGGGAGAGAAAACAAGTGCTCGACAAACCAGCCGCCCAATCTTCTACCCGCGCCTCCGGCCCGCTCGCCGGTTTCCGCATCGTCGAATTCGCCGGCATCGGTCCCGGTCCGTTCGCCTGCATGCTGCTCGCCGACATGGGTGCCGAGGTCATCACGCTCGATCGTGTCGGCGCGGGCAAGAACCTGAAGGCGGTCGCGGTGCGCGGCCGCAAGGTGATCGAACTCGATCTGAAGGACAAGGCCGCGGTCGCGCAGGTGCTCGACCTACTCGCGAGCGCGGACGCGCTGATCGAGGGCTTTCGTCCCGGCGTGATGGAGCGCCTCGGGCTCGGCCCTGACGTCGTGCTCGCGCGCAATCCAAAGCTGGTCTATGGCCGCATGACCGGCTGGGGCCAGGAAGGTCCGCTGGCGAACGCCGCCGGCCACGACATCAACTACATCTCGATAACAGGCGCGCTCGCCGCGATCGGCACCAAGGAGAAGCCGGTGCCGCCGCTCAACCTCGTCGGCGATTTCGGCGGCGGTGCGCTCTATCTCGTGGTCGGCGTGCTCGCCGCCATGCTGGAAGCCTCGAAGTCGGGAAAGGGCCAGGTGGTGGACACCGCGATGTGCGACGGCGCGGCATCGCTGATGTCGATGTTCTTCGACATGCGCGCCAGCGGACGCTGGACCGAGGGCCGCGACCAGAATTTCCTCGACGGCGGCGCGCATTTCTACGGCGTCTACGAGTGCTCCTGCGGCAATTTCATCTCGATCGGCTCGATCGAGCCGCAGTTCTACGCGCTGCTGCGCAAGCATGCCGACCTGACCGATGCCGATTTCGACGCGCAGATGGACCGCAAGGCGTGGCCGGCGCTGAAGGAAAAGCTGACCAGGGTGTTCAAAAGCAAGACCCGCGCGGACTGGTGCAAGATCATGGAAGGCACCGACATCTGCTTCGCGCCGATCCTGACCATGGCGGAAGCGCCAAAGCACCCGCACATGGCCGCGCGAAACGTGTTCGTCGAGCGCCATGGCGTGACGCAGCCGGCGCCGGCACCGCGGTTCTCGCGGACGCCGTCGGCAATCCGGGAGCCGGAGCTGGCGAAGATCGCGGAGGTGACGGCGGCGTGGAAGGCGGGGCGATAGCTGTACACCCGCACCACACATTCCGCTGTCGTCCCGGACAAGCGCAGCGAAGCGGAGCGCTGATCCGGGACCCATAACCACAAGGAGTGGTTTGGCGACGACTCGGAGTTTGGTACTCCTATCGATCTCAATCGATAGATTCCGCGGTATGGGTCCCGGATCTGCGCTTGCGCTTGTCCGGGACGACACCGATGATGTGGCGACAGGTCGCGTCCAACGCGAGCTGCGACTTACGCCGCGTTATCCACCTTCAACACGCCTCTCCGAATCTGATCCTCCTCGATCGATTCGAACAGCGCCTTGAAATTGCCCTCGCCGAATCCGTCGTCGCCCTTGCGCTGGATGAATTCGAAGAAGATCGGCCCGATCGCATTGGCCGAGAAAATCTGCAGCAGCACCTTGGTCTGGCCGCCGTCGACGACACCCTCGCCGTCGATGAGAATGCCGTTGCCCTGAAGCCGCGCGACGTCCTCGCCGTGGCGCGGCAGGCGCGCGTCGATCTTCTCAAAGTACGTATTCGGCGGTGACGGCATGAACGGCAGGCCCGCCTCGCGCAGCGTCTCGACGGTACGGTAGATATCGCGCGCGCCGCAGGCGATGTGCTGGATGCCCTCGCCGCGATAGATGTTGAGATATTCCTCGATCTGCCCGGAGTCGCCCGCATCCTCGTTGATCGGAATCCGGATCTTGCCGTCGGGGCTGGTCAGCGCGCGCGAGAACAGGCCGGACGCCCGGCCCTCGATGTCGAAGAAACGAATCTGGCGGAAGTTGAACAGTTTTTCGTAGAAGCCGGTCCACACATCCATGCGGCCGCGGTGGACGTTGTGGGTGAGGTGATCGATGTAATAGAGCCCCGCGCCTGCCGGTCGCGGATCTTTCTCGCCAAGCCATTCGAACTCGGCGTCATAGGCCGAGCCCTTGGCGCCGTACCGATCGACGAAATAAAGCAGGCTGCCGCCGATGCCCTTGATGGCGGGAACGTCGAGCGTCCTTTGCGCAGGAGTAACATCGGCAGGCTCCGCGCCGAGCGAGATTGCCCGCGCGTAGGCCTGCTTCGCATCCACCACGCGAAACGCCATCGACGGCGCGCACGGCCCGTGCGCTGCGACGAAGCCATGGCCATGACTGCCGGATTCTTCGTTGACGAGATAATTGATATCGCCCTGGCGATAGACGGTGATCCTCTTGGTCCTGTGCCTGGCAACAGGCGCATAACCCATCAGGGCGAACAGCGCGTGCAGTTCTTCGGGGCGCGGATGCGCGTATTCGACGAACTCGAAACCGTCGGTGCCCATCGGATTATCGGCGCTGATGGTCGCAGCCGGTGCGTCGTGCGGAAATGGACCCATGACGTATCTCCCGAAAATTGATCTGGATCAATATCGGTCGAATCCGGCGCAAGGTGCGTGCAAATGCCTCAACCCTCGGCTATCATGGCGCACATTTCGTGCATCAAACTGGCATTTTGCGCATGATCCAGATGGACGCCTTCGACCTCAAAATGCTGGCCGCGCTACAGGACGACGGCCGGCTGACCAACCAGCAACTGGCCGACCTGGTCGGGCTGTCGGCCTCGCAGTGCTCGCGGCGGCGCATGCGGCTGGAGGAGGAGAAGGTGATCGCGGGCTATCACGCCGATCTCGCCGGCGAAGCGCTCGGCTTCAACCTGATCGCCTTCATTCACATCACGCTGGCGACGCACTCGCCCGACAACGCCAAGAAATTTCGCGCCTTGGTCAATCGCGTCGACGATATCCAGGAGGCGTACTCGCTGACCGGCGACGCCGATTATGTGCTGAAGGTCGTGCTGCGCGACCTCAAGGACCTCTCCGGCCTCGTCAACGACGTGCTGATGCCGCACCAGAGCGTCGCGCATGTGCGCTCATCGATCGTGCTGGACCGGCTGAAGGAGAGCGCGAAGCTGCCGCTGCGGGGTTAGCATGGCCCAATTCGAGGGAAATTTGTCATTCGCGTTTCCGGCTCGATTTGCCATGATCGCCTGGAATCGCATCACGAGAGACGACCATGGCGCTGCAACTCCGGCCCAACTGCGAATATTGCGACAAGGACCTGCCGCCGAACGCGGTGGACGCGCGGATCTGCTCCTATGAATGCACGTTCTGCGCGGACTGCGTCGAGAACACGCTGCACAATGTCTGCCCGAACTGCGGCGGCGGGTTTGAGCGGCGGCCGATCCGGCCCGCCACCGAACGGCGGCCCGGCGTGTGCGTGACGAAGCAGCTGCCGTCGGACAAGCGGGTCCATTTGAAATACAGCGTGGAGGATGTTGCCGCGCATTGCGCGCGGTTGAGGGATATTCCGCCGCAGGAGCGGTGACCTATCCGCGTCGTCATTCCGGGATGGTCCGAAGGACCAGACCTCAGATGCGCAATTGCGCATCGGGGAATCTCGAGATTCCGGGTTCGATGCTGCGCATCGCCCCGGAATGACGGACCCAATCACCCCGCCGCCAGGATCGTCCCCTCCACCTCGCCAAAACCGACGCGATAGCCGTCGCCCTGGCACCAGCCGCGCATCACGAGCGAATCGCCGTCTTCGAGGAACGAACGCTTGACGCCACCTGCGAGTTCGACCGGTTCGGTGCCGTTCCAGCTGATCTCCAACAAGCTACCGCGCTGGTCTTTCTCAGGCCCCGAGATGGTGCCGGACCCCAGGAGATCGCCGACGTTCATGGCGCAGCCGGATGAGGCATGGTGCACGAGCTGCTGCACCGACGACCAATACATGTACTTGAAATTGGTGCGGCAGATGGTTGCGGCTTCGTTCATCTGCGCTGCGCGCAAGCCGACCTCGAGCGCCATGTCGTAATTGTTCGGCTCCGCCTGCTGCAGGTACGGCAGCGGCTTCGGCTCCTGCACGGGGCCGTGCAAACGAAACGGCTCCAGCGCCTCGCGCGTCACCACCCACGGGCTGATCGAGGTACCGAACGCCTTGGCCTGGAACGGCCCGAGCGGCACGTATTCCCACTGCTGGATGTCGCGCGCGCTCCAGTCGTTGAGAATGACGAAGCCGAAGATCATCTCCTCGGCTTGCTTCTCGCTGAGCATCTCGCCCATCGCCGATGGCTGGCCGACCACCACGCCCATTTCGAGTTCGAAATCGAGCCGCTTGCACGGCCCGAAACTCGGCACATCGGCAGTCGGCGGCTTCAACTGCCCGCGCGGCCGCCGCACTGGCGTGCCGCTGACGACCACGGTGGAAGCGCGGCCATTGTAGCCGATCGGCATGTGCAGCCAGTTCGGCTGCAGGGCATTGTCCTTGCCGCGGAACATCACGCCGACATTGGTGGCGTGCTCTTTCGAGGAGTAGAAATCGGTGTAGCCGGCAACGGCGAACGGCATGTGCAGCTTGATATCCGCCATCGGCACCAGCGCGCGCTTGCGCAACTCCTCATTGTCGCGCAGTTCCGGATGGTCGTGACGCAGAAGCTCGCTGATTCGGGCGCGCGTGCTCGACCACGCCTTCGGCCCCAGCGCCATGAACGGGTTGAGTTGAGGGGCTGCGAACACCGCGGGCTCGACGACATCGAAGCGGCAATCCTTTGCGAGCTGCCAGAGATCGAGCACGTAGTCGCCGATCGCGACGCCGACGCGCGGGGCGAGGCCGTCTTTGGTGGAGAAGACGCCGTAGGGGAGATTCTGGATCGGAAAGTCGGAATTGGCGGCGACGGGGATGAAGGAACGGAGTTTGGGATCGTTTGGATGGGGCATGGGTTTCTCGACTGGAGCTGAGGCGATTTCTTCACCCGCCCCTTGAGGGGGCGGGTCGGCTCATATTGAGCGCAGCGAAATATGAGCCGGGGTGGGGTGATCTCTCAACACGGACACTGTTGGACGCGGAGAGACCGTCACCCCACCCCGTCTCGCATTCGCTTCGCGAACGCAAGCCGACCCGCCCCCTCAAGGGGCGGGTAAGATCACGGCTTGTTCGGATCGAAGCGCTTTTCCAGGCCATTCCAGCAGTCCGCGTAGTCGTCCTGCAGCGTCGCCGATTTCGCGGCGTGCGCGGTCACGCGCTGCGGATACCGCGTCTCGAACATGAAGGCCATCGTCCCCGTCAGCTTCACCGGCTTCAGTTCGCCGTTGCTGGCGTGGTCGAAGGCTTCGCGGTCGGGACCGTGCGGCAGCATCATGTTGTGCAGCGAGATGCCGCCGGGGACGAAGCCCTGCGGCTTGGCGTCGTAGACGCCGTATATCAGCCCCATGAATTCGCTCATGATGTTCATGTGATACCACGGCGGACGGAAGGTGTTGTCGGCCACCATCCAGCGCTCCGGGAAGATCACGAAGTCGATGTTGGCGGTGCCGGGGGTCTCCGAGGGGGCGGTCAGCACCGTGAAGATCGAGGGATCGGGATGGTCGAAACCGATGGCGCCGATCGGCGAGAAGGTACGCAGGTCGTATTTGTACGGCGCATAATTTCCGTGCCACGCCACCACGTCGATGGGCGAATGCGGCAGGGTCGTCTTGAACAGCGCGCCGCCCCATTTCACGTAGAGTTCGGTCGATGTGTCCCTGTCCTCATAGTAGGCAACCGGCGTGAGGAAGTCGCGCGAATTGGCGAGGCAGTTGGCGCCGATCGGGCCGCGCTCCGGCAGCGTGAAGGCGCCGCCATAGTTCTCGCAGAGATAGCCGCGCGCGGGGCCTGACGGAAGCTCGGCGCGGAATTTCACGCCGCGCGGGATCACGGCGATCTCGCCGGGTTCGATGTCGATGCGGCCGAATTCAGTGACGAGGCGCAGATTGCCCTGCTGGGCCACGAACATCATCTCGCCGTCGGCATTGTAGAAATGCTGATCGACCATCGATTTGGTGATGAGATAGACGTGCGCGGCCATGCCGGCCTGGGTATTGGCGTCGCCCGCCGTGGTCATGGTCTGCACGCCCTGCAGGAAAGTCATGTCCTCCTTCGGGATCGGCGCGGGGTCCCAGCGCAGTTGCGCGATCGGCAGGTCGTATTCGTGGCACGGCGCGGTGCGCCACAGTCCGGCATCGGCCTTGGCAAAGCGCCCCGAATGCTTCACCGACGGGCGGATGCGATAAAGCCACGACCGTTCGTTGCTGCCGCGCGGCGCGGTGAACGGCGAGCCGGAGAGCTGTTCGGCGTAAAGCCCGTAGGCGCAGCGCTGCGGCGAATTGCGGCCCATCGGCAGCGCGCCGGGCAACGCCTCGGTCTCAAAACTGTTGCCGAAGCCGGACATGTAGCCGGGCGTCAGTTGCGCCGAGCTTCGAACGATCGCATCAGGCGAGGTGTTGATATTCATGGTCATCCTCCTCCTTGCAGGGCGGCCCACATTTCCTGGTCGCGCTTGTCGGTCCAGATTACGGGATCGTCGATCCCGGATGCCTCGTCGAACGCGCGCGAGACGTTGAACGACAGGCAGTGCTCGTAGATCGCGAAGCTGGAGAATTTCGGATCCATGACCTCGCGCGTTGCCGCCATCGATTCCTTCAGATTACGGCCCCTGGCGACGGAGGTTTCTGCGGCGCCATAGAGCGTGGTGACGAAATCGCGCGTCATCGCGATCGCGTCGCGCCCGGTGGAAAGGCCCTTCAGCGCATCGCCGCGGCCCGGCGCGATCGCCTTGGGATTGAAGGCGCGAATTTCATTCAGCGTGGCCGGCCATTCCCGCAGATGCGCGTCGCCGCAATAGCAGGCCGAGTGGTATTCGATGAGGTCGCCGGAGAACATCACTTCGGCATCCGGCACCCAGGCGACGATATCGCCCGACGTGTGCCCGGCGCCGAGTTGCATCAGCCGTACCTCGCGTTTGCCGAGATAGATCGACATCTCGCCCTCGAAGGTCAGCGTCGGCCAGGTCAGGCCGGGAATGCTCTGCGCATCCTGAAACAGCCGGGGAAAGCGGCCATATTCGGAATCCCAGTCCTGCTGACCGCGCTCCTCGATCAGTCGATAGGTTTCCGCCGAGGCCACGATGCCCTGCGCCTTGTAGGCGGAAGCGCCGAGCACACGCACCGCGTGGTAATGCGACAGCACGACGTATTTGATCGGCTTGTCGGTGACGGCGCGAACGCGTTCGATCACTTTATTGGCCATCGCCGGCGTCGACTGCGCATCGAACACGAGGCAGCCGTCGTCGCCGACGATGATCGCGGAGTTCGGATCGCCCTCGGCGGTGAAGGCATAAAGATCAGTGCCGATTTCGGAGAAGGTGATCTTCTTCTCCGCCATGTCGGTCGTGGATGCGAAACCCTTGGCCATCAATTCGATTCCTGACTTGGTTCGGGATGTTGATCTATTGCTGCTGTTGTTGCTGCTGGCTGGCATCGAGCATTCGCCGCTTGGCGAGAGCGATCGCCTCGTTCAGCACGGCGATATCGCCGATGTGGTTGGCGAGAACGAGCACCAGCGCGGCGTCAAGATCGGCGCTCTGTTCGTCGCTCAGGCCGCGATGCGCCTCGACGATGGCGCGGAACGCGTCGTCGGGTTTGGCAAAATTGGAAGCGGTAGATAGCGCCATGATGAAACCTCAGTTGATGCCCGCGGCCCGCGCCAGCGCGGCGTCGAGCGTCGGCCGGGTCGGATGCCGAAACCGCGCCGCGACATAGCCATCCGGCCGCAACAGATAGGCGGCGCCGGGTTCGGCGTCGTAACGCTGTGCGGCGAGACGCGCAGAATCGACGAGGCCACCTTTTCCGCCGATGCGGATCGCGGCCAATCCTTCGGGCAATTCAGGCGCGGCGCCATTGCCGAACTCCAGCAGTGTGAACCGCATCCCGGCCTTGATGAAGGCATCGGTGAGGAAAATCTGCTCGCCGCGCACGCCTACAACCGGCGCGTCCGCCATCGAGCTACCGGGGCTTGGGCCGCCGCGCCAGGAATCGCCATCGGCGGTCGAGAGCGGCGTTGCGTAGATCGACGGCGTCGAGAGCCGACCGCCATTGACCATGCGTTTGCCGAACTCGGTCTCCCTCGCGAGCGACAGCACCGCCTTCCGCAGCCGCGCCTCCTGGTGCGAGTTCGGCGCCATGAAATCGGTCGAGCGGGTGGATTCGCGGATGTTCTCGTCAGCGGCGGCGCTTCGCTCGATGTGGTAGCTCTCGAGCAATGCCTCGGGCGACGTGCCCCGCAGCACGCGATCGAGCTTCCACGCCAGGTTTTCGGCGTCCTCCAGCCCGGAATTGGCGCCGCGGGCGCCGAACGGCGAAACCTGGTGCGCGGCATCGCCGGCAAAGATCACGCGGCCATGGATGAACTTGTTCATCCGCCGGCACTGGAATTTGTACAGCGAGATCCATTCGAATTCGAACTTGTCGTGGCCCAGCATGCGGGCGATCCGCGGCCGCACGTTCTCGGGCAGCTTTTCGACATTGGGATCGGCAAAACGATTTAGCTGCAGGTCGATGCGCCAGATGTCGTCCGGCTGCTTGTGCAGCAGCGCCGAGCGGCCGGCATGGAACGGCGGATCGAACCAGAACCAGCGCTCGGTCGGAAACGCCGCCGTCATCTTCACATCAGCGATCAGGAACTGATCCTCGAACACTTGTCCGGCGAATTCCGCACCGACCAGCCGTCGCAACGAGGATTTGGCGCCGTCGCAGGCGATCACGAAGCGGGCGCTGATGCGGTACGGACCGTCGGGCGTTTCGATCGTCAGCAGCACATGGTCGTTGCGCGCTTCGAGCGCGGCGACCTTGTTGCGCCAGCGCAGGTCGATGGCCGGCAGTTCCTCGACACGGTCGACCAGATAGGCCTCGGCATAGAATTGCTGCAGGTTGATGAAGGCCGGCCGCTTGTGCCCCTGCTCGGGCAGCAGGTTGAACTGATAGAGTTGCGACTCGCCGTGAAAGATTTTTCCGACGCTCCACACCACGCCCTTGTCGACCATGCGCTGGCCGATGCCGAGCCGGTCCCAGAATTCGAGCGAGCGCTTGGAAAAGCAGATCGCTCGCGAGCCCTCGCCGATGCGGTCGGCGTCGTCGAGCAGCACCACGGCCTGGCCGCGCTGCGCCAGATCGATCGCCAGCGACAGTCCCACCGGACCCGCGCCGACCACGACGATCGCGTGCTCGGCGAGGTTCGAACCCGGCCGATCCTGATCGGGATGGCGGCGATAGCCGAACTGGGTTTTGGTCTGCGCCATGCGGGCTTCAACCCTGTGACTGGCCACCTGCGACTGGCCAGCCTGTGACTGGCCAAGGGCCGGCGACCGTGCTAGATAGTCGCATCTGCAACTATCTTAAACCCCGGGCCGGGTCCGGCGTCAACCCAATTCGAGGCTATCCTTGCCGAAGGCGTTTTCAACCGAAGTGGCCGCCGGTTCGCGCGAAGAAGCCGCGTCGAAGACGGACGCACGGCTGGATCTGTTCGGGTTCGTGCCGTTCCGGTTGAACCGGCTCGCGGCCGAGGTCAGCTCGACGCTGTCGATCGAATATGCGACCCGCTACGGGCTCGATATTCCGGAATGGCGCGTGCTGGCGACGCTCGGTTTTCGCCACGATCCCTGCAGCGCGCAATACGTCGCCGATTGCACCCGCACGCACAAATCCACCATCAGCCGCGCCGTCACCTCGCTGCTGAAGCGGCAGATGATCGAGCGCGTCGAGAACGCGGACGACCGTCGCGAATTCCGCCTGCGCCTGACGCGCAAGGGCGCAACGCTCTACGAAGAGCTGATCCCGCGCTTGCTGCGCAAGGAGCAGGAAATTCTGTCGTGCCTCTCCCCGCAGGAGCGGCGCGACCTTGCCCGCTTGCTCGGCAAGCTCGAGGAGAGCCTCGATCTGGTGCAGACCAGTGAAGAGGCCGACGCCAAGGAAGCTTACTAAGGGGGTAGGGCGAGACCGATTACTGAACGAGACGCAGATATACTTTGGGCTTGAGCCGGTAGGCATGCAGCGCGAACTTCGAGAGGAGAAGTACGTTTCTTTCACCCCGGCACATCAGCTCGGCAATTTCCTTCGCGAGAAAATGGGTAGCTTCATCGAAGCTTCTCAGCTCCTGGTTACGAAGGAGGACGCTCAGGGCGATGTCGAACGACTCGTCGAAGATTTCCATCTCTTTGGTGTTAAAGTCGCTCATTGAAAGCCCGCCGCATGAAGAGGACTTGCGACGCGCCCCTGGGCAGTATGTCCGCAAGGGACACAAGCTAAGCTGTCTTGCCTATTGATGTTCCGCACGGCGACCCTTCGCAGCAAGTTTCACTTCCCGGTACTGCAGTCCTGCCTTAGCGATCTCCTCGGAACGAAGTTCGCGCTCCGCCTTTACACGACGGAGATCAACCTGAGGGAGATTGCGGCGAACCGCGTCAGTGGCGGATTGTCTGGTGGGATGTCCGACGTAGAAGAAGCTGCATTCGAAGAACAAACCGCTTCTGTGGCGTCGTGCGATGCTGACGACCCAAGCTTTCTTCGCTTCCATTCGCGCTGCCCCGAATCGAATGACGGAATTGTACTCGTCCCTGCAGCAAATCGATGTCAGGGTATCCCTTACAGGTCTCGCAAGCTCAGTTGCGAGCAGCGCTTTGATCCAAAGCAGACTCGACCTACGGAACGGCCATCCAAAAGCGCATCGCGACCATCATTAAATTTTCGGTCAGGGAAATGAAACCAAGGGGCGACTTGCTGTCCCCGCCCACGAAGGCGCATTTAACTCGCGCTTATCGATACAGAGACGCGAACCTGGATGGCGCTTCTCATGGCGCGGTCACGGCAGCTGTGATGCGCCTTCTTGTGGCGCATGTACGAGAGGCGTGCCGCAAATGCAGCAATTCTGATGCGAGCGCGGCCTTGTTTGTTCTCTCTTTGTGGTTGGTACGTAGTCAGGAGACGGTTCGGACGTCGCTTACCAGAAAGCTGTGATCCCGCATCGTTCGATTGCAATGCTGACGGGCGAAAGAGCTCACATTCGAGACCCGCGCGTCCGCAAAAGAGATCGGCGAGATGAAAAGATTAATAGCCGATCTTGAAGCCAATCCAACGCGAAGCTCACTTCGCCGCCGTCACCACGATTTCCACGATATGCGGCGGTTCGAGCTCGACGCCGAGGCAGGCACGCATCGGCGGGTTCTTCATGTCGACCCATTCGTCCCAGGCGCGGTTCATTTCGCCCTTTCGCTTGATGTCGGCGATGTAGACGATGGCCGTAAGGATCTTGCTCTTGTCCGTGCCGCACTTCGCGAGGTTGTCGTCGAGCCGGGCGAGCGCCTTCACGCTCTGCTCGTACATGGAGGGAGCGACCGGATCGGGCGCGACCGCCACCGTGAAAACGAGGTCGTCGTGGACGACGGCGCCGCTGCGGGTGGGCGTGTATCCGGGAAATCGAGTGATCATGATTCAACTCCGATGAATCCGGGCGCCACTACGCCCGGTCGATATGTTTTGCGATCACGGGGAAATAATTGTCGCCTGAACCGGCATCGATTGCTTCCTGCAGGACGGTCCCTATCAATTCGGCGCCGCGAATCTTCAAGCCGGCATCGGCGGCCAGTTCCAGCGCGTAGGAAAGGTCCTTCAGCGCATATTCGGTCGAGAACGCGCGCTCCGGAAAAGTCCCCGGCACGATCGCCTTCATGCCGTGATTGCGCAGCGCAAAACTGTCGGCCGAGCCCTTCGACAACGTATCGAGCAGCAATTTCGGATCGACGCCGTTGTGCTTCGCCACCGCAACCGCTTCGGCCAGCGCGTTGACGGTTTCGAACAGCACCATGTTGTTGAGTATTTTTGTCACCTGCCCCGCGCCGACCTCGCCGCAATTGGTGACGTCGGTGGCGAAGCAGCGGATCAGCGGCTCGATCCCGGCATAGAGCGCGGGCACGGCCCCGACCATCACGCTCAGCGTGCCATCCTGCGCCGCCTGGCGCGTGCGCGCGATCGGCGCGTCGGCCCAGGCCGCGCCCCTGGCCTGCAGTTGCCCGGCGAAATCGCGAGTCTGGCTGACCGAAGACGTGCCGAGATCGACGACGACCTGCCCGCTCCTGATATTCTTGAGGATGCCGTCGCCCTCGAACACCGCGCGCACATGCCTGGCGCTAGGCAAGCACAAGAACAGCAGGTCGCTCTGTTTGATGACATCGGCAACAGAAGCCGCGATTTCGGCGCCGTCGGCACGCAACCGCGCCAACGGCTCCGGCGACAGATCGAACGCGACGACGCGCTTGCCGCTCTTCTTGACGAGGTTGCGGCAGATCGGCTCGCCCATCACGCCGAGGCCGATGAAGCCGAGTGACTTGTATTCCGACATTGTTGTTCTTGAACCTATTTTGCAAACGAACGCGACGGCGCGAGGTGCAAGGCAAACGCATCGACCTTGTCGCTCGCCCGCGGATAGATCTCGCTCACCAGCGGATCGTGGCCTGGGATGAAGCGATCGGGATGGCCGGCAAGCCGCTCGACGGTCTCCCAGCCCTGCGCCATGTCGCCGACATTGTAGACGATCGGAAACGGGCTGCGCTTCTGCAGATTGGCGTAGTAGTGCGCCGCGTCCGACGCCAGCACCACCGGTCCGCGCGCGGTATCGACCCGGACCACCTGCAGGCCGTCGGAATGGCCGCCGACGCGATGCACCGTCACGCCGGGCGCGATCTCGCCGTCGCCGGAATGGAAGGTGACGCGCTCGCCATAGACATGGCGCACCATCGTCGTGACGTGCTCGACCGAAAACGGATGCCGCAGCATGCCGTTGCACATGCAGCGGCCGGTCGCGTAGCTCATCTCGCGTTCCTGCAGATGAAAGCGCGCATTGGGGAAACGATCCAGGTTGCCGGCGTGGTCGTAATGCAGATGGGTGACGACGACGTCCTTGATGCTGTCGGCGGAGACGCCGAACTTCTCCAGCGCATCGACCGGATTGAGCGTCAGCTTGCGGGCACGCGCCTTGGCCTCTTCGGCATTGAAGCCGGTGTCAACGAGGATATCCCGGCCGTGCCCACGGACCAGCCAGACGAAATAATCGAGGTCCGCCGCCGTGGTCTCATGCGGATCGGGGGCCAGAAAGTTCATATTGGGGGTTCGCGGCGACATCGTCGCATAGCGCAGCGCGTAGATTTCGTAGGCGTTTCCCATCGGTGTCACTTTTCTTTTCTTGGGTGTCGAGATTTGGCCGATGACGGCACCAAGCCATTGTCATCTGCAAAGGTCAAACCCCCGCGACAGACAACGACGGCATGGCAGGACGGCAGAATTCACGTGAGAGGGATCACACAAGACCCGCAAGGAGGGAAGTAGATCAATCAATTATCCTGAGGTTGTTTATCTTATTGGAGTTTTGCGATGCACCCAATGGTTATGACGGTCATATGCGGGCTGCGCCGAGAGTCCCAGGTCTGGAGGATCGGAACCGGTCGCCATTTCTCGTTGGCCGACGCGATTCATCTCCATGTCCAACGCGGTCCGTCGCGGTTAATTGTCGCAATTGACGGCAACGCCGCGAGCGATTGACGCGCCTGCGCCGCGGTTTGATAATGGAGAATGCGTGGAGTAAGGTCGCCGCGGCGCGAGCTGGTATCGGCGCTATTTTGGCTGGGTTGCCGTGATCTGGACCTCTTTCAATATGAAAATCCGCCTTGCATTGCTTGTTGCCTTGATTTTGTCGGCCGTCCCGGTGGGCCCGTCGTTCGCAGCCGGTGAACGCTATGCGCTGGTCATCGGCAACGCCAAATATCCCGATGCCGAAGCGCCGCTGAAGGAGCCGATCAACGACGCGCGCGACATCGCCGACGAGCTGAAGCGCGACGGCTTCAATGTCGACATCGGCGAGAACCTGACCGGCGAGCAGATGCGCCGCGCCTTCGAGCGCCTCTACGGCAAGATCAAGCCGGGATCGGTCGCGCTGATTTTCTTCTCCGGCTTTGGCGTGCAGTCGAGCCGGCAAAGCTACATGATTCCGGTCGATGCCCAGATCTGGACCGAGGCCGACGTACGCCGTGACGGCTTCAGCCTCGAAACCGTGCTGGGCGAGATCAACAGCCGCGGCGCGGGCGTCAAGATCGCACTGATCGACGCTTCGAGGCGCAACCCGTTCGAGCGGCGGTTTCGCAGCTTTTCCGCCGGCCTCGCGCCGGTGATCGCGCCGAACGGCACGCTGGTGATGTATTCGGCTGCGCTCTCGTCCGTGATCTCGGACAATGGCAGCGACCGCAGCCTGTTTGTCAGGGAGTTGCTGAAGGAAATCCGCACGCCCGACCTGATGGCGGAGGAAACGCTGAACCGTACCCGCGTCGGCGTCACCCGCGCCTCGCGCAGCGAACAAGTGCCGTGGATTTCGTCGTCGCTGGCCGAGGACTTCTCGTTCATTCCGAGCGGCGCCAGCCCGCGTCCGTCCACCCCACCGCCGGCAAGTTCGCCGCCGAGCCCGCCGCCGGCCGTTGCCGCTCCGGCGCCGCCGCCGCCCGCACCGCCCGCGCCTCAGGTCGCCGTCGCCCCGCCGTCACCTCCGCCGCCCCCCTCGCCACCGCCGGCGCCACCCAGGCCGGCTGAGGCCGCCATCCCTCCGCCCCCGCCGCCGGCCAAGCCGGTCGAGAGCGTCCCCAGCGCGCCGTTGGCGCCCGCGCTTGCCGACGACCCCACCATCAAGAACCTGACGGCCCGGCTCAACGACAATCCGGACGATGCAGCAGCGCTGTACCGGCGCGGGCAGGTCTATGCCAGCAAGGGCGCCTACGAGCTCGCCATCAAGGATTTCAACAATTCGCTGCGGCTGAATCCCAAGGACGTCGAGGCCTACAATAACCGCTGCTGGACCCGCACCGTGATCGGCGACCTGCAGGCGGCACTGAAGGATTGCAACGAGGCGCTGCGGCTGCGTCCGAATTTCGTCGATGCGCTGGACAGCCGCGGCCTGGTCAACCTCAAGAGCGGCCAGACCAAGAATGCAATCGCCGATTTCGATGCCGCCCTCAAGATCAACCCTCGATTGACCTCGTCGCTGTACGGACGCGGCCTTGCCAAGAAACGCAACGGTTCGATTGCCGAAGGCGACCTGGATATCAACAACGCAAAGGCGATGGATCCCAATATCGCCAAGGAATTCGCCGATTACGGGGTACAGTGACGATTATTTAAGGTGAAGGCGCCCGCCCATCGAACCGCGGGGCGGGTGGCGCAGACTAACAAGACGCAGGCCCTATGGATGGTCGCCTGCCTTATTTGAATTACGTGGGAACCAGGGGACTGGCAATGTCGAGAATCACGAAAACCTTCACCGCGATGCTTTCGGTCGCGGCGATCGGCGCCCTCGGCGCTGGGCCTGCGAGCGCGCAGGACAAGAACGTCACCGAGGACCAGATCCTTCGCGCGCTGGCGCCGGAAAAGAAGCCGCTGACCCGCGGCCTTTCGGTCGGCCCGCAAACCACCACCGATCCCGCGGCCTCCGCCGCCGAGGGCAAATTGGTCCAGAAGTTCCGTGGCCGTTCCTCGCGGTCGCTGTCGGCGACCGAGCGCGAGGAAATCGCCGCCGTCGTCAAGGACAAGCCGAAGATCGATCTGGAGATCAACTTCGACTACAACTCGGCCGACATCAGCGCGAAATCGCTGCCGTCGGTTCAGGCGCTCGGCCGTGCGCTGACCAACAACGACCTCAAGGGTTCGACCTTCGTGGTCGCGGGCCACACCGACTCGGCGGGCAGCGACGCCTACAACCAGGATCTGTCCGAGCGCCGCGCCGACTCGATCAAGCGCTATCTCGTCGAAAAATACGGCATCAACGGCACCGACCTCGTCACCGTCGGTTACGGCGAGAGCAAACTCAAGGACCCGAACCAGCCGCTGGCGGAAGCAAACCGCCGCGTTCAGGTCGTGAACATGGAAAACAAGACGGCCGCGGCAAACGCATCCAAATAGGGGCCTGCAAATAGGGACCTGCAAGTAAGGGCGTGGCGCGGACCAATAGTTTCCGGCTACAATACGTCCCGCAGCACCCGTGCGGGACGTATTCGTTTTGGGCTCCATGACAGGTTCCTCGGCAGGCTTCCCGGCCGACCCGGTGTGCCCAGTTGATTTGACTTCCAGTCTGGATTGATCCGGCGATGAAACTCTCCGAATACCTCAAACCAGCGCTCGGCGTGGCGTTCGTTGCTGCGCTGGCCGTCGGCTATTACTGGTTCGAGCACCGCCCCCGCGCCGAGGAAAAGGACACGCCGGGCCAGGCGCTGGTCGTCGTCACCAAATCCACCAATGCCTGCTTCTCCGACATGGTCCGCGTCACCGGCTTCATCGTACCGCGCCGCGAGGCGCAGGTCGGCGTCGACCAGGAAGGCTCGCGGGTGACCGAACTGTTCGTCAAGGAAGGCGATACGGTCACCGAAAATCAGGAGCTGGCGCGTCTCACGGCGCCGCCGCAGATACCGGGCGCGCCCGCCGGCCGAACCGGGCCGATAACGCTGCGCGCGCCTGCGGCCGGTCTCGTCACCGAAGTCCGGACCGCGGTCGGCGCGCCGGCCTCGCCGCAGGCCGGCCCGATGTTCCGCATCTCCGTCAACAATGAAATCGAACTCGACGCCGAAGTCCCCAGCGTCCACCTGCTCAAGCTCAATCCGGGCGCTACCGTGCGCATCAGCCGCGACGACGCGCCAGACGTCGTTGGCAAGGTCCGGCAGATCTCGCCGCAGATCGACCGCGCCACCCAGCTCGGCAAGGTCCGGATCTCGCTCAACAACAATCCCTCGCTCAAGGTCGGCATGTTCGCTCGCGCCAATATCGATGCCAAGCGCTCGTGCGGCGTCGCGGTGCCGCGCACCGCCATCGACCGCCTGACCGTTCAGGTGGTCAAGGGCAACACGATCGAGACGCGAAAGGTGCGGGTCGGCCTGACCTCCGACACCTCAACGGAAGTTCTTGAAGGCCTCGACGTCGGCGAAACCGTCGTGGCCGATGCTGGCACGTCCTTGCATGACGGCGACCAGGTCAAGACCATGTTCGCCGATGAACTCGAGCGAACGCGGGCACGCTAATGGCTTTGAATATCTCGGCATGGTCGATCCGGAACCCGCTGCCTTCCATCGTTTTCTCGATCATCCTGCTGGTGCTGGGGTGGGTGAGCTTCACCAAGCTCGCCGTGACCCGGCTGCCCAACGCGGACATCCCGGTGATCTCGGTCGCCGTGGCCCAGTTCGGCGCGGCGCCGGCCGAACTGGAGAGCCAGGTCACCAAGACCATCGAGGACGGCGTATCCGGCGTCGAGGGCGTGCGGCATATCTCGTCCTCGATCACCGACGGGTTGTCGGTGACCACGATCCAGTTCGCGCTGGAGACCAACACCGACCGCGCGCTCAACGACATCAAGGACGCCGTAACCCGCGTTCGCGCCAACCTGCCGCAGAACGTCAACGAGCCGCTGATCCAGCGCGTCGACGTGATCGGCCTGCCGATCGTCACCTATGCCGCAATCTCGCCCGGCAAGACGCCGGAGCAGCTCTCCTATTTCGTCGACGATGTCGTCAAGCGCGCACTGCAGGGCGTGCGCGGCGTCGCCCAGGTCGAGCGCATCGGCGGTGTCGAGCGTGAAATTCTCGTCTCGCTCGATCCCGACCGGCTGCAGGCTGCTGGCCTGACCGCGGTCAATGTCAGCCAGATCCTGCGCGGCACCAATGTCGACCTCGCCGGCGGACGCGCCGAAATCGGCAAGAACGACCAGGCGATCCGCACACTCGCCGGCGCCAAGACGCTCAACGAATTGGCCGGCACCATGATCCCGCTGTTCGGCGGCGGCGAGGTGCGGCTCGACGACCTCGGCACCGTGACCGACACCATCGCCGACCGCCGGACCTTCGCCCGGTTCAACGGCGAACCCGTGGTGGCACTCGGCATCAAGCGCTCCAAGGGCGCCAGCGACGTGGTGGTCGCCGAAGCCGTGCAGAAGCGTATCGACGCGTTGAAAGCAGCCCATCCCGAGGTCGACTTGAAGCTGATCGACACTTCGGTCGAATTCACCAAGGGCAATTACCACGCCGCGATCTCGACCCTGTTCGAGGGTGCGATCCTCGCGGTCATCGTCGTCTTGCTGTTCTTGCGCGACATTCGCGCGACCATCATTGCCGCGATCTCGCTGCCGCTGTCGATCTTTCCGGCGTTCTGGGTGATGGACCTGCTCGGCTTCTCGCTGAACCTCGTCTCTTTCCTTGCGATCACGCTGTCGACGGGCATTCTGGTCGACGACGCCATCGTCGAGATCGAAAACATTGTCCGCCACATGCGCATGGGCAAGTCGCCCTATCGCGCCGCGCTCGAGGCCGCCGACGAAATCGGCCTCGCCGTGATCGCGATTTCGCTGACGATCATCGCGATCTTCGCGCCCGCCAGCTTCATGTCGGGGATCGCCGGGCAGTTCTTCAAGCAGTTCGGCATCACGGTGTCGGTGCAGGTGTTCTTCTCGCTGCTCGCCGCGCGCTTCGTCACGCCGGTGCTCGCGGCCTACTTCCTGAAGGATCACCCGCACGAGGACCCGCCGCCCGGACGCATTCTGACGACCTACACCAGGCTCGTGACCTGGTCGGTGAAGCACTACTTCATCACGGTGCTGATCGGCTTCGGCGTGTTCGCCGCCTCGATCTGGAGCATCACGCTGCTGCCGCAGGGCTTCCTGCCGGCGCAGGACACCGCCCGCTCGCTACTGGCGATGGAGCTGCCGCCGGGAACGCAGCTCGCCTATACCGAGAAGGTGACGGAAGAAATCGTCGCTCGGCTGCGCAAGCGGCCCGAGGTGAAGAGCATCTTTGTCGACGGCGGCCGGGTGCCGCCGGGGACGCAGGAAGTCCGCCGCGCCGCGCTGATCATCAACTACACGCCGAAAGGCGATCGCAAGATCACCCAGCGGCAGCTCGAGCTTGAGATCGGCCAGGAGCTGGAAAACGTCCCCGACATCCGCTTCTGGTTCCTCGACGAAAACGGCCTGCGCGCGATCTCGCTGGTCGTGACCGGCGTCGACAGCAACATCGTCAACAACGTCGCCAGCGAACTGGCGACGCAGATGAAGCGGATTCCGATCATCGCCAACGTGATCTCGGAAACCTCGCTCGACCGTCCCGAACTTCGTATCCGGCCGCGGGCGGAGCTGGCGGCGCGGCTCGGCGTCTCGACCGAGAGCCTGTCGCAGACCATCCGCGTCGCCACCATCGGCGACGTCGGTCCGGCATTGGCGAAATTCGACGCCGGCGACCGCCAGGTGCCGATCCGGGTCCAGCTCGAGGACAGCGCGCGCAGCGACCTGCAGATGCTGCAGCAATTGCGCGTGCCGCTCGGCCAGCGCGGCGAACGCGGCGGTGTCCCTCTATCTGTCGTCGCCGACATCCAGCTCGATCAGGGACCGACCAGCATCAACCGCTACGACAGGGAACGGCAGGCGACGGTGGCCGCCGACCTCGTCGGCACTGCAGCGCTGGGCGATGCCACCAAGTTGATCTACGATCTCCCGGTCATGAAGAGCCTGCCGAAGGGCGTGCGGGTCAGCCCGTCGGGCGACGCCGAAAGCCTCGCCGAGTTGTCGGAAGGTTTTGCTACCGCCATCACCGCCGGCCTGATGATGGTCTACGCGGTGCTGGTGCTGCTGTTCGGCACCTTCCTGCAACCGATCACCATCCTGTTCTCGCTGCCGCTCTCGATCGGCGGCGCGATCGCGGCCCTGCTGCTCACCGGCAAGCAGCTCACCACGCCGGTGTGGATCGGCATCCTGATGCTGATGGGCATCGTCACCAAGAACGCCATCATGCTGGTCGAATTCGCGGTCGAAGCGATCCGCGAGGGCAAGCGTCGCGACGAGGCCATCATCGACGCCGGCATGAAGCGCGCCCGCCCGATCGTGATGACGACGATCGCGATGGCCGCCGGCATGATGCCGTCAGCGCTGGCGTTCGGCGCCGGCGGCGAATTCCGCTCGCCGATGGCACTCGCCGTGATCGGCGGCCTGATATTCTCCACCATCCTGTCGCTGGTATTCGTGCCCGCGATGTTCATGGTGATGGACGATTTCGGCGCGCTGTGCTGGCGCTTCGGCCAGAAGCTCCTGGTCTCCAGCGGCGAGCCCGACGAACCAGATCACGGACCTGACCATCACAAGGAGCCGCCAGCGAAGGGCCCGCCATCAGTGCCGCCGGCCATGTCGCCCGCGGCGAAGTGAACCCGGCCGGAGAATCTGGAAGAGCCGATGGCAATGCGGTTGCCGAATTCTAACGAGGCAAGCATCGACATCCGCAAGATTGAGGACTATTGCCTCAATCCCTCTCATCCGCGCGGACGCCACAAGGCCAGGGTATTCCGCGAGGCCCTGGACCTCCAACGCAGCGACGCTGCCTGGCTGAGGAACGCCTTGCTGGAAGCAGCACGAACCGGAGAGGCCGTCGAAATAATGGTCGATGCCTGGGGCGCCCATTGGCGCCTGGACGCGACTATCAGGCGACATGACAGGGATGTTGTGGTAAGAACAACATGGATCGTGCGAGCAGGTGAGAGCCGGCCCACGTTCGTTACGTGTTGGGTGCGATGATGACTTCGATAGATGATGCAAAAGGCCCGGCACTACTCGACGTGGTCGCGTTGCTGTCGGATCTCCCGATGCAGCGGCTGGCACGCGGGCAGGTCGGTACGGTAGTCGAGCTGCTGGACGACAGCACTTCGCTTGTGGAGTTCAGCGACGAACAGGGGCAAGCCTATGCGGTTGCCCCCTGCCCTCGCTCGGAGTTGCTCACGTTGCACTACCTTCCCGAAGTCGCTTGACCAGGGCGAAGCCCGCCTACTCGTTCCGCGCCACCGCCGTCAGCTTGGTCATGTTCTGCAGCAGAATTCTTCCGCGCTGCAGGTCGAGGATGCCGTCCTTGCGCCAGAGCTGCAGCTGGCGGTTGACGCTTTCGCGGGCGGCGCCGACGAAGACGCCGAGCTGTTCCTGCGAAATGTGAACCTCCGAGCCGAAATCGGAGGCCAGCGCGCAGAGCCGCCGGGCGAGGCGGACCGGCAGCGGCTGCAGCACCGATTCCTCCATCCGTTCGCTCTGCCAGCGGATGCGCTGGCACAACAGCATGATGATCTTGATCGCGACCTTCGGCTCGCGCTCGAGAAAGGCGAGAAAATCCTCGCGCCGCAGCACGAACAGTTCCGACGGCTCGCCGGCAGTGGCGTCGGCCGTGCGGCTCTCGCCATCGAGCACGGCGACCTCGCCGAACAGATCGCCGGGCCCCATGAAATTCAGCGTCAGGCGGCTGCCGTCGGAAGCGCCGGTCTCGATCCGGATCTGGCCGCGCCGGACCCCGTAGAGCGCATCGCCGGGATCGCCCTTCTGGAACAGCGTCTCGCCGACGCCCATCTGCTGGGTGTGGCAAAGGCCGGAGATGCGCTGCAACTCGTCGGCGCCCAAATCCGCGAACATCGGGTTCATTTTCAAAATGACCGCAAATTCGGCCTGTTTACTCATTGTATTGCCTTCCAAATTAGTCCCAGTCAGCCCCCAGAGCCGTTAGCAAGATTCCCTATCCTATGAGTGTGTCATAAGTCACATAAGTTCGCCGTATGGCCGGATTATTTTTGGGTTCTGTGAGCAGCTTCCCGTTTCCGGGATAAACTCGCCTGACCGGTTGCGCCCGCGGGTCGCGCGGCCGAAATAAGAGCCGTTTGCGCGGTCTGGAACGTCGAAATGAGAGCACTGAAAATCGCAGGCGGCACCATTGCCGCCGTGGTCGCCATCATCGCGCTGCTGCTGGTGATCGGCATCCCGTCGGGGTTTCTGACCGCGCAGATCAAGGAGCGGGTCGAGCGCGAGACCGGCTACAGGCTCGCCATCAATGGCGGCGCCAGGATCGGCCTGTGGCCGCAGCTCAACATCACGCTGAACGACGTGACGCTGCAGGATCCGAAGGACCGCGACATCAACAACCGCTTCGCGGCCGCCAGCATCCAGGCCGACGTCACGCTCGCGAGCGTATGGGCCGGCAAGCCGCGCATCACCGAACTCGTGGTCATGCGCCCGGTGGTGAACTTGCCGCTGCGGCGCGAGCGGCTGAGGGAGGCAAGTACCGCCCCAAGACCGGCCGACAGCAAGGCCACTGACGCATTTTCTATCGAGCATGTCAGCGTCAGCGGCGGCACGGTCATATTCTCCAACCTGCGCGACCGCGTCGAGAACCGGATCGAGACCGTCAACGCCGAGATATCGATCGATGCCGACCGCAGGGTTCAGTTGTCCGGCAACGCACGCAGCAACGGCCATCCGCTGAAGTTCGAGATCAAGGCGGCGCCGCCCGCGCCGCCGATCGAGCGGCAGAACATCCCGGCCGAGATCATCATCGATGCACCCGGCCTCCTGAATGCCCAGCTGTCGGCCAAGGCCGGCGTCCGGTTCAACGGATCGACCGTGATGATCAACGGCGTCACCGGCACGCTCGGCGATGGCGCATTCAACGGCTGGGCCTCGGTCGATCTGGCGAGCAAGCCGCTCGTCAAGCTCGACCTCGATTTTCAGAAGCTGGCGGTTGCGACGCCGCGCAGCACGAACTCCTCCGCGCAGTCCTGGAGCAATGCGACGATCGACCTCAACGGCCTCAACTATATCGACGTGCAGGCGCGCGTATCGGCGGCCGAACTCACCATCGGCGACGGCAGGTTTGCTCCGGCCGCGATCGATGTCGCGCTGGCAAGCGGCGTATTGAAGGCGCAGGTCGCCAATATCGGCGCCTATGACGGCAACGCCAATGGCGACCTGACCATCGATGCATCCACCGCCACGCCGAGTTTCGCGATGCGGGCCGACCTCAACGGCGTGCGCGCGCTGCCGGTGTTGCGCAGCCTCGCCGATTTCGACAAGCTCGACGGCAGGATGCAGGCGAAGATCAACGTACGCTCCGCCGGCACCAGCCAGCGCGCGATCATGTCGAACGTGGCCGGCATCGCCTTCATCGTGTTCCAGGACGGCTCGATCAGGGGCCTCAACGTCGCGCAGATGATCCGCTCGCTCACATCGGGCACGCTCTCGGGTTGGCAGGAAGGCGAAGAAAAGGCGACCGATCTGTCGCAGCTTTCGGCATCGTTCAAGATCGACAAGGGCCAGGCACAGACCACCGACCTCAATCTGATCGGTCCGCTGGTGAAGATGACCGGCGCCGGCACCATCGATCTCGGCACCAAGCAGATCGGCTTCCGCGTCGAGCCGAAGCTCGTCATGACCACCGAAGGCCAGGGCCGTGCCACCGACCCGGTCGGGTTCGGCATTCCCGTGATGATCGAAGGCCCGTGGGGTCAACCGCGGATCTATCCGGAGATGCAGGGCATCCTCGACAATCCCGAAGGCGCCTATGCGAAGCTCAAGGAGATGGGCAAAGGCCTGTTCGGTCCGAGCGGCGCCGGCCTTGGTGCTGCGATCGGCAGCCTGCTCGGCGGCGGACAACAGGGTGCTACGGGCGGACAGGGTGCAGGCAGCGGACAGGCCGGTGCCAACCAGCCTGCCAGCCCGCTCGGCGAGACCATCGGCAATCTGCTGCAGCAGGGCTTGAGCGGATTCGGGCAGAGTTCGGGCCAAGGAGGCTCGCCACCGGCCGCCCCGCGTCCGGGCGGCCAGCGCAGCCTCTTGCCGGGCTCGGCAGCCCAGGAACAGGCTCCGACCGCGCCAGCCGAGAACGCACCGGCCGAGTCCACCGCCCCCGCGCCGCCGGGCGAGACCACGGCGCAGCAGGACAGCCAGCCGATGAATGAGGTGCTCCGGCAGCTGTTCAATCGCTGAACTGATCGTTCAGCCCCAACCGTCATGGCCGGGTATGACCACGGCCAATTCTGCCCAGAATCCGGGCTAACCATGCTGGCGGAGAGCCCGTCAGCCCCCTGGATTCGTGCTAAACAGGCCCATCTGCGGCGGCCCCCGGGAGAGGCCAGCGCCGCGCGTAACGATGCGCCGGCTAACCGCGGCGCACGAGGGTCCGGATGAGTGAGGTCAAGGACAAGGTCTGGTTCCTGCGTGAAGGCCTGTTCGCCAAATACGTGATGGCGCTCGTGGGCCTCGTCGTGTTCGTGCTCGCCGTCAACGGCGCGATGGAAATCTGGATCACCTATGGCGGCATCAAGCGGTCGCTGGCCGACGGCATGTCGGAGAAGGCGGAAGCCACCGCCAAGCGGATCGAGCAGTCGATGGGCGACCTGGAGCGCCAGATCAGCTGGGTGACCCGCGCCTCCTCGACCCGGACCGAGGAGCGCCGCGCCGACTATGCGCAACTGCTGCGGCAGGTACCGCAGGTCAGCCAGCTCTCGCTGCTGAGCGCGCAGGGCCGCGAGCAACTGCGCCACACCCGCCAGACCGTCACGCTCGACAGCAACGCCGACTTTTCCCGCGACGTCAGGTTCATCGAGACCGTCAGGCGCGGCACCAGCTTTTCGCCGGCTTACCTGCGCGACCAGCGCCCGTTCATGTCGATCTCGCTGCCGCATGCCGACGGCAGCATCACCGTCGCCGAGATCGACCTCGGCTTCCTCGGAGACTATTTCGACGACGCGCAGGTCGGCAAGGTCGCGTTCGCCTATCTCGTCGATCCCAAGGGCGAGGTGCTGGCGAGTTCGGCCAGGGGCCCGGCGGTCGGCAAGGATCTTTCCACGCTGAAGCAGGTCGCCGCCATCATTCCGACCGGCGGCAGGGAGCTGACGTCAGGCACCGATATCCACGGCGATGCGGTGCTGACAACCGCGGCCGCGGTGCCGAGGCTCGGCTGGCACGTGTTCTTCGAACAGCCGACCGCGCAGGCGTTGACGCCGATCCGCGATCAACTGGTGCGGATTGCGCTCTTGATCGGGCTTGGCCTCGTGGTCGCGATCATCGCCGGCACCATCATGGCCCGCCGCATGCTGGTGCCGATCACCGCGCTGCAGGCCGGCGCGCGGCGTCTCGGCGCCGGCGATTTCGGCCATCGTATCGAGGTCAAGACCGCCGACGAGCTGGAAGAGCTCGCCAACCAGTTCAACGGCATGGCCAGCCAGCTCGCCGCGACCTATTCCGGTCTCGAAGAGAAGGTGAAGGAGCGGACGCGGGATCTGGCGCAGTCCATCAACGAGCTCAAGGTGCTCGAGGAAGTCGGCCGCGCCGTCGCCTCCTCGCTCGACCTCAACGCCGTGCTGCCGACGGTCGCCGCGCGGGCGCTCGAAATCACCCATGCCGATGCCGTGCTGATCTACGGCTATGACGCCGGCCGTCACCAGTTTCACCTCTCCGAGTCGATCGGCATCGACAAATCAGCCGAAGGCAGCCACCGCGCCATCGACGCCGAGAACTCGCCGCTCGGCGAGGCGGCGGCGAGCGGTGAGCCGATCGACATTCCCGATCTCGGCGAAACGTCCGAGCATCCGTTGCGCGACGTCACGATCGAAGCCGGCTTTCATTCGGTGCTGGTGGTGCCGCTGGTCGACCAGACCGGCATCCTGGGCTCGCTGGTGGTGCTGCGGCGGAACGCCGGCGAGTTCTCCACCAACCTGATCGGCCTGATGAAGACCTTTGCGCACCAGGCGGTGCTGGCGATGCGCAACGCGCGGCTGTTTACCGAAGTGGACCAGAAGAGCCGCGAACTCGAGACCGCGCACACGACGGTGCGCCGGCAGGCCGACAAGCTGCAGGAACAGACCGACCAGTTGAAGGACTGGAACCGCTCGCTGGAGGAACGGGTGGAAACACAACTCGGCGAGATCGAGCGCATCCGGCGCCTGGAGCGTTTTCTCGCCCCACAGGTCGCGCAACTGATCGCATCCTCCGACGGCCATGAAGGCCTGCTCGACAGCCACCGCCGCGAAGTCACGGTCGTGTTCTGCGACCTGCGCGGCTTTACGGCGTTCACCGAGACCACCGAGCCGGAAGAGGCGATGAACGTGCTGCGCGAATATCACGCGGCGCTCGGCGAACTGATCTTCAAGTACGAAGGCACGCTCGACCGCTATGCCGGCGACGGCGTGATGATCCTGTTCAACGCGCCGATCCAGTTCGCCGACCACACCGCGCGCGCGGTGAAGATGTCGGTGGAGATGCGCGACACCATCGGCGAACTGACGGAGAAGTGGCGCAACCGCGGCCACAATCTCGGCTTCGGCATCGGCATCGCGCTGGGCTACGCCACACTCGGCCAGATCGGCTTCGAGCAGCGGCTGGAATACGCCGCCATCGGCAGCGTCACCAACCTGGCATCAAGACTCTGCGACGAAGCGAAGGCGAACCAGATCGTGGTGTCCAGGCGCGTCTACGGCATGGTCGAGCAATGGGTCGAAGGCCGGCCGATCGACGATCTGAACCTGAAGGGATTCAACCATCCGATCCTCGCCGCGGAGATCATGCGCTGGCGCGCGGAAGTGGATAATGTTGTTGATGTAACTGCGGCGACGAGGCGGATGAAGGGATCTTAGTCCCGTCGTCCCGCGAAGGCCCATGTGCTCGCTAAATTTGAGGCGCACGATCGACAAACTAAACTATTTGGATTGTCGGCCTAAATGGCGCGGCTTAGCCATAATATTTCCTTCTGTTTCTCGCCGCGACGCACCCGGCGAAGCGCGACAGACTATGGCGCGCTATCGACAAACGGATTGACGATGGCGAGGCCGCCGATGCTGCGGCCGTGCTGCATGTCTTCGCTGTAGAGAACGTCGCATTGCGCCTCGATCGCCGAGGCCACGACCAGCGCATCGTAGAATGCAAGGCCGTGATCGCGTGCGAAACCGAGCGCGGCGGAATGGGTATCCGCCGTCAGGGGCACGACGTCCGGGAAACGGGCGCGAATGACGGAAACAGCACGCTCGATCTCCGCCCAGTCGCGCTGGCGCTTGCGCCGCGCGACATTGGTGAACTCGTTCAGCACCTGCGCGCTGATGGTCCCGCCGGAGGCGATCAAATCCAGCGCACGCGCGCGCTTGCCGACATCGAGAAATGCATAGACGAGGATATTGGTATCGAAGAACGGCGTCACCGCTCGTTGGCCTCGTCACGGTCGAACTTGTAGCCTTCGGGGACCGACCAATGGAACTGCTCCATCTGCTTCAGAAACTCGGCGCGTTTGTCGACCTTCTCGACGGCGATCTGCCGTTTTGAGGCCCGGACCACGCTCAACTCGTCACCGGGGGCAAGGCCGAGTTCCTCGACCAGAGCCTTGGGCAATCGCACCGCCAGGCTGTTGCCCCATTTGGAAACCTGCATGATTGCCTCTCAGGATATACAAATCTAAAGTAGATCATATAAAGGATATCATGATCTTTCAAGATGCTAGGCGCTCGAGTTTGCGCGACCGCGGAAGCTGCGAGATAGCGGCGACCCTGCCCCCTACCCCAACCCCGCCCTTCTAAACCCTTCCAGGTAATGCACCTTGTCTGCCTCGTGCTCGAACGGCAGGCCGGTGGCCAACCACGCCAGCGAGATGTTGGGCTGGGCGCGGCGGAGGCCTTCGAGGGCGGCCTTGGCGGCGTCGGCGCTGCCGGCCATGCCGAGGGAAGCCGTCAGCACGCGGTGGGCGCCGACGAAGTCGCCGCGCTGGCGCAGCGCTTCGCGCGACAGGCGGATCGCCTCGGCGTAATTGCGGCCGACATACTGGCAATAGGCCGCGACGCCGCAATAGATCGCGGCAAAGGGATCGCGGGGGCTCAATTTCAGCGCCGCGCGCGCGGCGCGATCGCCGTCTTCCCAGCGGCCGCGATAGGACAGTGCGACGCCATAAATGCCGCGTGCGGGCGAAAAACTCGGATTGAGCTGCAGCGCAAGTTCGAACTCGGCGATGCAATCATCGAAGCGGCCCTGGAACAGATAGACGCTGGCGAGCGCATAATGCGCCCACGGGTCCTCGCTGTCCGCCCGGATCGCCGCCAGCGCCGCGCGCTCCGCGACCGGAATGACCTTGGACAGCTCCTGCCAGCCCATATGGGCGCTGAACGTATGGCAGGCCGCCAGCAGCCCGAGCGCCTGACCATAATTCGGATCGACGTTGATCGCCTTTTCCAAGAGCGCCTGCGCCACCAGATTGTCCTGCCGCGTCACGCGCCAGTAATGCGACAGCGCCCGCATCACGAGATCCCACGCGTCCATGTTGTCGGGCGTCTTGCGCCGGGCGCGGAAATCCTCCGCCGCGTAGAGCTGCGGCTCGATCGCGGCGACGACGGCTTGCGTGATTTCATCCTGCACGGCGAACACGTCGGCGAGATCGCGGTCGTAGCGTTCCGCCCAGAGATGACTGCCGGTCGCTACGTCGACGAGCTGGGCGGCGATGCGCACATGGTTGCCGTCCTTGCGCACGCTGCCCTCGACGAGGTAGCCGACGCCAAGCTCCTCTCCGATCTGCTTGTGGTGGACGGATTTCCCCCGGTAGATGAACGAGGAGTTGCGCGCGATCACATAGAACCAGCGCAGCTTCGACAGCGCGGTGATGATGTCCTCGCTGATGCCTTCGGAAAAATATTCCTGCTCCGGTTCGCCGGAGAGATTGGCAAACGGCAGCACGGCAATCGCGGTGCGATCGAGCACCGGCAAGTGCCGGTGCTGTGGCTCGGCGGCGGGCGCGGGTGCATGAGGCACATCGCGGTGCGCTTCGCTGCCGTTCGCGGCGCGCGGCTGTACATCGCCGACAAAGCGAAAACCTTTTCGCGCAATGGTGCGGATCATGATCTGATCCTTGCCGGTGTCGCCAACCGCCTTGCGCGCGGCGTTGATCCGGCTGGTCAAGGTGGATTCGGAAACGATGCGGCCGTCCCACACCGTCTCGATCAAATCGTCCTTGCTGACGACGTGGTCGCGGTTTTCGATCAGGTGAACCAGAAGATCGAACACCTGCGGCTCGACCGCGATGCTCTCGCCGCCGCGCGTCAGTTCGCGAAGGTCGACATCGAGCACATGGTTTGAAAAACAGAATTGCACGGCTTCATCCAGGTTGCAGCATCATGGGCCTGTCCGGATCGGCGTAATTTCCAGTCGCCGAACACTCCCTATGTTTGAGCATGATCTTTCGGAGAACCGGTGACCACTTTTCCGGATCATGCTCCCGTGATGGGTAGAGCGAATTTCGCGCCGGGACCGTGTGTGAAATCTCACAGAAACAGAATTCTCACTGAAAAATCAGGATCGTCTCAAGGCAAAATCAGCCCGCCATCACAGTCTTTAGGTCCGGATAGAGCCATGTTTGGTTCATCGCGGCCCCCTTCCGTGGCCGCATAACCAGGAAGGAGCCGCCAATGGCCGCCCAGACCGCGACTGCAGCAACCCAGATCCAGCCCCAGGCCGATCCGCAACCCGCCCCCGACCTTGCCGCCCTCAAGACGCGTCAACAGGCCGCATGGTCGTCGGGCAATTACGCCATCGTCGGCTCGACGCTGCAGATCGTCGGCGAAGAGCTGTGCGAGGCGCTCGATCTCAAGGCCGGCTCGAAGGTGCTCGATGTCGCCGCCGGCAACGGCATGGCGACGCTGGCCGCGGCGCGGCGATGGGCCGACGTCACCTCGACCGACTACGTGCCGGCATTGCTGGAGCGCGGCAAGGCGCGCGCCACCGCGGAAGGCATGCAGGTGCAGTTCAGGGAAGCGGACGCTGAAAGCCTCCCCTTCGATGATGGCAGCTTCGATACGGTGCTCTCCACCTTCGGCGTCATGTTCACGCCGAACCAGGACCGCGCGGCCACCGAGCTGCTGCGGGTCTGCAAGCCCAAGGGCCAGATCGGCCTCGCCAACTGGACGCCGGAAGGTTTTATCGGGCAGGTGTTCAAGACGCTCGGCAAATATCTGCCGCCGCCGGCCGGCGCCAAATCGCCGGCGCTGTGGGGAACGCGTGCGCGGCTGACTGAAATGTTCGACGCCGGGGCACGCTCGATCAGGGCTGAATCGCGCCTGTTCAAGTTCCGCTATCGTTCGCCGGCGCACTTCCTCGACGTGTTCAAGACCTATTACGGCCCGGTGCTGAAAGCGTTCGCCGCGCTCGAACCGGCGAAACAGGAAGAGCTGCACAACGATCTCAATGCGCTGATCGTGCGCATGAACCGGTCCGGCGACGACACCATGGTCGTGCCCAGCGAATATCTCGAGGTCGTTATCACCAAGCGGTGAGACGGCGCTGCCAGCAATATTTGCCGCGGGACCATTGGCGTGGCCCCGCCGCAGACTTCACATTCAAAAATTCAGGAGTTATTTCGATGAATAATATTGTCCGGATTTCGCGCGCGGAGCGCGGCAACGCCTCTGTCGTGGCCCTGCATTGCTCGCTCGGCTCTGGCCGCCAATGGAAGGCGCTCTCCGATGAGTTCGCCCGCAGCCACAAGTTTTTCGCCCCCGATATCTCGGGCTACGGCACCAATAGCTGCGCGCTGGACTTGCCGCTGACGCTCGCCGAAGAAGTGCGCTGCCTGAGCAGTACGTTCAACGACGTGGAAGGACCGATCCACCTCGTCGGCCATTCCTATGGCGGCGCGATCGCGTTTCGGATCGCAACCGCCTCGCCGTTCGCGCATCGCATTCGCAGCCTGACGCTGATCGAGCCGGTGCTGCCGACGCTGTTGTGCGAGAGCGACGCCGACCGGCGGCTTCACGCGCGGTTCGCGCAGGTCGCGCGTGACGTTACCGAGGACATCTGGAACGGGTCGGTGCTCGAGGCGATCGACATGTTCACCGCGTTCTGGAATGGCTCCGGTCCCCAGGATCCGGTCCCGGCCAGCGCGCGGTTGCGCATGATCGAGCGCGCCGACAAGCTCGTGTTCGATTTCCAGGCGGCATTCGCCGAGGAGAATGTCGCTGCTGCTGCGGCCTCGCTGCGCATTCCGACGCTGCTGCTTTCGGGCGGGCTGTCGCCCTATTTCACCCAACGCATCGTGCAGCGGCTCGGCGCGATCGTTGACGGCGCCGAGGTCCGGCATTTCCCCGACGCCGGCCACATGCTGCCGCTCACCCATGCCTCAACGGTCAATGCCGCGATTACCCGGCATATCGCCCGCGCCAACGAACTCGCGGCCGTTCCGCTGGCGGTCGAGGCGGCGCTGGCGGAGGCCGTCAGCCTGACGGCGGTTTAACGTTGCAAGGGCAGCGGCATTCTTGGCGCTTGGCGGTGCTGTCGGCCTTCTGGTATCGGTAGGCTCGAAACCGGGAACGGAACGCCGATGACCACCCTGCGCACGCTCGACCATTCACGGATGCTGGCTCCCCTGATCGGAGCCGGCATGCTCTGCCTGTCCTGCTCCCCGAGCCTCGCCGCCGCCGACGATCCCGATCCGGCGGCGCCGAAGGGCGCGGCCGTCACCGTGCTCAAGGCCGCAAAAGCCTGTTTCGCCAACATCGTCGAGGTGACGGGCACCATCATTCCGCGCGAGGAAAGCCAGGTGCGGCCCGACCGAATGGGACTGAAGGTCGCCGAGGTGATGGTGGACGCGGGCGATACCGTCACCGCGGGCCAGGTGATGGCGCGGCTGACGTTGCCCGAGGGCGGGCAGGTCTCGGTGCAGGCGCCGGTAGCAGGCATCATCTCGGCCACGACTGCGTCGGTCGGGGGGTTGGCCTCCGGCAAGGGCGAAGCGCTGTTCTCGATCATCGCGCGCAGCGAGTTCGACCTGGTCGGCATGGTACCAACGCGCGACATCGCAAAACTGGCCGTCAACCAGACCGCGCGGATCAAGGTGATCGGCGCCGGCGACGTCGACGGACGGGTGCGGCGGCTGTCTACCACCGTCGAGCCGAACAGCCAGCTCGCGCAGGTGTTCGTCGGCGTCACCACCAACCGCCGCCTGCTGGTGAATTCAAGTGGCCGCGCGCAGATCAGGACCGGGCAGAGCTGCGGCGTCTCGGTACCGCTCACCGCCATCCTTTACGGTTCCGCCGGCACCGTGGTGCAGGTGGTGCGGCGCGCCCGCGTCGAAACGCGTCGGGTCGAGACGGGATTGATGTCGGCCGGCCAGGTCGAGATCACCTCCGGGCTGCAGGAAGGCGACATCGTCGTAGCGCGCGCAGGCGCCTTGTTGCGCGAGGGCGATCCGGTGCGGCCGGTGACGGCAAGCGCGGATGTGAAGTAGGCGGGAGCTGGGCGACATCCATCCGTCGCCCCTGCGAACGCAGGGGCCCATAACCACAGGCCGTGGTTGTATGATACGGTACTAGCTACCGCGCCTTATCGATAGATCACGCGGTATGGGCCCCTGCGTTCGCAGGGGCGACAGCAGTGTTTGGCGCATGTATTACGTTTACATCCTCGCGAGCCGGCGCCATGGGACCCTGACCCTGTATATCGGGGTGACCAATTCGCTCGCGAAGCGGATGGAGCAGCATCGCAATGGCGAGGGTTCGTCGTTCGTCAAAACCTACGGCGTTTACCGGCTGGTCTATGTCGAGACTTACGAGCGGCCGGAAGAGGCGATCACCCGCGAGAAGCAATTAAAGCGCTGGAAGCGGGATTGGAAAATCGAGTTGATCGAGCGCGAGAATCTCGAATGGCGCGATCTCAGCGATCTGATTGTTTGATTTAAAGCCGACATCTATCCACGTCGCCCCTGCGAACGCAGGGGCCCATACCGCGTGATCCATCGATGGAGTGTGGTGGGTGACGCTCTGCGTTCGCAGAATAGTTGTAAGTTGTTGAAGTGAGCCGTCTTCCGTCGTGCCCGTTACGACGGCCGCGGCGTATGGGCCCCTGCTTTCGCAGGGGCGACGATGAAATTGGGGCTTAGACTACCCGCCGATTCGCACGTCTTCCAGCAGCGACGACGACACCTGGGGCACCTGCTCGCCTTCGGAAGCGCGGGAGACCGAGATGCGGGTCTTGTTGAACGCGGTCGCGGCGCCGGACTGCGAATTCAGATTGTTGAGCAGTTCGGTCACCAGCACGCTGTACTGGCCCTTGCCGTCATCCGCCACCTTGCCCGGCGTCGCCGAGGTCAGGATCAGCGCGTTCTCCGGCGCCGAGATCGGCGCCAGCCCGTGGGAGTAGGAACGGAAGCGGCGCTCATAGGGATTGCGGCGGGAGGCGTCGACGACGACGAGCTTGGCCTTGGCGCCCTTCTCGGTCATCGCGTCAAGCACCTGCTCGATGCTGACGCCGTCGCGGCGAACATCGGCTTCCTTCCAGATCCGGGCGTCGACCGGAATCATGAAGCTCTCGCGGCCGACCTGGACGCCGTAGCCGCCGAAGAACAGCATCACCACGGTGTCCGGCCTGATCTTGTCCTTCAGCCTGAGGATGGCGCGATCCATGTCGTCCCGGGTGGCGTCCTCGACCACATCGACGTCGAACCCGTTGCCGCGCAGCGAAGCCGTCAGGCCGCGGGCGTCATTGATGGGCTGGGCCAACGGCGCTGATGCGTCCGGATAATGTCCATTGCCGATGACGAGGGCAACGCGGGAAGCCGTCTGGCCGATAGAGCCGGTATGCTCGGTCGCGATCGCCTTGGCGGCATCGAGCGAGCGCTTGTTCAGCGCCGCATGGGCGCCGAGCACGAGCGACACCAGGCCGACGAAGGCTGCGGCAATGGTGACGGTGCGGCGGGAGATGCGGGCAATACCGAGGTTCATCGCGATACAATTCCCAAGTTTGTCCAGAAGGCACCAAACGAAACGCGGCGGTTAGTCGCGTGGGCGCCTTCGAGGTTTCAGGGGTTGCCGGGTGTGTGCCGTCGAATTGCGATCAATTTGCGGCACCGCAACAACCGATCCTTTAGCCTGTAGGGCCCTCCCGAACAACCTCATTCGACGCATGGAGCCAATAGTCGGGGATAATGGTGGGAAGTTAAATTCTCTTATGTGATCTTTGTCACATTTGCGTTTCCTGCGGACTCGGTTACTTTTCAATGGCTTGCGGGCCTTCTCCGGCCGGCGGTGGCCGTGTGGACTCTCCATCGAGCCTGATTGATGCGAAAAGTCGGCTTGCCGGCCTTCGCCATCATGCTTAACGCGGCCTTACCAACACCGTTCCGGCGGAAAGACACAGCATGGGCATCCAAACGATCGCCGGCGCGGCCTTTCGCGCCCTGACCGTCCGGAAAGACGGCCCTTCGCTATACGACGTCTGCGATCCCGTGCTGCTGAAATACCAAGGCGGCGATCCGCATCTTGGAAAATTCTACCGCACGGCGCTGGGCAATCCGGCGCTGCGGCCGCTGCTCCGCCGCACCGGGCTACCTGCCCTGCGGGACGAGGGCCGCCTCCAGGCGCTGCGCGAGGCGCTGATCCGGGCGCGCGACGACGCCGAGCCGGACTGGGCCGCGGTAGGCGCCCCGATCGCCGCGCTGATGGCCGATATCAATGTGCGCCACCCCGAGCCCGCGCCATCGGCAGCGCCGGCCAGGGCGCCCGATCTGGGCGCGATCGAGAAGGTGATCCGCCGCTGCGGCGCGCATTTGTTGCGTTCGTTCGAGCGCAACGGCTTCATCCCCACCTACGCCGCGTTCAACCTCATCGGTGACCCCGACATGGGCGGGCGCGAGATGGTGGCCGCGCTGACCGGGCTGAACTCGCGCGGCTACAAGAATTCGACCCTGCTGTTCAGCCTGGCGCGGATCTTCATCGCGCATTCGCCGGCGCGGGCGCTGATCAACCCGCCCTGGACGGGGATCGCCGAGCCGATGTGGCAGCCGATGCAGATCCGGCACCGCTCGGCCTATTACGACGCCTTCTTCACCGAGGCGCTGTTGAGCTATGTCGAGACCGGGCTGGCATCGGCGGAGGAGGCCACGGCCTCGAAGCGCGCGATCGCGGAGATGGTCGACTTCTGCCTGAAGACATCGGCCGAGGAAGTACCCTCGCATGACGGCACCACGGTGCGGGTCGTGACCGCGCTGGCGCCGCTGCCGCATCCGCGCTTCTCGAGATTCTTTTCGCAGATCAAGCAGGACCTCGGCTTCGGCATCTATGTGCCGGACTGCGACACCACGGCGTGCTCATTCTCGGCCGCGACACAGGCCGGCTCCACCGATCCGATCCTCGATCAGCCGCTATTGGATTTCTATCGTGGCTACCAGGTGCGCGAGGGCGCCAACGAGCCGCGCGTCACGGTGCCGTTGAACGACAATGTCGACTTCGAGGGCGGCGTCGTCACCTGGATCGACAATCTCGCGGGCGACCGGCCCTACGGCAACGACCTCGATCCCACGCTCAACCTCGACATTCTCGAGGTCAGCTTTCGCAATCTCGCGCGCTGGAAGATCATCGAGACGCCGCAGCGGCTGGAGACGGTGCATCGCATCATCGGCTTCCAGCGGCGGCTGGCGGAAAGCGGCGCGTTCAGGAATCCGCGCTCGCACATCTATTACCTGCCGGAGCTGTATTCAGCCTATTTCGGCCGCTGCCATGCCGCGTTTATGGAGTTGCCGGCCACCGCGCGGCAGGCGATCGATCCCGACGGCACGTTCGAGTTCGTTCGCGGCAAGGTGCTGGCCTATGTCGAGGGTGAACTGAGCGCCCGTGAGATGAACCCGTTCGACGCCGCGCTGGCGCTGATGGCGCTGGCGCATCTCGGCGCCGATATCTCGACATTCACGCCGGCGCTGCACTGCATCGTCAGCCATCTCGGCGAGGGCGGCCGGCATGGGCCGTACAAGGCCTACGAGTGGAACAAGATGAAGACGCCGACGCGGATTCTCGTCGGCGGGCCAGAGGTGACCTCGGCGTTTGTGCTGATGGCGCTGGCGCTGGCGCGCGGCGCGATGGTGAAGGGATAGCACGACGACCTCGTCATTCCGGGGCGATGCGAAGCATCGAACTGCGGGGCGCCCTTGCGCCCCTGAGAATCTCGAGATTCCCAGGGGTGCAATTGCACCCCTGAGGTCTGGTCCTTCGGACCATCCCGGAATGACGAAGACAATGACAGGAAGTTGAAGTTGCCCGCCGAGCCACGCGCTTGGCACAATGGCTCGATTGACCGCACAATAGCTGCCCATGTTTGTTTGAGCCGCTTTCCGATCATGGCTCTGCCGGGATTGCCTATGAAACTATGGAAATGGCTGCTCGCCCTGCTGCTGTCGCTGCTGCCCGCGATCGCGCAAGCGGCCGAGATATCGGGCGTACCGAAAATCCGCGAAGGCGATCAGGTCCAGATCGGCAGCCACCGGATCCGGCTCGGCGGCATCGATGCACCGGCGGTGGATCAACTCTGCCTCAACACCAAGGGCGAACGCTGGACCTGCGGCGTCGCCGCACGGGACGACCTGAACAGGCGCTTCGGCGGCAAGAGTTGGACCTGCCAGACCAGGGCCGTCGACCGGCGCGGCCGCACCCTGGCGCGCTGCAGCGCCGACGGCGAGGACATCCAGAAATGGCTGGTGTCCAACGGCTGGGCGCTGGCGTACACGCGGCTCTCGCGCGACTACGAGGCGGACGAGAAAGCCGCGCGCGAGGCCAAGGCCGGGATGTGGCAGGGCGCGTTCATCGCACCGTGGGACTGGCGCGTCCGCAACAAGAAGACCGCCATCCTCGGCGCGGTCAAGCCGCCGGAGAACGCCAGGGCGATCCTTCTGGCATCGGCGTCCGGACCGGTGGCACCCTCGCCCGACTGCACCATCAAGGGCAACGTCAACCGTTCCGGCGAATGCATTTTTCACCAGCCGACGAGTCGCTGGTATGCGAAGATCGAAATGAAGATCAGCAAGGGCACGCGCTGGTTCTGCTCGGTCGACGAAGCCGAAGCCGCCGGCTGCCGCGAGACAAGGCGGTAGTTTTCTCTGTTACTTTTCCCCGTGAAGAACGTGGGGAGGGAAATCCAGACAGATCGACTCTTTAAGAGTGTCACGCATTGCCCGATCTTCAGGCCGATCAACGATTGCCTCCGAAGCAGAAACGCGGCGGGCTGCGGCGCGCCTTGACGCTCGCGCTGTTCATCCTCCTTGGCTATGGCCTGATCGCATATCTGGTGCTGCCCGGCTTCTGGACGCATTACGAACACCAGCGCGGGCTGGCTGACCTGCCGATGGTGACCCGCACCGGTCAGGGTATTCCCGGCGATCCCATGAATGTCGGGCTGGTCGGCGACCTCGGCGACGTCGTCTGCGCGATGCACGCGGCGGGCTGGTACCCGGCCGATCCGATCACGCTGAAATCCTCGATCGAGATCGTCGGCAGCGTGCTGCTCGACCGGCCTTACAAGGACGCGCCGGTCAGCAACCTCTACTACCTCGGCCGCCGCGAGGACCTCGCCTATGAAAAGCCGATCGGGGCCAGCGCCGATCGCCGCAACCACGTGCGTTACTGGAAGGTGCTGGACAAGGGCGAGGAGCAGCGCCCGGTCTGGCTTGGCGCGGCCACGCAAGACCGCGGCGTCGGCGTCAGCAAATACACCGCAGCGGTCACACACCATATCAGCCCCGATCTCGACGCCGAGCGCGCGCTGCTCACCGCCGACCTGGAAAACGCCGGGATGGTGGACGCCAGATATCAGGTCACCGGCATCGGGCCGACGATTGCCGGCCATAATGGCGGTGGCGACCCCTATTACACCGACGGCGAAATCTGGGTGCTGCGGCTGGTCGAAGCCTGCAAGAAGCGCGACGGGCCCGCGGTGACGATTCCTAGCCCGCCGGCAACCGCGCTGAAAGATCAGATCTGGCGCGCGATCGCCAACTCGATCGGAAAGTGAATTCGCGTGAGTTGTGGCCGGCGGAGCAATGAGAGCAATTCGGTGTTTTTGCGGCGCTGGATCGCATCGCTACGCTCGCAATGAACGCCTCAATCCAATACAATAGCGCCCAAACCTCACGCGCATCGATTGCGCGTATTTGCCCATAAGGACAACCGACCAATGACCGTTCGCGCGGGCCGGGAATTTCTGGCCATCCCGGGACCTACCACCATGCCCGACGAGGTGCTGCAGGCGATGCATCGCCCGGCGCTCGATATCTATTCCGAGCAGATGGTGGAATTGACCGAAAGCCTGCTCGCCGATCTCTCCAGATTGTTCGCGACCAAGGGCCAATCCTACATCTACATCGCCAACGGCCATGGCGCGTGGGAGGCTGCGCTTTCCAACGTGCTCTCGCGCGGCGACAAGGTGCTGGTGCTGGAAAGCGGACGTTTCGCAATCGGCTGGGGCAACGCCGCCGCCGGGATGGGCGCCGAGGTCGAGGTGCTGAAAGGCGACTGGCGCCGCGCGATCCGTCCCGCCGAGGTCGAGGCACGGTTGCGGCAGGACAAGGATCACAGCATCAAGGCGATCGTCGCCGTGCAGGTCGATACCGCGTCGGGCGCCTATAACGACATCGAGGCGATCGGCAAGGCGATCAAGTCATCAGGTCATCCGGCGCTGTTCATGGTCGATACCGTGGCCTCGCTCGGCTGCATGCCGTTCGAGATGGACAAGTGGGGCGTCGATGTCGCGATGTCAGGCTCGCAGAAAGGCCTGATGACGCCGCCGGGCCTCGGCTTCGTCGCCGCCAACGACCGCGCCCGCGCCGTGCACAAGCACGCCAACCTGCGCACGCCTTATTGGGACTGGACCGAGCGCGAAGGCAGCGAGCACTACCGCAAATATGCCGGCACCGCGCCGGTGCATCTCCTGTTCGCACTGCGCAAGGCGATCGACATGCTCCATGTCGAGGGACTGGAGAACGCGTTTCAGCGCCACCGGCTGCTGGCCGAAGCGGTACGCCGCGCGGTGGGCGCCTGGGCCGAGGGCCAGGTGCTCGGCTTCAACATCACTGAAGCCAATGAGCGCTCGAACACGGTGACGACGGTGACGATGAACGGTCACGACCCCGCCGCGCTGCAGCGCTATTGCAAGGACAAATGCGGCGTGGTGCTCGGGACCGGCATCGGCGACCTGTCCGGCCAGGCGTTCCGGATCGCCCACATGGGCCACGTCAACGCGCCGATGATCCTGGGCACGCTCGGGGTCATCGAGGTCGCGCTGAATGCGCTCGACATCCCCCATGGCAAGGGCGGAACCGAAGCCGCGATCGAATATCTCGGCGAGAACGTCGGGGCCTGAGCGTTACCCCGCGCAAGACAGGATGGGTGGCGATACCGATCCTTCCGATGCTCGGCGGCGCTGCAGCTCCGTCGTTGCGAACGGCGTGACTTGTCTGCCTTCGCTCGCAATGACGGGGGAGAGACCGTATATGAGAAAAGCCCCAAGCCGATGAGGACTGAGTGACGCAACCTTTAGCCAAAACGCCTGCCCTGTCGCCGCCCGTCGCGCCCCGCCGACCGCATGGCTTCACCACGCACGGCATCACCGTGACCGACGATTACGCGTGGCTGAAGGACGCCAAATGGCAGGAGGTGCTGCGCGATCCCGCGATCCTCGACCCGGACATCCGAAAATATCTGGAAGCCGAGAACGATTACACCGAAAGCCTGCTCGGCCATACCGCCGCCCTGCAGAAGAAACTCGTTGCGGAGATGCGCGGGCGCATCAAGGAGGACGATTCCAGCGTCCCCTCGCCGGACGGCCCGTTCGCCTATTTGCGGAAATTCCGCGAGGGCGGGCAGCATGAAATGTTCGGCCGCACCCCGCGCGACGGCGGCGACGTGCAAATCGTGCTCGACGGCGATGCCCTCGCCGCCAACGAGGAGTATTTCAAGTTCGGCAGCGCGCGGCATTCGCCGGATCATAAATTGCAGGCGTGGACCGCCGACACCAAAGGCTCGGAATATTTCTCGATCCGGGTGCGCGACTGGGCGACGTCTGCCGATCTCGACGACCTCGTCGAGGAAACCGACGGCGGCGTGGTCTGGAGCCGGGACAGCCGCAGCTTCTTCTACGTCAAGCTCGACGACAACCACCGCCCGATGCAGGTCTGGCGCCACAAGCTCGGCACCAGCCAGTCCGACGACACGCTGGTCTACGAGGAGCCCGACTCCGGCTGGTTCACCCATCTGCACGAAAGCTCTTCCGGCCGTTTCTGCGTGATCGCAGGCGGCGACCACGAAACGTCAGAGCAGCGGCTGATCGACCTCGACCATCCCGAAGCGCCGCCGCGGCTGGTCGCCGCGCGCGAGGAAGGCGTGCAATATTCGCTCGCCGACCGCGGCGATGAACTGTTTATCCTGACCAATGCCGACGGCGCCATCGACTTCAAGGTCGTGACCGCGCCGCTCGCCGCGCCCGAGCGCGCCAACTGGCGCGACCTGATCCCGCATCGCGAAGGCATCTATGTGCTCGACGTCGAACTCTATGCCGGCCACATGGTGCGGCTGGAGCGCGCCAACGCGCTGCCGGCGATCATCATCCGCGATCTCAAGACGGGCGACGAGCACGCCATTGCTTTCGACGAAGCCGCCTACTCGCTCGACACCATGGGCAGCTACGAGTTCGAAACCACGAATTTGCGCTTCTCCTATTCGTCGATGACGACACCGTCGGAAGTCTATGACTACGACATGGCGACGCGGGCGCGCGTGTTGAGGAAGCGCCAGGAGATCCCGTCCGGCCACAACCCGGCCGACTATGTCACGACGCGCATCATGGCCGCCTCCCATGACGGCGCGCTGGTGCCGGTCTCGATCCTGCATCGGAAGGACCTTGTGCGCGACGGAAGCGCACCGCTGCTTCTGTACGGCTACGGTTCTTACGGCATGGCGATGCCGGCCTCGTTCTCGGCCAACAGGCTCTCGCTGGTCGATCGCGGCTTCGTCTATGCGATTGCGCATATCCGCGGCGGCGCCGACAAGGGCTGGGGCTGGTATCTCGATGGCAAGCGCGAGAAGAAGACGAACTCGTTCGACGATTTCGCGGCCTCGGCGCGCGCGCTGATCGAGGCGAAATACACCGGCGCAAAGCGCATCGTCGGCCACGGCGGCAGCGCCGGCGGCATGCTGATGGGCGCGGTGGCGAACCGGTCCGGCGAACTGTTCGCCGGCATCGTCGCCGAAGTGCCTTTCGTCGACGTGCTGAACACGATGCTCGACGACACCCTGCCGCTGACGCCGCCGGAATGGCCGGAATGGGGCAACCCGATCGAGAGCGAAAAGGACTTTTGCACCATCCTGTCCTACTCGCCCTACGACAATCTCGCAGCGAAGGATTATCCGGCCATCCTGGCGATGGGCGGCCTGACCGATCCGCGCGTCACCTATTGGGAACCGGCGAAATGGATCGCGCGGCTGCGCGCGACGATGTCGGGCGGCGGCCCGGTGCTGCTGCGCACCAACATGGGCGCCGGCCACGGCGGCGCGTCGGGACGGTTCAACCGGCTGGACGAGGTCGCGATTGCGTACGCGTTCGCGCTATGGGCAGTGGGGCTCGCGGAGAGAGGCGAGGTCTAACGCCATCGTCGTCCCCGCGAAAGGCGGGGACCCATAGCCACCGCTCTTCGTGATTTTGACGGATGTCGGCGACCTCGGCTTGAGCCGAGGGACAACGCGGTATAGGTCCCGGCCTTCGCCGGGACGACGGGAATCTTACCGCCCGTTCTTCTTCCGCCACTCGTCGAAATCAGTCGGTGTTTGCGGATCGGTCGCCGGGTACAGCCCCAAAATGCTGCGGCCGCCGCGGACCTGCTCCGTCACAAAATCCTCGAACGCGGTCATCTCGACCGCCTCGTCGGCGATCTCTTCGGCGAGGTGCGCAGGGATCACGATCACGCCGTCGCTGTCGCCGAGGATGACATCGCCGGGAAATACCGGCGCGTCGCCGCAGCCGATCGGCACGTTGATCTCGATCGCCTGGTGCAGCGTCAGGTTGGTCGGCGCGCTCGGACGATGGTGATAGGCGGGAAAGCCGAGGGCAGCGATTTCGGCGGAATCGCGAAAGCCGCCGTCGGTGATCACGCCGGCGCAACCGCGCTGCATCAGCCGTGTCACCAGGATCGCTCCGGCTGACGCCGCTCGCGCGTCCTTGCGACTGTCCATCACCAGCACCGCGCCGACCGGACAATCCTCGATCGCCTTGCGCTGCGGGTGGGCGCGGTCGCGAAACACGTCGATCTTGTTGAGATCCTCGCGCGCCGGCATGTAGCGCAGCGTAAAGGCCTCGCCGACCAGCACCGGTTGATTGGGGCCGAGCGGATGCACATCCTGGATCATCTGGATGCGGAAGCCGCGCTTGAACAGCGCGGTGGCGACGGTGGCGGTGGAGACGGTTTTCAGTTTGTTGCGGGTGGCGTCGCTCAGGTTTGTCATTGTGTTTTCCCAGTTGTTCGTCATTCCGGGATGGTCCGAAGGACCAGACCCGGAATCTCGAGGTTCCGGGTTCGCTTCGCGCCCCGGAACGACGGGGCAAATCAATAAATCGCCGGCTCGTCGACCGGCTTGCCAAAGCCCGTTTCAAGGAAGTCGAAGTCGCAGCCTTCGTTGGCCTGCTTGATGTGGCGGGTGAACATCCAGCCATAGCCGCGCTCGTAGCGTGGCTCGGGGGCCTTCCATGCGGCGCGGCGCTTTGCGAGTTCGGCCTCGGGCACATCGAGCTTGATGGTGCGGGCATCGACATCGAGCGAGATCATGTCGCCGTTCTGCACCAGCGCCAGCGGACCGCCGATATAGGATTCCGGCGAGACGTGCAGGATGCAGGCGCCGTAGCTGGTGCCGCTCATGCGCGCATCCGACAGCCGCACCATGTCGCGCACGCCCTGTTTCACCAGCTTGGTCGGGATCGGCAGCATGCCCCATTCCGGCATGCCCGGCCCGCCCTGCGGACCGGCGTTGCGCAGGATCAGCACGTGATCGGCGGTGACGTCCAGATTCGGATCGTCGATCGCCTTCTTCATCGACGGGTAGTCGTCGAACACCATCGCCGGGCCGGTATGCTTGAGGAAACGCGGCTCGCAGGCGCTCGGCTTGATCACGCAGCCATCGGGCGCGAGGTTACCCTTCAGCACGGCAAGCGCGCCCTCGGCGTAGATCGGATCCTTGACGGTGCGAATGACGTCGTCGTTGTAGACTTCGGCGCGCGAAATGTTTTCGCCGAGCGTCTGGCCGGTGACCGTGATGACGTCGAGATGCAGGTGCTCCCTGATACGGCTCATCAGGCCCGGCAAGCCGCCGGCATAGAAGAAGTCTTCCATCAGGTACTTGTCGCCGCTCGGCCGGACATTGGCGATGACGGGCACCTTGCGGCTGGCCTTCTCGAAATCGTCGAGCCCGATGTCCTGCCCGGCGCGGCGGGCCTGCGCGATCAGATGGATGATCGCATTGGTCGAGCAGCCCATCGCCATCGCGACCGTGATCGCGTTCTCAAACGCCTTGCGGCTCTGGATCCTGGCTGGCGTGAGATCCTCCCACACCATCTCGACGATACGGCGGCCGCATTCGGAGGCCATGCGGATATGGCCGGCATCGGCGGCAGGGATCGAGGACGCGCCCGGCAGCGTCATGCCGATCGATTCCGCGATCGCCGTCATGGTCGAGGCGGTGCCCATGGTCATGCAGGTGCCGTAGCTGCGGGCGATGCCGGCTTCGACGTCGACCCAGTCCTTGTCGGAGATTTTTCCCGCACGCCGCTCGTCCCAGTATTTCCAGGCATCCGAGCCCGAGCCCAGCGTCTTGCCTTTCCAGTTGCCGCGCAGCATCGGTCCTGCGGGAAGATAGATCGTCGGCAGGTTCATGCTGGTGGCGCCGAGCAAAAGACCCGGCGTGGTCTTGTCGCAGCCGCCCATCAGCACGACGCCGTCGACGGGATGGCCGCGCAGCAATTCCTCGGCGTCCATCGCCAGCATGTTGCGATAGAGCATCGTGGTCGGCTTCAGGAAGGATTCCGACAGCGACAGCGCCGGCAGTTCCATCGGAAAGCCGCCCGCCATCAGGATGCCGCGCTTGACGTCTTCGACGCGCGATTTGAAGTGCATGTGGCAGGGCTGCGCATCCGACCAGGTATTGAGGATCGCAATGACCGGCCGCCCCTTCCATTCCTCCGGCGCGTAACCCATCTGCATCGCGCGCGAGCGGTGGCCGAAGGCGCGGAGATCGTCAGGCGCGAACCAGCGCGCGCTGCGGAGATCGTCGGGGTTCTTCTTGGTCATGATTGCGTGCCCCATTTCTGGACGGTGTTGCGTTCGATGGTGCGGAAGATCAGGTTTTCCACGATCAGGCCAATGACGATCACCGTCAACAGGCCGGCGAACACGGCCGGAATATCCAGCAGATTGCGGTTTTCGAAGATGAACCAGCCGAGGCTACCCTGCCCCGACGACACGCCGAACACCAGTTCGGCGGTGATCAGCGTACGCCATGCGAACGCCCAGCCGATCTTCAGGCCGGTCAGGATCGAGCCGAACGCAGCCGGGATCAGGATGCGCGCGACGTAAGGCAGGCCGCGCAGGCCGTAATTGCGGCCGACCATGCGTTGTACGTCTCCTCCGGCCTGATTGACGGCCCTGGAAGAGATGCACTAATGTATTAGTGCATCTGAAGCAAGCATCATCTGAAACGGCCGGTTCGTTGATGGTTACCCCGCAAAGCGTACCCCCTCGCACCACCCCGCGTTCCGCCGACCGGCTCGACCGCGACCGCCAGGCCGCGCCGCAGGTATTCGAACGCCTGCGCGGCATGATCATTTCGCTGGAACTGCCACCGGGGTCGCCGCTGTCGCGCGCCGCGCTGGCAACGCAGTTCGGCGTCAGTTCGACGCCGATCCGCGATGCACTGATGCGGCTCGAAGAGGAAGGACTGGTCGACGTCTTTCCGCAGCATGCCACCGTGGTCAGCCAGGTCGATGTGCGGCTGGCGGAGCAGGCGCATTTCCTGCGGCAGGCGGTCGAACTCGAAATCGTCCGCATGCTGGCGCTCCGCCACGACCACGAGGCCGTCGCCGCGGGGCTGAACGCCACGATCGCCCGCCAGCAGCATTACGCCAAGGCCGGCGATTTCGAGAAGTTCATGGCGGCCGACAACGAGTTCCATAGCCAGCTCTATGCGGCTGCCGACAAGCAGGACATCTGGTCGCTGGTGCGCAGCCGCAGCGGGCATATCGACCGGTTGCGGCGGCTGCACCTGCCCTCCCCCGGCAAGGCCCAAGATATCCTGCGGCATCACAAGCTGATCGCGAAGGCGATCGGCGCCGGCGAACCCGACGAGGCGCAGAAGCATCTCCGTACGCATTTGTCGGGAACGCTCAGCGAAATTGCCCGGATTCGGGCGCGCTATCCGGAATATCTGAGCAACTGACGCCGCACCGATCCAGCCGGATTCCGGCCCGGACCACCTCACCACGGCGATGAAGCTCGGGGCAGCATCCAGCCTGCAGAAACCGTTCGGGGCCGATGCCCTGCTGTCGGCCGTTCGGAAAGCCTGGGACGCGCCCGACGTTCCTCGGCCTCCACCCGTCCCGCGACCCTGTTGCTTCCGCCCGGTGATGCGCAATAGCATCCGATTCGAACCGGCCGGGCGCCGGACAGGGTGGGAGGGCGTGCGGACACCAAGATGACGCTCGCAACGAGGCTTGCCATCGCGATGGTGGCGTTGGTCGCGATCGCCGTTTCCGCGGTCGGATGGCTGAACTATCGCAACCTGGAACAGGCGCTCCTGCAGCGCGCGCGCGAACGCATCGAGACGCATTCGCGGCAGGTGGCGACCGACCTCGAGTATTATGCGGCCAGCGCGACCGGAGATGTCCAGGGCTTTCGTTCCGCCGTGGCGCTGCACGGGCTGATCCGCGCGCGCAGGGCGGGTGGCACCGATCCGCTCGACGGCGTTTCCGAGAAGGCGTGGCGTGAGCGGCTGGCGTCACGTTTTGCGGCCGAACTCGAAGCCAAGCCTGCCTATGCGATGATGCGGATCATCGGCCTTGACGACGATGGCCGCGAGCTCGTCCGCGTCGATCGCGCAGGCCCGAACGAAACGGTTCGGATCGTGCCCGAGGAACACCTGCTGCAGCGAAACGATCGCAGCTACTTCCAGGAAGCGACCCGGCTGGGTCCTTCGCAGATCTACGTCTCGCCGCTCGACCTCGGCCGCCGCAACGGCCAGATCGAGGAAATCCACCGGCCGACGCTCCGCATCGCGGCGCCGATTTTTGCCGAGGACGGCAAGCCGTTCGGCATTTTCATGATCAACGTCGATATGCGTCGGGCGTTCGACCGCGCCCGCTCGTCGGTGGGGCGCGGCGAGAACATCTACGTCGTCAACAAGCACGGCCACTATCTCATTCACCCCGATCGCTCGCAGGAATTCGGCTGGCTGCTCGGCAAAACAACTGACTGGAAGGCCGACTTCCCCCATCTGGCGTCGCAGGCCGGGGCAACCCAGGGCAGCGCGGAGATCGTGCCTGATGAAGCGGCCCGGTCCGGCGGCATAGCCCTGGCGCCGGCCCTGCTGGCCGGCGCCGAATGGGTCGGTGTGATCGAAACCGCTCCCAACGCCGCCATCATGGCGCCGGCTGCGAGCATCCGAAATACATCGCTTCTCGTCGGGCTGATCGCGGTGTTGTGCGCGGCGGCGCTGGCAGTGCTGATCGCGCGGTCGCTGACCCGGCCGATCGTCCAGTTGACCAAGGCCGTGCAGGGCGCCGCCCGCAACGGCAAGGTTGCCATCCCGGTCGAGGCGCGCGGCGAGACCGGCGTGCTGGCGCGGGCGTTCGCGCAGGCGATCGACGAAGTCAACGCAAAAACCCTCGCACTCGAACGCGAGGTTCAGGAGCATCGCCGCACCGAAGCGGCGCGCGACCATCATGCCGAGCGCGAGCGCCTGTTCAGCGCCGCGGTCGAATCGTCCAACGACGCCATCATCACGATGTCGCTCGACGGCACGATCACCGGCTGGAACTCGGCGGCGGAGCGGCTGTTCGGTTACACCGCAGCGGAGGCCGTGGGCGAGAACATCACGCTGCTCGTCCCCGATGACCGCCGGACAGAGATCCAGGACGCGTTACGCCGGATCGGCTGGGGCGAAAGCATCGAGCACAATGAAACGGTGCGGCTGCGAAAGGGCGGCAGCCCGATAGAGGTCTCGCTAAGCATTTCCCCGATCAAGTCGCCTTCGGGAGCGACCATCGGCATCTCGAAGGTCGTCCGCGACATCAGCGATGCGAACAAGACCAGGCAGGTGTTGCGGCAACAAGCCGAAGAGCTTCGCCGGATCTTCGAGACCTCGCAGGACCTGATCATGGTGATGGACTCCCGGGGCACCCTGGTTCAGGTCAGTCCAAGCTGCGAAGCCGTTCTGGGCTACAGGCCGGAGGAGATGATCGGACGCAGCGCCGTCGATTTCATCCATCCCGACCATCTCGAGACTTCCCGCCAGGAAATGCGCGCGGCACGGCGCGGGTTGCACCCGAAGTTCTCGGACACGCGCGGTATTCACAAGGACGGACATGCCGTGTGGCTCTCCTGGCTCGGAACATGGTCCGATCCGGTCAAGCGGTTCTTCTTTGCCGGCCGCGACATGACCGAGAGCCGGCAGGTGCAGGAAACGCTGCGCGAAAGCGCGCAGCTGGCGCGCGGCATCATCGACACGGCGCTCGATGCCTTTGTCCAGATCGACGCGCAGGGCATCATCCGGGACTGGAACACGCAGGCCGAAAATCTGCTGGGCTGGCGGCGCGACGAAGCGCTCGGCAAGAACGCGTTCGAAATGATGGGCCGGCCGGACGGGCAAGGCCCGCTCAAGCTGGCCCTGCAGGCCTTCCTGGTTTCTCAGGACTTCGTGGTGCGCCAGCCGCGCCGCGAAGTTCAGGTCAGGCGGCGGGATGGAACCGAGATCACTGCCGAGTTGAGCATTGCCGCACTGAGGACGCGCGATGGCTTCGTGTTCAACGCGTTCATCCGCGATCTCACCGACAGGATAGCCGTCGAGGAGCGGATCAGGCAGGCCGAAAAGATGGAGGCGATGGGCCAGCTCACCGGCGGCATCGCGCACGACTTCAACAACATCCTGACGGTGATCACCGGCACGATCGAAATCCTGGCGGATGCCGTCAAGGGCGAACCACAGCTCGCCGCCATCACGCAGATGATCGACGAAGCGGCGTCGCGCGGCGCCGACCTCACCCAGCAATTGCTGGCGTTCGCCCGCAAGCAGCCGCTCGAACCGAAGGAAACCGACGTCAACACGCTGATCATCGAGACCGCCAAACTGCTGCAGCGGACGCTCGGCGAGCATGTCGAGATCGAATCGGTTTTCGCGGACGAAGTATGCCCCGCCATCGTCGATCCCAACCAACTGGCCACCGCGATCCTCAATCTCGCCCTCAACGCCCGCGACGCCATGCCCGACGGCGGCAAGCTGATCATCGAGACCGGCACGGTCGTGCTGGATGAGAACTATGCCAGGATGAACGGCGACGTCCGGCCCGGCAGCTACGCCATGATTGCCGTCAGCGATACCGGAACCGGCATTCCGGCTGACATGCTCGACAAGGTTTTCAATCCGTTCTTCACGTCGAAGGGACCCGGCAAGGGCACCGGACTCGGACTGAGCATGGTGTACGGCTTCGTCAAGCAATCGTCCGGCCACATCATGATCTACAGCGAAGAGGGCCACGGCACGACGATCAAGATGTACCTGCCGCCGGCCACCGACATCCTGCCGGCCGTCGAAGCGACCCTGGCGCCGACCGTCGAAGGCGGCCACGAAACGATCCTGGTCGTCGAGGACGACAAGCTCGTGCGCGACTATGTGCTGACGCAACTGCACTCGCTCGGCTACGTCACGCTGGATGCGGCGAACGCGACCGAGGCACTTGCCGTCGTCGCGTCAGGCCATACGTTCGACCTGCTGTTTACCGACGTGATCATGCCCGGCCTGAACGGCCGCCAGCTCGCCAACGAAATGCTGAAGTTCAAGCCCGGGCTGAAGGTGCTGTATACCTCCGGCTACACGGAAAACGCGATCATCCATCACGGCCGGCTCGACGAAGGGGTCTTGTTGCTCGCCAAACCCTATCGGAAATCGGATATGGCGATCATGATCCGAAAAGCGCTCGCCGATTGAGCCAGGGCTTCGCTTGATATCAGGCTTCAGGAACTGTCAGGCCTGGCCCTGACGCTGGGTGGTCATCACGATGCGGACCAGATCGGCGGCGTTACGAGCGCCCAGTTTCTTCATGATGTTGGCGCGGTGATCCTCGATGGTGCGCGGGCTGATCCCGAGATGCCGCCCCGCCTCCTTGTTGGAAGCGCCCGAAGTGAACTGCTCCAGCACCTCGCGTTCGCGTCGCGTGAGCGGTTCGCGTCCAGGAAAGTGCAGCGTCGCAATCCGGGAAGCTGCGCTTTGCGCCTGTCGGCGCGCGTAAGCCTCGATCGCCTCGTCGAGCCGCGCGACGATTTCGCTGCCGCGAAACGGCTTTTCGATGAAGTCGAGCGCACCGTTCTTGATGGCGCTGACCGCCATCGAGATATCGCCCTGTCCGGAGATCATGAAAATCGGTGCCGGATAATCCTCGCCGTGGAGTTCCCTCAGGATATCGAGACCGGACTTGCCGGGGATATGCACGTCGAGCAGGATGCAAGATGGCGTTCTGGTACGTGCGACTGCCAGCAGCGCTGCACCGTCCGCGAAACAGATGACCTGATAGCCACCTGCCGTCAGGACCATCGAAAGCGTGTCGCGAACTGCAGGGTCGTCATCGACTACGAAAATCTCCCCGCGGGAGGGGACTTTTTCAGTCATGTTGCATCGCCCATGCGTGGTGGAAAGTAACGCACACTCTGATAGCGGGATTCAATTCCAAACCATAACAAACGCTCCCGTATTTGTACGGGACGGCGGCTTAACGCACAAGTAGCAACGCCTTCCTAAAACGAACACGAGGAGTGCATCAATGCAGAACGCAACGGCCGACGCTGTCGGGCTGGCGCCCGGCGACCAGAATCATGCGTATCGCGCGGTCGTCTCGGACCTCGTGCGCCTGATCGAACACGTCCAGTCGAGCCTGCGTCTGATCGAACGGACGATCGCCGGCGAAGCATCGGCCGGTGCCCAGGAAAGTTCCGCCAACGTCATCGTACTGGACGACGTGTCACCGCGCTACATGAAAGCTGCCGCCGTCCTGCAGGCCTGCGACGCCGATCTTGGCGATGCCCTGCGGTCTCTGACGGACTCCGGTAATACCGACGCTTGTGCAGTATACGCGCCGGTGCGTTCGACCTTCGGTGTGTGAGCAGACTACGGCCACGAGACGCGCGGTCTTCCGCCCCCACAGCTTCACTCGCGGACTTGTCGCGCCGTTGATTGCCTGTTGCGATTGCGACGCATGTTCGAGTCAGGTAACCGGCCGCTGCGCTCGAACGGCCGGTGCTGGAAAGACCTCAGGCCATCCGCTCGTCGGCCTTCGACGCGCCCGCGCGCTTCTTGGCGTGCTTGCCCCGCAGGAATTGAATGTCCATTTCCGTGCCGTTGACGCGGACGAGTTCGCACCGGCGATAGGCAAGGCCGGTCGAAGACAGCAGCAGGAAAAATTCCTTGAGATTGAGGCCCTGGATGGAACCTTCCACGGTCAGTGTCGCGTCGGTATCCGAGATCGAATTGAGCTGGCAATCCCGCCGCCACGTCCCGTCGATGGCCATGATGCAGACATCATAACCCCGGCTGAACGTGACCCGCTCGGTGCCCCTGCCGTCCTCGCTCATCGCTCACCGTCCTGCCATCGCGGCTACTCGTGGCATCGCTGCTCCAGCCTGTCCTGTTGCCGCGCGCGTGCCGCTCGGCCGGTAGAGCCCGCGCTTGTCCGGGAACGGCTTGAAGACGTCCGTCAGGCCGACAACAGTTTCCGCGGCGCCCAGCACGAGGAAGCCGTCCGGTTCCATCGACCTGGCGAGACGGCCGAAAATATTGATCTTGGTATCCTGATCGAAATAGATCAGCACATTCCGGCAGAACACAATGTCGAAAGTTCCGAGCTGGGCGAAATCGTGCAGCAGATTGAGTTGCCGGTGCTGAATCATGGCACGGATGTCGGGGCTGATCTGCCAGAGTTCGCCATTCTGCTTGAAATACTTGACCAGCAATTGAATCGGAAGGCCGCGCTGGACCTCGAACTGGCTGTAGATGCCTGACTTCGATTTCTCGAGCACTTCCTGCGACAGGTCGGTCGCGACGATGTCGACCCGCCATCCTGCAAGCGCCGCGCCCATTTCCTTCAGGCTCATCGCGAGCGAATACGGCTCCTGGCCGGTCGAGCCGGCCGCGCACCAGATCCGGATGCTCTTGCGCCCTGCGCGCGCCTTCAGCATCTCCGGCATGATCGAATCGCGGAAATGCTCGAATGGTATCTTGTCGCGAAAGAAGAAGGTCTCGTTGGTGGTCATGGCTTCGACCACCTGCGCGACGATCGCGGAGGAGCCGCCCTTCATCTTCTGCACGAGGTCTTCGATGCCGGACACGCCGCATTTGCGTGCAAGCGGAAGCAGCCGGCTTTCGATCAGGTACTGCTTGTCTGCAGAAAGATCGAGACCTGAATGATCCTTCAGGAGCTTGCGCAGATAGTCGTAGTCTGGCGGGGTCACGGGAGAGCCTCTCAAGGGCAAGCGTATCAGGTCAGGCGTATCAGGTTGAAACCGGGCTCTGTTCGGCGAGTTCGATCAGGCCTACTTCGTGGAATTTTGCCGCAACGATTTCCCGGTCGAATGGCTTCATGATGTACTCGTCGGCGCCGGCATGCAGCGCGCGCGAAATGTGATCCACCCCGTTCTCGGTGGTGCAGAACACGACCTTGGGCGCATCGCCGCCGGGCAACCGGCGCAGATGGCCAAGGAATTCGTAGCCGTCCATGACGGGCATGTTCCAGTCCAGCAGGACCGCGTCGGGCATGGCGAGCTTGCACACTTCGAGCGCCTTTTCGCCGTCATCGGCTTCGGTGATCTCGAAATGCATCTCTTCCAGGATGCGGCGTGCAATCTTCCGCACGACGCCGGAATCATCGACAACAAGACATGTTTTCATTTTTTTTGCCTCCGAACCTGACTAATGGCGCACCCCGGACGTGCTACGCTGCGAGAGCGGTCTTGGGTACGATTTCGAGAACGCGGTCGATGTCGAGGACGACCATCAACTGGCCGTCGAGACGGTGGACGCCGCCGGCGAGCTTGGCGAAGCGCGGATCGAGGTTGACGGGATTCTCCTCGCGGCTGGTATCGGGCAGCCGCAGCACCTCGCCGATCTGGTCGATCAACAGGCCATAGGATTCGCCGCGCAGGTCGACGCCGACCGCCATCGGCGGCTTGCCATCGTCGTTCTTCGGCAGGCCCAGGCGCGCGCGCATGTCGACCACGGTGACGATGCGGCCACGCAGATTGAGTACGCCGGCGATCTCCGCCGACGACAGCGGCACCCGCGTCAGCCGCTCCGGCATGAACACGTCCTGCACCCGCGAGATCGGCAGGCCGAACAATTGCCCGCCGATCACGGCGGTCACGTATTCGGCCACGGAGCCCTCGATGGTCTCGGTCTTGGTTGTCATGTCTCTGTTTCCTTACGCCGCTTTCTGCACTTCGGCGGTCTGTTCCTTCAGCGCCGCGATCAGGCCGGGACGGTCGAACTTGGCGACGAAATCGTGGAAGCCGGCCTGCCGACCGCGCTCGATCGCCGCCGGCGACACCAGCGAGGACAGCGCGATGATCGGCATCTGGCTCAAATTGTTGTCGGCGCGGATGGTCTCGGCAAACTCGAAGCCGTTCATGTCCGGCATCTCGATGTCGGTCAGCACCACGTTGAAGTTCTGCGCGCGCAGCGCCGACAGCCCCTCCTGCGCATTGACCGCGACCCGCACCTTGTAGCCGGCGGCCTTCAGGACGGGAGCCAGCATGTTGCGGAAGAACGCCGAGTCATCGACCAGCAGCACTGACTGCGCCGTCGAGGATGCCCGCATCTCCTTGCGCGAGAACCAGTCGGCGAACGCCATCGGCAGGAAGTGGCCGACGTCGATCACCTCGGTGGCCTGGCCCTTGATCACGGCCGAGCCGAGAATACCCT